>ERZ824473.4382-NODE-4382-length-12607-cov-4.254143_pt1 | contig 12607 bp, 12 predicted proteins | sample MGYA00519874_ERZ824473 | MGnify/ENA primary metagenome ERZ824473 (study PRJEB31778, sample SAMEA3449151) | human gut metagenome | biome: human gut; feature: human-associated habitat; material: faeces | place: United Kingdom | collected 2010/2012 ... | reverse complement strand
ACCTATCTATGTCTAAGTAACCCTTCCGGCTCTCGCCGGGGCATAAAAAAGACGGAGGTTTTTTCCTCCGTCGCCGTATATCTCCCCGATGCCGTTCCCCGATGCCGATTACGGGGTCTGCAAAGCCGCTCTTTCCTTTTTCGGCAGGGAAGCCGCGACAAGATCGTACGATTGCTTCACGAGGTCTTCGATCGTTCTGTCGGGTACGTCTTTGTCGAAATGTACGCTTATCCAGTGTTTTTTATTCATATGGTATGCCGGCGTCACTCCTTCGTAACGCTCCTGCAAATCCACGATCCGGTCGGGAGCGCATTTGATATTGCAGAAATCGAATGTCTCGACGTTTACGAAGCAAAACCATTTTTCCGCGACGCAGAAGACGAGCAGGTTCCGGTCGTATGCGGAAGCCGCTTTCTCGAACGGCATCTTTTCATAGGCCTCCTTGAACGAAAGGCAGTAGGTCCTGAAATCTTCGATATTCATAGGCTGAACGTTTGATTGAAGTCGGAATTATCCCGATGTTTTTCCGGTGTGCGGCACGCAGCGGCGTTTTGCAGCTGCGGGGACGCGGTCATTCGGAGATTACGCCCGAACCCACCAGCTCGTCGCCATCGTACCATGCGGCGAACTGTCCGGGCGTGATGCCCCGCTGGGGTTGGTCGAAGAGGATGTAGGCGCCTTGGTCGCGCATGAAGAGCGTTGCGTCCTGAAGGGGCTGGCGGTAGCGGATGCGGACGCTGAAGCGGGCGCTCTGTCCGGGTGAGAGGGCGCGTGCGGGATTGACCCAATGGATTTTGCCGGGGGCGATATGCAGCGCCGGGCGCCACAAACCGGGATGGGCGTCGCCCTCGCCGACGTAGATGACGTTCTGCGCGGTGTCGGTCGCAAGGATGAAGAGCGACTCCCGGCGGCCGCCGATGCCCAGCCCCTTGCGCTGGCCGATGGTGTAGAAATGCGCGCCGTTGTGCTCGCCGATCTTTTTGCCGTCGCGTACGGTGTAGCGCCACGGGGCGGCGAGGGCGGTAAGGCGTTCGGTCGAAGGTTCGCCGTCGGTTCGGGCGACTTCGGCATCCGCTGCAGCAGGTATAGCTCGGTTTTCGGTCGAAAGCGCGCTGTTCGTCCGGGCGTCTGACGTATCGGGGTCAGCGGCGTTTTCGGCTTTGGCCGAGGCTGCGGCCAAAGCCCGGTTGTATTTCGGCCACGAGGGGAGTATCTCGTGGACGTTGCCCTTTTTCGAAGCCAGTTTCTGCTGGAGGAAAGCAGGCAGGTCCACCTTGCCCACGAAGCAGATGCCCTGCGAGTCCTTGCGCTTGGCGGTGGCGAGTCCCTGCTCGGCGGCGATGCGCCGCACTTCGGGTTTCAGCAGATCGCCGATCGGGAACAGGGCGTAGCGCAGTTGCTCCTGCGAAAGCTGGCAGAGAAAATAGCTCTGGTCCTTGTTGGGGTCGGCGCCGGCAAGCAGCTTGAAGACCGTCCGTCCGTCGGGAAGAACCTCTTCGGCCTTGCGGCAGTAGTGGCCCGTGGCGACGAAGTCCGCGCCCAGCTTGAGGGCTTCGCGCAGAAAGACGTCGAATTTGATTTCGCGGTTGCACAGCACGTCGGGGTTGGGTGTGCGGCCCTTTTCGTACTCGGCGAACATGTAATCGACCACGCGCGTACGGTAGTCGGCCGAGAGGTCCACCACGTGCAGCGGAATGTCGAGCCGTTTGGCGACCAGCTCTGCGAAAACCCGGTCGTCGTGCCACGGGCAGTCGCCTTCGAGCGTGCCCGTGGTGTCGTGCCAGTTGATCATGAAAAGCCCCGTGACGTCGTGCCCCTGCCGTTTGAGGAGATACGCCGCGACGGACGAATCCACGCCGCCCGATAATCCGATTACTACATGTGCCATATTGTCTTGAAAATCTTATAGGTCGATCAGCCCTTCGGGCAGGATCATCTTCATCGTCCGCCCCTCGAAGTCGATATGGGCGATGAACTCCTCGGCGGCGGGGACCAGCACCCGGCGGCCGCCGATTTCCAGCTCGAAGAGCGGATTGGCTTCGCTGTCATAATAGTCCGCGACCCTGCCTGCGAATTGTCCGGCAGGGGGCGTGCCGTCGCCGCCGTTGGCGTCATCGTTGTTGTCGCCGCTGTTGCTGTTGTCGTTGTTTGCGTTGTTTGCGTTGTTTGCGTTGTTTGCGTTGTCTGCGTTGTCTGCGTTGTCTGCGTTGTTGCCGTCGTCATTCCCGTCATTTCCGCCGTTGCCGCTGTTTTCCGTGCCGCCGTGCCGCATCTCGAAGCCCGTAACGGCGAATCCGATCAGGTCCTCCATGTAGAATTCGTCGTCATCCTCCTCGTCGAACCGGATGCGGAATTCGAGGCCGAGCAGCTCCTGCGCCCGGCGTTCGGTGTCGAAGTCGGCGAATGCGGCGACGGCGCCTGAGGCTCCGCGGCGTTCGAAACGTTCGCACCAGAGCGGCACTTCGAGGGCGTCGATGGTGACCAGCAGCGGGGTGTCGGTGTCGAAATCCGCGGGAAAATCGGCGTAAAGTGACAGCATCACTCCGCCGTCGGTGCCGAAAAGCTTGTTGATTCTGCCTGCGGGTATGGAAACGCTCATGTCGGTTCGGTTTACGGTGTTTTATCTTCCGCATCGCGTGGAGCGTGCGATTCTCGCTCGTCCGGCGGTGCGGCAGGGGGACTTTCCATGCGTGGCGTGGCGCTGCGGGGCGTGCCGCCCGGCCGGAAAGAGTTTACAAAAGTAATGAAAAAAACCGGTAAATCTCCCGTGCTGGGAAATTTACCGGGATTCCGGAAAGAAGCGTTCTGCGCTTATTCTGCGGCGGGAGCTTCGGCTTCGCCTTCAGCGGGTGCTTCTGCGCCCTCTGCGGCAGCGGCCTGCTCGGCCTCCTTGGCGGCAGCTTCGGCTGCGGCCTTCTTCTCGGCGATGGCCTTTGCGCGCTCCTCCTTGACTTTGGCTTCGGCGGCCAGACGGGCCTTTTCGGCCGACTTGGCATCCGCTTCGAGCTTGTTGCCCTTAGCCTCGATCTTACCGGCCTTCTCGGTCATCCATTTGTTGAAACGAGCTTCGGCTTCGGTCTCCGAGAATGCGCCCTTGGCGATACCGCCCAGCAGGTGCTTCTTGTATAATACGCCCTTGTACGAGAGAATTGCCCGACAGGTATCCGTAGGTTGTGCGCCTTTCTGCAACCAGCCCAGTGCTTTCTCGAAGTCCAGGTCGATCGTAGCAGGATTCGTGTTGGGGTTGTAGGTACCCAGCTTCTCGATAAATCTACCATCACGTGGCGCCCTGCTATCTGCGGCAACGATGTGATAGAAGGCGTAACCCTTCTTACCATGACGTGCCAGACGAATTTTAACAGCCATTTTGCTATAAAATTTTGTTGTAATTAATAAAAAACGCTCACCCACTTTGGGCTTTTAAGCCTGCAAATGTAGGCAAAATATTCCGCCCGGCAAAATAAATTGCGGAAAAATGCGCGCGGAAGGCTGTTTTATGGCGTTTTCGATACGGATGAAAAAATGCCGGGCCGCATTTGCGGCCCGGCGTCGAGTGATCCCGGCGGGATTCGAACCCACGACCGACAGCTTAGAAGGCTGTTGCTCTATCCAACTGAGCTACGAGACCATGTCGATTTTCGGGTGCAAAAGTACGAAATTCCGAAGTATCTACAAATTTATTTCGTGTTTTCTTGTTTTATCTGCATCGGACGGCCGGCGTTTTATTCCGGACCGGGCGTCTGCGGAAGCGCCGCTGAGCCTTGTAAAAACAAGCCGGACAGACCGTCCGGCTTGTTTTGAGTCTTGTGCGGAGCGCCGGTTTTCGGGCGCCGGCCCGCTGGAGGAAGTGTGGGTGTGAGGCGGATTTGCGACGGTTGTTCCCGGACCTGTTTCGTTATTTGATAAGGTATTTGTCCAGATACATTTTCAGTTCGCGCGGCATGACGGGTTTGGTGATGAATCCGTTGCAGCCGGCTTCCTCGGCAGTGCGGCGGTCGGTGTCGAAGGCATAGGCCGTTTGCATGATCACGGGCAGTTCGGCCGTATGGCGGCGAATCTCCTTCAGCGCTTCGATGCCGTCCATGACGGGCATTTTGATGTCCATCAGTATCGCGTCGGGCTTGTGCTCCATGGCAAAATCGACAGCCTCCCTGCCATTCTTGGCCCATAGCAGATCGTACTCTTTTTTGAGTATTATTTCCAGAAGCTTGTAATTGCTCTCGACATCTTCCGCTATCAGAATCAAGGGTTTCCGTACGTCGGGATTGTTGTCTGTCATTGTGTTTTTTGTTGGGATGTGTGCAAATATAGAAAATAATTCCTGAATTTAAGAGTTTACCGCCAAAATGTTCCCTCCCAGCGGGCTGTATTGCCGCATCCGTCGGTTACCGAGAGTTGTACGCTGCGGCGTTTTTTTGCGGCGGGTCGGTCGAACGTATGGACGAGCGTGCCCTGCATCGGAAAGCGGTCGCAGGGCGCCCAGCGGCCGTCGATGAGCAGCGTGCAGGAGGCGATGCCTGAGAAATTGTCGCTCACGCGGAAGCGGATGCTGCGGGCGCCGCCAAGGTCGGCTCCTTCGCTGAAGAGCGGCCGGATGCGCGGCGGTATGGTGTCGGCGGCGACGAAGATGTCGCCCGTGGTGCGGGTCGTCGCCGTCACGGCGCCGTCGGCGTATCTGCCGCCGATGCAGGCGATGCGTCCTTTGGCAGTACGGGTCGCGAGAACCGTACGGGACTGCATGTCGTCGGGCACGAAGGCGTGTACGGAGACCGTCATCGGGCGGCGCAGGGGCGTCTCGGCGCCGAGGATGCGGTAGGCGGGCGAGAGGATCGCCGCCGTGGAGTCGGATGCGGGGGCTTGACGCTGTTCCGGGCGGCAGAAAATGGGTTCGTAGACCGCTCCTGCGGGGATGCGGGCCGTCAGATCGCGGCCCGCACGGACCAAAGCCGCCTTTTCGGGCCGCAGGACGACGGCCGTGCTGTCGGCTTCGGCGCGGAGCGTTTCCGTGCGGCCGAGAATGTCGAATTCGAGCTGTGAGCGGTTGCCGCAGTCGTCTTCGGCTTCGATGCGGATGCGCCGTTTCTCGCCCTCGGCGGTGCGGACGAGGCCGCGCTCCCGCATGACGGGATAGAAGCAGTCGGGCGATTCGGCCAGCTGCGCCAGCCGGATCACCTCGTTGCGCGAGGTGAGCTGCATGGGGTAGTGGCTCACGGCGTCGCAGCAGCGCGAAAGGTCGTGCGTGAAGCCGTCCATGCGGTATTCGAACCGGGGATCGCCGTCCACGGACATGCTCGCCCTCCACAGTCCGAAGGTGTTGTGCACCCCGTTGCGGCGGTCGCTGGCTTCGAGGACGAAATAGCCTTTGCGTCCCGTGCCGACGGGCTCTTCGCGCGTCAGCCGGTAGCGGCCTTCCGCTTCGCGGACGACGGCGTAGCTCTCCGGACTGCCGTGGACGGGAACGCCCTGCACGCTGTCCACCTCGATGTAGTGGATGCGCATGATGCGGGGCGGCAGGTCGTCGTCGGGGCGGACGACGCCTTCGCGCACGACGTTGTAGAGCCGCTGGGTCGGGGTGTCGCGCAGTTCGAAATGCAGATGGGGCCCCATCGACGAACCGCTGTTGCCCGAAAATCCGATCGTGTCGCCCTGTGCGACGGGCCATGCGTCGGGGCCGAACCAGAGATCGACGCTGTTCGCGCGGCGGCGGCAGCGTTCTTCGCGGACCTGTTTTTCGATGTCGCCGCGGAACCGTTGCAGGTGGCCGTATACGGCCGTCGTGCCGTTGTCGAGCGTGAGGTATATCGCCCGTCCGTAGCCCGACGGGCTGACGCTCACGCGCGAGACGTAACCGTCGGCCACGGCCACGAGGGGTTTGCCCTCGCCGCCGTCGGTCTTGATGTCTATGCCGCCGTGGAAGTGTCCGGGACGCATTTCGCCGAAGTTGGCCGAGTAAAGCCCCGCGACGCCGCGGATCGGATATATGTAATCTCCGGGGTTGAGCCGCTGGCCCTGCGCCCCGGAGCAGATCGTCGTGAAAAGCAGTAATGTCAGAATTCGTCGCATGTCTCCGTGTCCGTCACGAGCGCAGCGGCGCTGTCGAGCACCGTTTCGTAGTCGTATCCCAGCGAAAGCCCGTAACGTATCAGTTTGGTTTTGAGTTCGTATTGTGTCGTATGTCTGGTCGTCCGCATCTTGCGTTCCAGCTGCTGCCGCAGCCGGCCGGCCATATCCTGACGGTCGGCCTGCGCCAGCGCCGCGTCGATCAGCTCCCTGTCGATACGCTTGCGCTGCAGGGCCGTGCGGATCTTGTATTCGCCCCAGCCGCTCAGCCGCAGTTTGTCGCGCACGAAAGCTTCGGCGTAACGGCCGTCGTCGATGAAGCGGTCGCGGACGAGCCGCGCCAGCACCTGCTCGCCCTCGCGCTCCGCAAGCCCCCAGCCGCGCATCAGCCGCCGGGCGTCGTCCTGCGACTTTTCTGCGCGCGCACAGAGCCGCATGAGTGCGGCGAGGGCCTGTTCGGGCGTTTTGGCGCGTTTTCCGGTCGTTTTTACTTCAGGCGGCTGCATGTCATGCGGGGTTTGCCGTTGAGGTCTTCGCGGACCTCGGTGTCCGTATATCCCTCTTCGCCGAGCATGCGGCGCATGGCGTCGGCGAAGCGTTCGTAAATTTCGAAGTAGAGCCTGCCGCCGGGGCGGAGCGTCCGCCGTCCGGCGCGGGCGATGGCGCGGTAGAAGCGCAGCGGGTCGTCGTCGGGGACCAGCAGCGCTTCGTGCGGCTCGTATTCCCGCACATTGACGTGCATCGCAGGCAGGTCGCTCTGCGGCACGTAGGGCGGGTTGGAGACGATGACGTCGAACGGTCCCGGAAAGACATCGGCCAGATCGCTCAGGGCGTCGGCCTTGCGCAGGATGACCCCGGCGCCGAGCGCCCGGCAGTTGCGGGCGGCGGTTTCCAGCGCCGTGTCGGAGATGTCCGCCGCATATACCTGCGTGCCGGGCAGCGCCAGCGCGAGGGTGGCCGCGATGCAGCCGCTTCCGGTGCCCACGTCGAGAAGGGCGGCGGCTTCGGTCTCGGTCTGCGCGATCCATGCTGCCAGCTCTTCGGTTTCGGGCCGGGGAATCAGCACCCCTTCGCGCACGGCGAACGTGCGGCCGCAGAACTCCGTGCGCCCCACGACATACTGCACCGGACGGCCTGCGGCCAGTTGGCCGAGGATGTCGTCCAGCTCCGCGATTTCGAGCGGCGCGCCGGGATCGGTCAGCAGGGCCGACACGCTCAGCCCCGACAGCTCCGAGACCGCGACGAGGGCGATGCTCCGTGCTTCACGCGCCCCGTAGAGGGGCGCGAGGCGTGCCGAAATACGGCCGAGTATGTCGCGGCGCGTGGTCATCAGCGGATGAAGTTGGCCAGCGCGATTGCCACGGCGGCTTCGACGACCACCGCGCCCCGCAGGGCGACGCAGACGTCGTGGCGGCCGCGGATCATCAGCGGCTCGACCTTGTTCGTGGCCAGATTGTAGGTCATCTGTTCGCGGCCGATGCTCGGCGTGGGCTTGACGGCGGCGCGGACGACGAGTTCGTTGCCGTTGGTGATTCCGCCGTTGATGCCGCCCGCGTTGTTGGTCGCGGTCGTGCCTTCGACGTCGAGGAACGGGTCGTTGTTCTCGGAGCCGCGCATGCGCGCCCCGGCGAAGCCGCTGCCGAATTCCACGCCCTTGACGGCGGGAACCGAGAAGAGCAGGTGGGCGATCATGCTTTCGGCCGAGTCGAAGAAGGGCTGTCCCAGACCCAGCGGAACGCCCTGCACGCGGCATTCGATGATGCCGCCTACGGAGTCCTGCTCGGCGGCCGCGGCGCGCAGCACCTCGTCGAAGCCCTCCGGGTCGGTGCAGCCTCCGATCTCCGCGACGCGGGTGTCGAAGGTCACGCCCGGCGGCAGTATCTTCTTGGCGACCACGCCTGCGGCCGTGAGCGCCACGGTCAGGCGGGCCGAGAAGTGGCCGCCGCCGCGCGGGTCGTTGAAGCCGTTGAATTTGTGGTAGGCCACCATGTCGGCGTGCGAGGGCCGGTAGTGGCGCATCACGTTGGCGTAGTCCTGCGAGTGGGTGTCGCGGTTGGCGAACTCGATGGTCAGCGGGGCGCCCGTGGTCATGCCGTTGTAGAGTCCCGACACGATCTGCGGGATGTCGGGTTCGCGGCGCGGCGTGGTGCCGCGCGCACCGCTGCGCCGCCGTGCGAGGTCGGTTTCGAAATCCTCCGCCGAAAGCGGAACGCCTGCCGGAATGCCGTCGATCGAGATGCCGATCTGCTGTCCGTGCGACTCGCCCCAGATGGCGAGCCTGAAGTTGTGACCGAAAATGTTCATGGCTTTAAACTCTGATTTTTTCAAGGTCTTCGAAGAAGCCGGGGTAGCTCTTGGCCACGCACTCGGCGTTTTCGATCGTTATCTGCCCGTCGCAGCGCAGCGCCGAGACCGCCATCGACATGGCCATGCGGTGGTCGTCGTGGCTCGAAACGCGCGCCGGGCGGATTTTGCCGCCGCGGATGCGCATGACGTCCTCTTCCGAGATGTCCACTTCGATACCTACTTTGGCGTATTCTTCGCGGATTGCCTCGGCGCGGTTGCTCTCCTTGTGCAGCAGCCGCGAAGTGCCGCGGATCGTGCTGACGCCGTCGGCCGCCGCGGCGAGGGCCGCAAGGGCGGGGAAGAGGTCGGGGCAGTTGGTGGCGTCGAATTCGAAGCCGTGCAGCGGGCGGCTGATCGCCGTCACCGAATCGGCTTCGTTGATGACGGCGGCGCCGGCCCGGACCAGCGCCGTGCAGACGGCCGTGTCGGCTTGCTTCGAGAGCATCGAGATATTCCGTACCGTAACCTCTCCGGCGACGGCGCCGGCCACCAGCAGCATGGCCGCCGCGCTCCAGTCGCCCTCGATGCTCAGGCAGGCCGGGCTGTAACGCTGGCCGCCTTCGATGTAGAACTCTTCGTAATCGTTATGGCAGATTTCCACGCCGAAACGGGCCGCGGTGTCTATGGTCATGTCCAGATAAGGGGTCGAAACCGCGCTCCGCACATGGATCGTGGTGTCGTGTCGGGCCAGCGGCAGCGCCAGCATGAGTCCCGTGATGAACTGTGACGAAACCGAGCCGTCCACGTCGACCTCGCCGCCGCGGATCGGTCCGCGGACTTCGAAGGGCAGGAATCCGCCGTTGTCGCGCACCCGGACGCCCAGCGTGCGCAGCGGTCCTATCATCATCTCCATCGGGCGGCGGAGCAGCGTGCCTTCGCCTTCGATGGTGATTGGCGTGCCGCAGAGCGAAGCGATGGGGGTGAAAAGGCGCGTCGAAAGACCCGACTCGCCGACGCGGAGCGTGTGCCCCTGCGGGCGCAGCCCGCCTTCGATCGAAAGCGTCTCTTCGCCGATCCGGGTCACGCGGGCGCCGAGCGTCTCGATGCACTGCAACGCCGAGCGCGTGTCGCTGCAGAATTCGATGTTGCGCAGCACGGAGGTCTCTTCGCAGAGAAGCGATGCCGCCAAGGCGCGCTGTGCGTAGCTTTTCGAGCAGGGCGGCGTCAGCGTGCCTTTGACGCGGCCCGATGGAACCGTCTTATCCATTATGGGTGATATATGATTGAGCGGGGATGCCGGTGCAAAAGCGCCGCATCCCTGATTTCGTGTTTCGGCCGTTATTCCTGCGGAGTTTTGCGGTTTTTCATCTCCTGCGTCAGCTGGTGGCTCTTTTTCAGCTCGAAGTGCTGGCCCAGATAGACCTTGCGGACCATCGGGTCGGCAGCCAGCTCCTCGGCGGTGCCGGTTTTGAGTATCTTGCCTTCGTAGAGCAGGTAGGTGCGGTCGGTGATGGCCAGCGTCTCGTCGACGTTGTGGTCGGTGATGATCACGCCGATGTTCTTGTGCTTGAGCGTCGCCACGATCGACTGGATATCCTCCACGGCGATCGGGTCCACCCCGGCGAACGGTTCGTCGAGCAGGATGAACGCCGGGTTGATGGCCACGGCGCGCGCGATCTCCGTGCGGCGGCGTTCACCGCCCGAAAGCTGGATGCCGAGGCTCTTGCGGACCTTCTGCAGGCGGAACTCCTCGATCAGCGACTCGACGCGCTCGGCCTGATACTCCTTCGAATATTCGGTCATTTCGAGCACGGCGCGAAGGTTGTCCTCGACCGACAGGCGGCGGAAAACCGACGCTTCCTGCGCCAGATAGCCCACGCCCATCTGCGCGCGCTTGTAGACCGGTTCGTTGGTCAGCTCGGCGACCTGTCCCTCGTCGTTTTCCAGAAAAATGCGTCCTTCGTTGGGCTTGATGAGTCCCACGATCATATAGAAGGTCGTGGTCTTGCCCGCTCCGTTGGGGCCGAGCAGTCCGACGATCTCGCCCTGATTGACGTCGATCGAGACATGATCGACGACCGTACGGGCTTTATATTTCTTGACAAGTTCGCTTGTGTATAGGCGCATGTTGCTGCATGGTTAAGTTTGCAGCCCCTTCATCCCGAAGCGGTTCCGTATTCGGGCGGATGAGCCGGAACGGGAAGGCTGCGGGCCGGGGCCGTCGCAACAAAGGTATATAAAGTAGGTAAAAACTCCAAACCGCGGGGCCATAATTCTCTCCGGAAAGGGGGGCGAAGTCCGGAAATTGTCCGCAGCGGCGGCAAAAAGGTTCCGAACGGCCGCGGAAATGTTCCCCGGCGGCCGGGCGTGCGGGCCGGAGCGTGCGGCGATGTTGTCCCGGCAACAGCGGGGACAATCGGGCCGGGCATCAGAAGAATCCGATCAGCGCCACTTCGAAGCCGTTGCCGTTCTTGGCTCCCGCCGCCGAGTATTTCGAAAGCGTCCATGCAGCCTGCGCCTTCAGCCGCGGAATGGGCATGTAGAGGAAGCCCACCAGAAAGTCCTGCTGCTTGCCGACCGAGCCGGGTAGGTAGGTGTTGCGTTTGCCGTTGAAGACGTCGTAGCGGATTACGGGCATGTATTTGCCCTTGAATTTGTAGCCTGCGATGAGGTAGTACATCTGTTCGTCTACCTTGCCGCGTGTCTTTTCCCCCGTCGTCTTGTCTGTGTAGGCCGCGGAGGAGCCGGTGTGCGCGTATTCGGCCCGGACGAGGATGTGTTCGCTGTCGTACCAGAAGCCGGCGGCGTAGCGCGTCATGGGGATATAGTCCTTCGAAACCGTGTTGTTGGTGTATTCGCCCCAGTTCACCGAGCCTGAAATGCGCAGCTCCCTGAGAGGGAAGAACGTGAGGCGCGCCACGATGTCTTTCGACTTGTTGTCGTCCGAACGGTTCATCTGCGAGCCGTTGAAGAGGGCGAGGTTGTAGGTGAGCATGTCCCAGCCGTCGCGGTGCAGGAACGCGCCCGTGGCTTGCAGGCCGCAGTCGCGGCCGTAGGTGTTGTAGCCCGACACGGCGTTGCGGCAGACCATTTTGAGAATGGCGTGCGAGAAGTTGGGGACTTCGAGCGTGCCGGGCGAGATGTCGTAATTCTCGATGGTCAGCGGAACGGGGAACTGGCCGGCCCAGATGTGTATCTGGGGGCGGATTTTGGCCCGCAGGTACATGTCCTGCACGGTGATGAGCGCCTTGCCCTGCTGGTCGGCCGAGCTGGAGAAGCCCTCGAACTGCATCTTGTAGTCGAACGTGCGGGAGATGTCGCCCGTGAGGATCAGACGCATGCGCTTGACGTTGAACGACGACGAATTTTTGCCGTCCGTTCCCCCGACGTTGGTCTGGTAGGTGTAGCCGATCTGTGCATAGCCCGAAAATTTGGGCAGTGCGGCGAGAATCTTCTCGAACCGGGTGATCTTCTTCGAGACCTCTTCCGGCGAAGCGGCGTCGTTGGCGTCGTTGGCGTCGTTGGTGTCGTCGATCTCGGCGGCGCTTGTTCGGGGTGCCGGTCGTGTGCCGGAGCCTTCCGGGGCGGGTCGTGCGGGGAGCGTCTGCGCGGCGGCGGGGAGGCTCAGTGCGGCGGTGAACAGCAGTGCGGATAGTAAGCGTTTTTTCATGGCTGACTGGTTATGTCGGTTAATAAGTGTCGGACGGTAAACTGTTTGCAGGGAATCGGAGGACTCTTTTGCATAGAATATGCCATTTTTCCGGGTCGCCCGTTCATGTGTCCGTATCGGAAAGAAACGGAACCATTTCGTTGAGCCGGGCGCGACCGGACTTGCTCCAATCGCCGGGACGCTGAATTTTTATCGGTAGATGGTGCGGAATTCCGAATTTTTTGCTAACTTTACCTAAGAATTTGTGAATAAAGAGTAGAATCGGCGAAATGAAACAAAATGAATCGTCCCTGCTGCACGACAAGCTGAAGGAGTACTTCGGCTTTTCGTCGTTCAAAGGGAATCAGGAGGCTGTGATCCGCAATGTGCTGGAGGGAAACGATACGTTCGTGCTTATGCCGACGGGCGGCGGAAAGTCCCTGTGCTACCAACTGCCCGCCCTGATCATGGACGGCGTGGCGATCGTCATTTCACCGCTTATCGCGCTGATGAAGAATCAGGTGGACGCCATGCGCACCTTCTCGGCCGATTCGGGGATCGCCCATTTCCTCAATTCGTCGCTCAACAAGACCGCCGTGGCGCAGGTGCGCG
>ERZ824473.4381-NODE-4381-length-12610-cov-15.733732_pt1 | contig 12610 bp, 8 predicted proteins | sample MGYA00519874_ERZ824473 | MGnify/ENA primary metagenome ERZ824473 (study PRJEB31778, sample SAMEA3449151) | human gut metagenome | biome: human gut; feature: human-associated habitat; material: faeces | place: United Kingdom | collected 2010/2012 ... | reverse complement strand
TCGCCTCTGCGGAGGCGACCAGAGGGCTTTCCGATCGCCCTCTGGACTGCTTCGGGTCGCACTATCATAGTAGAGGTTTAGCGTTAGCCGGGAGAACCGGAATTGTCCCCCATCTGCGCCACAATCCTTTCCACATGCCGACGCGCCTGATTCGCAAACTGCTCCGCCTGCTCCGGGGACTGCGGCGCGTCGCCCATCAGCCCCACAAACTGGCTGACCTTCAAGCCCAGCGCTTCCTGCATCACCGCGTCCGAACCCTGCGGCGCAACAAGGTAGTAGCACAGGAGCGAATCCTCCTGCCCCATGCGGTGCGCGCGGTCCTCCGCTTGTGAATGCACTGCCGGCGACCAGTCCAGTTCGCCAAAGACCACGCATGTCGCGCGCTGGAGATTGAGACCGCTTGCCGCGCGCAGGCTGATGCACAGCACGTCCGTCCGCCCGGATTGGAAGCGGTCAACCGCGTTCATTTTCGCCAGCGTCGTCTCCCGTCCGGTGATGAACCCCGGCGAAAACGCCTTCAATTCCTGCTTGTAGATGTCCATCACCTGATGGTGGTGCGCAAACAGCAGCACTTTTTCGCCGCCGTCCAGCAGCGCGCGCACAAATTGGCACACATACGGCGCTTTCGCCACGCCCGTGGCCTGCCGCGCGTGCTGGCTGATGGATTCCTCCAGCATCGCCCGCTCCTGCGCCGAAAGCTGGTCGTCCTGTTTCCAGCGCAGCACGTCGCGCATCACGGGCGCCATCAGCTGGGCGTATACCTTGTCGTTCCAGTCCAGCTCCTGCACCAAGCGGCGCTTCGGCGGCAGCTCGCGCAGCACCTCCTGCTTCGTCCGGCGGAGCATCAGCCCCTCCCGCCGCAGGTACGCGCCGAGCAAATCGGGCTTCAGCACAAGCTGATTGCCGTAGCCGCTGCACCACTCGCGCGAGAACGACTCCCAGTCGCCTAAGAAGTGGTAGTCGAGAATGTTGATGACGTTCCAGATTTCGCCGCCGCGGTTGTAAATCGGCGTGCCGGACAGCCCGATAACGCGCTCGCAGCTTTCCGACAGCAGCGACGCGGCGGAGTACTTTTCCGTCCCCGCGTGACGCAGCTCCTGTATTTCGTCGAAGATGACCGAGCGAAAAGGCAGCGTCGGCAGCACGCTCTTCCATCCGCGCAGAAGCAGATAGTGCATGATGTACACGTCCGCTTCCGGCAGGTCGTAGGGCTTCAGCCCACGGATCGTGTGCACGCGCGGCGCTTTGCCGTCCACCCGCAGGAAACGCAGCGTTTCCTCCTGCCAGTTGCGGGTCAGGTGCGCGGGCGGAATCACCAGCGCGGGCAATGAACCGGTGGAGGATAGAAACGCCAGCGCCTGCACCGTCTTGCCTAAGCCCATTTCGTCCGCCAGCAGGCATCGGTCGTGGCTGCACAGGTACGCCAGCCCTTCCTCCTGAAATGGGCGGAGCGTCCCCAGAAACGCGCCGTCGGGCGGGGTCATGCGCACAGGCATGGTCGATAACTTTGCCTGACGAACCGCGTATTCCCGCGCGCCCGTGACGGCCTTTTCCCACAACGCGCGGTCGCTTGCCTTGATTTCCAGCGGGAAGCGCATCATCAGCCAGCAGAGGTCGCCCACCGCCCGCCGGTGCGCCGTGAACCGCGCTTCGCCGCGCCGGCTGCCCGCGCTGCCCGGAAACAGCCGCTTGCACACCTCCGTCACCGACGGGTCGCCCTTCACCACCCAGCATTTGCTGCGGCGGTTGTAGCTCAGCGTTCCCAGCGGTGCGCCGGCGGGCGGGTACGGGCGCAGGTACGGCGGAAGCAGTTCCGCTTCTTCTTCATTCATAGTGCAATTCCCCACAGCCGGTTCAGGCATACGCACGAAATCGGCTTTCCGTGAATTCGATTGGGTACGGCGACTGTCCGCTCAGTCACAAGAATTAAACTGCTGATTTGCCCGCACGCGGCATAGCGGGTCAGCTGCATCACAATGCGCTTGCGGTCAGGCTGCCCGCGCTTGATTTCGATGCCGATGCCGCCGGGGCAAAGCAAGTCGATGCGGCAGCGCGGGGCGAGCGGGACTTCGTGCGCGCAGGGGATGCCTGATTCCACCAGCGCGGCGCGCACGAGGTCGTGCAGGTCGTATTCGCCTTGCTGGATGGGGGCGCGGATGCCGCGCAATGCGTGGAGGATTTCTGCGAGAGAATCCGCCGCCGTGTTTGTTGATGTATCCATTAGTAGAGACCCGCCATCGCCTGTGTCAGCTGCCCCATTGCCGACGCAACTTCCGCCGTTGTCGGGGCGGGGAGGGAGATGACGTATTCCAGATTCGTGATGGCGGACTGAATCGCGGAGTAGCGCTGCGCGTCGTTTACAATGTCCATGCTCTGCAATTGCGCGTAGGCTTGCGAAAGCAGAATCTTCGCATCGGGAATCAGCGTGTTCTCCACCATCGTGTTGCTGCCGGAGCTGGATGCGCTCGTGTGGTATGGGCAGGTGCCGCTTGCGCCCAAGACCGCGTAGCTGCCGAGGTACTCAATCAGCACATCCTCATATTCCGTGCCGATGAAGGAGGCCAGCGGGTGTCCCGAGGGAATCGTCAGCACGCCGCGCGTGACCGTTTCCGGGCAATAGGGGGAGGCGAGCAAGCCGCTGACGGAGCAAATCGTCTGCGTCGTGTGCATCTGGCAGGAAACCGTCGGTTCTGTGCCGGCTTTCCAGTAGTCCGTCACGACCCCGTAGCCCATCGCGTCGCTTCGGCAAGCGTCGGTGGCAAGCTGCCCCGATACCGCGCATGTCGTCACCTTCACCAAGCCGTAGTCGCTGGCGCTGCCCTCCAGAATGTCGCGGTTGGACAGCCCCTGATGAATCTTGCTCATGTAGCTCTGCCACAGCGGGGCGGCGGAGCGGGAGCCGGTGGATTTTGACGACAGCGCCTTGTAGTTGTCATGCCCAACCCACAGGGCGGAGGAGTAGTAGCCCGTCATGCCGGCGAAGAAAACGCCCTTCTGGTCGGAGTTCGTGCCGGTTTTGCCCGCGACGGTCTGCCCCTTGATTTTCGCGTTTGTGCCCGTGCCGGAGGAAACCGCCTGCTTGAGCATGTCCACGACCATGTACGCCGTGGATTCGCTGAACACGCGGTGACGCTCCTGCTGCTGGTGGCCGTCCCAGATGACCTTGCCCGTGCTGTCCGAGATGCCGAGGACGGAGATGGGCTGCTGATACACGCCGCCGTTCGCCAGCACGCCGAAGGCAACCGCCATCTGCATGGGCGTGATGCCGCTGGAGCCGAGGGACAAGCCGAACGGCGTTGCGTCAATGTGCGCATCGTCAATGCCCATCGCGTGCAGGAAGGCAACGGAATTGTCTACACCCACAAGGGTCATCAGCGCCTGCGCGGCGGCGGTGTTGTGGCTGTTGACGAGCGCCTTGCGCAGCGTCTCCGGGCCGGCGTAGGAGCTGCCGCCGTAGTTGCGCGGCCATGAATCCTGCCCGTTTGACCCGCGCCAGCCGGAAATCGGCAGCGGCATGTTCATCACGATGCTCGCGGGGGATGCGCCAAGCTCAATCGCGGGGGCGTACACGGCAATCGGCTTGATGGACGAGCCGACGGGCATGGTCATATCCACCGCGCGGTTGAAGGTTTTCATCGCCGTCGGGCGCGTGCGGCTGCCGACGATGGCTTTGATTTCGCCCGTGTGGTAGTCCACAACGACGGCGGCGGCCTGCGGCTCAACCGTTTCGTCGTATGTGCCGTCGGAATTGCGCGTGCGGTAGACCTTGTCCGCCGGGTCGCGCAGGGTGGGGTAGTTCGTCCAGTTTTCCAGCGTATCCTCGACGGTGGACTGAATGGAGGTGTCGATGGCGAGCTGGACGTGGTAGCCGCCGGTGCGCAGCTTGTTTTCCATGGCGTTGCGGTTGGCGGAGGTGTCCTCAAGGTTGTTCAGCTGCAGCAGAATGTCGATGACTTCATCCACCGCGTATTCGACGTAGTGCGCGTAGGCGTACATGCCAGTGGATGTGTTCGGGTCTTTCTCCAGCACATGCGCGGTCGCCGGGTCAAGCGCCTCCTGATACTGCTCGTAGGTGATGTACTGGTTTTCGTACATGCAGCGCAGGACGTAGTTGGTGCGGTCGTTGGTGATGGCGGGGTAATCCACGCCTTCCTTCTGCCGCGTGTAGAAATTCCGGCGTGGATTGTAGTAGTAGGGCGAGTTGCATGTGCCCGCCAGCATGGCGCATTCGCGGAGCGTCAGTTCGCCCAGCGATTTGCCGAAATACCCCTGCGCGGCGGTGTACACGCCGTAGTAGTTTTCGCCGAGGTAGATGGTGTTCAGGTAGCTTTCGAGAATCTGATCCTTTGTGTAGCGCGTTTCCAGCTGCATGGCGAGGTACGCTTCCTGAATTTTGCGCTTGTAGCTCTGCTCGGAGGAAAGGAGCGTATTCTTAATCAGCTGCTGGGTGATGGTCGAGCCGCCCTGCGTGGAGGAGGAGGACAGGTTCGACACGAACGCGCCGATAATGCGCTTGATGTCCACGCCGTTGTGCGTGTAGAAGCGCGCGTCCTCCACGGCGATAAAAGCGTGCTGGAGGTATGTCGGCATGGCCTGAATCGACACCATGACGCGGTTCTCCGAGCCTTTGTATTCGGTGATGAGGTTGCCGTTGGCGTCGTAGATGAAGGAGGTCTGCGCCTGATCGTCAATCGCGGCGAGGTCAAGCGTCGGGGCAGTTTCCATGTACCCTTTCGCAATGCCGACCACCGCGCCGACTGCCGCCAGCCCTGCCACCAGCACCAGCACCGCGAAAATGCGGATGACGTTGACGGCAATCGACAGCGCGAAGTTCGGCTTCTTCATCTCCGGCTTGAAAATGGAGTGCTTGTAGACCTTTTCCTCCTCCGGCAGCGCTTCGCTATCATCCGCCGAAGCGTTCCAGAAATCCTCGTGCGCGAACATGTCCGCCTGCCCCGCAACTTCCACGGGGTCGTCGTCGTCCGCCCAGTTCGGGTCGTACTCGTCAGGATCATCGCCCTGCGGGTCGTCGGGATGACCGTCCTGATAGGCAAAATCGTCGTTTTCCGGCACAAAGTCCAGGAAATCGTTGCGTTTCTTCACTGCTTCAGCCCCTTTGCGCCGTCAGCGGCATGATGCGCGCCCCGGCGGAATATGAAAACGTGGATGCCAATCCACAAGAGCATACAGAATTACATCCTATATTATAGCACATATTCGCGCATCCTGCAATGGCAGGCGACGAAAGGAGGATGTACCATGCCCCAGACAAACAACGAATCAGAAGCGAAAATTCCTGCAAAGCGGCGAAAATCTCCCCGGCGGCGGTGGAAACGCGTACTGCTGCTGCTTGTGCTGATGACGCTGCTGATTCTCCGCGTCGAGCGCAACGTGACGGATGTCGTGCTGACGCTCTCGCAGGCGACGGCGCGGTCGCTGGCGATTCAGGCGCTCAACGAGGCTGCCTCGGAGATGCTCGGACTCGGCGTGCATTACGCCGACCTGATGACCGTCGAGAAGGACGAGCAAGGGCAAGTGCGCCTGATTCAGGCGAATACCCCGGAGATGAACCGTCTGGCGGCGCAGGCGTCCCTGCTTGCGCAGGAAAGATTGACCGCCATGGGGCAGAAAACCGTCGTCGTGCCGCTGGGCAGTGCCATCGGGCTGACGCTGCTGGCGGGCGCGGGGCCGGGCATCGCCGTGCAGATTCTGCCCGTCGGCTCGGTGCAGGCGGCGTTCAGCACCGATTTCACCACCGCTGGCATCAACCAGACCCGCCACCGCATTTCCCTCGTCCTGACTGCGAACGTGCAAATCGTCATTCCGACCGGCGCGAAAAACGTGCAGGCCAGCACGCAGATGGCGATGGCGGAAAGCATCATTGTCGGGCAAGTGCCGGATTCCTTCGCCGAGGGTGGCAGCGACAACAGCATCATCGACCTTGCGCCGTGAGGGGGAATGCGATATAATAGAACAGTAACTAAAAAACTAACGCTCAAAACCAAGCAACAAAAGTGTGCATCCGAAGGTTTCCAAAGGGCGATCGGAAAGCCCTTTGGTCGCCTCCGCAGAGGCGAAATCCCCCTGCAACAAAAAAGCACTTTTCCGCAAAAGGAGCATTGCACCCATGCGCGTATTAGACATTGACCTCGACTTTTTCCTCGCCGACTGCTGCCCGCTTGCCGAACTGGGCGAGCGCCCGTCTCTCCCCGGACATGAGCCGTGGGAAGCATCCGCCGTCCGCGCATTCCTCGAAAACCAGTGCGGCCTGTCCCGCACCGCCCCCAAGCCCGGCCGCATTTTCGAGACGCACGACGGCGCGCTCCGCTTCTGGGAGGAGCAAATCGCCGCCGGACGCCTGACCGCCCCCTTCGACGTCACCCACGTCGATGCGCACAGCGACCTCGGCATTGGTTATCCCGGCCCGAACTTCGTGCTGTTCAACGTCCTGTCCATGCCCGTCCCAAAGCGGCTGGACTACGCCGCCTTCTATGCCCAGAAGAAGCTGGATGAAGCGAATTACCTGTTGTTCGCGCTGGCGATGCGGCGGATTTCGTCGCTGGATAACGTGCGCAATCCGCGTTCGCGGGCGGACATCCCGCAAGTGCTGCTTGACGCGGACGGCAACATCCATCTCAATTCGCTGACCGCGCAGATGTTCGCCGCGAAAAACGGCGCAGAGCCGACCGTGCCATTCCGCGTGTACGACGACTACCGCGATTTCCGCGCGGCGGGGGCGTATGACTTCGTGACGCTCGCAATTTCGCCGAGGTACGCGCCGAAGGAGGCGGATGGGCTGGTGGAGGTGGTGGGGGAGTATATCAGGGGAATATGAGGGCATCAAAAAACCTCGCGGCATCACTTGTCGCGAGGTTTTTATGTGCAAATCAAATCCCCGTTGCGGATTTCGCCGATGTGGCGATATTCTCCGCGTGGTCGCCAATACGTTCGAGGTTCGTCAGCATGTCCAGATAAATCATGCCGTTCTTCGCGGAACACTTGTGGTTCTTCAAGCGATCCATGTGGTGGCTGCGGAGGGCTTCGGTCGTCGTGTCGATTTCGTCCTCCACGCCCTCCACTTCGCCCAGCAGCGTGTCGTCCGTTACCTGCGCCTTGAACATGTCCAGCGACCGCTGCATCTGCGCGCGCACAAGGTTCGACAGGCTTTCCAGCTCCTGCACCGCCTTGGGCGAGAATTTCACCTCGTCCTGATTCTTCAGCTGCGCCGATTCCATGATGTTCTGGCTGTGGTCGCCAATGCGCTCCATGTCGTTGACGACGTGGAACATCGAGCCGACCAGCTTCGTGTCCTTCTCGGACAGGTCAAGCCCCTTCACTTCCACCAGCGAATCGGTGATTTCACGGTTCAGGTAGTCCAGCACGTCCTCGTTCCGCGCCAGCTCTTCGGACTTCTTCGCGTCCCACTCGTTGAAGCACTCCATCGCCCGCTGGAAGTTGCCCATCGCGATGCCGCCCATGCGCTGCACTTCGTTGAACAGCTGCGCCACGGCAATCGGCGGCGTTTTGAGCATACGCGCGTCAAAGTAGAGCAGCTTCATTTCCTCGGCGGTCGAGCCGTCATCCTTGATCAGCAGGCACGCCAGCTTCTCCAGCCAGCTTGCGGCGGGCAGCAGCAGCGCCGTCGTCGTGACGTTGAAGAGAATGTGGACGATGGCGATTTGCAGCTTGAGGTTGCCGGGGGAGAGCATCTCGACCCAGCTTGCCAGCGGCAGGCAGCAGGCGATGATGACGAAAATCACCGTGCCGATGACGTTGAAGAGCAGGTGCACCGTCGCTGCGCGCTTGGCGGTGGAGTTTGTGCCCGCGCACGCCAGCAGCGCCGTGACGCAAGTGCCGATATTCTGCCCGAAAAGGATGAAGATGGCGCTGTCCAGCCCAATCAGCCCCTGCGCGACGAGCGTTTGCAGGATGCCGATGCTGGCGGCGGAGGATTGCAGGACGGCGGTGATGCCCGCGCCAATCAGCACACCCAGAATCGGGTTGTTGATGGACGCCATCGCCTTCTGGAAGCCCTCCCACGTCCGCAGCGGCTCCATCGCGCCGGACATGGTGTTCATGCCGATGAACAGGATGCCCAAGCCCATCGTGATGGTGCCGAACTGCTTGGCGGTTCTGTACTTGTCGGGAAGATTCGAGAGAATCAGCCCCAGAAATGTGAAGATGGCGGCGAAATCAATCTGCACCGACAGCAGCAGCGACGTGACCGTTGTGCCGATGTTTGCGCCCATAATCACGCCGACCGCCTGCGTCAGGGACATCAGCCCCGCGTTGACGAAACCGACGACCATGACCGTCGTTGCGGAGGAGGACTGCACCACCGCCGTGATGGTGATGCCCGCGAGCATGGCGAGGAAGCGGTTGCCCGTGACCATGCCCAGCAGCTTTTTCAGCCGTGTACCCGCCGCTTTTTCCAGCGCTTCGCCCATCAGCTGCATTCCGAACAGGAACAGCCCCAGTCCGCCGAACAGGGATAAGACATTCATAATCGTCATGATGGTTCGTTTCCTCCGAGCGTGCCGCAATGCAGCAGAATTCCGCCTGTGCGGGGAAAAATCGCATACATACCTACTTTACCACACTTTGCGCTTGTTTTCAACTGAATTTTACAGATTCATAGAGATTTTAGGCGGCGTTCAGCGGGGGAAAACAAAAAGCCGCCCCGAAAGGCGGCGAATGTCAAATTCGCAGCGGATGCCGCTTGGCAAATCAACATCTTGCGCGGAATGATCCCTGCGCCTGACGCACCATATGGTAAAACGTCCCTTCGCCACTGTGCGTTACCCGCTTCACCGGCTCGCCCACCACCCGGAATCCCGCCTTCTCGTAGCAGCGAACGGCGCGCGTGTTCCACGTCCGCACTTCCAGATACATCGGCTTGCTCGGATACAGCCGCTGGGATAAATCCCACGCCAGCGCCGTCATCTGCGTGCCGTAGCCCTGCCCGCAGTGGTCGGGATGCGCCCCGATGCCGAAAAACACCTCGCTGCCCTCATCGGACAGGTTCACAAAGCCCACCAGCGTTTCGCCATCGTAAAAGGAATAGAAATTGTTTGCCGGATTCGCAAAACCGTATCTGTGCTTCTTCTGCTCGGCATACGGCGGATTGTTGTACATCGCGTATTCGCCGGGGTAGTGCCACGCGCAGATGGCTTCCTTCTCGGCTTCGGTGGTCGGATGATATGTCAGCATGGGCGTTTTCCTCCTTGGGGATATTTCCGATTTCATGATAATCCAGCTTGCGGAAAAATGCAAGGGAAGAAGCATCAAAAAGGTTCTTCACGGAATCTTGGGAAGAGTAGCTTGGGGGCGCGTCTGCGGACGCGCAAAGTTACTGGCAGGGACGCTTCGCTGCCTGCACCTTTGTTGGCGATTTCCTTGGAGTTGGTCGGACGAGGAACGGTTGGGGCGTTGCCCCAAACCCCACCAGAGGCGCCGCCTCTGGACTCCGCAAGGGGCAGACGAAAAGGGACGAAGTCCCCCCCTTGCCCCCTTTGCGCGATTGAGTTGAGTTCTCTTCCTTACTCCTTCCGCGTGGAGCTTTTTTGGTGTTTTGCTGCCAGCAAAAACCGGGGATGCCGCCAAGCACCCCCGGTCAAAATCCTCGATTATTGCAGCACAATGCCTTCCGCTTCCAGCTCCGCGCGGGTGCAGAGCCGCAGCGTCACAAAGTTCTGCTGGCAGATGATGTAGCTGCCGCCTTCACGCGTGTCCTTGTTCTCCAGCGTCACGATGCCCTGCGCGATGCAGTCGTGGTCGGCGCAGCTGGCGTCGGTCATCTCGATGCTCGTCTCCGTGACGTGGATGATGTTCACGCACACGCCGTGAATCAGCCGGTAGTACCCGTCCTCCAGCAGCGGAATCGGCTCGTACGTCTTTGTGCCGACCGTCACAAGCAGGAACGCGACGGCTTCCGACGGGTCGCGAACCGCGCTTGCCATCGGGGAGGGCGCAATGCCGGGGTCAGTGCCGCGCGTCGCCGGGTTCAGCTTCGCGAAGCTCAGCGATTCGTTCGATGCCGCCAGAATCGCCTGCGCGTCGGCGAGGGTTTCCTGCGTCGTCGTCAATTCCGCCTCTGTCGCGGCAAGGGTTGCCTTTGTGGCTTCCAGCTCCGTCGTGGCGGTGGTCAGGCTGTCCTTCGTCGCGGTGAGTTCGGCTTCCTTTGCGGTCAGGGTGTCCTTTGTCGCGGTGAGTTCGGCTTCCTTCGCGGTCAGGGTGTCCTTCGTCGCGGTGAGTTCGGCTTCCTTCGCGGTCAGGGTGTCCTTTGTCGCGGTGAGTTCGGCTTCCTTCGCGGTCAGGGTGTCCTTCGTCGCGGTGAGTTCGGCTTCCTTTGCGGTCAGGGTGTCCTTCGTCGCGGTGAGTTCGGCTTCCTTTGCGGTCAGGGTGTCCTTCGTCGTCGTGAGCTCGGCTTCGGTGGCGGTCAGCGCCGTCTTGGTGTCGGACAATTCCGTCGTGGCGGCGGCAAGGGTGTCCTTCGTCGTGGTCAGCTCGGTTTCAGTGGCGGACAGGCTGGTTTTTGTGTCGGACAGCTCCGTCTGCGCGGCAGTCAGCGTGTTCTGCGTCACCGCCAGTTCGGCTTCCGTCGCGGCGAGCGCTTCCTTCGTGTTCTCCAGCTCATATTCCTTCGCCGGCAGGGATGCCTTCAAGGTGTCCAGTTCGTTCTGCGTGGTGGACAGCGTGTCCTTCACTGCCGCCAGTTTGGTCTGGGTGATCATCAGCGTGTCCTTCGTGGATGCCAGCGTGGTGTCGCGGCTGTTCAGGGCAGTCTGCGTTTCGGCGAGGGTGGCTTCGGTGGACGCGAGGGTGTCCTTTGTCGCGGACAGTTCAGTTTCGCGGTCAGCAAGCGTACCCTGCGTTTCGGCGAGGGTGGCTTCGGTGGACGCGAGGGTGTCCTTCGTGGCGGACAGCTCGGTTTCGCGGTCAGCAAGCGTGCCCTGCGTTTCGGCGAGGGTGGCTTCGGTGGATGCAAGGGTGTCCTTTGTGGCGGACAGTTCGGTTTCACGGTCAGCAAGCGTACCCTGCGTTTCGGCGAGGGTGGCTTCGGTGGACGCGAGGGTGTCCTTTGTCGCGGACAGTTCAGTTTCGCGGTCAGCAAGCGTACCCTGCGTTTCGGCGAGGGTGGCTTCGGTGGACGCGAGGGTGTCCTTCGTGGCGGACAGCTCGGTTTCGCGGTCAGCAAGCGTGCCCTGCGTTTCGGCGAGGGTGGCTTCGGTGGACGCGAGGGTGGTCTGGGTATCCGTCAAGGCGGCGGCGGTCGTGTCCAGCGTGGTCTGCGTGTCCGCGAGGGTCGCTTCGGTGGATGCGAGGGTGTCCTTCGCGGCGGACAGGCTGTTTTCGGTGTCCGCCAAGGTGGATTGGGTGGAGGACAGCGCGCTCTGCGTGTCCGTCAGCTGATTCCGGGTGTCCGTCAGCGAATTGTGGCTGACGATGAGACCGGCGCCAAGTGCAATGGAAGAGACTGCCAGCACGATGGCGGCAATCATCCAGATGATGGTCTTTTTCCGGGCGGCAATGGGACTCATAGCAATCCTCCTAACAAGCGACGAAAATGGGCAGAAAACTTCCGTTTTTTCCAGTTTACCACCATCGGGGGAAGTTGTCAATCTCGAATTTCGCGGAAGCACAAAAAACGCCCCTCCGCCGACAAAAGCAGAGGGGCAGGGGAAGGAAGATTATTCCTGATTCAAAAGCTCGTAGTGCAGCTCCCAAGAACCGAGGATTGTGTTGAATTTTGTGATGCGGACGGTCAAAATGTCGCCCGCTTTGACATCGAACGGGGCATCGCTGATGAAATTCAAGTGTTCGCCCGCCCAGCAGTTAAAGCCAAGAGCGGAATCAGGATGTACGGCGTGGATGGAAAAGCGCACGACTTTGCCGACGACGTTTTTGCCGCTGTTCAGCGCAGCCTCAAAATCCGCCGCGGTTTTGTAATCAATGGTGTAGGAATCGGAGGACTGAGCCGGCGCGGCAGAGGCAGTCGGCGCGGCGGAGGCGGCCGTGTGCGCGCTGCGTGCAATCACGGTGAGCAGGTCAACGCCATCGCCAATGTCATTAAAATCGGCATAGATGGCGCAGAGAATTTCCGTCGGAGCGTCCGCGGAATAGTACGTCCAAATCACAACATCGTGCCCCAGCATGGGCGCAACGCAGTAAATACCGGTACCGCGGTCGTTGTCCAGAGAGATATAATCGTCGTCGCTCAAGGAGTTCCCGCTGCTGAGAATGCCGGAACTGACGGAGGCCAATACCTGCTTTAGCATTGCACGCTGGAGAATGCTGGAACTGGGCATATCTTCCACAGGATAAGCGCCCAGCATCAGGAACGTCGCGCCGCTGCCGTAACGGTAGTATTCGTATCCTTCTTCGCTTGGCTCGTAGCTTTTCCAGCCGGATTTGATGTCGATTTCGTAGCTGCCGATTTTCACAGGGGCTGTGTCCATCGCGGCAGGAACAGCGCCGGCGGCGTTTTCCTGTGCGGCGCGCAGCTCTTCCTTGACGGCGGTCAGCTCGGACTGTGTAGCGGAGAGCGTGTCCTTTGTCGAATCAAGCTCGGACTGTGTAGCGGAGAGCGTGTCCTTCGTCGAATCAAGCT
>ERZ824473.4369-NODE-4369-length-12640-cov-2.617004_pt1 | contig 12640 bp, 10 predicted proteins | sample MGYA00519874_ERZ824473 | MGnify/ENA primary metagenome ERZ824473 (study PRJEB31778, sample SAMEA3449151) | human gut metagenome | biome: human gut; feature: human-associated habitat; material: faeces | place: United Kingdom | collected 2010/2012 ... | reverse complement strand
AGAAATCACTAAATGCTGGGCCTATTAATGGGACAGGGGAAGGCGTAGCACACTCAAAACGCTGGTATGTTGCTTTGGTTCGGATGCACCATGAAAAGAAGGTTTCCGAGCATCTGGACAAGATGGGTATCGAGAATTTCGTTCCCGTTCAACAGGAATTCCACCAATGGAGCGATCGTCGTAAGCTGGTCACCTCCGTCTTGCTTCCTATGATGGTGTTTGTACACGCCGATCCTAAGGAACGCATGGAAGTCCTGAGTTTTTCTACTGTCAGCCGTTACATGGTGATGCGCGGTGAGAGTAGTCCTGCTGTAATTCCTGACGAGCAGATGGCTCGTTTCCGTTTCATGCTTGATTATTCGGAAGAATCGATAAGCATGAACAGTTCTCCTTTGGCCCGTGGCGAAAAGGTTCGCGTGATTAAAGGTCCGTTGACGGGTCTTGTTGGCGAACTGGTTAATGTGGATGGCAGAAGTAAGATTGCTGTTCGCTTGAATATGCTGGGATGCGCCTGTGTTGATATGCCTGTCGGTTATGTAGAGCCGATTATGGCGGCTGTTTAGGCCAAGGGATATGGATGCTATTATTTTACAAGAAAACATAGAGGGTTTATTAAGTTTGGTACGTATGCTGCTTCCTGATGGGGGGAGTGCAGGCTGCGTGTATTTGGATGATCTTTCAGCATTACAACGATCCATCCACGAAAAGATAAACGATTTATATTCTCAACGGGGGGAGACACCGGAACAGGATGCTACCCTGTGTTTGGCCATCCTTCAGGGATATAATGTGTCGATGTACGCCAATCCGGAAGACGAAGAAAGAAAACAGGCTGTTTTGACCCGTTCTCTGTCTCTTCTCGATGTTCTTCCCCCTTCTCTTCTTAAGCAACAGTTATCTGCCGTCTGTTACGGGATGCAGGAACTGTGTGAAATCAACTGAAACTTTTTTATTTGTCAATGAAAATACAAAGACTTTTTAGCATTCTACTCTTCTGTTTGATGCTGGGAAGTGGCTCGCTTATGGCTCAGTCCATGAGTGACTCACAGGTACTGGAATATGTAAAAGACGGCATCCGCCAAGGCAAGGAACAGAAGCAGCTTGCTTCCGAACTAGCCCGTAAGGGGGTAACCAAAGAACAGGCAATGCGTGTGAAGCAGCTATACGAGCAGCAGAACAATGTAAACACCTCGAAATCAACGGGCACGGACATCAACGAATCCCGCCTTCGTGAAGAGACTAAGGAGAATACTTCTGATATGCTGGAGGATCATCCGACTACTCAGGACCTTGCCCGTGGTGATCAGGTCTTCGGACGTAACATCTTCAATACCCGCAACCTGACGTTCGAGCCTAGTGTCAACCTTGCCACTCCTGCCAATTACCGTCTTGGTCCCGGTGATGAAGTCATCATTGATATCTGGGGTGCGAGCCAGAACACGATCCGCCAGCAAATCTCTCCTGAAGGTACTATCAACATTCAGAAGATCGGCCCTGTCAACCTTAGCGGTATGACAGTCTCTGCCGCCAATGACTATCTGAAGAACGCCCTGAATAAAATATATAACGGTCTGAATAATACTACCGATCCTACTTCCGACATCCGTCTGACGTTAGGTAATATCCGTACTATTCAGATCAATGTGATGGGAGAAGTCGTGCAGCCGGGTACCTACGCCCTTTCTTCCTTCTCTACCGTCTTCCATGCGCTTTATCGTGCAGGCGGTGTGAGTGATATCGGTAGCCTCCGAAACGTTCAGTTGGTACGCAACGGAAAGAATATCGCCACCATCGACGTCTACGAATTTATCATGAAAGGCAACACACAGGATGACATCCGCCTTCAGGAAGGTGACGTCGTGATTGTTCCCGCTTATGATGTATTGGTAAAGATCAGCGGCAAGGTAAAACGTCCTATGCGTTTTGAAATGAAGAAAGAAGAGAACCTTGCCACTTTAATCAAATATGCCGGCGGCTTTGAAGCCGATGCCTACACCCGTTCATTACGTGTCGTCCGTCAGAATGGTGAGGAATACGAAGTCAACACAGTCAAAGATATAGATTACAGCATTTATAAAATGCGTAACGGCGATGTTGTAACAGCCGAAGCCATCCTTAACCGCTTCACAAACAAACTGGAAATCCGTGGCGCTGTCTATCGTCCCGGTATCTACCAGCTCAGCGGTAAACTGAACACGATCCGCGAACTTGTCCATGAAGCTCAGGGTCTGACCGGTGACGCTTTCCTGAATCGTGCCGTCCTCTATCGCCAGCGTGAAGACCTGACCAGTGAAGTTGTTCAGATAGACATTAAGTCTATCATGGACGGCACTTCCCCAAACCTTGCCCTAATGAAGAATGACATCCTCTACATCCCAAGTATCCACGACCTGGAAGATCGTGGCAATGTCACAGTTCACGGTGAGGTTGCCCAACCGGATTCCTATCCTTATGCTGATAACATGACACTTGAGGATCTGATCATCCAGGCCGGTGGCTTGAAAGAAGCCGCCTCTACTGTTCGCATTGATGTATCAAGACGAATCAAGAATCCTCGTAGTACTGCGGATAATGATACGATCGGTCAGATGTATACCTTCTCTTTAAAGGATGGTTTTGTCATTGACGGTCAGCCCGGTTTTATCCTTCAGCCTTATGATGAAGTTTATGTCCGTCGTAGTCCTGGCTATCAGGCACAACAGAATGTAGCCATTGAAGGTGAAATCCTTTTCGGAGGAAATTACGCCATGACCAGCCGTGAGGAACGTCTTTCCGATTTGGTGAATAAAGCCGGTGGTCCGACCAATTATGCCTATCTGCGTGGTGCAAAACTGACCCGTGTGGCTAACGCTAGTGAGAAGAAACGTATGGGTGATGTAATTCGCCTTATGAGCAGGCAATTGGGCGAGGCCATGATTGACTCTTTGGGTATTCGTGTCGAAGATACCTTTACGGTTGGAATTGATTTGGAAAAAGCCTTGAGCAATCCTAAAAGTAATGCCGATCTTGTCTTACGTGAAGGAGATGTGATCTCCATACCTAATAATAATAATACCGTAACTATCAATGGTGCTGTCATGGTTCCGAATACGGTTTCTTATATGCAGGGCAAGGATGTAGACTACTATTTGAATCAAGCCGGTGGTTATTCTGATAATGCGAAGAAGAGTAAGAAGTTCATAGTATATATGAATGGTCAGGTAACGAAGGTTAAGGGTAGCGGCAAGAAACAGATTGAACCGGGCTGTGAGATTATTGTGCCTAGTAAAGCTAAGAAGAAGGCTAATATTGGTAATATTTTGGGTTATGCTACTACGTTTAGTACATTGGGAATGATGGTTGCTTCTATTGCCAATTTGATAAAAAAATAAGATTTATGTCAGAACAATCAGTAGAAAGGAAACTGGAAGATATGGAGATTGATTTATTGGATATATTTCGTAAAATTGTAGCAATTCGTAAGAAAATTTATAAAGCAGCTACCATTGGTTTGTTAATTGGTATTATTGTAGGGGTGAGTATCCCTAAAAGATATACGGTCACTGTAACTCTTTCTCCGGAAATGGGGAATGATAAAGGAAACAGTGGGTTGACTGGCTTAGCTGCCTCTTTTTTAGGTGGGAGTGCTAGTATGGGAGGGGGTGTTGATGCATTAAATGCTTCCCTGTCATCAGATATTGTATCTTCTACTCCTTTTTTGTTGGAGTTATTGAATATGCAGGTTATGGTAGATAAAGGAGAAACAAAAACACTATCTGGTTATTTAATGACAGAATCTTCCCCTTGGTGGAGTTATATCATAGGTTTACCCAGTATGTTTATTAGTGGAGTGAAATCTTTATTTACTGATGAAGAAGAACTATTTGGTGAAAGACAACAGGGTGGGGTGGTTATCTTAACTGAGAAAGAGAAAGATCAGATTGATGCGCTAAAAAAGAATATAACGGCTATTATTGATAAGAAAACGGCTATCACCAATGTTAGCGTTACTTTGCAGAATCCTAAAATAGCTGCGGTTATAGCAGACTCTGTCGTTCATCGTTTACAAGAACATATCATAGGCTATCGTACTTCAAAAGCAAAAGAAGATTGTGTTTATCTGGAGAAGTTGTTTGAAGAGAGGAAGCAGGAATATTATGCTACTCAAAAAGATTATGCCGAATATGTGGATACACATGATAATTTAATTCTTCAGAGTGTACGTGCTGAGCAGGAACGTTTGCAGAATGACATGAGTTTGGCATATCAAGTATATAGTCAGGTAGCCAATCAGCTGCAGGTTGCCAGGGCTAAAGTACAAGAGGAAAAACCTGTGTTTGCAGTGGTGGAACCGGCTGTTGTTCCATTGAAAGCTTCAGGATTAGGTTTGAAAGTTTATGTTTTACTATTTGTATTTTTATTTGTTTTTGGTACTATAAGCTGGATATTGATGGGGAGGAATATATTTAACTGTTTGAGGAAAAATAAAATTTGAGTTTTCTCATGAAGTTATTTTAATATACAATAGAATAAAAATGTCGTCTTCTCTTATAAATAAAGCCACAAAGGGCGTTTTTTGGAGTGCAATTGAACGTTTCTCAGTTCAAGGTATTCAGTTTGTACTAAGTATTATTATTGCTCGCTTGCTATTACCATCAGATTACGGACTCATAGCTATGTTGAGTATATTTCTTGCTGTAGCGCAGAGTTTTATTGATAGTGGTTTTTCAAATGCGTTGATACAGAAGCAGAACCGTACAGAGATTGATTATTCTACTGTATTCTATTTTAATATAGGCATCGGTCTTTTCTTCTACCTTGTATTTTACATTTCTTCTCCTTATATTGCTCTTTTTTATTCAGAGCCTCAGTTATGTTTGATTACAAAAATAGTAGGGTTGAATGTAGTGATAAATTCTTTTGGGGTAGTGCAAAGGGCAAAGTTCTCAATCGCCTTAAATTTTAGGTTGCAAGCTGTTGCTTCATTAACGGCAGTAATTTTAAGTGGAGTCTTAGGGGTCAGTTTAGCATATTATGGGTATGGCGCTTGGTCCTTGGTGATGCAAAGTTTGTTGAATAATTTTTTTAATGTATTGTTGCTTTGGTTATTATCTAAATGGTATCCTCTATGGTGTTTCTCATGGAATAGTTTCAAATCTCTTTTTTCATTTGGAAGTAAGTTATTAGTGTCGGGTCTTCTACATACTTTGTATACGAATCTTTATTCTTTGGCAATTGGGAAGAAAATGACTTCTGGGGATCTTGGTTTGTATAATAGGGCATCTACTTTGGCGGCTTTTCCGGCAGGAAATATTACAGATGTGATGTATAAAGCTATGTTCCCTGTTCTTTGCACTATACAAGATAGTGATGAAGAGTTGGAGGTCTATTTTCTGAGGTATATTCGTTCAGCATGTTATGTCGTTTTCCCTTTGATGATTGGTTTGGCTGTGTTAGCTGATCCTTTTGTTAAAGTTGTTTTGACAGACAGATGGTCAGGGATAGTTCCAATACTACAAATTTTGTCTTTTGCATATATGTGGGATCCTGTAATGCGCATTAATAATCACTTTTTATATGCTAAAGGTAGAACGGACTATACGCTGAAGGCAGAAGTCTTTAAAAAGATAATTGCTTTTTCGATTCTTCTGTTGACTATTCCTTTTGGGCTGTATGTTATAGCTTGGGGAGTCGTTATTTATTCATTTATAGATATATTTGTAATTACAAGATATACTTGTATAATTTCTAATGTAACATTGACCAGTGAGATAAAGAAATTATTTCCAGTATTATTGTTAGCTTTAAGTATGGGAGCGTGTGTATGGTTATCAACCTATTTCGTTATTTCTTCTGTGTTAAAACTTCTCTCAGGCGTTCTTATTGGTGTGGTCTATTATTTGGTAGTTTCCAAGATATTCAAGTTTGAGGAGATGTGTTTTTTGCAAAATATGATTGTGAGATTGAAAAATAAGTAATATTTTATAATGAGAAATATAGCAGTAATTCTAGCCGGTGGTTCCGGACAACGATTGGGTGAGAATATACCTAAACAGTTTTTAAAAATAGCAGGTAAAAAAGTCATTGAACATACTATTACTGTTTTTCAAAATCATTCTTTGATAGATGAAATTGTAGTTGTAGTCCATCCAGACTATATAAGGGATGTAGAAGATATTTCGTTGAGGAATTCTTTCAATAAACTAAAAAAAATATTATTAGGGGGAAAGGAAAGATACCACTCTAGTTTGGCAGCTATCAATGCTTATGATGAAGAAGTGAACTTATTATTTCACGATTCAGTTCGTCCTCTTGTCAATGAGCGGATTATAAACGATTGCATCCGTGCATTGTTGACTTACAATGCCGTTGATGTAGCAATTCCTACAACGGATACTATTATTCAAGTAGATGATAATAATGAGATTGTCAAAATACCCTCACGCATATTATTGCGTAATGGACAAACACCTCAGGCATTTAAACGTTCTGTTATAAAAGCCGCTTATGAAAAAGCTTTGCTTGATCCCTTGTTTAAAACAACTGATGACTGTGGTGTAGTTTTAAAATATTTGCCTGATGAATCTATTTATGTAGTCAATGGAGAGCAATTTAATATGAAGTTGACATATAAAGAAGATATTTTTCTTTTAGATAAACTTTTTCAATTGCGTAGCATTAGGAACCAGCCCACTTTATTGGAAAAATCGGAAATGGAGGAACTACAAGGAAAGGTAGTTGTAGTTTTTGGGGGTACGTATGGTATCGGACAAGATATTTGTGAAATTTGTCGGGAATATAAAACGTCGTTGTATGTATACAGTCGTTCTACAGGAGTGGATGTGTCGAATAGTCAAAGTGTAAGGAGAGTTTTATCTGAAATATTTGATAAGGAAGGACGGATTGACTGGATCGTTAATACCGCTGGTATATTGGACAAACAGCCTTTGGCGAATATGAGTTATGAAGCGGTACATCAAAGCATTGATGTAAATTATTTAGGTAATATTATTGTTGCAAAAGAATCTTTTTTTTATTTGAAAGAAAGTAAAGGATCGTTGTTGTTTTTTACTTCTAGCTCTTATACACGCGGAAGGGCGTTGTATAGTTTATATTCATCGTCTAAAGCTGCTATTGTAAACTTTGTACAAGCTTTGAGTGAAGAGTGGTTTGAATATGGTATTCGTGTGAATTGCATCAACCCAGAACGTACTAAGACCCCTATGCGTATTCAGAATTTTGGAAATGAACCGGAAGATACTTTATTAGAACCGAAAGTGGTAGCAATCGTATCAGTAAATACTTTGCTATCGGAAATGACAGGTGAGGTTGTTGATGTAAAAAGATAAAATTGTATGATGTTGGTTATCAAACACTTATTAGGATACTTTATTTTACTTGTATCTTATGTTTTTCCCCGTATTTCAACCATTTGGGTCTTTGGAGGAGAGAATAATGCAAAATATTTATATTATAAGCTAAATGAAAAGGCGGCAGATATTAATTGTATTTGGATTTCAAAGTCTAAAGAAGAGGTTGCACAAGTGTGTTCTTTAAAATATAAGGCTTTTTATCTTTGGAGTTTGAAGGGGCTGTTTTATTCATTAATAGCTGGACGTTATATTTATACGTTTTCTGTTTCAGATATAAATCCTTGGACTATTGGTTGGACAAAAAGAGTAAACTTATGGCATGGCGTGGGTATTAAGAATGTTGAATTTAAATGTAAGCTTGGTCCATTGGCAAAAAAGTATAATCCGAATAGTCTTAAATCTCGCTTCCTTTACCCATATTTATTTTTCAGACCTCATTTGTTTTTATCAACCTCTCCTTTAATGACTAAACATTTTACAGAGTGTTTCAGAATTTCGGAAGATAGATGTATAGAGGCTATGTATCCAAGAAATGAAATTTTATTATGGGCACATGATCAGATAGAAGAATTTCTTAAACGATATAATAAAGAGCAGGAACTGGATGTAATAGAGGATTGTGCAAGTTATTCTTATGTATATATTTATATGCCAACTTGGAGAGAGGATAAACGTAACATACTAGAGATTATTGATTTCGACAGATTGAATCAACTCTGTATTAAAAACAATAATCTATTTTTGTTTAGGCTACATCCAAATACGGAAATAAACTTAGATATGTTAGTGAGTTATTCAAATTTAAGGATAATTGATTCTTCTTGTGATATATATCCAATTTTGCCTTTTACTGACGTCTTAATAACAGACTATTCTTCAATTTATTATGATTATATGCTGATACCAAATAAACAAATTTTGCTATTTCCTTTTGACGAAGAAGAGTATTGTACTTTTAACAGGGATTTGGCTTTTGATTATAAAATATATACTCCAGGAATACGTATATATAGCTTCGAAGCTTTATTAGAAATTGTTGAATCGAAAAAGAACTTAAATATAAAAGAAATAAAGGTAATAAAAAAGCTCTTTTGGAAAGGGCGCAACGAATCTATTATAGACCGAATCATCAATCTATAGAATAATGGGAAACGATGAAATTATTCATTATATTATAAAATAGTAATGAAGGCGTATATTATAAATCTAAAAAAATCTGTTGACCGTAAAAAGTATATGCAGGAGCAGCTTGAAAAAATGTTCTTTTTATCTGCTGAGTTTGTAGAAGCTGTGGATGCTAGAGGGATGACTGAAAGAGAGAAAAATGTTTTTTTTGATACTGAGCTTTTTTGTAAAAGATATGTAAAAGAGGTTCGTCCGGGAGAAATTGGCTGTACGCTTAGTCATCAGAAATGTTATAGAAAATTAGTGGAGTCAAGAGATAAATATGCACTGATTTTGGAAGATGATATCGTGATTCGTCATAATATTGATACTCTTGTTCCTGAGATTGAGAAACTATTGAATACCGATGAGCCCCGTGTCATACTTCTGTCTGGTTGGTATTGGTACTTGGGTACAAAGACAATTAAACAACATTATTGTCTAGCTCGTGTATATGATGCCTTTTTGACCCATGCTTACATTATAAATCGAGAAGCAGCTTCTTTGTTGATAGAACAGCGACCTTTTATTACTGCTGATGATTGGTTTTATATTCGCAAGAAGGGGGTCAAACTGTATGCCGTGCTTCCTCACTTGTTAGATCAGGACTGGAGTGGGGAGTACCCTACATCCATCAACCAAGAAGAAAAAAAACGATGTCCAGGGTTGTGGAAAAGAAAGATAGAAATTTGTTTTCACTCATTACTCTTGAAGTTTTTATATATCATAAAGCGGTTTGAAAAAGCGTAACTCACAATGCTGGAAGTAGATGTTGTTAGAATAAGTGTAATTGTTCCGATTTATAATGTAAAGTTATATATTGAGCGTTGTGTACGTTCTTTGATGGAGCAGACATTGGAAAATATAGAGTTTATTTTTGTGAATGATTGTACTCCAGATGATAGTATGGATATTTTACATTATGTATTGGAGGAGTATCCAAAACGTCGCGAACAGATTAAAATAATAGAACATGAGACGAATAGGGGTATATCAGCAGTGAGAAATACTGGTTTAAAGAATGCGACAGGACAATATATTATATATTGTGATAGTGATGATTGGGTAGAGAAGAATATGTATGAAAAATTATTGGTAAAGGCGCTTGAAACAAGTGCGGATATTGTAGGGTGTGACTTCTTTGATGACTATGTTGCTCACTCTACAATACGAAAACAATTATTTCCGCAACAATCAGAAAAGTGTGTGAAGAAAATGCTAAGAGGAGAATTACATTGTGGTACTTGGAATAAATTAGTAATTAAAAGTCTTTATGAACGGACGAAGATAGACTTTCCCGAAGGTATCAATATGTGGGAGGATGTATCTACTATCATTCCTTTATGCTTTCATGCTACTAAAATAGATTATATTCCTGAAGCACTTTATCATTATATTCATCATAATGTGAGTTCATATACATATAGTGTTACTGAGAAATCTTTAGAAAATTTAGTTGCTTCTATTCAATTACTTGAATCTTTTTTTCTTACTAATCAATGTTTCAAAACATTTGGGGAAGACTTGTGCTTTATGAAGCTTACTGTTAAATTAAACCTATTGTTGGGCAGCAAAGGTGAATTGCAAAAAAAAAGGAATATGTTATATTCTTCAGCTAATCGTTATATCTTTTCTTATTCCGGTATGTCATGGTATTGGAAAATAGCTCTTTGGGTGGCTTCAAAAAAAATGTTGTTTTGTTTTAATGTCATGTCGTGTATAGAGAGAATAATTAAAAAATGGAAATAAATAATAATATATCATCTACGATTCCTTTAGTTGATATTGTTCTTGTGTTCTGTTATGTTTTTTCGTTTTATGTGATAGGACCATTGACAAGTTCTGTAATTATAGCTCTTCCATTAATGTTTTGTTGTTTATATAAAAAAAAATGGGGATATTGTTTGCTTTTAGAATTGAAAAACAGTTTTATTGTAAGAATATTTATATCACAATGGCTTCTTATAGGTATCGCTGTTTTTTATAGTTGCTTGCATTTGACTATGGAATTAGAGTATATTAAAGTACTGATTGCTCAAATGTTTCATTTCATTTGTGGCATTTTCATTATTATCTATTTAAAATATCAGAAACAATATACCACGTTAAAAATAGAGCAAACTATTATATGGGCTTTTCTAGTACAATCTATTATTCAATTGATAGCTATGTCTATACCATCATTTGCACATTTTATTCTTTATTTTAGTCGTGCTCATGATTTACAAGATGCTTATGGAGGAGGTGTACGTGGATTAGCTCTTTCTTCAGGAGTAGGATGGAGTCTGGGGCTTGCTTATGGACTTATATATATTGTTTTTGTGAAACGTTATTTGCTCAGTGGAGTCAATATGAAAAGTACATTAATTGGTATACTATTATTGATGGGGACTATTTTTGCTGGACGAACTGGATTTGTTGGGGCTTGTTTAGGAGGTATCTTTTTTATAATTTCTAATCAACTAAGTTACAGGACTAAATTAATGTTCGTTTTAAAAATACTACTGGGAGTTATTTTGTTTTTTTTATGTATTTATTTCCTTTTTCCTTCGATGACTGAACATTTAGTTGATAATGTTTTTCCTTTTGCTTTTGAACCTTTTTATAAAATGTACTATAATGATGAATTTTCCACTTCATCTACCGATAGGCTGGAAGAAATGTGGCGAGTGTCTACATCTGTAGAAGAAATATTGTATGGTAGTGGAAGTTTTATAGATACTATAACAGGTGCATATTACAAGCATATAGATATTGGAATTTTGCGGAATTTGTTTTACTGGGGAATTGGGGGATATATACTACTTATTATTTATCAATTAATACTTATTGCTCCGATTAAATATAATAAAATTCAACGTGTTTCACATTTTAATATGTTTTTCTATAAGCTCTTAATAATCGTATATTTATTTTTATTGGAATGTAAAGCAGTAACTATTGGACTTAATAAAATGACTTTTTCAGTGATATTTCTTATTGCTTATTTCTATTTCGATGAGATTCATTCTAAAAAATATATAGCTGAGTTAAGATGACTATTTCTTTGTATAACGGAGAACGTTATATCTCTGCTTGTTTATATTCCTTGTTAAAGCAAACATATACTGATTGGCAGGCAATTTTGATCAATGATGGTAGTACGGACAATTCACTTTCTGTACTTCAGTCTTTTGCGAAAAGTGATTCTAGGTTTGTTGTGTATAGCCAGAATAATCAAGGAGTTGCTATTGCACGAAATAGAGGAATAAAAGAGGCACAAGGAGAATATATTAGTTTTCTAGATATAGATGATACGTTAGTCTCAGATTTCTTAGAGAGATTTATTTGTCATTTTGAAAAGAATGTTGATATAGTGATTGCTGGTTATCATGTGGTTCGAAAAAATAAAAAAGTGTTAAAGCAAGAAGCAAATGTAACATTAGAAAAGATTGATTATTTGAAAAAAGTTTTGAGGGGAAAATATGGTTGGGAGCTATGGGCAAAAGTATATAGGAGAGAGTTGTTTGATGAACCTATGTATATTCCTTGTCATCTCAGGATTGGTGAAGATGCAACAGTATATATGCAATTAGTAGCACGCTCTTGTAAAGTGAAAATAATCAATGAAGCTTTATATAATTATATTCAATACCCTTCTTCTGCTTCACATCAGAGGTCTGTTACTTTGGCGGAAGAAACTCTTCAAGCAGCTTTTTATATTGATCATTTATTGAAAAAAGAATCTTTTTATCAGGAAATACGAGATGAAATAGATGCTATGTATTTATTGTTCTATTCAAATTCTACTCGTAAGGCATTTTTGAGATTAAACCATCCTTTGATATATCAAGTTTATCAAGAACATTATTCATTAAGGGCATTAAAAATACTTCCTTTATTCAAGAGTATATATATATCACTTTCTTTATTGTTAAGAAAAACTTTATCATAAATCTGAATTCAAATTAATGTTTTCCGTTTTATTATCCGTTTATTATAACGAATCTCCATATTATTTCCGACAATCAATAGATAGCCTTTTTAATCAAAGTTTACAATTAGCAGAAGTTGTATTGGTGAAAGATGGAGAGCTTACGCCTGAGTTGGAAAATGTAATAACTGAATATACTGCTAAATATCTT
>ERZ824473.4361-NODE-4361-length-12651-cov-9.336059_pt1 | contig 12651 bp, 7 predicted proteins | sample MGYA00519874_ERZ824473 | MGnify/ENA primary metagenome ERZ824473 (study PRJEB31778, sample SAMEA3449151) | human gut metagenome | biome: human gut; feature: human-associated habitat; material: faeces | place: United Kingdom | collected 2010/2012 ... | reverse complement strand
ATATAGCAAGTGATTTGTTTTTAGTCAGTTTGATGGAAGGTGTTAACCGTGAAGTAGTTTGCAACTCTGTACACAATGTGATCAAACTGATTATACGCATCAGTCACACTGAACCGGGTAACGTAAAAGGTTTCTACAAGAAACTGAATGAGGATTTGAACAAAGAAATAAAAGTGGTTGCAGACGAACTGGCTAAAGCTACAAAAGCATAAGATTTAAGGAATGAAAAAAGCTATTTGTGGTTTTATCTACTACAAACTATTGGGATGGAAGACTAAAGTATCCGTTCCCGATTATGACAAATATATTATCTGTGCCGCACCGCATACCACCAATTGGGATTTGTTCATAGGCAAACTGTTTATGGGAGCTATAGGTCGCGAAACCGGTTTTATGATGAAAAAAGACTGGTTCTTCTGGCCTCTAGGCCCTATTTTCCGCTGGATGGGAGGGATTCCCGTAGACCGTAGCCGCAAGACTTCATTGGTGGACCAGATGATTAAGATTGCCAAATCGAGTCAAAAATTCCATCTGGCTATCACTCCGGAAGGAACACGCAAAGCCAATCCCAATTGGAAGAAAGGGTTTTACTATATTGCGCAAGGGGCCGGTCTGCCTATTATTCTGGTAGCTATCGACTACGAGAAGAAATGCATCACAGCCGAAAAGGTAATACATCCCAGCGGTGACTTGGACAAGGATATGCGTGAAATCAAATTGTATTATAAGAATTTCAAAGGCAAATATCCTGAAAACTTCAGCATCGGAAAAGTAGAATAACCCTTCCGTTGTAGTTCTTCAGATATGAAAACACTGATTATGCGGATTGTATTTTCACCCGCATAATCAGTGTTATTTGTATCTATTCTCTTGCTATACTCTCATCCCCATCCTCAAAATTATTCTTCTCTATCTTCACATTCCGGGTGTGAAGCAAGCGGAAACGGGACTTGTTATGATGAAAAGCCGGATAATCCGTATTCTGGCGGATCACATTGTTTTTAAAGATCAATCCGTCAATGGATTTTGCAAAAAGGACAGGGCGGTCAAAGGTTTCAAAATAGTTATCTTCAATCACTACCCCTTTTTCTCCTTTTCCACCATGGAAATATTTTTTCTGATGCTCCAAATCGGGAATCTCCGGATAAATAGAGATAACAGCTTCCGTAAACTGGAACATATTAGTCAATGCGTTGATAAAACGATTGTTACGAATCAGCACATTCCGGCAAGCTCCCGTTTCAAACCAGCCGTTACAATCACCGCACAGCAATATGGCTGTTCCTGATGTATGATCAAACAGGTTACGCTCTACCACCGTTTTCAGGGGAGTGCTGAACAGCGTACCGCGTGCACGGTTGTTACGAATGACATTATCCGCAAAATAAACTTCCGGACACCAGGACAGGTTTTCAATGCCGAAACCTTCTTTATCCGTAATCTCCGCATCCAAAGGCTCGGCAAAAGTGATACGATATTCTTTTGCACCTTTCACCGTATCTTTGTCATTGGGCAGGATTTCCTTCACCCGGTTCTTTCCACCGGTCAGTTCCATGGTGGCGGAACGTACAAATTGTACTTCATCGCCATTCACACCCCATTCGAATCCGTATGCTTGCGGATGCATGTATCGGGCAATCACCGTATGGTCATCAAGGCGTTGCTTGATTTTCAAATAAGTACCATGTACATTAATCGCATCATCCATCATTCCTTCATACAACCCGTTGCGAGAATCAATCTTCCCCCGGCAACTGGAGAAATGGGTAGCATCCGCCTGCGTGGTAAAGTAACGCGGATCCTTATCGCCACGAAGACAAACGCTGAATTCATCCAACGTGATATTTTCACATAACTGGGCCAGCAGTCCCATACCTTCGGCATAATGCACTTTCACATTCTGCAAACGGGTGTCTTTATCATTGGACAAGAATATACCCGGAGCAGGACGATAATAAGTACGAAGAGCCACCACTGTCCCCGGTTTCAGCCGGGCGTCTTTCCATTGAGGAGCATGGTAGACACGTGGAGAAACTTCTTTCACCCCTTCCATAGGACACCATAAGTCACTAGTGCGGTATACCAGACGCTTTGTCTTTTCTTCAAAAGCAATCCCTCCCTGGGGAGCACTGGACCAGCCTTCACCGTATGCTTCGAAAAAACCTTTCTCATTGATACGGCATTTCACCCATGCGGCAGGTTCAAAAGTAATTCCCTCCTCTCCGCTTTCCAATATCTTGACCTGAGCAATATGAGGAGTCTCAAAATCTATGCTGAAATTACGCAAAGTACAATTCTCTGAACGAAGCAGAGAAAGTGGAAGCATACGTCCATGAAAGATAAAATCGGCACCCTGTCCGTCCACCGTCAGCCCCTTCCAATCCTCCAAAGGGAAACCTACCGTTTTCGGATTGTCCTGATCATGATTGGAAATATAATACTCACGGACAGCCGCCCCTTCAGGATGGAAATCGTAACGTCCGGATTCAAAAAGCAGAGTGACCTTATCACCCAAAGCAACTTGAGACTTGATGTCTTGTAACGCCTTCTGCAATTTGGGTGAAAGATTCTCGTGTGTGTCCGGTACCAGACCATAATTTCGCATTTCGACTACCTTACTTCCGGCAAAAGCGGAAACAGCCAGCCATACGAAGCAGAAATTAAAGATAATTCGTTTCATTTAGGTTCATTATAGATTAGTTAGAATGACAAAACTAACAAAAATTCCTAACTTCGCAACCATAAATAAAGAAGAAAACAACATGAAAAAGATATTTTTGTCCTTCCTGCTGGTAATGGCAGGAATATCACACACTTTGGCACAAGGGTTAGATGGTAATGTGGAACAACGTCTAAAAGATTTTTTCACCCGGTACGAAACATCTTATGCCAACATAGGTAAGTGTAAATTAGACCGTTATGAAGTAAATCATGACAAAAAAAGGCTGAATGTATATGCCAGCCCCAGCTTCGGCTACCAACCGTTTACCCCCGAAAAGACAGAAGCTATCTACCGGTTACTTAGACAAAGCCTACCCGGTCCTGTAAATTATTACGATATAACCATCTATGCCGATGGCAAATCAATCGAAGACCTGATTCCCAACTATCTGAGAAAGAAACAGGACAAAAGCCGCTTATGGCAACGGACAGATTATAAAGGTGATCCATGGGTAAAAAATATTTCCCGCCCCTTTACTGCCGGCAAAGGACTGGAAGGCAGACACATCGCCCTTTGGCAAAGCCACGGAAAATATTATAAAAAGGACAAGGGATGTTGGGAATGGCAACGTCCCCGCCTGTTCTGTACCACAGAAGACTTGTTCACCCAATCATTCGTCATACCTTATATTATACCCATGCTGGAAAATGCGGGAGCCATAGTTTATACCCCTCGTGAACGTGACTGGCAACGCAATGAGGTGATTGTGGATAATGATACCCATCCCCAAGGTTGCATCTATCAGGAGATAAAAAGCCGGAAAGGTAAATGGAAAACCGCCCCCACCCCGGCATTCGCTCAAAAACGGTTGATTTACCGGGACGGACAAAATCCTTTTGAAGAAGGTACGGCCCGCTTTGCCTCCACCGAGAAAAAACCGGAAAAAGCCTTTGCACAATGGATTCCCCGTATTCCCGAAACAGGAAAATATGCCGTCTATGTGACTTATCAGACTTTACCCGGAAGTGTGAGTGACGCTAAATATCTGGTTTTCCATAAAGGGGGTGTCACCGAATTTCTGGTCAACCAACAAATAGGGGGAGGAACCTGGGTTTATCTGGGCACTTTTGAATTCGACAAAGGAACCAACGATTACGGTATGGTGGTACTAAGTAATGAGAGCAGACAAAAAGGAGTGGTATGCGCCGATGCCGTCCGTTTTGGCGGAGGAATGGGAAACATATCGCGCGGTGGAAAAACCAGCGGCCTGCCCCGTTATCTGGAAGGGGCACGCTATGCCGCACAATGGTCGGGTTTTCCTTATTCGGTTTACAGTCCCAGCGAAGGTAAGAATGACTATACCGATGATATAAACGCCCGCAGCCGGATAATAAACTATCTCAGCGGAAATTCTGTGTACAATCCAAAGGAGAAGGGATTGGGCGTTCCTTTTGAAATGACCTTGGGAGTGCACAGCGATGCAGGTTTTTCCAAAGAAGATGATTTAATAGGCACGCTGGGTATCTATACCACCGATTATAATAATGGTGAACTGAACGCCGGTATCTCCCGTTATGCTTCCCGCGACTTGGCGGACATGGTACTGACCGGTCTGCAACAGGATATCTCCGCCCAATTCGGTATCCGGTGGCAACGCCGCAGCCTGTGGAACCGCAATTACAGCGAAACCCGTCTGCCTGCCGTTCCCTCGATGATTCTGGAACTCCTCTCCCACCAGAACTTCGCCGATTTGAAATTGGGGCACGATCCGCGTTTCAAGTTTACCGTAGGACGTTCTGTTTACAAATCCATACTAAAATACCTGAGTACCATGCATGGGACGGATTATGTAGTCCAACCTTTACCGGTAAATAACTTTGCCATTCACTCCGGAAGTAGGAAAAACACCTTCCAACTAACTTGGCAAGCGGTAGACGACCCGTTGGAACCGACTGCCAAAGCTCAACAATACATAGTCTATACCCGTCTGGGACATGGTGGATTTGACAATGGAACGTTAGTACGCGGTACTGAATATACCTTCGAAGCCGAACCGGGACTGGTATATAGTTTCAAAGTAACCGCAGTCAACAAGGGCGGAGAAAGTTTTCCTTCCGAAATCCTGTCAGCCTATCAGGCAAAGAAAAGTAAAGGAACAATCTTGATAGTCAACGGATTCGACCGTTTAAGCGGACCTGCTACCGTAGAATCTCCTTTCTTGCAAGGCTTTGACTTGAATACGGATCCGGGAATACCTTATATAAATACACCCGCCTTCTGCGGAACGCAACAAAGCTTCGACCGCAGCCGCATAGGACGGGAAACTAAAGACGGGCTGGGATATAGCGGCAGCGAACTGGAAGGAATGTTGATAGCCGGAAATACTTTCGATTATCCGTTCATTCATGGAAAAGCCATCCAGGCAGCCGGAGGATACTCTTTTGTATCGTGTAGTGATGAAGCCGTTGAAAATGGTTTTGTCCGGCTGGCAGATTACCCCATTACAGACCTGATATTCGGAGCCGACAGGCGTCCTTTCTCCCACACATTGCAACAGTTGCTCACAACCTATTGTCAAGGAGGCGGCAACCTGATGCTCAGCGGCTCGTATATAGGAAGCAACATGAACAGTCCCACAGCACTGAACTTCACCGAAAACATATTAAAATATAGTTTCGGAGGCAGCATGATAAATTCCACTTCGGGAGAAATATATGGAGCCAACACCCGTTTCAGTATTCCCCGCACTATCAACGAGCAAACATACGCCGTACCCGCTCCTGACTGTCTGACCCCGATAGCCCCTGCTTACTCCGCTTTTGTATATAATCCGGGCAGTTACAGTGCCGGTGTCGCCTATAAAGGCAAATATCGGACTTTTGTCCTGGGTTTCCCCTTTGAAAGCATTCAGGGAGTGAAGGAAAGAGCACGGGTAATGAGTGCCATCCTGGGCTTCTTTGGCAGCAAGTGATATTTTTAAACGAAAATAAAAGGGCAAATAAGAGGTTATTTCATAAAAACGCCTAACTTTGTCCGTATAAACCATTAAAATAAAACGACTATGTACACTATACAGACTAATGCCTCCGGCACACGCAGCATGGAAATCTCAGAAGAGAACCTGCAAACTATTGAGAAATATGCTTTATTCCAGCATCTGATAGACAGCAACGGTATCGTGGACGAGTCGGTGCTGGAGAAACTGAAGTTGAATATCCGTTCACTGATAACCAGCGAGGAAGGAAACAATAAAGAGCTGCTCGACCTTTGTATCGATGTAATTTATCATAATAACATGAAAGCTTTCGGACTTCATCAACTCATTCTGCTTTATATCCAATGGGAGAAAGAGAAAAATAAAGATGAAGAAGAGATATAATAAACAATCTCTGTGTTCTCTGTAGCAAAACAAAAAAAACAGTATTTATCATTGAAAGAATACAAACTTACAGACTGGTTGCCGACAACCAAGAAAGAAGTAGAGATGCGCGGATGGAATGAACTGGACGTAATCTTGTTCAGCGGTGACGCCTACGTAGATCATCCTTCATTTGGTCCGGCAGTAATTGGAAGATTATTAGAGGCGCAAGGTTTGAAAGTGGCCATTGTGCCTCAACCCAACTGGCGTGATGACCTGCGCGATTTTAAGAAGCTGGGACGTCCACGCCTCTTTTTCGGTGTGTCCGCCGGATGTATGGACAGCATGGTAAACAAATACACTGCCAACAAGCGTTTGCGCAGCGAGGATGCTTATACTCCCGACGGCCGCCACGACATGCGTCCCGAATATCCCAGCATCGTTTATACACAGATTTTAAAGAAAATCTATCCCGACGTACCTGTCATTCTGGGAGGTATAGAGGCATCTTTGCGCCGTGTCACCCATTATGACTACTGGCAGGACTGCCTGCGTAAATCAATTCTGATAGATTCCGGAGCCGATTTATTGATCTATGGAATGGGCGAGAAACCGATTACGGAACTTTGCAAGAGAATGAAAGAAAGCAAAGACAGTCAGGACGGAGCCCATCTACCCTTACAAAAGGATATTCCCCACGATATACCACAAACGGCTTACCTTATCCGTAAGAAAGGATCAGTTCCGTCCGAGCCCTCTGTAATTGAGTGTGTGAACGAAAAGCCAGATATCATCCTACACTCTCATGAAGCATGCCTGAAAGATAAAAAGAAACAAGCCGAGAACTTCCGCTTCATTGAAGAGGAAAGCAACAAGTACGAAGCCTCCCGCATCTTGCAAGATACAGGCAATGAAACAGTAGTAGTCAATCCGCCTTATCCTCCAATGAGCCAAGGCGAACTGGATCATTCTTTTGATTTGCCCTATACGCGTATGCCTCATCCTAAATATAAAGGAAAACGCATTCCCGCATTCGACATGATTAAATTCTCGGTCAATCTGCACCGTGGTTGTTTTGGCGGATGCGCCTTTTGTACCATTTCCGCCCATCAAGGGAAATTTATTGTAAGCCGAAGTAAAGAGAGTATCTTAAGAGAAGTGCGAGCCATAACTGAAATGCCTGATTTCAAAGGCTATCTGAGTGACTTGGGAGGACCTAGCGCCAACATGTATGCCATGCGTGGTAAAGATGAGAAAATTTGCCGGCGATGCAAACGGCCGTCATGTATCCATCCCAAAGTATGTCCCAATTTGAACACGGACCATCGCCCCTTATTGGATATTTATCATTCGGTAGACGCACTTCCCGGTATCAAGAAAAGCTTTATCGGAAGCGGTGTACGCTATGACCTGTTACAATATCAAAGCAAAGATCCGGCAGTAAACCGAAGTACGGCTGAATATACCCGCGAACTGATAGCCCATCATGTCAGCGGGCGCTTGAAAGTGGCTCCGGAACATACCAGCGACCAAGTGCTGCAAATCATGAGGAAACCTTCGTTTTCACAATTTTATGACTTCAAAAAGACTTTCGACAAAATAAATAAGGAGTTGAATATGCGGCAGCAGATTATACCTTATTTTATAAGCAGCCATCCCGGATGTACGGAAGAAGATATGGCAGAACTGGCAGTGATCACCAAGAAATTGGATTTCCATCTGGAACAAGTACAGGACTTTACTCCTACTCCGATGACTGTAGCCACTGAAACCTGGTACACAGGTTATCATCCATATACGTTGCAACCGGTATTTTCCGCTAAAACACCAAAAGAAAAACTGGCTCAACGGATGTTCTTTTTCTGGTATAAACCCGAAGAACGACGTGCTATCATCAATGAATTGCGCAAAATAGGACGCGCTGATCTGATAGATAAGCTGTATGGTAAATACAAAGCCTGAGTTTTAAATTCACCACAGATTATACAGATTTGATCTGTGGTGAAACTGTTTTTTAACGTCTTGTTTACCTTTCATCGTGTTTTGACGAAACACAGGAACAGGTACATGTGTTCCAAGTTACAGATATTTATTCCCCCCCCCTAAACTTAATTAGAAAAGCACCGCAAATATTAATTGATAAAAATACGACCTATCCTATTGAATATCATTTATTTTTTGCTATCTTTGGGCAAAACCAACTTTTAAATCAATACTGCGTATGGAAACGTATCTATTCTGGATTGTGCCCATTGCCTCCCTCTTGGCATTGGTACTTGCATGGTATTTCTACAAACAAATGATGCTTGAAAGCGAAGGAACTCCGACGATGGAGAAAATCGCTTCTTATGTGCGCCAGGGCGCCATGTCCTATCTGAAACAACAATACAAAGTGGTAGGGCTGGTATTTCTGGGATTAGTTATTCTATTTTCTATCATGGCATACGGCTTCAACTTACAAAATCCGTGGGTGCCCATTGCTTTTCTTACCGGCGGTTTCTTCTCCGGACTGTCCGGCTTTTTAGGAATGAAAACGGCTACATACGCTTCTGCACGTACCGCCAATGCCGCCCAGCACTCCCTGAACAAAGGACTGCGTGTAGCTTTCCGTAGCGGAGCTGTTATGGGGTTGGTCGTTGTCGGCTTGGGACTACTCGATATTTCTTTCTGGTACATATTATTGGACTATTGCATTCCCACAGACGCCTTGAACCCTTCTGCTAAATTATGTGTCATCACAACCACCATGCTTACCTTTGGTATGGGAGCCAGCACACAAGCACTTTTCGCCCGTGTAGGAGGTGGAATCTATACCAAGGCAGCCGATGTAGGTGCCGACCTGGTAGGTAAAGTGGAAGCCGGTATTCCGGAAGATGACCCCCGCAATCCCGCAACCATTGCCGATAATGTGGGAGACAATGTAGGTGACGTAGCCGGAATGGGCGCCGACCTGTACGAATCCTATTGCGGCTCTATTCTGGCTACCGCCGCTTTAGGTGCTGCCGCTTTTATTGGCTCGGATGATACCGTGATGCAGTTTAAAGCGGTTATCGCACCTATGCTGATTGCGGCAGTGGGTATCGTTCTCTCTATCATCGGTATTTTTGCCGTCCGTACTAAAGAAAATGCAGGAATGAAGGAATTACTCGGATCATTGGCCACAGGAACCAATTTAAGTTCGGTACTGATTGTCGTTGCCACTTTCCTTATCCTTTGGGCATTAGGTTTGGAAAATTGGGTAAACATTTCCTTTGCTGTGGTAGTGGGATTAATAGTAGGTATCGTTATCGGCCGTTCCACCGAATATTATACTTCTCAATCGTATAAACCCACACAACGGTTGGCCGAAAGTGGAAAGACCGGTCCGGCCACCGTTATCATTTCCGGTATCGGACTAGGTATGGTTTCCACCACCATCCCTGTACTGGCAGTAGTAACCGGTATCATCTTGTCCTACTGGCTCGCTTCAGGATTTGATTTTGCCAATATTTCCATGGGATTGTATGGCATCGGTATCGCTGCCGTAGGTATGCTTTCGACATTAGGAATCACCTTGGCTACCGATGCTTACGGACCGATTGCAGACAATGCCGGCGGTAACGCTGAAATGAGCGGACTGGGCAAAGAAGTACGCAAACGTACTGACGCCCTCGACTCGTTAGGTAACACGACTGCCGCTACCGGCAAAGGTTTTGCCATCGGCTCCGCAGCTCTGACCGGACTGGCCCTGCTGGCATCCTATGTAGAAGAAATCCGTATCGGATTAACCCGGTTGGGGCAAACCATTCTGGAATTACCAAACGGCATTACCGTAGATGTTCATAACGCCAGTTTCACTGACTACATGCTTTATTACGATGTAACCCTGATGAACCCTAAAGTGCTAAGCGGCATGTTTTTGGGCAGTATGATGGCATTCCTGTTCTGCGGTCTGACCATGAACGCCGTAGGCCGAGCAGCCGCTCACATGGTAGAGGAGGTGCGTCGCCAGTTCCGTGAAATAAAAGGGATTCTGACAGGAGAGGCAGAACCCGACTATGCCCGTTGCGTACAAATATCCACCAAAGGAGCACAACGTGAAATGGTATTCCCCTCTCTACTGGCTATCATTGCCCCTATCGCTACCGGACTGATTTTTGGTGTTCCCGGTGTTATCGGTCTGCTGATAGGTGGTTTGTCCTCGGGCTTCGTTCTTGCCATTTTTATGGCCAATGCGGGAGGCGCATGGGATAATGCGAAAAAATTTATAGAAGAAGGTAATTTCGGAGGTAAAGGAAGCGAAGTACACAAAGCAACGGTTACTGGTGACACAGTAGGTGACCCGTTTAAAGATACATCCGGACCCAGTTTGAACATTCTGATTAAACTGATGAGTATGGTCGCCATTGTAATGGCCGGACTGACAGTTGCTTGGAGTTTGTTCTGATAGAAAAACGGAAAGCCGCTTCGGAGGAGGCGGCTTTCTAATTTTAAAAAAGATTCTGATAAACTATTTTTAAAACTTCCCCAACACTTCCATCATTGCCGGACGACGTTTGTATTTTATCCGGAACTCTGCCACCAAGCTTTTCACAACAGCCTGTCCACCGTTTAGTTTACGTATGCAGGATAATACCCGTGCTATAAATTCATAATGCTCCCGTCCCAGATTCCGTTCAGCATAATCATTCAATAAAGAAGTATATATAGCAATCAATTTCTCAGAATGAGTGTCCTTCAAATAATGGGCATATTTCATCAATGCTTCCAACTGATTGTATCGGACTGACGACAGCAAAGAGAACAAGCTGTCATTATCCTTTTCTTTCACATAAATTTCAGCCTTATCATTTCCGACAAAAGAAAAATAGTCACTTAACTCGGCTTCTTTCATCATCCTATCCAGAAAACTTTTCCATTGTTCTTTCGGTACCAGAGTTTTAAGTTTGCTGTAATATATCAATTTATCACTACCCACCACAAACAACAGACGACATGTATCAATTACCTCAGAAACCCTATGAGTTATTTCATAAATATCCAATTTCATTTTCAGCCATTCACCCACAGTGCCAGAATGCATTTCTCTTTCCGCTATTTCTATTCCGTCATTCAGCAAACAAATGGCTTCATCATATTGGCAACGGGCAATCAATTTATCAACCTCCATTCTTCGTATTTCAGTCAGATAAAGATATTGACGAATCGTATCATCCGCCTTTTGTTCTTCATTCTGTTCTAACAACAGATTGACCTTACGAAGGACTAACTTATAGATATCACAGGTTCCCTTTCTTACTTCAAGAAGTTCATCAATCAATTCCAACGCTTTTTCTGCCGATTGAATCGAAAGATTGATCTGCATCATCAATTCGTCTACATCATAAAGATCATATTCACGAAAAATAGATATTTCAGCAATCTCACGCAAGCCCTGAAGTATCTCCATCTTTTGTGCCTGAGTGGTTTTAGGATGTTCAATCACTTTCAGGAGCAAATCTCCTGCCTGTTCACAATAGTCAGAAGAAGAAATACCATCATCATACAAAAGTTCATCATCATAGTTTTCACCGATGAAACGAAGTACTTGAAGAGCTATGGCAATAGAATTATCCATAGCTTCCAAATTCAAAAAGAAATCCGCTTTCTCCAAAAAAGTGTCCATCTGATTGAAAATAGTTTTCCAGTCACGATCGTAATTATCATAACGATTGTGATAACGAGACCTTTTATGGTAACCAGATCCTTTAAAAACTTTTTGAATTTCAATTCTGTAATCTTTTCCCTTTGATGACAAAGATAGCTCCTTAGCTATGAAATGATTTGAAAGTGCCGTTTTAAATTCCAGATTCGTTGAAGCATACTCACAGATAAATTTCGAGAGTTCCTGCGGATCAATGAAAGACAACAGTCGCTGTATGTCTACCAAAGACGGACAAGGCTGCTTACCCACTTCTTTTATTTCCTCCAAAACAGGGGTTTCCTCCGCTTTGATTTTCATCTTCGAGAAAATACTATTACCCGCCTTTTTTCTATTGTCGCGAATTGCCAACAATGTCGCTACGACATGTTTGCAGATTTCTCCATCATACGGACAATCACAGTACCAAGATTCTATCTCGTTTCCATCCATAGATATCTCCACATTATAATCGTCTGTTCCTTCTACAGTCGCAGTCCATTCACCGGGTGAGATTTCTTCCAATTCGGAAACAGCGTCTGTTTCATAATACTCTTCCCCACGCATCCATATTTTATAGGGAACAAAGTTCTCAAAATTATCCAATGTAATCATGTACAATACTTCGGTATTTTTTATCGGTTCGAGTGTCCCATTGTCAAAGAACGCTCATAACATTCTGCATTCTCCAACAAACAGGTTTTGTTATTGATAGACTGTTCCATCAAAACAGCCACAGATTACCCGGATTCGCACAGGTTCAATCTTAAAGTTTTCAGCTTAAACACCCGTGTGAGCCCAAGTAACCTGTGGTAAAAAGACTTGTGATGCATTCATACCCACAAAGTCAAATTCATTACAGACTGTTCTTAGTCAAAACATTACAATTAAATTTGTTCAATATCTCCACACATCTCTCCACATTAGACGGACGGATAACCACATGTGCCGTATCTCCCTGAGCAAAAGCAT
>ERZ824473.4353-NODE-4353-length-12662-cov-2.265646_pt1 | contig 12662 bp, 5 predicted proteins | sample MGYA00519874_ERZ824473 | MGnify/ENA primary metagenome ERZ824473 (study PRJEB31778, sample SAMEA3449151) | human gut metagenome | biome: human gut; feature: human-associated habitat; material: faeces | place: United Kingdom | collected 2010/2012 ... | reverse complement strand
GCTACATCTGATGATGTTGACCTCACCGAGAACGATGACGGCACATATACTGCATCTGCCGATTTGTTCAACAAATGCGCCGATGTGTATGTTGGCGATACGCTTTACCGTTTTGCTGCTGGCCTCAAGAGCGGCGACGTTACGATCGACGCCAATGACCCGTGGAAGGTCGATTTCACAATCGGCGGCGAGTCCTTCACCAACAACGCCTATAACGTCCAGAACCCGGACATTGGCACCTCCACGGAGCCGGACGGCTGGACCGGCATTGCCTACACCGTGCGCGGCACCCTGCCCTCCACCGCGAACCTGTCCGCACTGTCGATGACCGTCGTGAAGAGAAACGCGGCTGCGACCATCTCCGGCACGGCTGTCACGGCTAACAGTGACGGTACCTACACCCTGAGCCTGAGCGGCACCGACAAGATGATTAAGGTCACCTATGCCGGTGAGACCAGAAACTACTACGTTGCGGCGACTGTGGCTGGCAGCAGCAAGGTGAATGTCAGCTTCACGATCGATGCCACCAATGCCAAGACCAAATATCCGACGCAGTATGCGGACATCAACACCAAGATGAAGGCTGCTACCGAAGATAAAACTGGTGTTATCCAGCTGGAGCTTGACAGCGGCGCGACCGTCTATGACGCGCTGGTCGCCGTCGGCACAAAGGCCGGCATCACCATCGGTGCACAGAACAGCAGCTACGGCGTTTATGTCTATGCCATCGGCGGCATTGCTGCAGGCGGCTCCGCGGGCTGGATGTACTCCGTGAACGGTGAAGTCCCGATGGTTGGCGCGGCCAGCTACGTCCTGACGAACAACGATGTTGTTCGCTGGTTCTGCGTAGGTTATTGATAACGGACTAACAACTCAACAACTGCGGGCCGCCACTTTTTTGACTGAAATATGAGAAAAAAAAAGAATCTGCGCTTTGCAGTTTTGCTGCTGGCGCTGATACTTCTGATAACAACGGTTTCTGTATGCGTCTCTGCGGCAGACGACGATATGCCGTTTTCGACGATAAAGCTCATAGGAAAAAATGCGGCAGGGAGAGATAAAACATTCCTTTTCTATCCCAACCATGAGGCCAAAACGCTGATTGTTTACTATTCGGGAAAAGCGTCAAACGTTGTGGCAAGAGAGCCTAGATGGTCTGCGCTTGACAGCGATGGGAACGTAATCGAAGGGATGGTAGTCACCTGCGATGACTTTAAGAACAGCAGTGAAAAAGATATATCAGTAATTAAGGTCACCTATCAGGGCAAAACCGCTACTTATCTGCAGTATTATGCACCGGTTAAATGGTTGCTGTCGGGTGTAGAATACTCCGTAACAGACGACCGTGACAGCGATGGGAATCTGATACCGGAAAAAATATCAATTTCCACGATTACTAGCACGCTATACCCCAAAACGGAAAGGGGCAACACGACAGTAACGACTGAATCCAACGCTGTTCCATCGAAAGAAGTTGCAAGCAAGTCAAAGATCACGCTGCTTGGATTTTGCGGTACAATTACGTCGATCGAGCCAAAAGATGCTGTACTTGAACAGACAAGTAACTCAGCGACGGTCAACTGGTATAAAACCGCCGGTAAAGTTACATTTACCATAGACGGAAGTAGCCTGCCTAAAGATAGCAAGCTGCAAGGTACAAGTGATACAAAAACGATTGAGGTCATTGACCAGCGAATCGTAAAACAGACGGCAGATGCCTGCACACATGGAACGATAAGAACCAATAGTCCGGACGTTCGCCCCGGAGGGTTTTCGTGGTGGACAGCCGAACCAGATGAAGGCTATAAACTGGATACGTTTACAGCTACAGACGCATTTGGCAATGAAGTGCAATGCGAGCGAAATGTGGGCGGCGACTCTAACGTTGTCAAGTTTACTGCACCTTACGGCGAAGTGCACGTCTCTGCAACGTTTACAGAGTTAGGCCCGAACGATAAGTCAAGTTATGCACAGATGAAAGGCATAAAGCTTGGCAAGTACGAAGGAAAAATCTCCGGTTCACAGGTCACGATCGAGGGGCCTATCAGTACGGATGATCTGACCCAGCTTGTACCGAGCTTTACGCTCAGCAAAGGGGCTTACGTGGAAAACGCAGATACCCTGCGCTTTGAGAACATGAAGCCCAAGACGGTCAGAGTCATGGCCGAAGACGGCTTCCACTACCGTGACTACACGGTGACTGTCTATCAGGTAACACTGGAGGGCCTTGGCACCGAGGCAGAGCCGTTCCTGATCAAAGACACCAATGATTTCACGAGCTTTGTCAAGTACCATCCCGAAGCACACTATCTGCAGCGGGACGACCTGAACCTGAGTGGAGTCACCGCGCCGTCCGGTGCCGTGATCGGCGGCACGTTCAAAGGCGTCTATGATGGTGGCAGCTATAAGATCACCGGCCTGACGCTGAACAATTTGGGCGACGGCAGCAACGCCGCACTGTTCCATACCATTTCCGGTACGGTCAAGAATCTGACCATCGAGAGCAACTGCAGCTTCACTGCCCGCCAGTGGGTCGGCTCCTTCGCCCTGTATCTGAAGGACGGCGGAAAGCTGGACAACTGCACCAACCGGGCGGCTGTCACCTGCAAGCCGAAGGGCACGGTCGATGACACCATCAACTGCTTCGCGGGCGGCCTCGTGGCCCGCACGGACGGCAGCTCATGGAATGCGCCGCAGAACCAGATCACGAACTGCCGCAATGACGGCGACGTGACCGTCGACCCGGCAGACACGCCGAACGGGAACTTTGCCAGCGCAGGTGGCCTCGTCGGCGGCCCGTCCAACGTGAAGATCGACCAGAGCATCAACACCGGCAAGGTCACCAACGAAAAGTCAGTGCAGAACTACTACGGCATGGACGGCAACTGCACCGGCGGCCTCGTCGGCCAGGTCGACCCGAACAGCGCGTTCGGCGTGAAGACCGAGATCATCGGCTGCGTCAACACCGGCAAGGTCACCGGCGGCTGCAACGTCGGCGGCGTGGCAGGCAAGGTCAACAATAAGGGCGGCTCCGTCCTCATCGAGTCCTGCCGCAGCCTCGGCAATGTCCACGCCACCAACGAAACGGACGTGCAGAACGCCGGCGGCATCCTCGGCTGCGGCTACGCCGAGATCTACAACTGCGACTCCGCCGCCGCCATCACCGGCGAGACCACCGCCGCCAGCGCCTACCGCGGCGCGATCGTCGGCTATCTCCGCCGCGAGAACTCCGTCATCAGCCGCTGCTTCGTCGCCAACGCCGACGCCGTCGTCGGCGGTCAGGCCAGCGGCGTCAGCTATTCCGGCGCGGTCGAGACGAAGTTCATCGCCGCCTCCGACGTCAACGCGCAGACCCACATCGACGAGCTGAACGCCTATGAAAAGCCCAAGTCCCTCCTCAAGATCACCTTCCGCAAGCCCACCGAGGAGGAAAAGGAGTGGGCAGGCGACAACTACATCCCCGGCGAAGCTGAGACCGCCAAGGGGTATGAGGCCAAGCTCCTCGGCTTTGCCATCGATGGCCGTCAGGCGGAGATCGACGAGGCGGCGAAGACCGTCACCCTCGTCCTGCCCAACGGCACGGCCCTGACGAGCCTCACCCCGACCCTCACCCGCAGCTCCGGCGCGACCTATACGCCCGCAGGCGCGCAGGACTTCTCCGGCCCCGTGACCTACACCGTCACCTCGGAGGATAAGTCCGCCACCGCGACCTATACCGTCACCGTCACCGCCGCCTCGGAGGCCAGCGGCCTCGGTTCCTTCGCCGTGAAGCAGGGCAGCACCGCCTACACCGTCACAGACGGGCAGGACGGCAAAAAGACCGTCACCATCCCGGCCTCCGCCCTCGCCTCCAACGCCGAGTCCGCTCTGACCTTCCTCTACCGGACGAATTCCGGCGAGAAGGCCACCGGCACCATCGGCGGTACGGCCCTGACGCAGACCACCTCCGGCGCGTATGACGCCCTCAGCTGGCCCTTCTCCACCGCCACCCTCACCAGCGGCACAAAGACGCTGACGATGACCTTCGGCGGCGAGACCCAGCTGGTCGACATCGTCATCGTCCCCGAGCTTTCCAGCCTCTCCGTCAAGATCGCAGATGCCGCCCAGCGCGTCACGAAGACCGAGACCGGCTACAAGCTCGACCTGCCCGACTCCGCCTCCACCGTCTCCGTCACCGCCGTCCCGGCCCTCACGTCGGACACCGTGACGATCAGCGGCACAGCGAACACGACGGCAGACGTCGACGTGACAGGGAAGACCAGCTTCGACATCGTGGTCAGCGGCAAGACCCTCACGGTCGCCATCAACCGCGTCAAGACCACCTCCGTCACCTTCACCACCACCCCCGCCGACGCCGCCGTCACCGTCATCGATCAGGCCGGGACCCCTGTCCTGCCCGACTCCAAGGGCGTCTATACCCTCCTCGGCGGCAGCGGCTATAGCTACACCTATCGTGTATCGAGCAGCGGTTACGTCACCAAGACCGGTTCGCTCGCGCAGGTGCATCTGAAGGGCGGTTCGCTCCTGATCGACGTCAGCCTCGCGCCCGCGGGCAGCACCGTCACCCCCGTCGACCCGACCGAGCCCGTCACCGGCGAATGGCCCAGCTTCCGCGGCAACGACAGCAACAACGGCGTCACCTCCGCGAAAACGCCCGTCTCCAAGGACGAGACCGTCAAGTCCTGGTCCGTCTCGATCGTTGGCACCCCGACCCCGCCGCTGATGGTGAACGGCAAGCTCTACGTCCTCTCCGCCAACACCGTCAAGGCCATCGACCCGAAGACCGGCACCGTCACCGCGACCTCCGAAAAGCTCGTCGGCTCCAGCCAGTTCGGCACGAACCCCATCGCCTACGGCGACGGCAAGTTCTACATCCAGCTGGATGACTTCAGAGGCACGAAGAATGACGGCAAGGCCTGCGTCCAGGCCATCGACGCCACCACGCTCAAGAGCGTCTGGGTCTCCGAGTATTTCCCGGGTCAGCTCATCTCGCCCATCACCTACCACAACGGCTACATCTACACCGGCACGTGGCAGGCCGAGGAACGGACCGGCACCTACTTCTGCCTCTCCACCACCGACGAGGACCCGACCAGCACTACCGAGACCAAGCAGACCAGCTGGACGATCTCCAAGCAGGGCGGCTTCTACTGGGTCGGCGCCTACGCGACGGACAATTACGTCATCTTCGGCTCCGACAACGGCAAGGGCGGCTCCACCGAGTACGGCTCCACGCTCTACAGCGTCAACGCGAAGACCGGCGTCGTCATCGACACCGAGACGAACCTCATCGGCGACCTCCGCTCCGCCGTCGTGAAGTCCGGCAGCTACGTCTACTTCACCTCCAAGGCTGGTATCCTCTACCGCGCCACGGTCGCGGCCAACGGTTCGCTGAGTGAGCTGCAGTCTCTCAAGCTCGACGGCATGATCACGGGCACGCCCGTCGTCTGCGGCGATACCGTCTTCGTCACCTGCTCCGGCCAGACCCAGTTCCAGAGTCCCGGCAAGATCTACGCGATCGAAGCTGACGCGGAGACCATGTCGGTGTACAATGATGGTACCGCAAAGGCGACAACCACCGGCTACATCCAGTCCAGCCTCCTCGTCTCCGACGCCTACAAGGCGGGCGAAGGCAAGCTCTACATCTACGGCTCCTGCAACGAGGAGAACGGCACCATCAACTTCTTCAAGTACGACGTCGCGAACCACACCTTCGACACCGGCGTGACGAAGGAGCTCTACACGCCGACGGGCGCAGAAAAGCAGTATAACCTCTGCAGCCTGATCTGCGACGCCCGCGGCACGCTCTACTTCAAGAACGACTCCGGTTACCTCACCGCCCTTGCCCGCGAGGTCATCGAGACCGACGCTGGCAAGGTGATCGAGAAGATCGACGCGCTCTTCCCGATCACCGACGACAGTCTCGCCGCCATCAAGGAAGCCCGCCGCTACTACGAGGCCCTCTCGCCTGAGCAGAAGGCCGAGGTCGATAACCTCGCACTGCTCGAGCAGGCCGAGCGCGAGTATCAGCAGCGCCTGACCAACAAGCGTCAGACCGCGCTCGACGATCTCAAGAAGATCTACGACGCGAAGGACACCAAGGATTTCACCGCCAGGGGCCTGCAGAAGCTCAAGGAGGCCTATGACGAGGGCGTCCGGAACATCAACAACGCGGACGACTGCAAGCTGGTCGAAAGCAGCTTCAACACAGCCGCGGAGAAGATCAACAAGCTCAACGGCAAGGATATCACGGTCACCTTCCGCCTCATCGGCGCGCTGCAGGCCACGCAGGACGTCAACCTGACGAAGGACAGCTACCTGCCCGAATACGTGACCTGGATCCCCACCACCTCCTACGACCTGCAGGAGGATGCCACGGTCTACGATCTTTACACCAAGGCCATCGGCGAGGCTGGTCTGCGCTCCATCGGCGAGGAGAACGACTATGTCCGCACGATCTACGCCCCGTCCTGCCTCGGCGGCTACGCCCTGAGCGAGTTCACCAACGGCGCGCGCTCCGGCTGGATGTACACGGTCAACGGCACGCATCCGGACCGCGGTCTGAAGAACTGGAAGCTCAAGGACGGCGACGTGGTCGTCTGGCACTACATCAATGACTACGCGCACGAGGCGGCCGACTGGTTCGACGACCCGGATTATCCCGCCCTCGGCGACGGCACTTACTACAACGGCTGGCTCCGCGCGGCGGACATCAGCCCGGAGCAGTATGTGCAGCAGCTGCTCGGCAAGATTCTGAAGGTCGGCAAGAACGGCACGGTCGAGCCGAAGCTGACGCTCTCGCACATCGGCAAGTCCGTCACCTTCACCTTCAAGCCCGACAAGGGCTACCACGTCAAGGACGTCAAGGTCGACGGCAAGTCCGTCGGCGCGGTCACGACCTACACCGTGGACAAGCTGACCGTCTCGACGAGGATCGAAGTCGAGTTCACCAACGGCGTGCTCCCGTTCACCGACGTGCGCGAAGCCGACTGGTTCTATGACGATGTCGTCTACGCCTATGAGAACGGCCTGTTCTCCGGCACCAGCGACACGACGTTCAGCCCGAACGCTTCCATGACCCGCGCCATGCTCGTCACAGTCCTCTATCGTCTCGAGGGCCAGCCCACTGTCTCCGGCCGCAGCGGCTTCTCGGATGTCAAGCTGAACAGCTACTATGAGGACGCCGTCACCTGGGCCGCCGACAACAGTATCGTCAACGGCACCGGCGCCACGACGTTTTCTCCGAACGCCAACGTCACCCGCGAGCAGATGGCTGCCATCCTCTACCGCTACGCGCAGTACAAGCAGTATGGCACCACCGCCAGCGCAGGCCTGAACGGCTTCTCCGACGCCGCGAAGGTCTCCACTTACGCCAAAGCCCCGCTCAGCTGGGCCGTCGCCGAGAAGCTTGTCAACGGCTCCGAAGGCAAGCTCCTGCCCACCGGCAACGCCACAAGAGCACAGGTCGCCGCCATCCTCCACCGCTTCGTGGAGAATGTTGCAAAGACCACCGCCTGATCCTTTCCCGCACAGGGCTGCCCCCTTTGGGGGCAGCCCTGTTTTCTGCCCTGCGCCCCATGCGTATGCAGAGGCGCTGCCTGGCAGGCGCAAAGCGGCGGCCGGGGCATCCGGCCGCCGCTTTGGTTAGAAGCTCCGCGTCTCCGTATTCATGAAATCGTGGATCACATCGAAAAGATGGATGGGATCCAGCTGCTGCTCGGTGCAGAGCTTTGCCAGGCGAGTGACGCCGGGGCGGTCATTGGAAAAGGGCACGACAAAGAAGATCGTCGTCCAATGCGTCTGCAGATATTTCTGCACAAGCATTCCGTAGGCATAGAGCATCCGCGCCTCGCCGTGCGCTTCATAAGGAATATGCCGGTAAGTAAGACCTTCTGGATCCTCTGTCCTGGCTGCAGTGGGGTGCACATCCATGCGGTCCCATTCCGCCAAGAGCCGGAATGCTGCGTGCAGGAGCGCGGCAGCCTCCCGCGCGAGTCCCTGCGCCTGCGGGTGCAGCATCCGGAGTTCCTCCTGGAGCGCGTCCATGCTGAACAGCCCGAATTCCTCCGCATACGCCGGCCCGGAGATCAGCTGTGCCGGTGAGAGATCCAGGCGTTTTGCGATCTCCTCGATCGAATCCGAGCGCAGACACTTGTCCCCTTTCAGATACCCCTGCAGGGTCGAGCGCGGGATCCCAAGCTCCTTTGAAAATTCCAGTTTTGTCTTTCCTGTTTCCTTCATTTTGCTTTGTAGCATGGCTGCAATATTTTTCTCTATCTGCATATCCAAAGCCACCTCCCACCAAAAGGATGCGGAAATAGTTTCTTTTGGTAAATACCTGCATGCTGGCAACGCGTCCAGCTTTCCGGCACGGCGGAAAACCGTCCAAATCCGCCGCGATCTCCGCCCCTCGGAAGCTGCTGCGAGGTGGCAGGATTGCCTTGATCCTGCAGGTTTTTCCAATGGATTTGTGAAGTTTATAGAAAAATGCGTGGCGGACAGAAAAGGTTTGAAATCTCGAGTAAATTCGTGTATATTGAAAATTAAGATAACCGCCGGCCCGGACAGATGGTCAGCCGGCGTGACAGACGGCTCAAAGAGAGAAGGCGTTATCAAGAAGAGCCGGAAAGTGAATACAGAGGAGCGTGATTTAGTTGGAAGAACTGCTGCGCATGGAGCACATCAGCAAACGATTCGGTGACTTCTATGCGAACCACGACGTCAATCTGTCCGTAGCCAAGGGCGAGGTCCATACCCTGCTCGGCGAAAACGGTGCGGGCAAATCGACGCTGATGAACATTCTGATCGGTCTTTACCAGCCGACGGAGGGGTCGATCTTTCTCAACGGCAGGCAGGTGCGGATCGAGTCGCCCAGCCAGGCGGTCAAGCTCGGCATCGGCATGGTGCACCAGCACTTCATGCTGGTCGAAGCGATGACCGTGTTTGAGAACATGATCCTCGGCGACCGGAATTCCAAGGGGATCTTCATCGACCGGGAGGCGCGGCGGAAGGAGATCCTCGCGCTGTCGGAAAAATACGGGCTGGACGTGGAGCTGGACAAGCTGATCACGGAGATCTCCGTCGGCGCGCAGCAGCGCGTGGAGATCCTGAAGGCGCTCTACCACGGCGCGGAGCTGCTGATTTTGGACGAGCCGTCCGCGGCGCTGACGGACATCGAGGTCGAGGGTCTGTTCGCCATCATGAAAAAGCTCGTCAGCGAAGGAAAATCCATCATCTTTATCAGCCACAAGATGCGTGAGGTGCTGCACATCTCCGACCGTATCACCATCCTGCGCGCGGGCGAGGTCGTCACGACGGTGGACGCGCACGGCGTCACCGGGCAGGAGCTGGCCAACATGATGATCGGCCGCGAGCTGCAGCAGTCGCAGTACGAAAAGAAGGACGTGGAGGCCGGAGCGGTCATCTCCCTGCAGAACATCGATTATCATAAGGAGTCCAAGCACGCGGGCCTCAATGACGTCAGCCTCAGCATCGGCCGGGGCGAGATCGTCGGCATTGCCGGTGTGGACGGCAACGGGCAGACGCAGCTCGCGCAGCTGCTGACGGGCGTGCTCTCGCCGGAGAGCGGCGAGTTCCAGCGCAAGGGACAGAAGATCGCGGTCTTCAGCCCGCGGGCCTCGATCGAGGACGACGTGGCGCTCATCCCGGAGGACCGGAATCTGCAGGGCCTGATCGGCAACATGTCGATCGCAGACAATCTCGTGCTCAAGCAGACCGACGAGCCGCAGTTTTCCTCGCTGCACGGCCTGCATATGAAAAAGAAGACCATCTCGGCCTATGCCCGGGAGATGATCGGCAAATACGACATCCGCTGCCAGTCCTCCGACCAGGAGGTCCGGAATCTCTCCGGCGGCAACCAGCAGAAGGTCATTCTCGCCCGCGAGCTGGAATCCGATCCGGATGTGCTGATCGCCGTACACCCGACGCGCGGACTGGATATCGGCGCGACGCGCTTCGTCCACGATCAGATGATCGCCGCGCGCGACCGCGGCGTGGGCATTCTGCTCATCAGCGCGGACTTCGATGAGATCCTTGAGATGTCCGACCGGATCCTTGTCATCTTTGAAGGTCAGATCATGGGCGAATATTCCGGCAAGAACCCGCCGATCGAAGAAATCAGCCTTGCCATGACCGGAAAGTGAGGGGAGCGCGCGTATGAAATTCAAAAAATCACTCGGGGCCTTCCTTGTCCCGCTGCTTTCGATCCTGCTGGCGTTTGTCATTGGCGGGATCATCATGGCCGCGCTGGGCGCGGATCCGTTCCTCGCAGTCAAATACCTGTTCCAGGGCGCGTTCGGCTCTAAGGCCGGCATCGGCACGACGCTGGCCAAGGCGACGCCCCTGATGTTCACGGCGCTGTGCGCGTGCTTCGCGTACCGCTGCGGCGTATTCAACCTCGGCGGTGAGGGCCAGTTTCTGATGGGCTCCATCGCGGCGTTTCTGACCTGCTACTTTACGGGCCTGACCGGCTTCGGCGGTATTTTGCTGGCGCTGCTGGCCGGCGCGGTGGCCGGCGGCTTCTGGGGCATGATCCCGGGCGTATTGAAGATCACGCGCGGGCAGAACGAGATGATCATCTCCATCATGCTCAACTATGTGGCGACGCTGTTTATGGGCGTGATCTACACCAGCTGGATCCGCGACGCCTCCGTGCCGCAGACGCCCGCGATCGACGATGCGGTACATCTGCCGCGGATCATCAGCGGGATGCGCATGACGTGGGGGCTCGTGATCGCGGTGGTCGTGGGCCTGCTCCTGTACTACTTCCTGTTCTGGACCAGCCCCGGCTTCAAGCTCCGGGCCGTTGGCCTGAACCAGACCGCCAGCCGCTTCAACGGCTTCCCGGTCCGGCGGTATATGCTGATGAGCTTCATCGTCTCCGGCGCGATCGCAGGTCTCGGCGGCGGCGCAGAGCTGCTCGGCACGCAGTTCCGCCTCATCAACGGCTTCGGCGCGGGCTACGGCTTTGACGGCGTGGCCATGGCGCTGATCGGCCAGCTGCATCCGATCGCAACGATGGTCGTGGCGCTGTTCTTCGCCGTCCTGCGCGTGGGCTCGACCACGATGCAGGCCGCCACGGGCGTGCCGACCAGCGTATCCGATATCATCCAGGCGCTTGTCATCGTCTTCTCCGTCGCCGGTATGGCGCTGACGAAGCTGCCGGAGTTCCAGAGCTGGAAGAGCCGCGTGTTCGGCAAGAGAAAGGCAGGTGCTGTGTAATGGATTGGATCTCGAGCTTACTGCTGGCAACGGTCCGTCTGGCCATTCCCGTGCTGCTGATCTCCCTCGCGGAGCTCTACGGCCAGCGGGCCGGTATGGTCAACATCGGTCTGGAGGGTCTGGCGTCCATCGGCGCGCTGGTGGGCTTTCTGGTCTGCTATGTGACGGGGTCGAACTGGCTGGGGCTGCTGTGCGGCGCGCTGGCCGGTATTCTGGTCAATATGATCTACGCGTTCTCCACGGTCACGCTCTGCGCGGACCATACGGTCTACGGCATGGCGGTGAACATCTTTGCGCCGGCGCTGGCGTCGTTCATCTACCGGGTCTATTTCGGCACCGGCTCCGACCTCAAGCAGATCACCACGATGGCCTCCATCGCCATCCCGGGGCTGAAGGATATCCCGGTGATCGGGCCGCTGCTGTTTGACCAGAGCCCGATGGTGTATCTGACGTTCGTGCTCGTGATCGTGACGGCTGTCTTCTTCGGCAAGACCCGCGCGGGCCTGAGCTACAAATCCGTCGGCGAGCATCCGCAGGCCGCGGCGACGCTGGGCATCAACGTCATCGGCGTCAAGTATCTCGCGTGCGTGATCTGCGGCGCGCTGGCCGGCATCGGCGGCGCGTACCTCACGACCTGCTACTCCAGCACCTACACCGACGGCATCGTCGCCGGGCGCGGCTTCATCGCGCTGGCCGCCGTCATCTTCGGCCGCTGGAACGCGGGCGGCATTCTGCTTGCCTGCCTGTTCTTCGGCTTCTGTGACGCGCTGCAGATCCGTCTGCAGGTGTCCGGCATCGCCATCCCCTATCAGTTCTTCCAGATGATCCCCTACGTGGCGACAGTCATCGTCCTGAGCCTCATCGGCACGCGGCAGGCGGGCCCCAAGGCCAACGGCAAGCCCTACCGCCGCGAGCAGCGGTAAACGCTGGCGCACCCGTTCAGTAATAACACGCCCTGTGTTATTATAGATGATGCCGGCGGCGCGGGCTGCCGGCGCAAAATCCAAATCTACGGAGGAAAAACTATGAAAAAGATCATCGCAATGCTTCTGGCTCTTGTCATGCTCCTCTCGCTGGCGGCCTGCGCCAGCTCCGGCAAGACCGACGCCCCGGCTGCTGCGGACACCGCCGCCCCGGCCGAAACGACCGACACCACCGACACCGCTCCCGCGGCCGACACCAAGACCGACGGCAAGACCTACAAGGTCGCCATGATCTGCGACTCCAGCATCAACGACGGCGGCTGGGGCGCAGCCTGCTACAACGCCATGGTCGCCGCAGCCGAGAAGAAGGGCTGGCAGACCGAGGTCACCGACTCCATCTCGCAGGACTCCTACTATGACTCCATCGTCGCCTACTGCGCGCTGGGCTATGACATGATCTACGCCCCCGGCAATCAGTACACCGACGCTGTCCTGCAG
>ERZ824473.4347-NODE-4347-length-12675-cov-7.183994_pt1 | contig 12675 bp, 8 predicted proteins | sample MGYA00519874_ERZ824473 | MGnify/ENA primary metagenome ERZ824473 (study PRJEB31778, sample SAMEA3449151) | human gut metagenome | biome: human gut; feature: human-associated habitat; material: faeces | place: United Kingdom | collected 2010/2012 ... | reverse complement strand
AATTTGGTTAAAATGAACAACTTAAAATGTTTTTCAAACACGCTCTAGAGCGTGTAGATTACTTGTTGTTTTTCAACATGTACTGGGGTAATTCTATAATATCAAAAAGAGAGGTATCACAATGCAGAGAAAAGTATATATTCTTGAGAACCTTGATTGTGCAAACTGTGCAGCCAAGATTGAGAGAAAGCTTAGTAAGCTGCCGGAGCTTAGCGATGTATCCGTTACATTTGCAACCAAGCAGCTTCGATTTGCAGCAGAAGATCCGGAAGCGGTTCTGCCAAAAATCAGAGAGACAATTCAGTCTATGGAACCAGATGTAGAAGTTGTTGAGAGAACCCGCAGCAGACGTAAAGCAGCAGAAACTCACAATCATGAACATCATCACCATGAACATGGAGAAGAGTGTGGATGTGGCCATGACCACGAGGAACACGAGCATCATCATCACCATCATGGACATGGAGAAGAGTGTGGATGTGGCCATGACCATGATCATGACCACGAGGAACACGAGCATCATCATCACCATCATGGACATGGAGAAGAGTGTGGATGTGGCCATGACCACCACGACCATGATCATGACCACGAGGAACATGAGCATCATCATCACCATGATCACGGAGATGAGTGTGGATGCGGACATGACCACCATCATGAACCAGCAAAACCACAGGCAACTCGTTCACACACACATTTTCAGGTAGACCATCATCAGGTAGAAGGACATCCGGAAGGCTGTCAGTGTGAGCAGTGTAATTCCTATGTAGAATATTGTGATGTTTGTGGAGAGAGCCTTGCAAAATGTAACTGTCATATGCCAGATGAAGATTTGGAGAAGAAAGTATATATTTTAGAGGGAATCGACTGTGCGAATTGTGCAGCAAAGATTGAGGCGAAGATTCGTCAGATGCCGGAAGTTGGATTCGCATCAGTGGCATTTGCAACAAAGCAGCTTCGAGTTTCAGCAAATAATCAGGCAGAGTTACTTCCAAAGATGCAGGCAGTTGTAGATTCTATTGAAGATGGAGTAACAATTGTTCCAAGACAGCGTAAGAAGCTAAGCGGCATTTCTAATACAAAGGTATATATTTTAGAAGGTCTTGACTGTGCAAACTGTGCAGCAAAGATAGAAGCAAAGTTAAGAACATTAAATGGTGTGGATGACCTGACAATTACTTATGCAACGAAGCAGATGAAACTTTCTGCTAAGAATCCAGACCAGATGATTCCGATGATTAAAGAGACAATTGATGCAATGGAAGATGGAATCACAATTGTTCCAAAAGACAATAAAGTGATAAAATCTGAAGGAGCAGGAGAGAAGAAGTTCTCTTTTAACAATCCTCTTGTAAGCATCGGCGTGGGAGCAGTTATTTTCATCATTGGTGAAATTCTTGAACATGTGGGAAATGTACCAACCATTCCAATGTTTGCCCTGTTCCTGATTGCTTATTTAGTTCTTGGCGGCAAGGTATTAATCACAGCTGGAAAGAATATCATGAAAGGTCAGGTATTTGATGAGAACTTCCTTATGTGTATTGCAACAATTGGTGCGTTCTGTATTCAGGAATTCCCGGAAGCAGTAGGCGTAATGCTTTTCTATCGTATCGGTGAGTATTTTGAAGAAAAAGCAACCGAGCAGAGCCGTACTCAGATTATGGAAGCGGTTGACTTAAGACCAGAAGTTGTTAATCTTGTCATTGGAAATGATGTCCGTATTATTGATGCGGAAGAAGCAAATGTAGGAGATATCCTTTTAGTCCGTCCGGGTGACCGTATTCCATTAGATGGTGTTATCATTGATGGAGAGAGCCGTATTGATACTTCACCAGTTACCGGTGAGCCAGTACCTGTTATGGCAAAGGCAGGGGACAACATCGTTTCCGGATGTGTGAATACATCTGGACAGTTAAAGATTCGTGTAGAAAAAATTCTTGAAGAATCTATGGTAACAAGAATTCTTGACTCTGTGGAAAATGCAGCGGCAAGTAAACCAAACATTGATAAATTTATTACTCGTTTTGCAAGAGTATACACACCATTCGTTGTATTATTCGCATTATTTGTAGCAGTAGTACTTCCATTTATTTTACCAGATTCCCTGAACTGGCATTTCTTCGTAGACAGTGCCTATACAGGAACAGTAAATACGATTCATGGAACAAGCGGAACAGCATCTATTTACACAGCGTTGACATTCTTAGTTATCAGTTGTCCATGTGCGTTAGTATTAAGTGTACCGCTGGCATTCTTCTCTGGAATCGGAGCAGGCTCTAAGAAAGGTATCCTTTTCAAAGGTGGAATTGCAATTGAAAGCCTGAAAAATGTAAAAGCAATCGTAATGGATAAGACTGGAACGATCACAAAGGGTAACTTTGTTGTTCAGAAAGCCAATCCAGCAGGAAATGCAATGACTGCCAATGATTTATTAGCAATCAGTGCAAGTTGTGAATTGTCTTCTACACATCCAATTGGAAATAGCATCGTAGAAGCAGCTGAAGAAAAGGGACTTTCTATCGAAAGACCATCGAAAGTAGAAGAAATTGCCGGACATGGTATTCGTGCCGAACTTAGCAGAGGTGTTGTTCTCTGTGGTAACAGAAAGCTTATGGATGCACAGAACGTAGACTTAAGTGTATACCAGAAAGAAAACTTTGGTACAGAAGTACTCGTTGCCTTAAATGGCAAATTTGTTGGAAATATCGTCATTTCCGATACAGTAAAAGACGATGCCAAAGATGCAATCGCCGATGTAAAGAAACAGGGAATTATTACAGCAATGCTTACGGGTGATGCACAGGAAAGTGCAGATGCTGTAGCAAAAGAAACTGGAATTGATGAAGTACACGCAAAACTGCTTCCGCAGGATAAATTATCTGAATTGAAGAAAATCAGAGAAAATCATGGAGCAGTTATGTTTGTCGGAGACGGTATCAATGATGCACCGGTACTTGCCGGAGCTGATGTTGGAGCAGCTATGGGAAGCGGCGCAGACGCAGCAATCGAAGCAGCAGATGTCGTATTCATGAACTCCGAAATGAAAGCTATCCCAGAAGCCATCAGCATTGCGAAAATGACAAATAGTATTTCATGGCAGAACGTTGTATTTGCACTTGCAATCAAGATCATCGTTATGATTATGGGTCTGTTTGGATTCGCAAATATGTGGATTGCGGTATTTGCTGATACAGGAGTATCGGTATTGTGCCTGCTCAACTCCATCAGAATCCTGCATAGAAAATAGGAATTTGCCGGGGTGAGTAAACAGACGAAGTCTGAGAATCAAATCATCTATATTTGTGATTTTCGTCGCTACGAGAAGTCGTCTTCTAAGAAAAGGCCGACATGAAAAGGTATTGATTTTGACTCAGTTGTACAAAACACAAAGTCGTCAAAATCAATACCTTTTCATGTCGGCCTTTTCTAATATTTTATTATAGTCTCGTAGCTCCCAGACCACAAATATAGATGATTTGATTCTCGGACTTCTGTTTTCTGGCTGCCCGGGCAAATTTGTGGAAAGATTTGGGGAAGAAGTCAGGAGAGATAGAAGTAATTCGAATCAATTCTTCAAAAAACAGTTATAACGAAAGCTATAACCTTCTGGAGCGTCCTCAAATCCCTCCAACAATAAAAAGCAATTCCATCCCCAGTCAAAACACAGCCCTCTGGAAGATAAATAAAGCATATTTGTGACCTCGGAGCAAAGGTTGGATGCGAGCACTTAAAGCGAGCATTCAACCTGCAGCGACTAAAGTCACAAATATGCTTTATTTATCTTCCAGAGGGCGTCTCCTTTGCCTGCGGCAAATTCCTATTTTATTGTATAAATTTCTGTACAAAAATCTGGCTGTATAGTATAATTAAATGAAGAAACATGTGGAAATGCAAACGATAAAGGGGGAACTTATGCAGAAATAAGTTGTATTACAGGTAACATTAAAGGAGAAGTTAATCGGAACAGCATCTAAAAACCTAAGCGAGTTAGAAGATGTAATTAACAAACAGGCAGATAAAGGATATCGTTTACATACCATCAGCACAACATCTGGTGGAAGTAAAGGACTTGGAGGCGGTGACCGCATCCAGGCAACAATGGTGTTTGAAAGAATCGAATAGGTGGCATTTATCCCTATTTGCTCCCAGGCCACAAATAGGGATATTTTATCTTCCTGGATTCGTCTGTTTTTGAATTTTTTGTCTATCCTCTGTCATTCCCGAATAAAAATCGAATCCCCCGGATGAGGAACTTTCCGGGGGATTCTTTATATTAAGTAATGAAGATATGATAAAAAATAGGAAAGAATTAGTTGTTATTTAAAACATCTTTCACTGTATCTTCTACCATTTTCTTAGTAACGATTTCAACTGTATCGCGGCAAATTGCAAGCTCTTCGTTTGTTGGGATACAGATAACTTTTACTTTTGATTCTGGAGTGGAGATAATACGTTCTTCTCCATGCATCTTGTTTGCTTTCTGATCTAAAGTTGTATCAAGGTAATCGAAATGTTCGATAATTCTTGAACGGATGATATCGTCGTTCTCACCGATACCAGCTGTAAATACGATGGCGTCAACACCGTTCATAACGGCGATGAAACTTCCGATGTATTTAACTACGGAATGAGAAAATACTCTTAAAGCCAAGTCAGCACGTTTGTTACCAGCTTTTGCAGCCTCGTCAAGATCACGGAAGTCAGAAGAAACACCGGAAATACCAAGAACACCGGATTTCTTATTTATGATATCCATAACCTGCTCAAGAGAAAGGTTCTCTTTGTGAGCGATGAATTCGATACAAGTAGGGTCGATATCACCAGAACGTGTACCCATTACAAGACCCTCTAATGGAGTAAGACCCATAGAAGTATCTACACATTTTCCACCATCAACAGCGGAGATGGAAGAACCATTACCAAGGTGACATACAACAATCTTTAAGTCTTCAGGTTTTTTACCAAGAATCTCAGCAGCTCTTAAAGAAACATATTTATGAGATGTTCCGTGGAAGCCGTAACGACGAACAGCGTATTTCTCATAGTACTCATATGGAAGACCATAGATGTAAGCTTCTGGTGGCATAGTCTGATGGAAAGCTGTATCAAATACACCAACCATTGGAGTTGTAGGAAGAAGCTCTTTACAAGCAGCAACACCAACTAATGTAGGAGGGTTGTGAAGAGGAGCTAAGTCGTTACAAGATTCTACTGTCTTTAATACTTCTTCTGTAAGTAATGTGGAACAAGCAAATTTCTCACCACCATGTACCATACGATGTCCAACAGCATCAATTTCATCGATGGATTTTAATACACCATTTTCAGGGTCTGTTAACTGTTTTAATACAAGTTCAACAGCCTGACGATGTGCAGGCATTGCAGCTTCGTACTTAATCTTATCCTGGCCGGCTGGCTGATAAGTTAAAACACCATCGATACCGATTCTTTCACATAAACCTTTTGCGAGAACGTGTTCTGTCTCAGAATCAATAACCTGATATTTCAGGGAAGAGCTACCGCAGTTAATTACTAAAACCTTCATTTCATATCTCCTTTTTGTATAATTATTTATTACGAAACGCCAAATTTCGCTTATTTTATTTTGCTAGGCATATTATAGCTTGTTTTTTTTATCTTGAAAATGTACTTATTCAGCTTATGATGGAGTTTTTTTGTTATTTCGGCACTTTTTTTTGAGTTTTGATAGGTAATTGTATTTCATAGTAAACAATAAATGATTTTGTTTGAAAGTTAACATGATTAGACAAAAATATAAAAATGTACAAAAAAATCAAAAAAATTCATCAAAAAATGATAAAAAATAGTAAGAAATACAAAAAATAGGAAGATTGCTGTTTCGTTTGTTTTCGGTTATAATATGGACAAAGATAAGCAGATTTATCCGCTTACAGCAAGAATACTCCGACCTCTAAGGTGGGAGATGAATTGCATTCAGGTAGAAATAAAAGGAGAAAGGAGTTCATTTATGAAAGTAGCGGGAATTATCGCAGAGTATAATCCATTTCACAAAGGACACCAATATCATATAGAAGAAACACGGAAAAAAACAGGGGCAGATTATGTTGTTGTAGTTATGAGCGGGGACTATGTACAGCGTGGAGAACCGGCAATTGCAGATAAATATATGCGAACCGGGATGGCGCTTTCTGGCGGAGCAGACTTGATTATTGAAATGCCGGCAATCTATGCGACAGCCAGTGCCGAATATTTTGCTACAGCAGGGATTGGGATTCTTGATCAATTAGGCTGTGTCGATTATCTTTCCTTTGGAAGCGAATGGGCAGAAGTAGAAGATTTTTCGGCATATGCGACTTTATTTCTTGAAGAATCGGAAGAATATAAACAGATTTTGCAGGAACAATTAAAATCGGGAAAAAGTTTTCCAGAAGCGAGAGCTTTCGCAGCGGGAAACTTATTATTCGATTCGAAACCAGAAAAAGCAATAGAATTTTTAAAAGAGCCAAATCATATTTTAGGCTTGGAATATATCAAAGCATTAAAAAGAAGAAATTCTTTGATCAGGCCAGTTGTTATTAAAAGAAAAGGAAATCATTATCATGAAAATAAACTGACAGAAAACTATTCCTCCGCAACAGCAATCCGCCAGGAAATGTACCATTTTTATAGAAACTTCAGTAGAAAAAATCCGTATAATACAGAAACTTGTAATAGCGGAAAATGTGGAAATACGGGAAAAAATACCAATAACAGAGTCAGCAATATCTATAATAATACTTATAACAAAGAAAAAGAAGCACCCCGGGCATTTGAAAAAGCACTTTGTGGAGAATATCTTCCTTTTATAGAAGGATTTTTACAGAATAACTTTGTGACCTGGGAAGATTTAATGCCCTATCTTGACTATACGTTTCTTCTGAAAAATAAAGTAATTGGCAAATACTTTGGAATGAATCTTGATTTAGCAAGAAGATTTCAAAATATTTATGAGCCAGGACTTTCTTTCGAAGATTTGATAGAAGGCCTTCACGCCAGACAGATTACGGATGCGGCATTGAGAAGAGTTCTTTTGCATATCGTACTTCACATGAAATACTATCCATTCTTAGAAGAAGCCAAAGACATTCCGGTACCATATGCAAGAATATTAGGCTTTTCCAAATCCTCTTCTCCCCTGCTAAAAGAAATACGTCAAAATGCCACTTTGGATATCATCCAACGTCCTGCAGAGGGTAAAAAACTTTATTCCAACAGTTCGGCACAGGCACAGATTTACAGTATAGATATACGAACCGCAGACTTGTATGAACAGATTGCTGCCAGAAAAGCAGGAAGAAAACCCATCAGCGAATATAAACGCCAGCAGGTGATACAGTGAAATTTGGTTTGCCGCAGGCAAGGAGATAGATGCCCGCAGCAATTACTATAAAAAATAACTGTGGAGAATTTACCGAAATCGAGTTATACTATGTTCTATATAAAAAGACAGCAAAGAAAATGCAAAATAGAAAGCGAGGTCGATTATGTATAATGCAGGATTGATTTTAGAAGGCGGTGGAATGCGCGGTGTATATACAGCCGGTGTATTAGATGCCTTTTTAGATGCAGGAATTGAATTTTCCAGTGTATATGGAGTATCTGCCGGAAGCTGCCATGCATGCAGCTACCTTTCTAAACAGAGAGGAAGGGCATTTCGAGTAAATGTAGATTATCTTGATGACCCGAATTACTGTGGAGCAAAAACATTTTTGAAAACAGGAAATGTTTTTGGGCCAGAGATGCTTTATGAACAGATTCCAGATGTGTTAGATCCATTTGATCATCAGGCATTTTTAAATTATCCAGGTAAGTTTTATGCAGTAGTTACTGATGTGGAAACAGGAGCTGCAAGATATTTAAGAGTGCGAGATCTTAGAAAGCAGATGTGGATGATTCGTTCATCAAGTTCGCTGCCATTAGTTTCTAAGACAATCGTTGTAAAAGGACATAAGCTTCTTGATGGAGGAATTGCTGACAGTATTCCGATTCGTAAATCAATAGAAGATGGCAATGAGAAGAATGTTGTCATTCTCACAAGAGACCACGGATATCGTAAGGCGCCGAATAAGCTGATGCCGATTATGCGTCTTCGTTATCCAAAGTATAAAGAATTTCTTCATGCTATGGAGACAAGACATGTCCGTTATAATGAGACAATAGATTTCTTAGAAGAACAGGAAAAAGAGGGAAAGGTCTTTATCATTCGTCCAGAAGCAAAAGTGGAAGTAGGAAGAATTGAAAAGGATAAGGCAAAACTTACGGTTCTTTATAAACAGGGACTTCATGACGGAGAAAAGGCAATAGAAGCAATGAAAGAATATTTGGAGAAATAGTCGGCGTGATTTAAATGTTTTTTACATCTTGTAATCTTTTACAGGAAACTAATTTTATAAACACGCTCTGGAAATTCTTTTTGTTTTCTGGTAGACTAAAAGACAAATATAACTCAAGTATAACTGTAGAAAGGATTGGAAATTATGAGCAAGAAAAAAGTAGTAATAGCCCTCGGACACCGAGCATTAGGAACAACAATGCCAGAACAGTACAAAGCAACAAGAAATACTGCCAAGGCAATTGCAGATTTAGTAGAAGCAGGGGCAGACGTTGTTATATCCCACAGTAATGCACCACAGGTTGGAATGATCCATACAGCGATGAATGAATTTAGCAAGGACAGAGAAGACTATACACAGGCGCCTATGTCCGTATGTTCTGCCATGAGTCAGGGATATGTCGGCTACGATTTACAGAATGCGATTCGTGCCGAACTCTTAAAAAGAGGAGTGTATCGCCCAGTATGTACAATTATCACACAGGTAATGGTAGACCCTTATGATGATGCATTTAATGAGCCAGTTAAAGTTATCGGAAGACTTCTTTCGAAAGAAGAAGCAGAGCAGGAAGAAAAACATGGAAACTATGTTACAGAAGTAGAGGGCGGCTATCGAAGAATTGTAGCAGCTCCAAAGCCACAGGGAATTATCGAGATTGATTCTATCAAAGCGCTTTCTGACCAGGGACAGGTAGTTATCGCCTGCGGCGGTGGCGGAATTCCAGTGTTAGCACAGGGAGTAGAACTTCATGGTGCCAGCGCAGTTATCGAGAAAGACTATGCCAGTGGAAGAATGGCAGAACTGTTGAACGCAGACGTATTCATGGTTTTAACAAGTGTAGAGAATGTCTGTGTTGGTTACAATACAGAACAGGAATCTCCATTAGAGCATATTACTGTAGCAGAAGCACAGAAATACATCGATGAAGGTCAGTTCGAGCCAAATACAATGCTTCCAAAGATTGAAGCAGGTGTTTCTTTCCTTGAAAAAGGTAATGGAAGAAAAGTAATTATTACATCAATTGATAAAGCTTTAGAAGGCTATCTGGAGAAAACCGGAACAATTATTGAATAACTTCTGGTTTGCGTAGCAGGAGAGACGCCCACAGAGAATATTATATTTTCTGTGGGCTGTGTTTTGGCTGCCTAAGTAAATTCAGAATTTATTTTTCTGGATATTTCTATGCCTTCAGCCTTCTTCTCCAAATCCCTCCGGCTGGTGAACTTGTAAAAATGTCAGAAAACTATAAAAAAGATATGGATAGATATTTTCTGTCTGCCTGAATCCGTATAATAACGGAAAGAAAGGTGGAAGAGAATGTTCATGTGGCATGTGGGAGATATAGCTGAAAAGAAAAAATGTAAAACAGGACAACACGAAAAAATAGCAATATTTAACATACCTTGCAGCGTTTTGCCTAGCAGGTCTTTCAGCATGTCCTGGACGTCCTAGGCATCCTTTGGTTGATAGTGTTCCAACAAGCTACTGATGAACGCTTTGCGTTCCGGATCCATTTTTCTTCTTCGTGCCATAAAAAAATCCTCCTGAATTGATATTTATTTTAACATCAATCCAAGAGGATATATAGCTCTTTTAGAGTTTACACAGAATTAATTACAGTCTCGCTGTAGATGGATTAGGTTAATTTAACTCGTAGCCTTACTTTACAACTCTTTTTTCAAATTTAATACATAATCTACAGAAACTTCACAAGCTTTCGCTATTATTTCAGGCGAAAGACTTAATGCCAGCATACTACATATATTTTTCATACGTTCTTTCTCTCTACCTTCTTTTTCACCAAGTTTTATTAAATTATCTTCATGTTTTTTCTCATCAAATTCGGTTAATAACATAACGCTCACCTCACTTTTACATTGATATAAAAACGTTCCTATACATTTCCATTCTCTGGCTTTTTCGACTGCTTTATCTATAGCTTTCTTTAGTTCCATTGCTTCAGAGTATTCCCTTACGAGCTTAATAAAATGTGCGTATTCATACAATGGCTGACATTGTTCCAATAATTTTCGATTATGTCCGTAGTTAATATTAAGCATTGTCGCTGTCCACTCAAATTCTCCTGAATCGTCTGGAACTTGAAAGGCATCAGATAATTTTAGTTTAACTACATCTGGCTGTTTCTCTGTTCCATTGTAAATAACATAATATCTTGGAGTTAGAATTTTCTGTAAAGAACTCACGTAAATGTCTAAGTTATTTTCTATAATGTAAATTCCATACAGTTCTGCAAAACATTCCATACCACGAAGAGGCATGTTAGGATTAAAAGTACTTTGATGTTCGAATAGGTTCATCTGACTGTCTATTAAAAATGAAATATCATTCTTCATCTTAATGTAGATAGCATCACTTAATGTTGTGATTTCAATATCATCTACATCGGTGTAATCTGTACCGCTTACTGCATTACACAAGGATAATAAATAAGCTTTGTTCTCTTCTGCACCAAAGACAAAACGAAATAAACGGTCTTTGTACTCTCGATTTGCATTCCCTGTATTAATTTTTGTCATAAATATCCTCCTATAAAATTATTATACTATAGCATATTGGAAAAAAACACTATTTTTTGAAAATTATGAGAATATAACAAAAATCCCTTATTCGAGGCACTGGCCTCGTCTATAGTTTACTTAATGAATTAAATAGTAAATCACAATTACAAATTTAGATGCCCTGTTTGCTATTATACAATCACAAACAAGAACGAAACTAAAGGAGAAAAATCATGGCAGGAAAAAAGAACAATGGAGTAGTAGCAGTTATTTCTGATTTAACAAACGAGCAGGCAGCACAGCTGACGAAAGAAATTATAAAGGCAAAAAGAAAGGTTGCGCCGAAAGGAAAATCAATTCTATAGAATGTAGTAAGAAGGATGTGATAAAATATATAAAAATAAGGAGGAGGAAAAGCAATGAAAAAAACAATGCACAATTACAGGAAACTTTTAAACAAAAACATAATGCTGGCTCTTATGTTTTGCCTGACTTTAGGAATAGGAATTTTTACAAATTCTGTACAGGTTAAGGCGGCAAATTCATTGAAGATTGGAAATATTCAGGCATATGGTGGAAGTCAGGTAGCTTTTGAGGCAACATTTAAAATGAATGGTTATCAGAAGATTGAAATTTACCGTTCGACTTCAGGCGGAGCATTTCAGTTAGTTGATAATTTCACAGAAGAAGGGGAGTTATGGAATACTTACAGTGAAGGCTGGTATACTGTAGGTAATAAGAAAAAGGTAACTTGCTATGCAGATAATACAAAGGTAGCTGGACAAGTAGTATTTGAAGATGATTCTGTTACTGTGGGAAATCGTTATTCTTATAAAGTAGTTCTCACATGTAACGATGGAAGTAAAATTATGTCTGGAACGGTATCTGTTGCAGTAACATTAGATACAGCAGAGATTTTAAATATTTATTCTGCTGATGCGAAAAAAGTAAAGATAAAATGGCGTCGTGTTAGCAAAGCGCAAGGATATCAGATTTATCGTACAGAAGGTAAGAAATGGAAAGTAATTAAGACAATCAAAAGCGGTAAAAAGGTTACATTTGTAGATAAAAAGGTAAAGAAGAATAAGGTATACCGCTATAAAGTACGTGCTTACGGAACTGTGAAAGGTAAAAAGGTTTATGGCAATTTTGGATATGTATGTAAAGCATCATTGAAAAAGCCTACTGTAAAAGGAGCCTACAAAAAAGGCAGTATTTATGGCCCGGCACTTAATAACAATCAGTTAATGCAGGTTCGAAGAGTTGTTCAGAGTTTTAAAACAAACTATATCAAAAAAGGTATGAGCAACTATGAGAAAGCATTTATTGCATTTAATTATCTTAACCAGAATTGTAAGTATGCGACAAGAGGCTGGCAGTATAATGGAGCAAATACAGCTTGGGGAGCATTGGTATATGGTGAAGCACAGTGCTCTGGATATGCAAGAGGGATGAAAGCTTTATGCGATGCCATTGGAGTACCATGTTATTATGTTCATGCCAATAAAAAGGCATTAAATCCAAGCCATCAATGGAATCAGGTGAAAGTGGATGAAAAATGGTATATTGTCGATGCTCAGAGCGGATATTTTCTGGCAGGCAGCAAAACCTGGAAAAATGAAATTGGAATGTCATGGGATACAAAGGGACTTCCTAAATGTAGTGGAAGTAATCATAAACGAGGAGGATTTTACGGTATTTAGTTATTATTTAATTAAATAGAGCAGTATTCTATATCAGCAGGATGATTTCCTCACAGAAGGGTAGAGAATTTGTGAATTCCAATTATAATGATATAA
>ERZ824473.4297-NODE-4297-length-12805-cov-9.738039_pt1 | contig 12805 bp, 12 predicted proteins | sample MGYA00519874_ERZ824473 | MGnify/ENA primary metagenome ERZ824473 (study PRJEB31778, sample SAMEA3449151) | human gut metagenome | biome: human gut; feature: human-associated habitat; material: faeces | place: United Kingdom | collected 2010/2012 ... | reverse complement strand
CAATGCATTACTGGAATGATGCCAATGTAATTAAGCGGTTTATTACTGAATATCCACAATATAAGTCACGTATTAAAAACACAGAATGTACAAAAGGAGAAGAATTATGAAATTTAAGATGATTCATGAAAACTACAATGTATCAGACCTGGACCGATCTATTAAATTTTACAACGAGGCCCTTGATCTGCACGAAGTGAGAAGAAAGACTACCGATGATTTTATTATTGTGTATCTGAGCAACGATGTAAGTGATTTTGAGTTGGAACTTACCTGGCTTAAAGATCATCCACAGCCATATAATCTGGGTGAATGCGAATTCCACCTGGCATTCCAGGCGGAGAATTACGAGGCAGCGCACAAGAAGCATAAAGAGATGGGGTGCATTTGCTTCGAAAATGAAGCAATGGGAATCTATTTCATTGTAGATCCAGATGGCTACTGGCTTGAGATCCTTCCGTAAACCTGGTTGGGAAATCGAACAAAGCTGATGTATATCGGAGATTCACAGATAATCTGAGAAATAAATAGAGTTAATTCTACGATTTATATATTTTTCGAGGTGTTCTGGCATGATAATATGGTACCTACAAAGAACCTATTATGTTTGTTGGAGAGGGTGGCGAAAAGTATGAGGCTATTATTTAAACAAAGGCTGTTTTCATGGTTTGACAGCTATGATATTTATGATGAAGCCGGCAACACGGTTTATGTGGTAAAAGGCCAGTTGTCCTGGGGACATAAACTTGCAATTTATGATGCCAGTGGAAATGAAGTGGGAATGGTTGTTCAGAAAGTTCTTACCTTCCTTCCTGAATTTGAAATTTATAAAAACGGCAGTTATATCGGATGCCTGAGCAAAGAATTCTCATTCCTGACGCCACATTATAATATTGATTACAATGGATGGCATATTGATGGAACCATTATGGAATGGGACTATAGCATTCTTGATCAAAGCGGTTATTCAATTGCACGGGTTAGTAAAGAACTGTTTCATATGACTGATACATATGTTATTGATGTGCAGGATCCAGGAAATGCGTTGGACGCTCTGATGTTTGTACTTGCGATTGATGCAGAAAAATGTTCCAGGAATTAAATAATTGATCTTGTTGCCGAAAATATTTGGGGCTGGGAGATAGCATGGGATTATTCAAAAAGAAAATCTTGAATAGCAAAAGAATATAAAGCCGGAGAATGATGAGCGATTAGCAGACATTGCTGCTGAGCTTGAACGGGGCAAAAAGAAGGTGCATCGGAGAAAACAGTGAACTACCATGAAAGGTACTGACAAAAAAAGAAGGGAGAATTGCGATATGCCAGGATATTTAATCAAAGATACCACGCGCGAGGAACGCAAAAAAATCGTGGAGGAATCGCTGGGAAATACTTCTGCAAACTGCGACGGTTGTATGGCCGGACTTGAGGAGATGTATCAAGACTACATTGACGGGAAAAAAGAGATCCGTGAGATCAATATGGAGTTCAATGCGCGGTACGTCAGAGGCGATATGGAAAAAGAGGAAAGGAGGAGTTGTCCATTGTAAAGAAAATAAAAATCTCAGATAGAAGAACGGATAGGGAATACCTGCTTTCCGGGAAAAGCAAATCTGAAGCGGGGGAAAGAAACGATAACAAAAAAGAGATGGGAGGATATCAAATGCCGGTATATACATATGAAGTAGTTGGAATTGACGGTGACTATGCACATTTGAGAAGAAAAGATATCGAGACGGATGAAACAAAGCTGGTAGCACGGGCACTGCTGCCGCCGGAGATCATGGAAGGCTCAATCCTGAAATATGAGATGCTGGAGTATACGATCATCGGGTGAAGATAAAATGACTCCTGATAAAGATGAAATACGCTGGAAGATCTGTCAGAGGCTGGAAAAATTAAACATGTGATTTTGCAAATCAGAAAAAGCGGGGAGCAATACGGTGCACAGACAAATGTGCCATATCGCTCCCTTTTCTTATACATAGATGGTTTCACGTGAAACATTCATTCGCTATCCATCCGCAGCATGATCTGGGCGATAAATACGCCGTTCTCACAGGAAAAATTACTTGCTCCGCCGTTTTTTTCACAGATGCGGCGGACGGATTGGATGCCGATGCCGTCGGAACTGCGTTTGGAGGATTGAAATATGCCGCCTTTTTCCTGAATTTCACCCTCGAATGTATTCTTCACCTGAATCAGGAGGAGATGCGTAAAATGAGGATAGATGGTAAGGTCAATCCTTCGTCTGTCAGGGGCTGTTTTCAGGCTGGCTTCCAGAGCGTTTTCCAGGAGATTGGAGAGAATGAGACAGAGGTCGATCTCATCCGTGGAAAGCGACGCGGGAATATTGGCTCTGGCCTGAAACGGGATGCTGTCTCTTCTTGCCAGTGCACAGTAGTAACCGATGACACTGTCAGCGGCTTTGTTTTCGCAGAAATGCAGGTCGAGATCCGGAATTTTACTGACTGCGCCGGAAAGGTATTCTTTTATTTTTTCCAGTTCGCCGTGCTCGGCAAGAGCAGAAAGCTGAAGAAAATGGTGGCGCAGATCATGCCTCGCCTGTCTGGTTTCATCGATGGCAATGCGCAGGTTGTCATAGCGAGCCTGCTGCATGGAAAGAAAATGATTTTCCTGCTGAAGCCTTGCATTTCGGTTCAGACTGTTGGCCATAAGCAAAAACATGGTATAAAACAGGATCAAAATAGCAAGGAGTATGAGAGAGAGTACAACATACCCCTGCAGGATCCTTCCAGTATACAGGGTACCGCGGTATTTTGGCACCATAAAACAGTTCAGCGTGATAAAGATCAGCGGCAGAATCCAGAAGGTATACCAGGTCTGCGCAAAATTTTCATCCTGGATCATGTTTCGCGCGGCGTGGGTAGCCGGATACCAGGCAAACAGCACAAAAAGAAGACAGATGAGATTGTAAAGAAGACCGGCGGCAGGCCGGAACCACAACTCGTTTTCTGTCAGATCTAAAGAGGCGGTAAAGAAGGCGTTTGCGGCTCTGGAAAGGCTGTTGACACAGGCGAAAACGGCGCAGACTGCAAGGAAAATACTGCCCGATTTCCAAAGCTGGATGTGGAGCGCTTTGTGATAAAGCAGCATCACGAATGGCAGCAGCAAAAAGAGCAGAGGGGCAGTTGGAAGCTGCAAAACAAAGCACAATGCGCCGGAAAAAATACAGACGGCAAGAAGCAGCGGAGAGAGCCAGAATGCAAGACGGAGCGGTGCCTGTTTCAAATAAGGCTTTACGGGAAGGAAAGCAAGCAGGGTTCCAGGAAGAATGACGGTGAATTCGAGCACCGGACGAACCAGATCCTTCATAAGAGATTCCCCCTTTGAAAAAGAAATTCCATAAAGGTTTGGCGTGCAGTTTTGGAGAGATCACGGCTGACGGAAACCTGATTTCCATCAGCGAGCACAAAGGCAGTTCCATTAAAGTCAGCTGCGTGAGCCAGATTGATGATTACTCCGCGGCTGCAAAGAAAAAAACGCGGATCGTTTTTTAATGGTTCGATAAAGGAACCGAAAGACTGCCTGGTAATCAGTGTTTTTCCGGCAGACGTATGAATATGGATCATGTGGGAGAAATGTTCCGCATATACGATTGCCCCGAGAGGAATGCGTACATCGCTTCCGCTGATCTTTACTGTGATATAGTTTTCCTGCTTTGGAATACGGGACAGAATTTCATCAAGCAGTGCAGCAATATCACGTTCCGTATATGGTTTTACGAGATAATGCATGGCGCGGACCTGAAAGCCCTCTAATGCATGATCCGTGGAAGTTGTGGTAAAGATCAGCAGACAGGTCGTGTCTGTTTTGCGAAATTCTTTTGCCACATCGATTCCGTTTTTCCCATCCATATAAATGTCGAGAAACAAGACAGTAAACTGCTCTTTTGCGGCAGCGGAAAGAAACGATGTCCCGTTTTCGTATTCAAAAAAATCGGCCTGAACGCCGCGCTGTGCAAACTGGCGTTTCAGTCGCCTGCGCAGCAGTGCACGTTCATCGGCAAAGTCATCAACGATTGCAATTTTCATTTGAAAACTCCTCCTGGTGTGAATGTGATCGGTCCGGATCGGGCGGGGCATCTGCAAAATCACACAAAGTAATAAGCTGTAAATGGCGTTGGTGTGTCAGAAGTACGACAGTCCACTCCTGATAAGCGGCGAAACCGCGTCACGGTTATGAACAGGCAGTGAAGCAGATCTGAAATATCCATTTTGGCCAGAGAGCATTCGCCCTGACATAAGTATAGCATGAAAAATTCACTCCGTGTGCAGGACTGTGTTACGATTCGTGTTATTTTTGGGCGTTTCGTGCCAACTCTATTGAAAAGACTGGAAATTTTTTTATAATGGGGTCACCGAATAAGGAAAAGAGCAAACGGAAGGAGGGAGACCGTGTATCGGATTGGGGTATTGGCAGAGGAAAAAATGGAAGGGTGGGAGTATGAAAAAAAGATCCGGGAGTTTTGCAGTGGGCATGGGATATTTCCGGAACTGAAAACCTATTGGGATCAGGAAACATTTTTCAAACAGATCCAGAAATCAGAGCCGACGAGCGTGTTCCTTGCGCTTCATGGTGTGGCAGGCCTGAATGCGGCAGAGCATCTCCGGTCACTGTACCCACGCTGTGGAATTATCTGGTGCAGTGATCTTGATTTTTCCCTTCATGCGTTCTGGCTGCGGGTGGAATATTTTTTCAGGGAGCCACTTAATGAGAAAATGTTTGAGGAAGGGATGAATGTCTGGCTTGAGAGACGGAAGGCATTCCAGGAGCAGGGAGCTTTACAGCATCGAGCGGACAGAAAAACAATGGGATCGAATGAAAACAGATGGTCACATTTTATGAAAGATCAATAGAATAATCAACAGAATAAAAAACAAATCGATGAAATGCGATAAAATCGAAATAAATCGATAAAATAAAAACGCTTGGCTAAGCGATATCAAACATAGTCAGGAAACCTGCTTCAACTGTGAGGAGCAATGAGGTGGAGTTTGCTTATATCAGGAGGATTCAAAATGAAGAAAAAGAATGTAATGATGATTGCAATGATGTTTTCTGTATTTACAACAGCAACTGCACTGACTGCAGGCGCTCAGGAAATACAGGCCGGTACAGAGGAAACCAGGGCTGCGCAGGAAATGCAGAGCGGCTCAGGAGAAGCAGAGAAAGCAGGAACATATGTTCTTCCTGTAAAGGAACTCACAAAAAAGTCAGTTGACGAAAATCCATATATGGCAAAAGGAGATACGAATATTCACCATGACTGCTACAATACGGATACGACGGATGCGGTACTGCCGCTCGGTATTTATCCGGAAATCAATGTTTCATATGAAAAAGTAAATGCCAATGCGTCTCCTGCAATCTTTTTTGACTCACGCGGACATGCGGTGGTGCCGCTGCAGGGCGGACTTGCGATTCGTGACATTAACGCTGATGAGACGCAGACGCTTGGATATTTCTCACCGGCACAGCATGACGGCGGGGGCTATATGATCCAGAGTTCGTATTCTTTTGTGGATGAGAGTGACCGCCTGGTGTGCCCGACGAGCAATAATCATGTTCTGATGTTGCGGACGATGGATGAGGATGGAAATGTACTTTCGGAATTTGAAAAGGTGCTGGATATTGATATTAAGGCGGCAGCAGAGGAAAAGCTTGGGAAAACACTGGATCAGAACCTGCTGTCCGTAGTGTTTGATTACGATGGGAATCTGTGGTTTGCGACCGGAGGATTTCGAATTTATCCGGAGCGGAAACAGCAGGGAGCGTTTGGCTATATTTCCCGTGAGGCGATTGATGCGGTCTTAAATGGAGAAGAAGCAGATCTGTCAGATGCGGTATTTGTGTATGAACTGGAACCGGGCGAGGGTGCGGAAAACGGAATCGCAGCGTCAAAGGAAGGTGCGGTTATTTTAACGAATCAGAATTGTTATCTGCTTCAGGCAGACAGCGGTGTAAAGAAGGTATGGGAGACGCCATATGAGAGTGCAGGTGCGAAAGACAGCAAAGAAGGAGATGAGACGACGGGAGGCGGCCTTGCCTGGGGCAGCGGGTGCTCACCGTCGCTGACAAAAGATCTTGTGATGTTTACCGACAATCAGGAAATCGTCAATCTGATCGCGCTTGATATGAAAACAGGGGAAAAGGTGGCCAGTCTGCCGGTGCTTGATGAACTTCCGGAGGGAACGCAGGTATCTGTTGAAAATTCTGCGATTGTGTATGACGACGGAGCAGGAACGGTCAGTACGATCGTCTGCAACTGGTTCGGGGCGGGAAGCGCAGATCTGGCAAATGCGGACAGCGATTCCTCAATCCAGAGCTATGCCAATATTTATGATATCAACTGGTTGAGAGAAGGAAATCAGAAGATCATGCCGGGCGTGGAACGCGTCGATACAGTAAAAACGGAGAATGGTTATGAGATGAAGAGTATCTGGTGCAGAAATGATCTGCGGGATACCTCGATCCTGAAGCTTTCTACTGCGACCGGCTATGTATATGGCTATGTGCAGGATCTTACGGCCGGTATGTGGCAGTATATAATCCTGGACTTTGAAACAGGTGAGACAGTCTTTACGATGGATGTGGCAAAGAAATATGGCTACAACAACATGGCGATCGGCATGTATGCGGGGAACAGTGGGAATGCGCTTTATTGCCCGACCGGATATCTGGAGCTGCTGCGCCTGCAGGACCGCTTCGTCTATCTGCCGGAGATGCCGTACCGCGAGGTGGATCTGGATCAGGCGACGCGGACGGTGCTGGAGCAGGAGACATTTGAGGCGGATGGCGGAACAGGCGGCGTGCTTGGCTGGCTGAATACCGTGACGGTGGAAAATGTGCATCCAAACACGACAATGGCTTTCCGCATGAATGGAATCTCCGGCGACGCAGGATCGTTGAAACTGTACGCATACGGTACGGATGGCACATTGCAGGAGGTACCGGGCGAGCTGTGGCAGATTCGGACGGAGGATGAAACAACACCGGAAACGCTCTTAGCGGATACGCTGTATGAAGTGTATGTGACGGTAGAGGACGGGGGAAACTTCGACCTTGACGAAAAAGAACGGGAGATCACAGTGTCTGCGGTTCTTGGCAGATAGAGAAGAAGGGGCAAAAATATAGAAAACGGGCAGAACTGGTGTGTATTTCCCGGTTCTGTCCGTTTTTGGTGTGATCAGGCAGAGATCTGCAGAGCCCTTTTCGCTCTTTCTTTTTGCAGATTGACATATTGTGTATGGATATTATAGAATACTACTGTATGTACAGGAGGGGGCTTGCATTTTCAGAGCCGATCTCCTATACTGAAACTCAAACGAAAACTGAATATAGAGGAGATTAAAATGAAGAGCTGGAAGTCTTTAATTGCAGGCTTTTTGATCGTCTGTCTGTGCATGTTTGCTCCGTGTCCGTATCTTTTTGCGGAGGAAAATTCGACGGAGGCGCAGGAGGAAGAAACAGAAGAAGCGATTCCAGAGTCCTACTATTATCCGATCGAGTCAAACGAGATCAAAAACTGGCCGCAGGGACCTGCGATCGAGGCCGCATCAGCGACCGTGCTCGACATGGACAGCGACACATTTCTTTACAGCAAAAATGCAGAAGAAAAGCAGTATCCGGCTAGTATTACGAAGATCATGACCACACTGCTTCTTGTGGAAAACTGTGATCTTGATGATGAGATTACATTTTCGGATATCGTCTATGACCTGGAAGAGGGAAGCTCGCATCTGGGCATACAGCCGGGTGAGAAGATGAAGCTCAGGGACGCTGCCTACGGGATTATGCTGGCTTCTGCCAACGATATTTCCAACGGAGTGGCCGAGTATATCGGCGGAAGCATCAGCGGATTTGCCGATCTGATGAACGAGCGGGCGAAGGAAATCGGATGCGTGAACACGCATTTTTCCAATCCGCACGGCTTGTACAGCGATGATCATTATACGTGTGCATATGATATGGCGCTGATTGCGAAGACGGCCTATGGAAATGAAACGTTCCGAAAAATTGTCACAGCACGGTCCTATACAATCCCGAAAACGAATCTGACGGATGAGGAACGGTACCTGGTCAACCATCACAAAATGATGCAGTCCGACGAGGAATATTACTGGGAGTACTGTACCGGAGGCAAGACGGGCTTTACATCGCAGTGTCTCAACACGCTGGTGACGTATGCAGAGAAGGATGGAAGACACCTTGTGTCGGTCATCCTCAGAGTAAACGGAGCCGGAAAAGCTTACGATGAATCACGCCAGATTCTGGAGTATGGATTCGACAATTTTTCTTCTGTAATTTACAAAAGAAACAGCACGAAAAAGACGTTTTATGATATAATGGGTCTGAGCTGTCTGGGAGACGCTGCAGCGTTTCAGTTAAACGCATGGAAGCGGCATCCTTACTCAGACTGTTATGTCGCACTGACACTGCCGGATACCGTTTCTTCGTCAGACCTCAAATATAAGGTCACGCAGGAAAACGGGGCTGCCAGAAGCGTTTCCTACCAATATGAGGGGATAGAAGTAGGAAGTTCCAGAGGAAGTTTTTATCCGATTAATGCACCGGCGCGTTCGATGTTTTCGCGTACAGCGGCAGTCGGAGAAGATACAGAAACGCAGGAGGGCAATCAGACACAGAGTATCCAGATCGAGGGTCTGGATGATGTGTTTGCGCAGACCTCGGCGATGTTTCGTGTGGGATATGCGAAGGTAAGGGCTTATGCACAGTCCCACATGATGCTGGTGATCGCCGGATGCGCGGTGCTCCTGGTACTGATTCTGGTATTTATTGTCATACTGATTTTCCGATGCACGTCGGATTGCCGGCTTCGCAGACGCCGGAAGCAGGAAGAAAAAGAACGCAGACGACGGGAAGAGGAGATCGAGCGGATGACAACTGCGGAGATCGAAGCGGAGCTTCGCGCCCATATGGAAGAGGAGCGAATCCGCAAGGAGCAGGAAAAGCTTGCACAGGCTGAGGCAGAAAGGGCTGCCGGACAGGCTGGGGAGCCGGAGAAGGCTCACAAGGGTATAAATAATTAGGATTGCGAAAGAACTGACTGAAGAAGGGAAGGAATAGTATGAACTGGGTTGCGCCAATCAAAGACGAAGAAACACTGGAAAAATTTAAAGCAAAGCTGCGGGAGATGGATGATAAATATTATATTATGTTTGAGATCGGAGTAGGGACCGGTCTTCAGCTTCAGGAGATTCTGAAGTTCCGCAACAAGGACATCCGCGGAAAAGACAGTATCGAGGCGAACATCGGCACAAAAAATATCCGCAGGACGTTCCAGATCCCGCCGGAACTCAAACAGATCATCAATGATTACACGGAAGGAAAGGATCCGGAGGCCTATCTGATCCTTGGACATGCCAGCTCACCGGCACCGCTTTCCAGAGAGCAGGCGTACCGTGCATTCAAAAATGCGGGAAAGAGTATGGGGTTGACTTCGATCGGTGCGCAGACGATGCGGAAGACTTTCGCATGGAGATACTACAAATCAACAGGAGATATTTACTATCTGCAGAACCTGCTGAACCATGCATCACCGTCGATCACCTACCGCTACATCGGAGAGAAACCAAACGTAGAGGTTTATCTCAAGAAGATGACACCGGAGGAAAATGAGCGCAGCCGTTATCTGCTTTACAAAAACGGAAACGGAAAGAAAAGGATCGAGGCGCTACGCAAGCTGCTCGACGACATTAATCAGGAAATGGACAACCCGCTGAACAACGATTCCTACTACGGAAAAGTAGACTGTCTGCTGACCGAGATGGAAGAGCTGGTGACAAACTTCAACAAAACAAAATGAAATACAAAAAAGCACTTCATCACTGAGGTGCTTTTTTATACCCTGCTTTTGTTGTGTTGGGAATCTTTTCGCTGTGCGACTGCTTCTGCCTCTTCCGGCGTAACGAATCGGATGGTCTTTACTGCGTAATATTTTCCATCGCTGCGCTGGCGCAGACGGATCTTGCCTTTGAGATATCCGTGCTCTTCACACTGGCACAGGCAGAGATAATTGCGGCTGCCGGAAGAGAACCAGCGGATCTTTTTCGGCACGTTTTTTCTGCACAGAAAGCATGGCGTGGAGGTGACGACGCGATCCTTCATCGCCTGGATCTTTGACGGAAAGGGACGCGACACGTATTTGGCGTAGGTCGGATACTGAAGATAGATCTCCTCTTTTCGCTGCTGCGGCGTGTGGAAATAGTCTACCGAGGAATTCTCAAGGATCTCGCGGCGGGTCATGTGCTGCATGATCAAAGAGGTGTAGTGTGCGTCAGAAAGCGCACTGTGAAACGCGACCTCTTTTGGAATTGAGAGATAGTCTACGGCAGATTCAAGTGACCGTCTTGTCCGCCGGTCCTCATAGCGGATGCTGAAAATTTTCTGGATATCGTAATACAGAAAGGGGAACGGGAAGCTGTTTGGAATCTGGTGAAACGCCATGTTGCGCTGCAGTTCCATCAGGTCAGACGGTCCCCAGGTACAGAAATACGGGTCAGGACCGCACCAGTCAAAAAATTCCAGAATGACTTCGGGAAATACACGCCCGTTTTCAAGATCAATGGAGCGCAGGGAGACGATCTCACGCGTCTTGAAGTGGAGCGTGCGGTAGACCTGCGGACGGATCACTTCACGGAAGCTGTCCTGAATCGCCAGTGCTTCGTCAAGCTTGATGGCACCGATCTCGATGATCTCAAAGGGAAGCTGCCCAATGGTATCAGATTTTCCGGTGGGACACTGGTTCCATTCCAGATCGAGAACAATGAAATTCATGCTGCGGATCTCTCCTTTCTGCCGGACAGGGCGAATAATGGAAAGTGGCTGCCGTCTGATAGGCAGTCACTGTAACAGTATACACAATCTGAACGAAAAATACAAGACTTCGTCAAAATGCCCAGTAAAAGGTAAAAAAATCGTCATATTGCCACAGAAAGAACAGGAAAAAGGGGGTCGTAAGCAGAACCACCAAGGAAATAAAAAATCTTTGTACAGTTCTGGTATGGAAGAAAAAGTGGGAGTCTAGTATACTAAGAACATGCAGGATGTCCGGGTGGAAGTGCCTTTACATCCGGAGATGAATGAACAAAATCAGGAGGATTCAGAAATGGCAAGTTTATCATTACAGCATATTAACAAAATCTATCCGAACGGCTTTGAAGCTGTTAAAGATTTCAACCTTGAGATCGCAGATAAGGAATTTATCATTTTCGTAGGACCGTCAGGATGCGGAAAATCTACTACACTTCGTATGATCGCAGGTCTGGAGGAGATTTCTTCCGGTACACTGAAGATTGGTGACAGAGTCGTAAACGACGTTGAGCCGAAGGATAGAGATATCGCAATGGTATTCCAGAGCTACGCTCTGTATCCACATATGACCGTATACGATAATATGGCATTCAGCCTTAAGCTTAGAAAAGTTCCGAAGGCTGAAATTGACAAGATGGTAAGAGAGGCAGCTAAGATCCTTGACCTGGAGAAACTGCTTGACCGTAAGCCGAAGGCTCTTTCCGGTGGACAGAGACAGCGAGTTGCTATGGGACGTGCAATCGTTCGTTCCCCGAAGGTATTCCTGATGGACGAGCCGCTCTCCAACCTGGATGCAAAGCTTCGTGTACAGATGAGAACTGAGATCTCCAAGCTGCATCAGAGACTGGGCGCTACGATCATCTACGTAACACATGACCAGACAGAGGCTATGACCCTTGGTACCAGAATCGTTGTTATGAAAGACGGTGTTGTTCAGCAGGTAGATACTCCGCAGAACCTTTACAACGCACCGGGCAACCTGTTCGTAGCAGGATTCATCGGATCCCCGCAGATGAACATGGTAGACGCTGTTGTTGAGAAGAAGGGTAATGATGTATACCTTACTATCGGTAAGACTGCATCCATCAAGCTTCCGAAGGTAAAGGCTGAGAAGCTTGTTTCCGGCGGCTATGTAGGAAAGACCGTTGTTATGGGTATCCGTCCGGAAGATCTGAAGGACGAAGAAGTACTGGTTAACATGGCTGACGAAGCGATCTTGGAAGCAAAGATCGAAGTATATGAGCTGCTTGGTGCAGAAGTATTCCTGTACTTTGATGTAGAGGGTGCAAACTTCACAGCAAGAGTAAATCCGCGTACAACAGCAAGAACTGGCGATACCGTTAAGTTCGCACTGGATGTATCCAAGATCCACGTATTCGACAAAGAGACAGAGCTTACAATTACTAACTAATTGCAGGGTTTGTTTGCAATGGAGTTTGTCCGAAAAAAGATTTCTATTATAAATAAAATATAGGAAGAGAAGGGAGAACTGCCGGGAGACAGTTCTCCCTTTTGCAAAGTAAAAGAGACCTTGTCTGCCTCAGTAAATTAAGGGTATTTACTTTAACCGGGTCAAGTAAATCTCTTACGTGGTTGTGCTGAGCAATAAGCAGTAGATAGGGAGCGGATTTTGAATATCCGTTTTGACGTAAAGGCGGGAAAAGTGGGAGAAAAAAGAAAATGCAAAAAATGAAAAAAGTAGTTGACAAGAGAGGACGTTGTGCGTATAATAAGACATGCGCTGTGAGGCGTCAACTTCATAAAGATTAATAATCCGGGAGAAATACTCAAGAGGCTGAAGAGGCGCCCCTGCTAAGGGTGTAGGTCGTGTTAAAGCGGCGCGAGGGTTCAAATCCCTCTTTCTCCGTTTCATATAATCTGATATGAAAAAAGAAAATAAAAAAGTTGAAAAAAGTTGTTGACAAACTGAAAAAGCTGTGATATGATA
>ERZ824473.4292-NODE-4292-length-12819-cov-3.033532_pt1 | contig 12819 bp, 9 predicted proteins | sample MGYA00519874_ERZ824473 | MGnify/ENA primary metagenome ERZ824473 (study PRJEB31778, sample SAMEA3449151) | human gut metagenome | biome: human gut; feature: human-associated habitat; material: faeces | place: United Kingdom | collected 2010/2012 ... | reverse complement strand
CATAATATATTGGTATATGATGTGGAGGTTGTATGTACGTCTTTATCTGCTGCGCAAGGGATGTATGCGAAATATTCAGTATTTATAACTGGTAACGGATCTTTTGTATCCGGCACACCAAAACTAATTACAGCACAGCAATTGGGTTCTGTAGCAATTGTAGCAGATTTAGCTTTTACGCCATCTAATGGATTTTTAACAGTAACATGCACAAGACAATCAGGAGGTGAAAACCTCCGTGATTTAATTGTCAGAGCTCGTTTGGTTAACTCAAGACCTTACTACTAAACAAAAGGGGCTTTCGCCCCTTCATTACTTCATCTCATCATTCAAACATTGAGAGAATCTTTCAGAGCGAATCTTGGCACCGTCCCCGTTCAGGTGATAATAGGTGTCAAGGAAATAGAATTGCGGAAGGTTTGCATAAAACGGATCGCAAAGGAATTTAAATCCCTTTTCAGATAACTGTTCTTTTACATCACCTACAAGCATCTTCGCACCAGCATTGTCAGGGTTAAAGTATTTTGTCTGCATCGTTGTAGGCCATGATATATAGAGCAGCGCGCCGCGAGATTCAACAAGATTTTTTATTTTTAATAATTCTCTCATAGTGTGCGATGTAATTGTTACATTCCCGTTTCCATATGACAGGGTTCCTCTATTTTTATCATGTTGGTCTATTAATTCCTTAACAGACCAGTGCATGAAGTTGAACCGATTTATGTCACCGCGGGCGTTCAATGACTTGTAGCTATACCCGTTGTATGTACCAGACGGGTTAGAGAAAGCCATAACTTTCTCTAAACTGTCATAATTGTGCTTAATTGGTGAAACGAGTCCTGTAACGACTCTTGATAAGCTCACGTGAGAGAAGAACTCAACATTCTTCCATATAGTATTCCACTTAAGATAATCACTACCCCAAGCCATGATATTATCCACAAACCATCCAGTATATTCATCTGCTCGGCGGTAATAGGAAAACTCAAGCGGCATGATGACTGTGTCACCTCCGCGAACTGTCTTTTCAATGATCATGCGGTAGTAGCTCAGATCTAGTCCTGCGTGCATTGACATATTGATAACATCAAAACCAGTTCTTTCTGTGATGATATCGCTGTTAAATCCAAATATTCCGCTGGATCCAGCCACTATGAAAACTCTTTTTCCTTTGTGGCTTTCTGCTATTTGAATCTTCTTCTGCGTGACGTTCAGTAACCACCACTCAGCGAGGACGCCGCGGCCGAACTGATAAAAATAGAGTGAAACATAAGCTGACATTGATAACAAGACGGCAATAGCAAACAGAATTATTTTTGATTTATTGTTCATAGCTACCTCAGAATGCCGAGTAGATAAATTGTGATGCGCTGACACCGCCAAGCATTCCGATTATAGCCATAGTAAATGCAACGCCAGAAATAATAACGTAAGCAAAATTAATGACAGCTGATCCATTTTTATCATATCCTGCCATTTCATTACTGTTTTTAACTGAGATAAAAATCAATGCTGCCGCAATTGTTATCAGGCACCACATGGCATTAGTAAGCGGTATGTTATAAGCTTTAGCGATAATGTCCATTGTTTCAAATTTAAATGATTTAGCAAAGAAACTATCCGTAAATCCACCAAAACCATTTAATCCTAGCATTGTTTTTAGCATGTCTATTGTGTCATCAAACGTCTTAGCCCTGAATGGAATCCATGAGAAGTTGATAAATCCGAATGTAATAACCCACGCCACAACAGACGGCATGCTCATTTCATTTTTAGACCTTGCGCGACTAATGCAAGTGGCTACTCCATGCAAAACCCCCCATAAAAGGAAATTAATACCACTTCCATGCCATGCGCCGCTCACAATAAAAGTAATCATAACGTTCAAATAAATTCGTGTATCTGCGGCACGGCTTCCTCCCAAAGGGATATATACGTAATCGCGCAACCATGTTGAGAGAGATATTTGCCATCTCTCCCAAAACTCGCGTATGTTTAGTGATTTGTATGGCGAGTTGAAGTTGACTGGCAGGTGTATGCCTATCAGTAGAGCCGTTCCTATAGCCATATCAGAGTAGCCTGAAAAATCAAAGTAAATCTGCATGGTATAGGCCAGAGACGTTATCCATGCGTCTAATTGAGTAAGTGAGGCAACAGAGATATATCCGTGGTCAGCAATTAACGCGAAATGACCAGAGAGTACAACTTTCTTAAACAGGCCGACCGAAAAAATCATGAGACCGGCAAGAATTTCGTAAGAACTTGGCTGGCGTTTTATACCATCCTGAATCATTAGATCATTGTATCTAGTTATTGGCCCAGCTATTAGCTTTGGGAAGAACGCTATGTAATAAAGATAATCTACAACGCTAACGCATTTCACCTTTCCTTTATATGAATCAACGATGAATGAAATCTGCTGAAAGGTAAAGAAGCTCACAGCCAACGGAAGGCCAAGGGAATACATCCATTCAGCATTTTTAATGCCAATATATCCAACGACAAAGTATATGTACTTGAAGTAGCATAGAGAAAAGACATTAACCATTATAGCCAATGAAGCTACGAGCCTTTTCTTGCTTGAATTATTCATTACCAAATATGCGGAATAATTAATGACACATGATGCGGCAAGAATTGGGAGATTACCTATTGAAATGTAGCAATAAAAAATTATAGATATGATAACCATCACAATTTTGCTAAGCGTGATGTTCATCATCTTAGCCAGCGCGTACAAAAAAATAGCTGCCGGAAGAAATGCAAAAATATAACTATATGAATTGAATAGCATTAAGCAGTCCCTAGACTAGTTTTATTTAAAATAAACAATACGATATTCATCATAATCACTTTTACGACTGTATGGTTTTTAATCTGAAGCTAATGTAGCGAAGGAAAACATTAAACAATCAAAGTTATGAAGTCTATCATCCAAGCCTCAATCGATCGATGACTTGCTGTGGTTGATGAGACAAAACTGAGACACACAATGCTTTGTGCTCTTCGATAGTGGTTAAGGTGGATCACTCCACCTTTTTATCAATCCAGTCCGCCCACCATTGCATCATTTCTCTGCGCTTATCGAGATACTGAGCATGGTTGTAAATCCCGCGCACAGATCCGCCGTTGGCATGTGCCAGTTGCACTTCAATAGCATCAGCAGGCCATTCGTTCTCGTTCATAATCGTGCTGAATTCATGCCTGAATCCGTGACCGCTTTCCAGACCCTCATAGCCGATTTGTTTGATCACAAGTAATACCGCGTTCTCGCAGATTGGCTTCTTCTTATCGTTGCGCCCGGCAAAAACAAACTCTGACACTGGTTTAGTGATTGAGCTTAGCGTAGTGAGAAGTTCAACTACCTGGTCTGACATAGGAACCACATGAATTTTGCGTCCCTTCATCACATTGGCGTCGATGGTGATAATCCTGTTTTCAAAATCGACGTTCTTCCATAGCATGGAACGAAGCTCTTTTGTTCTGAGGGCTGTGTAGCGTAAAACTTTGGTCGCAATGAGCGATACGATGCTTCCTGAAAATGTTGCCAGTGCTTTGTTAAATGCCGGGATCTGGTCTGCAGGAAGAAACGGGAAGTTTTTCTTGCGGTATCCCTTCATGGCGTCAGCAAGGTCAGGTGCCGGGTTATATTTAGCCCTACCAGTGACAATAGCGTAACGGAAAACCTCGCCGCATCTTCTGCGGGCTTTGTTGGCTCGCTCCATTGCACCGCGATCTTCAAATCTGCGGATTACTTCAAGAAGTTGCATCGGCTCAATATCCTGAATTTCAAGGCCGCCGATGATGGGTAAAATGTCGTCATCAAACATTTTTGCAAGTTCATTTGCATAGCCTACTGACCAGACTTGCTTCTTGTGCTCGTACCATTCCTTGTAAATGGCGCTAAAGGAATTGTTGTTAGACGAAGCCTTTTTCGCTTTTACCGGATCGATGCCAACCGAGATGTCTTTCCTCGCGGTCCATGCTTTATCCCTTGCCTCCTGCAAAGTCATAAGCGGATATTTTCCGACGGTCAGGATTTTCTCCTTACCGTCAATCTTGTAGCGAAGCTGCCATACCTTTTTCCCTGATACAGGGACATAAAGGTACAGGCCATTACCATCGAGAAGGCGGTATGGTTTTTCTTTCGGCTTTGCTGCTTCAATCTGCTTAACGGTGAGCATGGGTAAAAATCCGGTGGGTAAAATTATTTTATCCACTTTTTACCCGTCATGGAGTGCGGCTGTCAACGATCTGACGCGAACCATTACGAACTGTGAATCTACGGAAGGCTTGATATTCAGGGGATTTTGCGGACTGGTACGGATGGGGGCGAACTGATAAATGGTGTCCCCTGCAGGAATCGAACCTGCAATTAGCCCTTAGGAGGGGCTCGTTATATCCATTTAACTAAGAGGACAATGCGGCATGAGTATACCCGCTAATGGAGTGCGGGGTAAGTACGCTGCCGCTCGATTGCTTAAACCCTCGCCATTTATGCCGGGTTTTTATAATTTTTCTTAATGTTTTCCGCACGTTCTGCTTTTTGGCGTGCTTCTGCTTTACGCTTATTGCTCATGTCGTTACGAATCTGTGCATGACTCATTAACGCGAAGATAAAGGTGCCGCCGCAGATGTTCCCCGCTAAAGTAGGTAGTGCGAAGGGCCAGATGAAATCGCTCCAGTGCAGCGTACCGTTAAACACCAGATAGAGGATTTCAACAGAACCGACCACGATATGGGTGGTGTCACCCAGGGCAATAAGCCAGGTCATCAATATAATCACCACAATCTTTGCCGCACCCGCTGCAGGAAACATCCAAACCATAGTGGCGATCAGCCAGCCGGAAATGATCGCGTTGGCAAACATCTCGCTGGGGGTGTTCTTCATCACATCCATGCCGATTTTGACAAATGCATCGCGAGTTTCTTCATTGAAGATAGGCATATATTCAAATGCCCACGCCGCAATACCTGTCCCGAGAATATTACCCAGCAGCACGACGCCCCATAACCGTATAAGTAAGCCGACGTTGCTCATTGTCGGTTTTTGCATGACGGGTAGTACCGCAGTCACGGTATTTTCGGTAAATAATTGCTGGCGGGCCATAATGACGATAATAAAACCAAAGGTATAACCGAGATTCTCCAGCAAGAAGCTGCCCGGCACACCTTCCAGTTCGACTTGAAATATCCCTTTTGCCAGTAACGAAGCGCCCATCGACAGACCCGCCGCAATGGCTGACCACAGTAGCGCCATTGCGTCGCGTTCCAGCTCTTTTTCACCATCCTGGCGGATATGCTCATGAATTGCCATCGCCCGGGAGGGGAGTCGGTCTTCATCTATTTCTATTTTTTTGCCGCGCTCTTTTTCTTCGCTCTCAACTTCAATTTCGTCGCTGTGTTGATCAATTTTGTCGTTGTCCATGGTCTCTTCTCTTGAATTAGCACGTATAGCTAAAGCGTAGCGGCTTTTTTGCTCGCAACTGACGGGAGTTACTCTGAAAATGTAGAAAAGGCTGCGTTTGCCTTTTTCTGTTTCTATAGAATCAAGTAGCCTACAGGGCGGCGATTACCAGGCTATGATCAAATCAGCAAATCAGGGCGTCTGGACATCAGTTGACGTGCTGTTACAATCGCCCACACCTAAACAGGCGGATACGGTATCGTTCCGTCATGGATGGCAAACTGCATAAGCCATAAAAAAACAGGGAGACATTTATGAAGCTTCGCCTGTCGGCGCTTGCTCTGGGAACTACGCTTCTGGTGGGGTGTGCGAGTTCCGGTACAGATCAGCAAGGGCGTTCTGACCCGTTAGAAGGGTTCAACCGCACCATGTACAACTTCAACTTCAATGTATTAGACCCGTATATTGTTCGACCGGTCGCTGTCGCCTGGCGTGATTATGTTCCGCAACCGGCGCGTAACGGTTTGAGCAACTTTACTGGCAACCTTGAAGAACCTGCGGTGATGGTTAACTACTTCTTGCAGGGCGACCCTTATCAGGGGATGGTCCACTTTACCCGCTTTTTCCTGAACACCATTTTGGGGATGGGCGGTTTTATTGATGTTGCAGGGATGGCGAACCCGAAACTGCAACGGACTGAACCTCACCGCTTCGGTAGTACGCTTGGTCATTATGGCGTGGGTTATGGGCCTTACGTTCAGTTACCGTTCTACGGTAGCTTCACGCTGCGTGATGACGGTGGTGATATGGCGGATGGTCTTTACCCGGTTCTTTCCTGGCTGACCTGGCCGATGTCTGTGGGTAAATGGACGCTTGAAGGGATCGAAACCCGCGCTCAGCTGCTGGATTCCGATGGTCTGCTGCGTCAGTCGTCCGATCCTTATATTATGGTGCGCGAAGCGTACTTCCAGCGTCATGATTTCATCGCTAATGGCGGCGAACTCAAACCGCAGGAAAATCCGAACGCACAAGCGATTCAGGATGATTTAAAAGATATTGATTCTGAATAAGAAACAAATAAAAAAGGTGAGTCGCAAAACTCACCTTTTTTGTTGTTATCCCTCAATTACCACAAGTAAAAGGAGATAAACCGACAATGACCTAGACGTAATTATGTAAAAATACTGATGTTCGTCACTGACTATTTCCGATATTCAGCTGTTGAAAAATCAAAAAACTGGAAAAATAATTTTAAATATCATCAAAATTAACACCTGGCGCAGATGGTTGATTAATTTCATTTTGATATTCAGCCTGGCGATTTTGAAGCCTTTCTTCAATTTTACCTTCGAGATCCTTAAAATGCTTATATATTTTTTGAGAATGGCCAACGTTAATTTTGTTACCGACTAAAGTAGAAACTATTTCTTTTAGATGGTCGCATTTATATTTTGCATCGTCCACTTGAAAATCATATCTTATTGCTCGACCATAACGTTTAAAAACGTCGTTTGGTTCTCTCAGTCTTTCCCCGTTGAGCTCGTTTACAACCTGATGATCGGAACCAGTTGCAAATGATTCTGCCATGATAGCTTTACTGCTTTCAAACCACGCTGAAGCACTCCTGGCGTTTTCACTACAATATTGGGTGAGACTATCACCATTAATACGAATTCCTCTTTGAATGTGGTAGTCGTCCTGATCGTAGTAACCGAGAGATAAGTAATCATTTCCGTTTTTATTTTTAATTACAATAGCGAGAGAGTCGCCTTTTTTATCTTTACCGTACCAGGTAAATAAGTCCGTTGGTTCGCTTTTCCCGCTCTCATCAAATTCCGTTACCGTATGTCTGAGTTTGTGTGATATCTTATCGAAGATAAAACCAGGATCTCCATCATATATTTCTTTTAATGCGCTGAAGATCATTTCCTTGTTATTGATATCATGAGTCTTCTCAACTATGTTGTCATTAATGATAGTACGGACGAGTTCTTTGTCTTTATAGTTCGCAGGTAATTCTATTGGTTCTTGGTTGTCGATACCAATAGTAATATGGTCTGTATCATTGGAGTCAATATCAATATAAGTAACTGAGGAATTATTAATATTAAATCTATAAGGATCGTCGTTTACTCGTATGGCGTTTTTTATAAGCTCAAGTAGATGTTTAATACAGGTGCTTATTCCTTCCTTACCATTAAAAAGGTTTTTGAACTCTTGTACTAATCCATTAACTTCATCATTGTTATTTTCATTGATGGATTCTGGGTAAGCTGCGCTGGTATTGTTGATTGAAATAGATGGTAGCATGATTTTATTCCATTTTGATTGATTTGTTACAAATATATATTACCTAATGAAATAGACTATCAAAAAACGCTCATTTATTTAGAACCTATCTTTAATTTGAGTGTATGAGCGCACAATAGCCAGGGGGGGGGAGTATCCTGGAAATGCAGAAAAGTAAACTCTTTGAGAAGGACGAGCAGAACGCCTGAAAATATGCCTTTCCCTTCAGGTTTGTCTGTGGATACCGCTTATTGATTTGAAAGGGCAAGCTGCCAACAGGCTGTTTGCAAAACTCAGGAGGTAAGCAATGAGGACACTACTTTCGGTGAAGTGGGGGAGTTAAAGTCACCTGCTATGCAGGTGACTTTATCCAGGCGAACGCGTTATCAGAACGCGTAGTTAAAGTTAGTACCGAACAGCCAGGCTTTACCTTCAGACTCGAACTGGTATGGGCCTTCGTTAATTTTCACGCTCTGACCGTGCATATAAGAAACACCAACGTCGACTGAAGCATCTTTATTAAATGCGTAAGTCGTACCTGCACTCAGCCAGAAACGGTCCTGGTCCGGAATGGAGATAGAACGATTCTGTGCAGGAACTGGGCTGTCATCAAAGGCGATACCGGTACGGAAGGTCCAGTTATCATCGTAGTAATAAGTGGTACCCAACGCGATGCGGTAAGCATCTTTAAAGCCTTCATGTTTCTGGAACAGCGTGTCGCCACTGGTTGAGGTCGCTTTCAGCTGCTGGAACTGACTCCAGCTGGTGTAAGCCAGGCTATAGTGAATCGCCCACTGTGGATCAACACGGTTATAACCTGACACTTCCCACATTTCAGGCAGGTTCAGCGTCAGATAACCCGATTGCGTTGCGCCACCTGTCGCGGTAGGAATTGGCAAACCGTAGTTATTAAACGCACGATTAAGATCGCTGCTGTAGTTACCTTTGAAGTCAATTTTCACTTCAGAACGGTAGGTCAGTGCATAGCGGTTATTTTTATCCAGTTCATACAGGATTCCGGCGTTCCAGCCAAAGCCCCACTGGTTACCGTTCAGATGAGCGATTTTGGTATTACTGTCAATACCGTTGGCGGTAGCTGCCAATGCTTGCCCTTGCTGAGTTTGGCCAGCAGGAGATTGCATAATTTGGCCAGCAACCAACTGCCCCAGATCGCCTGCGAAACGTTCAATTTTCGCGCGAGCGTAGACGGCGTTGAAACCAAGACCAAAGCTCCATGCATTATTTAAGCGATACGCACCGCTTAAGTTCAGGTTCATGGTTTCAAGGTCGGTTGTACCCCCGACAGAGCCGCCTGCATAAGTATCGTTAAACTCTGTAGCCAGACCATAGTTAGAGGTAATAGAAGCGCCCCAACCAAATTGGTCGTTAATCGGTGCAACAAAGTGCATGTTCGGAACCCATGCCGTAGGCGCGATGTTATCGGCTTTCAGGCTACGACCAGATGGAGACGTTCCGCTGATATTTACATCCGGGTCAATATAAACCGCACCCGCAGAAAATGTCGGGCGGTCAAACATAGTAATCAATGCGGGGTTACGGCTGACGTTACCTGCATCATCGGCAATTGCGCCTTCCCCTGAATAAGCCCGGCCCAGGCCAGAGGAAGAAAATTCGTTTAACTGAAAGCCTGCCGACCAGGCCTGGGTGGAGATAAGTGCCACTGCGACTGCGAGAGCAGACTTTGTAAACAGGGTTTTCTGGCTCATGACCATAACCTCAATGATTTATTTTTATACAAACTATGTTACGTGCTGTAACAGGAGCGCGAAGTGTAGGGTCTGAGGTACATCTTAGAAATCAGACCAGTGGCGAGAGTATAGGTCGGACCAGCTGGAATGTTGCAAGTATGTTTCTATCTTTTTTCAAATATGATCTAAGAAACGCGATCCAGCTGGCAAAATTTGGAGGTGGCGCACTCATGGATTCGGGTGAATTTTGTTTTAGATCATTTTTAAGTGTGATTTCGGTCACTTATCCGATTTTGCAGAATTAACAACTGGAGCAGCACTTTCCGGAAGCGTAAAATATCCACAACGTTTATCTGGCACCTTGGGTGCACATACAGAGGAAATCAACGATGAGTAAATGTAGTGCTGATGAAACCCCGGTTTGCTGCTGTATGGATGTTGGCACCATTATGGACAACTCCGACTGCACCGCGTCTTACAGCCGCGTGTTTGCAAACCGCGCAGAAGCAGAGCAAACGCTGGCGGCGCTGACTGAAAAAGCCCGTAGCGTGGAATCTGAACCTTGCAAAATCACCCCGACTTTCACTGAAGAGTCTGACGGTGTGCGCCTGGATATCGATTTCACTTTTGCCTGCGAAGCTGAAATGCTGATTTTCCAGCTGGGTCTGCGTTAATTCCTCTCGGGTACGTACGCCCCTGTCAGTTGCTGGCAGGGGCGTTTTCTTTTCTCTTCTTCTTTTCTCTCTGTGTCATAGCTCCCACTTTCCCTTTTCTCCACTTGGCTAAATGTAAAAAAATGGTTAAGACTATGATCAGGTCAGACCACTTTATTTATTTTTTTACAGGGGAGTGTTATGGGTCAGGTTTTACCGCTGGTTACCCGCCAGGGCGATCGTATCGCCATTGTTAGCGGTTTACGTACGCCTTTTGCCCGTCAGGCGACGGCTTTTCATGGCATTCCCGCGGTTGATTTAGGGAAGATGGTGGTAGGCGAACTGCTGGCACGCAGCGAGATCCCCGCCGAAGTGATTGAACAACTGGTCTTTGGTCAGGTCGTACAAATGCCTGAAGCCCCCAACATTGCGCGTGAAATTGTTCTCGGTACGGGAATGAATGTACATACCGATGCTTACAGCGTCAGCCGCGCTTGCGCTACCAGTTTCCAGGCAGTTGCAAACGTCGCAGAAAGCCTGATGGCGGGAACTATTCGAGCGGGGATTGCCGGTGGGGCAGATTCCTCTTCGGTATTGCCAATTGGCGTCAGTAAAAAACTGGCGCGCGTGCTGGTTGATGTCAACAAAGCTCGTACCATGAGCCAGCGACTGAAACTCTTCTCTCGCCTGCGTTTGCGCGACTTAATGCCCGTACCACCTGCGGTAGCAGAATATTCTACCGGCTTGCGGATGGGCGACACCGCAGAGCAAATGGCGAAAACCTACGGCATCACCCGAGAACAGCAAGATGCATTAGCGCACTGTTCGCATCAGCGTGCCGCTCAGGCATGGTCAGACGGAAAACTCAAAGAAGAGGTGATGACTGCCTTTATCCCTCCTTATAAACAACCGCTTGTCGAAGACAACAATATTCGCGGTAATTCCTCGCTTGCCGATTACGCAAAGCTGCGCCCGGCGTTTGATCGCAAACACGGAACGGTAACGGCGGCAAACAGTACGCCGCTGACCGATGGCGCGGCAGCGGTGATCCTGATGACTGAATCCCGGGCGAAAGAATTAGGGCTGGTGCCGCTGGGGTATCTGCGCAGCTACGCATTTACTGCGATTGATGTCTGGCAGGACATGTTGCTCGGTCCAGCCTGGTCAACACCGCTGGCGCTGGAGCGTGCCGGTTTGACGATGAGCGATCTGACATTGATCGATATGCACGAAGCCTTTGCAGCTCAGACGCTGGCGAATATTCAGTTGCTGGGTAGTGAACGTTTTGCTCGTGAAGCACTGGGGCGTGCACATGCCACTGGCGAAGTGGACGATAGCAAATTTAACGTGCTTGGCGGTTCGATTGCTTACGGGCATCCCTTCGCGGCGACCGGCGCGCGGATGATTACCCAGACATTGCATGAACTTCGCCGTCGCGGCGGTGGATTTGGTTTAGTTACCGCCTGTGCTGCCGGTGGGCTTGGCGCGGCAATGGTTCTGGAGGCGGAATAATGGAAATGACATCAGCGTTTACCCTTAATGTTCGTCTGGACAACATTGCCGTTATCACCATCGACGTACCGGGTGAGAAAATGAATACCCTGAAGGCGGAGTTTGCCTCGCAGGTGCGCGCCATTATTAAGCAACTCCGTGAAAACAAAGAGTTGCGAGGCGTGGTGTTTGTCTCCGCTAAACCGGACAACTTCATTGCTGGCGCAGACATCAACATGATCGGCAACTGCAAAACGGCGCAAGAAGCGGAAGCTCTGGCGCGGCAGGGCCAACAGTTGATGGCGGAGATTCATGCTTTGCCCATTCAGGTTATCGCGGCTATTCATGGCGCTTGCCTGGGTGGTGGGCTGGAGTTGGCGCTGGCGTGCCACGGTCGCGTTTGTACTGACGATCCTAAAACGGTGCTCGGTTTGCCTGAAGTACAACTTGGATTGTTACCCGGTTCAGGCGGCACCCAGCGTTTACCGCGTCTGATAGGCGTCAGCACAGCATTAGAGATGATCCTCACCGGAAAACAACTTCGGGCGAAACAGGCATTAAAGCTGGGGCTGGTGGATGACGTTGTTCCGCACTCCATTCTGCTGGAAGCCGCTGTTGAGCTGGCAAAGAAGGAGCGCCCATCTTCCCGCCCTCTACCTGTACGCGAGCGTATTCTGGCGGGGCCGTTAGGTCGTGCGCTGCTGTTCAAAATGGTCGGCAAGAAAACAGAACACAAAACTCAAGGCAATTATCCGGCGACAGAACGCATCCTGGAGGTTGTTGAAACGGGATTAGCGCAGGGCACCAGCAGCGGTTATGACGCCGAAGCTCGGGCGTTTGGCGAACTGGCGATGACGCCACAATCGCAGGCGCTGCGTAGTATCTTTTTTGCCAGTACGGACGTGAAGAAAGATCCCGGCAGTGATGCGCCGCCTGCGCCATTAAACAGCGTGGGGATTTTAGGTGGTGGCTTGATGGGCGGCGGTATTGCTTATGTCACTGCTTGTAAAGCGGGGATTCCGGTCAGAATTAAAGATATCAACCCGCAGGGCATAAATCATGCGCTGAAGTACAGTTGGGATCAGCTGGAGGGCAAAGTTCGCCGTCGTCATCTCAAAGCCAGCGAACGTGACAAACAGCTGGCATTAATCTCCGGAACGACGGACTATCGCGGCTTTGCCCATCGCGATCTGATTATTGAAGCGGTGTTTGAAAATCTCGAATTGAAACAACAGATGGTGGCGGAAGTTGAGCAAAATTGCGCCGCTCA
>ERZ824473.4291-NODE-4291-length-12822-cov-3.649487_pt1 | contig 12822 bp, 3 predicted proteins | sample MGYA00519874_ERZ824473 | MGnify/ENA primary metagenome ERZ824473 (study PRJEB31778, sample SAMEA3449151) | human gut metagenome | biome: human gut; feature: human-associated habitat; material: faeces | place: United Kingdom | collected 2010/2012 ... | reverse complement strand
CCTTTTCTTACTAACTGGTTAAATGTTGGCATTATTTTCACCTCCTGTTTTATTTGTATGAGATCATAAATTGATCTCGGCGTACGTATGCACGCTAAATCATTATATTAACCCTATCTTTTTTTGTCAAGTTCTTTTCCAAAATTTCCTTGAATTTTGCGGAATACGCGGGTAAAAAAAGTTTTGCATGCAAAAAGAAAAGATGGAAAACTCTCAACGGATATCTTCCATCTATTCTTCCACATTTTTACATGTTTATACCAAACGGTCAGCCATTTGCCCGTTTTCTCTGCTTCTCCTGTCTCTCACTGGTCAGAATCATATAGATTCCCAGCAACATCACACCGATGCACAGAACATATTTCGGATTTAACGACTGTCCGGTCTTCGGCGTCTCATCCTTTACCTGCGAGTCATCCGCCGCCTGCGCATTATCATCCGGCTGCTCCGTCTCCGCCGCTTCCGTCGTCTCTGCCGGCTGGCTTTCCGCCTGGCTTCCGCCTGCCGGTGTAATCACAAACCCGGAGGTTGCCTGCGCCGTTGAATCCGAGTGACGCTCATCCACTACGATGACATAATCACACGCATGCACAAAGGAAAATGACACATTGCCGTCCGCATCTGTATCAGACTGTCCCATATACTCCAGGATCTGATTATCTACATTATAATAGAACAAAGTGCCCAGCTTATTGGCGTTCGCCGCACCGACATTTACGGTCAGCTGCGCCGTCAGGCCAAACAGGTTGTCGTGCGCCAGATGCATCTGCGTTGACCATCCGCTTCCGGTTACTGTGCTCTGCAGGTTCGCCGGCACATTGCTTGTTCCCAGTTCCACGCCAAAATCCGTATCTGCTACAACGCTTGTGTCAATGCTGCTTCCGTCAATCGTCCATGAGATTCCATTTCCCATATCCAGAACCAGCGTCAGCTGCTTATCTGCCGCCAGTGTCAGAATATCCTTCGGCACAACCGTGGTGCCGTTCATGGTAATATAGATCGTTGAACCTGGATCCGCCACCGTCATCTGCGTGTAAATCGCATCCCAGCCCTTCAGTTCCTCATTTCCGGTGATATATGCGGTTCCCTGCTCTGCAAATCTGGTCGTCGCAGGCACTTCCGCCGCTGTCGGCTGCACATCTCCCTGTGTCTCCGCCGTCGTCGCTGCCGCCGATCCGGTACCGCTGCTCTGTGCGCCTGCCGCTCCGGCACTGCCCTTTACCGCACCGCTGCCTCTTCCACTGCCGTTGCCGCTTCTGCTGCCTCTTCCAGATGATGTGCCGTTACTCTTTCCGCTGCTGCCGCTTCCGCTGCCCGTACTGCTGCTGTTATTACCACTGCTCGTGTTGCTGCTGTTATTGCTGCTATTGTTATTACTGCTGTTATTGTTATTGTTATTGCTGTTGTCGCCGCTGTTATTGTTGTTACCGCTGTTATTATTGTCGTTGTTATTGTTGTTATTGTTGTTATTGTTGTTATTGTCATCTGCCGGTTTTTCCGTGTCCTCGGTCGGCTTCTCCGTATCCTCCGTCGGCTTTTCTGTATCCTCGGTCGGTTTCTCCGTGTCTTCCGTCGGCTTTTCCGTGTCCTCGGTCGGTTTCTCCGTATCCTCGGTGTCGTCCGGCTTATAATCCGTCACCACAATCGCACCGTACGTCTCCACCAGCTTCGGTGCAGCCGGAGCGCTTCCCGGCACTTCAATCGAGTGGATCTTGAAAGAAGTATTCTGCTCGCCAAACGTTTCTAAGGCTTTGCCAAGGCAGAGTGTCTGAATCTCACTGCCGTCAAACGCACCATCTTCCACGGTTGTCACGCTCTCCGGAAGTGTGACTTTTCCAAGCTTGCAGCCGTAAAATGCATTTTCACCGATCATCTTGGTACCGTCATACACCTCGATGGTTCTCGCCCCCTGCGGGCAGCGGTATAACGTAACCCCGTTCGCCGTGTAGAGCGCATTGTCGTATGACATAAAGTATGTATTTCCCTCTTCCACATCAATAGACTGCATGTTGACACATCCGTCAAATGCGTCCGACGCAATGGTTTTGGTCGCCTCGGGTATCACGATGCTCTCGAGGGACTCGCAATTTTTAAATGCTTCTTTTCCGATCGATGGAAGTTCCTTGGAAATACTTAAGTCCGTCAGTCCCGCACACTCTGCAAATGTGCCGTCGCCGATTCCTTCCCTGCTCTCCCATGTTGCACTTTCCAGACTGGTACAGCCGTAGAACACATTGTCTCCGATCTTTGTCACGCTGTCCGGAACCGTGACCTCGGTCAGATATTCACATCCTGCAAATGCGTTATCTCCGATGGTTGTCACACTGTCCGGGATCTCCACCGATGTGATCGTCGTATTGAGGAATACATCATCATCAATTTTTGTAATATTGTCCGGAATGACAACCGCGTTCTCCGCTCCGACATACCCCTGCAAGGTTGTCCCTTTTATGACAAATCCGTCCTCCTGACCGGACGCTGCACTGAGCTCTCCTGGATAGATCATCACCACAAGCATGGCAACGACCAGCACATAGCCTATTTTTCGTTTTATCCGGTATTTCATTAGCACTCTCTCCCATCATCCTTTATTTCGACGCAGCCCCGCCCGTGAACCTCACGCGCGATCCCACGCTTTTACTCTGCTTCCCTGCATTTCTTTGCCACCAGAAACAGTCTTCCGTCTTCTGTAAAATTGTTACAGGTCGACAGGGTCAATAGCTCGTCCCCGTAGACCGGCAGATCTGTTCCGGTAAACACCGAGAGTTGTATGATATGATCGAGGTAGTCGTTAAACGCCTCCTCGGAATCCGCCTGTATAAAATCATAATAACGAAATTCCTGTGAATTCCGGTACTGCACCTTTGCCAGACAGACGGCAAACACTTCATAGGTGCCTTTCTCATAAATTGTATCAAATCTGATCTGCGCGTGCTCCCTCCAGTAATCTTCATCCAGATACTTCTTGAGACTTCCGAACATCGCACCGCTTTTCATGTTATGTCCGTAGATAATAATATTGGTGCTGCGCTGCACCAGATCCGTTCTCGGATCCATAAACAAGGTTCCGTTGATATCGTCCTCCCCGTTTACATTGCGCTTGAGATAATAATCCCCGTCATTCGGGGTAAGCATGACCGGATAGTCAATCTTCGTCCCGTCAATGGTGATCCATCCGGCAAAATCACTGTGCTGCGCCACGATGGCTTCATATTCCGGCAGAACCGGAGGAGGCGGTTCGTTCTCCCGCTCCGTCTGGTCTAATCCCGCCGCAAGTTCCGGTGCATCCTCCGAAAAAAAGGTGTCATTGTCCACCATCTCTGCGGCTTCTGTCGGATTTTCTTTTAGCATCTTCAAATACTCATTCGCCTGACTGCCGCGGTGATTCGTGTAATCTGACCAGAAATACCAGCCAAAACATAGAATCGCGGCCGTCACACACACCGCACCGAGAATCTTTCTGCTGCGGTCCTGCGCCACCTGCCGGGGTTCCTCCCCCGCTTGTTGTTCCGGCGCCTGTGCCTGCGTTATATTTTTTGCCGCGGATTTTGCCACGACATCTGCAATATCCAGAAAAAATTTCTTGCCGACTTTGCTGCCGAACTTGATCTTCCCTGTTCGGATCAGCCAATAGAGGCGTAGAGCGGTTTCCGGTTCATTGAGATCGACGGTGTTCTGTATCTTTTCGATTTTCTTCGCATCTTCGAGCCCTCGGGCATATTCCTCTTCTGTGTCAAATGTAAAATTCCCTATCTTATATGCCGCCATGATCGGAACCGCTCTCCCTCCTCTCTATCTTTATTTTGTGGTTGTTCCGGTAACTGCTCCGGTAAACTCACCGTAGTAAGTCTCGCCGTCCGCCACCAGGTAGCTTCTTACTTTATAAGAGTATGTTGTCTCTGCCGCAAGCTTTTTATCGGTATAGAAAGCGTCTCTGGTACGCGTTACCTGCTGCCACTTTCCATCTGCGCCGGCACGGTATACTTCGTATCCCGTCACGGCACCGTCGCCCGTCCAGCTGATGGACAGACTGTCTGCGGATGCGCCTGTCACAACCGCCGCGCCCGCATCGCACGGTCTGATGTCAAACGTCAGGTTCTTTGTCGCGGTGTAATTGCCTTTTCCTGCAACTGCCGCCACACCGGTACCTGCCTTGCGGTTGTTGGAATACATCAGTGTGTAGTCGCTTAAAAGTTCCAGGGCTTTGCCGTCATCTTCCACCGTCACGGTCGGCTTGATGTCAGATCCGGTATATACCTGTGTCTGAATCGAACCAATGTCGCACAGATGTATGCTCTTGCGCAGAATCTGGAAACTCAGTTCCTTAGTACCTGCATAATGGGTTCCGCTTGCTGTGATTACCAGCTTCGCTACACCCGCGTTGATGTTGTCTTCATAGGATACCGTGTAATCCTTATCTTTTTCCAGCTGCACACCGTCTGCCCATACTTCCGGCTCCGGTGTGATTGCTTTTCCGGTATATGTGTAAGTAGAAGAAATACCCTTCACTTCCAGTCCGTCGATCGGCGTCTGGTCTACAGTAAACTGCTTTGTAACGGTTCCTGTATAGTTGCCGGTTCCGGCAACCTCCATTTCGTAGATTCCTGCCACTCCTGCCGGTCTGCATGTCACGGTATAATCGGTGTCTCTTACGAGTGCGATCTCACCCCACTGGAATGTTACATTCTGTGTAATCTGCTCTGAGTAGGATACCGTGTCCTCAAATCCGCTCATCACCACATCTTCATCGGTGATGTCCTTCGGTGTAATCTCGATGGTGCATTTCTTGGTTCCGCCGTAGCTTCCCTGACCGATCAGAAGAAGGGTCTGCGTTCCGGCGCTCATGCCATCGCTGTTGTTGTCAAATGCAAAGCTGTAGGAGTCTGTTGTCAGAACCGTCTCGCCGATGCGTACCTCTGTAATGCCCAGATCATCCGGCGTATAAGCGCTTCCCGTGAACGGGTAACTGTCACGCAGTCCTACAATCTCCGCCGGACTGATGTCGCTCGCAATATGAAATGTGGTCTGGCGGTAATTCGTAAATCCGCCGGTTCCGTTGATCCGCATCAGCACAGTGCCGATCTCTGTGTTGTCCGTGTCAAAGCTCAGTGTATAGTCCTCACCCTGCTTTAAGGTGTAATCGCCGCAGGTCACTTTGACTTCCGGAATCACCGGCTGACCTGTGTATGCCTGATTCGGAATCGGATCCACCGTAACATCCGCAGCTGCAATATCGTGGCTTACGATGGTAAACGGTGCCGTTACGCTTCCCGCATAGCTTCCTTTTCCTGTCACGGTCACAGTTGCGGTACCGCACGCCTTGTTGTTCTGATAAGATACCTCATAATCCGTACCCGCTGTGAGTACATTGCCGTCCAGTGTTACCTGCACTTCCGGTTCCACCCCGTTGTCGCTTCCCATATACGGATAGGAAGTTCCGTTCGGGAACGTGACAATCGCTCCGTCAAAGCTCTTCTCCGTAATCGTGTATTCCACGGTGCGGGATCCCGTATAATTTCCGATACCGGAAATCACCGCTGTCGCTGTTCCTGCATTGATATTGTTGCTGTATGCAACGGTAAAATCGCTTCCCTCTGTCAGCTGACGTACCTCAACCTCTGTTCCGTACTGATATGTCACAAGAACAGTCGGCTTCTTTTCCGTTCCGTCATAAGAAAAGCTGTCCGGAATCACTTCTACCGCAATCAGGTCGGTGCCGGATGACGGTTTTGCCAATGATTTCGCCACGATCTGGAAGGATACTTCACGGCTTCCGATTACGTTGCTTCCATCACCGGTAATCACGACTGTACCGGTTCCTACATTCGTATTATCCGCGTCTGCCTTCTTTGCAATGGTATAGCTTCTTGCCGGCAGAATGTAATCCGTTGATCCGATGGTTGTCTTCAATGAGAACTCCGGCACAATCTCCTTACCGGTGTACTCTCTGCTTCCGATCGCGTTCTGCGTTCCGTCAAGCACCTTCAGGTCGTCCATCTGAAGTGGGTTAATATCAAAGGTTACCAGCTTGATCAGACCAGCATACTCGTTCTTACCCTTTACCATAATGCTTCCGCCGTCTGTTCCCGCCTTGATATTCTCTCCATAGGTCACATCATAATCGGACGTGGACAGTGTCTTGTTCCCTATCTTAACGGTAACCTGCGGGCGGATCTGTGTTCCGCGGTACAGGTAGCTGCTCTCTACACCGCTTACCTCCAGAATTCCCGCATTTGCAACAATGCTGAAATTCTCTGTGAGTGTTCCGGTAAATCCGTTTTTCTCATTTCCGATTACCGTCACGCTCGCAGTCTTATCACCGATCTTCACGTTGTTTTCGTATGTATGAATCACAAAGTGCTTTCCGGATGTCAGCTCTGTTCCGTAGTAGCTGATGCTCGGGATTGCCTCCACCGGATCTCCGGTATACTGCTGATCTCCGATTGCCACCTGAATGCCTGCCTCCGAAAGATCCGCTTTGATCGGAACCGTCTTCTCCACGCTTCCCGCAAAGCCTCCCATACCCTTGATGGTAACTACTGCGTTGCCGACCCAGCTGTTGTCTGCATAGACCAGCGTATAGTCGGTATCTTTCTGAAGTGTTGTTCCGTTCAGCACAACACTGATCTGATCGTCAAACGTGATGTTCTTATCGCCGATTGCAATGTCCGTCTCTCCGGCATTCACATAATCTTTGAACCACAGTTCATCCGGAACGGTAATCTCGGCGTCCGCAATGTTTGCGCAGATCTTAAAGGTCTTCTTCACGCTTCCTGTGTAATTGCCGATTCCCTTGAGAATGACAACCGCGTCGGAGCCAATGCTGTCGTTCTTCTCATAAGTACAAATATAATCCGTACCCATGACAAGTTCTGTTCCGTTATAGTACAGCTTCGGCTGCGGTGTTGCCGTTCCGTCCACCAGCGGCTGCGGTTCGATCGCTCCGATCTTAAAGCCGTTTGCCGGTGTATATCCGCCATTGCCAATACTTGCAAGTGTGATCGTAAAGGTTGTGCTTCTCGATCCTGTAAAGTCCGTACCGTCCTTTGCCGTTGCCGTCAGCGTCACGGTTCCGCGGCTGGTATGATCCGCCCCGTAGGATACCGTGTAATCCGTCGTGCTGATCTTCTGTCCGTCATAAGTAAGCGCCACTTCAGGCTCTACCGGGCTTCCAGTATACTGCGTCTGATAACTTCCATCGGTCACTCCGCCGACAGAAAGCTCTACACTGCTGTCCGTAAGATCTCTCGGTGCAATCGTAAAGGTCTTCTGCCATACACCGACGTATCCTCCCAGGCCTTCCACGCTTACCGTTGCGGTTCCCGCGTGGATGTTATCCGTATAGGTCACGGAATAGTTGGAATCTTTTACCAGCTTTTTGTTGCCCTCGATCCGTGTTACCGTTACCTCCGGCTCAAATGCACTTCCGTCGTAAACATACTGTGTGCCGTCGGTGAGTGCCGGGCAGCTGATCGTAAATTTGCTCTCGTTTGTGATGAGCTGTCCAATCCTGAATTCCGCTGTCTTGCTTCCGGTAAAGTTACCGGTTCCGGTCACTGTCACCGTTGCAGTTCCGGTTCCTTTGTTGTTCGCGTAAGCCACCGTGTAATCGCTGGCCGGGCTTAACGTATAGGTTCCGTCTCCAAATTCGTAGCTTACCGACGGTACCGGTGTGACAGCCATTCCGTTGTACTCCTGCGCGTCGATCGGTGCGATCTTTACCTCCGGCTCTGCCAGATTCTTCGGCGCAATCGTATAATCTTTTGTAAAGGTTCCCTGATAATTTCCTTTTCCGGTAATCGTCATCGTTGCGGTTCCGGCATCTACATTATTCTCATAGGAAATCTTGTAATCATCCTTGCCGAGCTTTTTCTTCAGATCTGTACACTGTACCGCAGGTACCGGTGTAATCTCTTCCGAAGTGTAAGTGTAGCCGGACTTTAATCCGCCAAGCGTGCAGTTGTTGTCCAGGCTTCTCGGCAGAATCGCAAATGTCAATGTTCTGTCATCTGTTCCGTAGTAATCTCCCTTGCCGGAAACGGTGATGGATGCCTCGCCGGCATTCAGGTTGTCCGCGTAGGAAGACTCGTCATACGCGATCACTTTCTCGATCTCATCGGCTGTCGTAAGCTTTGTTCCATCGCTCAGCGTCAGCTCGGTGATCTTCGGATACAGACGCTCGCCGGTGTAGGTCGTCTCGTTCTCATCCACCTTCCAGCTGATGATCTCGTCCAGGGATTTTCCGCTGATGGTGAATACAATAATCTTCGTTCCTGTGTAGTTGCCGTTACCCTGTATGGTCACATTTGCCATCGGTCCCGGTTTCTCGTTGTTCGCGTAGCTGCCAGCCACGATCGAATAGTCGGTCGGCGCAGTCAATGTCTTCTTATTATAAGTAAGCTTTATCTCACTTTCTGTAAGGGTCACTGCATTTCCGTCGTACGCTTTCTTGATCGCCTCGTAGGAAACACCGGTTGCAATGTCCTTCGGACGAATCGTAAAGGTTGCACTCAGTTTTGTGGCGCCGTCGCTGTACACATAGCATCCGTTTGCCGTCGGCTGATCCTCCAGCGGGATCTGCTCTACTGTAACCGTCGCCTCCCCGGCATTGATCGCCTGATCCGCGTTGGTTCCGTCACTGTAGTTGACCGTATAATCTGTTCCCTGCTCAAGGACGCTCTTCCAGAGTCCGAATCCGCCGTCCGATACCGAAATCTCATCCGTAGCAAGCGTAATCGGATCTCCTGTGTATACCGGGTTTTCTGCCGGATTCACCGATACATCATAATCCTCATCAAGCTTGGATGCGAGCAGATACTTGATCTCCTGTTTGCCATAGAATTTGCCCTTTCCGGTAATCGTTACCGAAGCAGTGCTTCCTTCTTTTGAAATATCCTTGATGCCGTCATACTTTAATTCGTAATCAGTTCCTTTTACCAGCGTATTGCCCTGGTTATCCGTGAGTGAAATCTCAAGCTGATTATCGTTTTTATTGTTGGAATACCACAGCATTGCCCAGTATGGTCCGTCATATCCTGTCACCATCCTGTCCGCGCTGTTGGTTACCTTAAGGTTCTTGTCGTTGATCAGTGTCTGGATATCTACCGCTGTAACCTCAAACGTCTTGGTAACAACGCCTGTATAGTTGCCGCTTCCGGTAATCGTCATCGTGTAGGTTCCGATGTCTTTTACCGTTGTCGGTGAACATGCCACCGTATAATCGGTTCCCTTTTTCAGTGTATGATCTGTCTTTGATGCGGAATGATATACAACACTCTCTGTCGGAAGCGCAATCTCTGCTCCCGTATAGTCAAACAGCTCTCTGTCAATGCTGGCAGTAATCTTCGTGCTTGTAAGATTGCACTGGGCAATCGTATACGTCAGACGTTTCGTTGTACCGGTCTTAAAATTGCTGTTGGAATCGCTCGGCGCAATCTCAACGCTCGCCGTACCTGCAAATATCTTGGTATCCGCAGAATAGGTCAGCTTGTAGTCCGACTCCGGAAGTGTTACCATGTCCGCGCCCTGCGCAAACTTTACAACCACCTTCGGCTTCACGTCTGCTCCGTCCGGAGAATATTCCATCTTATAGTTTGCAGTGCTTACCTCGGAGCCATCGGCATCCACATAGTAGCATACCGCCTTTGACATGTCCGCCTGCTCGATTGTGAATTTACCGGTCACTGCACCGCCGTATGTTCCCATACCCTGCAGCGTAATGGTTGCTGTTCCTGCATTCGTGTTGCTTGCGTAAGTAACGGAGTAATCCGTTCCCTCAACCAGTCCCAGATCGTTGTTGCCGCTCTTCCAGGTAATGTCCGGTTCCGGTGTCTGTGCATTGCCGTTATAAGTGACTGCCGCTGCCGTCACTTTCTGGATCAGGTCTGAGAGATCAGCGCCTGCCGCCTGATACTCCACCGTGTAGGTTCCCTGATAGTTTCCGATACCGGTGATGACACGGCGGTAGGTTCCGTTTCCGGCATTGATAATATCTGTTCCGACGGTGTAATCCGTCCCCTTCTCCAGCGTCATGCCGTTGTAGGTTGCAGTGATGACCGGCTCCTTGTCCGCTCCTCCTGCCGCAGCAGCCGTCACAGACACAGCCATGCCAACTTCTTCCTGATCCTTGTTGCCAATATCTTTTGCCTTGATCTCAAAATTTACCGTCTTTGTTCCGTAAAGGGAATTTTTTCCGGTAATCGTCAATGTGGCTTGTCCGACATTGACATTGTCGGAATATACCGCATCGTAATCCGCCTGGGAAATGGTCTCCCCGTCAACCAGAAGCTGGAATGCCGGTGTCCACTCACTTCCGGTATATACATAGGAAGTCTTGTCAAAAACAACATTCGCGTCCGCCGCATTGCGCGGTGCACCGCAATATCTCTCTCCGGTATAGTTGCCGGTACCGGTCAGTGTAATTCCTCTTCCTGTCTTGCTGAGGGAAATCGTGTAATCTGTTCCTTCAACCAGATTCTTCACGCCGTCTACGGCATCCGCATCTGCACGCGCCGTATCCTTTACCTCTTGGATGCAGGAGGTAAGTGTGGCAGAAGCGTTGTCCGGATCTGCTGCCGCATCAGCCAGCACCTTATCCCAGTCAATATTGTCCTGCAGTGTCACTTCCACTGCCGCGTCTGATATATCCTTCTGTGCGATCACGTATTCCTTCTGAATCTTTCCGCTGTAACCGTTCTGTCCTGTAATGTACAAGTAATAGGTTCCCGCATTCACAAGCGCGGTTGTGTCCGTGGCAGGATCAAACGTTGCTGCCGCGCCACCAACCATCTGTGCATAGGAAAGCTGGTACTGATCGTTCTCTTTTAATATGGTATCTCCCACCTGTACCGCAACGGATGGAATCTGCTGTCCGCCGTTGTATACCGGATTCTCCGGGCTGACTGTCACCGCATCCTCTGAGAGATTCGGTGTGACTGTCAGATTACAGGTGTAGCTCTCTCCGGCATAGGCTGCCGTGATCGTCGTACTTCCTGCGGCAATACCCTCAATGGTTGCCGGGTTACCTGTACTGCTTACTTTTGCCACCGCTTCATTGCCGGAAACCCACGTTACCGTTCCCGTGGCATTCTGCAGTGTGAGATCCTGATCCGTCCAGCCCTCGCCGATGGTCATACTGTTCTTATTCAGCGCTACAGCGGCACTCTGCTTCACATTGCTGCTCTGCAGCGCCGCCTGATCAGCCGCATTGGAAGAACTTCTCCCGGATGTTGCAGTCACATCATAGGTATATGCTATTACCGCCGCACAGCTTCCGTTCGCTGTATACATATCCTGCCAGCCGGCATTGCCGAGAATATAGCTCTCTCCCTCTGCCGTACCGCCATATACATAAAAGGACGCCCCGCTCAACCGGACGATCACAGAAAACCTGGAACCATTATCCATTACCTGATTCGCCAGCCCTGCGGAATAAGTATTCTTTCCTTCCTTCACGCTGACTTCTTTTTGGAAAATGCTCGTTCCCGCATCCGGCGCCATGCCTTCTACATCCTTGTAATATTCCACGGTAGCCGTTGCCTTGCTGCCGTCATCCACATGTGCGTAGAAGTCAATACTGTCTAACAGTTCTGCTCCGTCCGCATTGCGGTTCGCTGTAAATACCGCAGCTACAGCCTGGGCCTCGCACGGCGCTCCCGCCAGTACCCCGTCTCCGTTCCGATAGGTGTTTACCGTTCCCTGTCCTGCCCAGACAGTCGTCGGCCATTCCACCATCGTCACAATCAGGCATACTGTCAGCATAAACGCCGAAATTCTCTTGCATACATCCTTGTACATACGCGCCATCTCCTTTGATCTATCCCTTTAGCGTTCGTCCCATTTTATGAAACTCTAAATTATACCTTATCTATTTTATCGACATCTTTTCACGGTTCTTTAACATCTTTTCAAAAAAAACGAGGCAGCCATACATTATCTGGCCGCCCCATTCTGTAATGCAGATATAATCTGCGCTTTATTCTTCTGTATCCTCGGACTCTTCCGGCACATTCTCCTCTAATGCGTAATTCTCATCTGCCACATCGGTGTCATCAAAATCGTCGAAATCATCGAATGCAATCTCCTCGTTCTCATCAATATCCGAGCTCAGCTTGATATTGCGGTATCTCTTCATACCGGTACCAGCCGGAATCAGCTTACCAATGATAACGTTCTCCTTCATACCAATGAGCGGATCAACCTTACCCTTGATGGCAGCTTCCGTCAGAACCTTTGTGGTCTCCTGGAAGGATGCTGCTGACAGGAAGGAGTTGGTTGCAAGAGAAGCCTTTGTGATACCAAGCAGTACCTGCTTGCCTTCTGCAAGCTCCTTGCCCTCTTTCTCCAGAAGCTCATTTGTATCCTCGAAGTCAAGCGTATCTACTAATGTTCCCGGAAGCATGTCGGAATCTCCGTTTGTCTCCACGCGGACTTTCTGCAGCATCTGGCGCACGATCACCTCGATATGCTTATCGTTGATCTCAACACCCTGCAGACGGTATACACGCTGTACTTCGCGAAGCATGTAATCCTGAACGGCACGTACACCCTTGATCTTTAAGATATCATGCGGGTTGACAGAACCTTCCGTCAGCTCGTCGCCGGCCTCTAAGACTGCACCGTCCATAACCTTGATTCTGGAACCGTAAGGAATCAGATATGCCTTGCTCTCTCCAGTCTCATTGTTTGTCACAACGATCTCACGCTTCTTCTTGGTATCTTTGATATTGGCAACACCGCTGAACTCGGTAATGATCGCAAGTCCCTTCGGCTTTCTTGCCTCAAAAAGCTCCTCGACACGCGGAAGACCCTGTGTAATATCGG
>ERZ824473.4290-NODE-4290-length-12824-cov-3.091472_pt1 | contig 12824 bp, 10 predicted proteins | sample MGYA00519874_ERZ824473 | MGnify/ENA primary metagenome ERZ824473 (study PRJEB31778, sample SAMEA3449151) | human gut metagenome | biome: human gut; feature: human-associated habitat; material: faeces | place: United Kingdom | collected 2010/2012 ... | reverse complement strand
CATTGGTCTTAGCAAGATGATCAAGAAAAATTCCGGTGGTGAGGGACAGAACCCGCTTTACATTGCACTACTCGCAAGTTTTGCGCAGGCATACCATATCAATCTGTCTGCAAGACTGACAAGACGTCCGACGATCCGTCTTGTTGTTTTAGATGAGGCATTTTCCAAGATGGATGCAGAGAAAGTGGCGAGCTGTATCGAACTGATCCGCGGGCTTGGTTTTCAGGCGATCATCAGTGCAACGAACGATAAGATCCAGAATTACATTGAAAATGTAGATAAGACATTCGTTTATGCGAATCCGAATAAGAAGAGCATTTCGATTCAGGAGTTTGAGAAAAAGGATTTTTCACAGTTGGTTGTGGAGGAGGAGTAAGACTATGCAGACATCGGCAGAGTTAAAAAATTTATTACAGCGTATCGATCATAAGGGATATCCGGCATATAAGGACACAAGAGGTTCTTATGAATTTCCGGGATATGTGCTTTCCATTGACCATGTACAGGGAGATCCGTTTGCAGCGCCGTCGAAAGTAAGCATCCATGTCCGTGGAAAACAGGCGGGATTCCCGGAACATCTTTATCAGAAAGACTGCAGAAGGACCGCCGTGCAGGATTATCTGCTGCGCCAGTTTGCGCGCCAGGTCGAGAAAGTTTCCTTTAAAGCGAAAGGATCTGGAAAGAGCGGCCTTATGGCGGTCAGCCGTCCGGGACAGGAAGTGTTAGAGCGCAGTGCCTGTCAGATGGATGTAAAAAACGGCGATATTGTGCTTCGCATGGAGATTGGTTTCCCGGCAAATGGAAGAACGGTCAATTCCAGAGAACTCGAAAAGATTTTCTTTGATTTTCTGCCGGAGTGTGTGAAAGGTTCTCTATATTACCGCTCACTGAAAAAAGAAGCGGTGGAGACAGCCGCAGATCTCGCCGAGGATCAGGAATATATCAGGGAGCAGTTAGATCCGATGGGACTTTGTGCATTTGTGGCAGACGGTGCGATTCTGCCGCGGGAGTCCGGTGTCTCCGGCAGACCGATGAAAGATGCGGTGCGTTTTCAGTCACCGGAAAGTCTCTCCGTCACGCTGACGCTGCCGCACCACGGAAAACTGACCGGAATGGGAATAAAGAAGGGCATCACGCTGATCGTCGGCGGTGGTTACCATGGAAAATCAACACTGTTAAAAGCGCTTGAGACAGGTGTCTATAACCACATTGCAGGGGATGGCAGGGAGTATGTCATCACGGACGATACAGCGATGAAGATCCGTGCCGAGGATGGAAGAAGCATCCGTGACGTGGATATTTCCATGTTTATCCATGACCTGCCAAACGGGAAAGATACGGTATCCTTTTATACGGAGGATGCCAGCGGGAGTACTTCCCAGGCGGCAAATGTGATCGAGGCGATGGAGGCAGGCACAAGAGCATTTCTGATCGACGAGGATACCAGTGCAACGAACTTTATGATCCGTGATGAGCTGATGCAGCGCGTGATCCACAGAGAGATGGAACCGATCACACCATTTATTGAAAGAATCAGGGAATTGTATGAAAACTATGGAATCTCGACAGTGATCGTTGCAGGAAGTTCGGGAGCTTATTTCCATATTGCAGACAGTATTATCCAGATGGATCGTTATGTTCCGAAAGACATTACAGTACTGGCGAAAAAAGAAGCAGAGAATTTCCCACAGATCAGCGTGCCGGAGCAGCCGGCAGAGAAACCGACTTATGACAGAGTGCCGCGACCGGATAAAGCATTTCGCGGAAATGACAGGATCAAGATGAAGACGATGGGGAAAGAATCTGTGATGATCAACCGGGATACGATCGATCTGAGATACTTAGAGCAGATTGCGGATAGCGAACAGGTGGCAGCACTTGGATACTGTGTACGATATGCACAGAAACATTTGATCGATGGAAAGAAGAATCTGATCCAGATTGTAGATGAGCTGGAAGAAGTGATCCAGAATAAATCGCTGGCGGAATTATGCGAGAGTACATCCAGTGTATCCTGTATGGCAGTGCCGAGAAGACAGGAAATATTTGCATGTTTTGACAGATATAGAGCACTTAGGTTAGTATGACATAGGAGTTGATAATATGAAATTAGAGAATGGAAGACCAGAAAACACAGAAGGAAGATTAGAAAAGGAAGTCAGGGTATATGATTTTCTCGATAAGCTTGGTGTAGAATACCAGAGAGTAGACCATGAGGCTGCGATGACAATGGAAGCCTGTGAAGAGATCGATAGAACACTTGGAGATGGAACCGCAATCTGCAAGAACCTGTTCCTTTGTAATCGACAGGAAACAGACTTTTATCTGCTTCTGATGCCGGGTGACAAGCCATTCAAGACAAAGAATCTGTCGGCACAGATAGGTTCTGCCAGACTTTCCTTTGCAAAGCCGGAGTATATGGAGAAGTATCTGGATATTACACCGGGCTCTGTCAGCGTTATGGGACTTATGAATGATACAGAGGGTAAAGTACAGCTTCTGATCGATGAGGATGTAATGAAAGATCCGTATTTTGGCTGTCATCCGTGCATCAACACATCCAGTCTGAAGATTCGTACATCTGATTTGATCGCAAAGATCATTCCGGCACTTAAGCATGCGCCGAAGATGGTGAAACTTCCGGGAGCGGAGGAGCAACAGTAGTAATGAAAATGTGATTAATCGACACCAGGTCCATTTCCTGTTGGTTGTATATTTTTCGTGCATTTGCTATAATTTATATGTTGATATGCGAATAGCAGGTATCATTTTCAGGATTGATGCAGAGAAGATAAAAAGGAGGACTAACGTGTCTGAGGAAAATAAAGTGATAGATGAAGTGAATACATCAGGAGTAGTCGTGCAGCCGGTGGATGCGGAGGAGATTCCGCCAGTGAAGACAGAGGCGATACCACCGGTGAATACGGAACCAACACATCCTGTACAGCCACCGGTAGAACCGGCGCAGAAGCTGGAAGATTATTACAAAGAGACTGCGGAGGATCGTGTAGCCGAGGAAGAGTACGAGCAGGCGGTTAAAGATCCGCAGAACCGTAAGGAAAAGATCGATCAGATCAAGAGTATTTTCCACCGCAGTGGGGAGAAGAAATTTTCTAGGGAAGAAGTGATTCTTTCTAAGATCCGGCCGGAAGATATGCTGGAATATCTGACGTTGGAACAGCGCAGACTGGAATGCTTACAGAAAGCAAGACAGAGCCGGAATGAGAAGCTTCTCAAGGTGCTTCAGCTTGCGGCGATACTTGCAGCAATTGTAGCAGTTGTCGCTTTACTGAAGGATAATCCGGTCGTTCTTGTGAACATTCTGTATATGCTTGGTATTGTAGCAGCAATCTGGATCTGGAAGAATCCGGGAAAGAAGTAAATTTACTGTAATGAGGTGACGATATGAAATTTTTTCATTTATCAGACCTGCATATAGGAAAGCAATTACATCACTATAACCTCCGGGAGGATCAGGAACATATCCTTGCGGAGGTTCTTTCATATGCAGCGTCCATACATCCGGATGCAATTGTTATCGCAGGAGACATTTATGATAAATCCGTGCCGTCGGCAGAAGCAGTCAGCTTGTTTGATAAATTCTTGACAGCTCTGGCTAAGATTGAACCGGTGATTCCGGTTCTTATCATATCGGGAAATCATGATTCGGCACAGCGGCTTGATTATGCCAGCCGTTTGCTTGGAAGCCATCAGATTTATATTGCGGGGCAGGTACCGGAGAAAGAAGCAGATCGTCTGAAAAAGATTACTTTGACGGATGAATTTGGAGAAGTGGATTTCTGGCTGCTTCCGTTTTTAAAGCCGGGATATGTGCGCAAGATCTTTGACGGAGATGTGCCGGAGAGTTATACGGCAGCTGTACAAGGAATTCTGGAGAGGGAGAAGATTGATTTTTCCAGAAGAAATATACTGGTTTCCCATCAGTTTTATACAGGAAAAGGAGAATCTCCGGTAACCTGTGATTCGGAAGTATTATCTGTTGGAGGCATTGATAATGTAGATATTTCCGCAGTACAGGAGTTTGATTATGTAGCGCTCGGACATTTACACGGAGCACAGAGAGTCGGACAGGAGAAGATCCGCTACTGCGGAACATTGTTGAAATATTCTGTCAGTGAGGCAAATCAGAAGAAGACACTTCATGTAGTTGAACTGAAAGAAAAAGGGAGCGAGCCGGAGATTCAGAAGCTGCCGCTGCATCCACTTCGTGATGTGAGAAAACTCAGGGGAACGCTGGAAGAGATCCTTGAAGCGGAGGACGGAACCGGGAGTGAAGATTATGTCAGTGTAACGCTGACAGATGAGGTTGATCCGTACAAACCGAAGGAACAGTTGGAAAGAAAGTTCCATCATATTCTAGAAGTGCGGATGGATAATGAGAGAACAAGACAGAAGCTGGAATTTTCTGAAGAACAGATACGGATTGGTACTCCGTTTGAAACATTTTGTGATTTCTACAAAGAGATGCAGGGGCAGGAAATGTCTGAGCAGGAACAAAAGATCTTAAGAGAGATTCTAAGTGAAATGAAAGGGGAAGACGTATGAGACCGGTGAGATTGACGATGTCCGCATTCGGATCTTATGCGGGCGTCCAGGAGATAGATTTTACAAAGATTCACAGCGGATTATTTTTGATTACCGGAGATACGGGTGCAGGAAAAACAACCATCTTTGATGCAATCATGTATGCGCTGTATGACCGGACGAGTGGCGGACGCAGAGATGGAAATATGATGCGCAGCCAGTATGCATCAGAAGACACAGACACTTATGTTGAATATGTGTTTTCTTATCGGGGACAGGAATATAGCGTGCGCCGTAATCCGGAATATCTCCGGGTAGGGAAGAGAAGAAAAGCAGATGGAAGCCTCCGGTATGTGAAAGAGACAGCGAAGGTAAGTCTCCTTCTTCCGGATGGAAGGGAATATCAGGGGAAGAAGCGAGAGACAGACCAGAAGATTCAAGAAATCATTGGTCTTGATGCGGGACAGTTTACACAGATTGCCATGATCGCGCAGGGAGATTTCTTAAAGCTTCTTCATGCAGAATCGAAAGAACGTAAAAAAATCTTCTCACAGATTTTCCAGACACAGATCTACTGGCGGATTCAGGAAGCACTGAAAGAAAAAGGAAAAGATCTGTATATTGCGCTGAAGGAAAGTGAATCAGACATCCGGCGTGAGATGGAGCGTGTGGAACAGGAGAACACAGATCAGCAGGATCTGGCAGACCAGTGGAAAGAACTCTGTGAGTTATCCATGCCGGAAGGGGAAAAGGTTCTGGAGGCTGTGAAAAACTTTCTCGAATATGAAGAAAGTTGTGGAAAAGTCTTAAAGAAAGAATCAGAGGAACTTAAGAAACAGTCAGAAACACTTCGAATGCTGATTCAGAAGAAAGAAGAGAAGAATAAGATATTTGACCGTTTGGAAATGGAAGAGAAGAGTTTGCTTCTTCTGAATGCAAAACAGGACGAGATGGAAACCTGTCGGGTTCAGGCAGGGCTTGGACACCGGGCAGAGCAGGCGAGACATCTGGAAGTGCAGGCTCTTCGAACAGCGAAATCCGTGCGGCAGATACAGGGCGAGATCGAGCAGATCACTGTATGGCAGAAGGAACAGGAAAAGGAACTTTCTGAGGTTAAAGAAAAAGCGGAAGAATTGGAAGAAGTTTTTGCAAAGGAAGAACCGGAAATGCTGAAAAGAATTTCACAGTTATCTGATCTCCTTCCACATTACGCAAATGTGCGTAAGTATTTGAAAGAATATGAAAATCAGACAGGGGCAATGCAGCAATGTATACAGAATTGTCAGGAAGCATCAGCTCAGTATGAGGAAGCATATGCGAAATTCTTTCAGGAGCAGGCGGGAATCCTGGCAAAGGAATTACAGGAAGGCGCGCCGTGTCCGGTCTGCGGATCAGTAGAACATCCGCATCCGGCAAAGATTTCCGGAGAAGCACCGGATAAAGAGACGGTAGAGAAACTGAAGCAAAGACGTGATCTGCTGGAACAAAAAAGAATACAGCAGCAGGAAAAGTTTCAGATATGTAAAGCACAGCTTGAATCAGAACAACGTATTCTCGGAGATAATCCTGTGAAAGAAGAGCAGGTGAAAGAAGAGCTTCAAAAGATGCAGGTTGAACTGGATCGGAAGAAGAATGAAACAAAGCAGGCACAGGAACAGTGCCGTAAGATGATGGAGGAAAGCAGACGTCAGGCAGGAAAGCTGGAGGGACTTCGAAGTCAGAAAACAGAACTTGAGAAGCGTTTTGTAAAAGAGCAGGAAGAGTTCCGAGAGGAGATCAGCCGACAGGAATTTACTTCACAGGAAGAATTCCGTGAGGCGAAGCAGTGGATCGAAGGGTGGCGGGAGAAAGACAAAGAAGTGAAAGAACATGACCGCCAGCTGTTAGAGAAAAAGGCAAAGATCGAGACGCTGAAGGAACAGACTGCAGGCGAAAAGCGGGAAGATCCGCAGCAGGAGATGGAAAAGCGAAATGAAGTAGAACATCTGTTGAAAGAAAAACAGGATCATCAGATGCAGCTTCACAGCAGATGGACAGGTAACCAGAATGCATACAAGAATCTGAAACAATATTTTTCTTCGCAGGAAGCTCTGCGAAAAGAATATGAGGTACTTTCCAACCTGAGCAAGACTGCAAATGGCAATTTGAGCGGCAGTGTGAAACTTGATTTTGAGACGTATGTACAGCGGACTTATTTCCGGCAGATCATTCAGGCGGCAAACCGCAGGCTGGCGCGGATGACATCAAATGAATTTATTTTACAGTGCAGGGAGATTCAGGATCTGAGCAGTCAGGGACAGGCCGGACTTGATCTAGATGTCTATGATCTGGTGACAGATTCTGTCAGAGATGTAAAGTCTCTCTCAGGAGGAGAATCCTTCATGGCAGCTTTGTCGATGGCATTGGGACTTGCAGATATTATCCAGAATACGGCGGGAGCTGTAAGTCTGGAGACGATGTTTGTAGATGAAGGATTCGGATCTCTGGATGATGCATCAAGAGACCGTGCGATTCAGATTCTCAAAGAACTTGCAGGAGAGAAAGGACTGGTTGGAATCATTTCCCATGTAAATGAATTGAAAGAGCAGATTGACTGGAAATTAAATATTACAAAGACGGAGCATGGAAGTCAGGCAAAATGGGAAATCTAAAAGCATAAGGCAATAATAGGGACAGCTACGAAGAAGGACAGAATACAGGCAGGTGCGGAAAATGAAACAAAATGGAATGAGAGAAAGAAAAGGAAGGATTTCAAGATACGGAAGAAGGATGTTGGCAGTTCTGCTCAGCGCAGGGATGCTGCTGACAGGGACTCTTCCGGTATTCGGAACAGAAAATACGGAGGAAACAGCACGCCCACATCAGCTTTATTGCACAGTACTTGGAGACAGTATTGCGAAAGGTTACACTTGCGATAAATCCTGGATGGAGAATTATGGAAGTCTGGCAGCAAAGGAAATAGCATATAGCGAAGGGTGCAGATATATTTATCACAATTATGCAAGAACAGGTCTTGATACAGCAGGATTGAACGAAAAGTATTTGTCAAAGCAGGATGTGCAGACGAATCTTGCAAAAGCAGATGTTATTTTTATAACAATTGGTTCGAATGACCTGCTCAACGAATGTAAGCGTGTGGTTCAGGAAATCCTGAAGACAGATACAAAATTTAAAAGTGCGGATGAGGCACTTGCATCTTTGAAAGAGTCTGTAAAGAAGAATCCGCTGCTTGTGCTGAGTGCGATCAACGCGTTGAACAACTGGGATTATAATTCCTTTGAAAAAGAATGGATCCAGATGATGAAGACAGTAAATTCATTGAAAAAGGACGATGCAAAAGTGATCGTGACTACAATTTATAATCCGGCAGGAAATATGAAGCTTCCATCTACGCTGAATAAAATTGTAGAAGACATTATTGAAAATATGAACGCGATCATTGAAAAACGTGCGGGAAAATACGATTATGAAGTTGCGGATGTGTATCAGTCATCTGTGATATCTCATCTGCAGAAAGACGGAGTACATCCGGATTCTCAGGGGCAGCAGATCATTGCAGATCTGGTTTGTAAGGAATACGAAAAGTAAAAAAGAAGCATTCTTTGTGTTGGTTCTTATATGGAACAATGCAGAGAGTGCTTTGTTCTTTTTGCAAGAAATAGAACTGTCACATTTATAACACAAAACATTCACAGAATCCTGATACTTTTGAAAGGTCAAAAATCTCGGTTTGTCTGCATAGATATAGACTGGAAGAAATATAGGGAGGTAAGACTTTGATAGAAGTAAAGAATCTTGTGAAGAAGTATGGAAATCATACAGCAGTAGATCATTTAAACTTCACAATAGAGGAAGGGCATGTCTACGGCTTTCTTGGACCGAATGGGGCGGGAAAATCAACAACGATGAATATTATGACAGGATACCTCGGTGCTACCGAAGGAGAAGTACTGATTAATGGACATGATATTCTGAAAGAACCTGAGGAGGCGAAAAGGCAGATTGGTTATCTGCCGGAATTGCCACCGTTGTATATGGAGATGACAGTTCGTGAATATCTGGAATTTGTAGCGGAGTTGAAAGGAATCGCTAAGAATAAAAGAGAAGAGTCTATCAATGAAGTAGAGAAGATGGTGAAGATCTGGGAAGTGGAAAACCGTCTGCTCAGGAATCTGTCGAAAGGATACCGTCAGAGAGTCGGACTGGCACAGGCAGTGCTTGGATTTCCGGAGATCATTATTCTTGATGAACCAAGTGTCGGACTTGATCCAAAACAGATCATAGAGATCCGTGAACTGATCCGACAGCTTGCAACGAAACACACAGTGATTTTGAGTTCTCATATTCTGGCGGAAGTCCGTGAAGTCTGCGATTATATTTTGATCATTTCCAAAGGAAAACTGGTCGCAAGCGATACGCCGGAGAACCTGGAACGGAATCTGGGAGATTCTGATCTGATTGAGATCGAGACGAAAGCAAGCCCGGACGAAGTTCGAAGAATTCTTGAGACAGTAGATGGAATTCGAAGCATTTCTACAAAGCATCTGGAAAATGGAATCACATGGGCTCAGGTTCAGGAACAGAAAAATACAGATATACGTGAGAAAGTATTTCAGGCATTTGCACAGAATCATCAGCCACTGCTGAAACTGAATCCGCTGCAGGTAAGTCTTGAAGATGTCTTTATGGAACTGACGCAGAGCGACAGGGCAGCAGAAGAATATGCAGAAAAGGCGAAGAAGAAGGAAACGGAGGACATGAAAGATGCTGGCGATTTATAAAAGAGAAGTACGCTCCTATTTTCAGTCTATGGTGGGATGCGTGTTTGTTGCATTTCTTATTGCATTTACAGGAATCTACTTTATGGCATATAACCTGACAGCCGGATATCCATACTTTTCCTATACGCTTTCAGGCACACTGATTGTATTTATCGTAGGGATTCCGCTGATCACGATGCGCAGTTTTTCAGAAGAGCGTAAAAATAAGACAGATCAGCTGCTTCTGACAGCTCCGGTCAGTCTGTGGAAGGTTGTGCTTGGAAAATATCTTGCAATGGTAACGGTAATTGGAATCCCGAATGTGATCTTCTGTGCGTTCCCATTAATCATTAAGGCACAGGGAACTGCATATCTGAAAGTAGATTACATATCCATCGGGGTATTCTTCCTGTTGGGCTGTGTATATGCGGCGATCGGCATGTTCCTGTCTGCTCTGACGGAAAGTCAGATGATCGCATTTATCAGTACATTTGGTATTCTGCTTATCTTGTATCTTTGGAATGGAATTCTTTCCATGCTTCCAAGCAGTGCAGTCAGCGGATTGGTCGGTGTGCTTATCATTCTGACTCTGATTGTTGTTTATATTTATCAGATGACAGGAAATATAGTGATTGCCGGTGTGATCGAAGCAGTTGGTGTGATCGCCGGTGTGATCGTGTACTTTGTGAAATCAAGTCTTTATGAAAACCTGCTGACAAAGATGCTTGGAAGACTGGCACTTGCAGATGTATTTACGGATATCACTTCGAACAGTATTGTAGATATAACAGGAATCGCGCTGTATCTTTCACTGATTGTAGTCTTTGTGTTCCTGACAGTACAGGCAATCCAGAAGAGACGTTGGAATTAGGAGGGCATGAAAGTGGATAGAAGAAAGAAAACAACAGGAAAGATCAAAGGGATGTTCCACACCTCCGGTACAAAGCACGGATCTTACAGTGTGGGGCTGACAGTACTTGTAATCGCGATTGTTATTGTGTTCAATCTGGTAATCGGACAGATCCCGGAAGCTTATCGCAATCTGGATATGAGCAGTACAAAGATTTATGAAATTTCAGATACAACAAAGGATCTGCTGAGCGGATTGAATGATAAAGTCGATATGAAAGTTCTTGCGGTAAAGAAAGACACGGATGACAGGATTAAGACATTTATCAGTAAATATGCAGCACTTTCAGATGAGATCAATGTTGAGTGGATCGATCCGGTTCTGCATCCGTCAGCATTGACAGAGTATAATGCATCCGAAAATACAATCGTTGTATCTTGTGAAGCAACAGGAAAGACAACAACTATTTCTTTTGACAAGATTCTTGTTATGGATATGTCTTCCTATTATTATTCAGGAAATGCATCTTATTCAGAATTTGACGGAGATGGCCAGTTGACAAGTGCGGTAAATTATGTGACAAGTGATGTGCAGAAGACAATCTATAAAGTAAGCGGGCATGGAGAGACGGAACTGTCATCTACAGTTACAGATTTGATGAGTAAAAATAATTACACGCTGACAGAGCTGAACCTTCTGATGGCAGATTCCATTCCGGATGATTGTGATCTTCTGCTTATGAATGCACCGACGAATGACCTTTCAGAAAATGAAGTGACACTTCTGACAAATTATCTGGCAGCAGGCGGAAAAGTGATGTGTCTGCTTGGGGATACCTCTCTGACGGATTTTCCAAATCTGGCAAGTGTGCTGAAGGTGTATGGAATTGAAGGTGTAGATGGTTATATTGAGGATCCGACAAGATGTTATCAGAACCAGCCATATTATATCTTCCCTCAGCTGAATGTATCCGGTGATCTTGCGAACGGAATCAGTTCTCAGATGGTGCTTTTGACGAATGCACAAGGAATGACATTGACAGATCCGACACGAGATACGATAACAACAAGTGCATTCATGGAGACATCGGAAAATGGATACGCAGTAACAGAGTCCGAACAGAAACAGGGAACGTATGAACTTGGAGTTGTCGCAACAGAGACGATTTCTTCGGGAGATGATTCTTCTTCGGATAGTTCAGATGCCGAGGTAACAGATGCAACAACTGATGATAGTGAAAGTACGGAAGATTCTGAGGAAAGCAGTACAACAGAAGCCCGTCTGACAGTGATCTCCGCAGGAAGTCTGATCGATCAGAATATTACAGATGCATTTTCACAGCTTGAGAATACACAGATCTTTATGAACGCAGTAAGTGCAAACTTTGACGGAGTACAGAATCTGTCCATCGAGGCAAAGAGTCTTGGAACAGAGTATAATACGATACAGCATGCTGGTCTGTTCAGCCTTCTTGTAATTTTTGGAATCCCGGCAGTGATTCTGATCGCCGGATTCAGCGTATGGTTCAGAAGAAGAAAAGCTTAAGGAGGAAGAAAATTAGAATGAAGAAAAAGAAAGGGCCATTGATTCTGATCGGTGTTCTGGTGTTGCTCCTAATCCTCTATTTTGCCTTAAGCACATGGAATAAGAAGCAGGATTCCAAGGAAGAAGAAACGGTGAAAGTGACAGACCTGAAGACCTCAGAGATTACCGGGGTGAAATATGATCTTGGTACGGGTGAAATGAATTTTGAGAAAGACGGAGATACCTGGTACTATACCGCAGATAAAGATTTCCCATTGCGTCAGAGTTATCCGAAGACAGTGGCTGATGCTATGGGACAGTTGAGTGCGGATCGAGAACTTGAGGATGCGGATGCGCTGAAAGAATATGGATTAGATCATCCGACTTATACAGTTACACTGACAGATGAAGATGGAACTGTGACAACAATCAAGGTTGGGAATGCGACCGGAAATGACTACTATGCGACAGTGGACGATACGGAAAAGGTTTATACAATTCCGGCGACTTCATTGGATGATATCCAGACAGAACTGGATCAGATCGCTCAGCTGGATACTTATCCAAGTATCGGAAGTGGAAATCTGAAAAAAGAAGTGATCACACAGAACGGTGAGACAACAACCTATGATTCCGAAAATGAGGATCAGGCAGAAGATGTTGCAGCAGTAGCCGGAGGACTTGGTGCTGTGAAGCTGTCAGAGGCGGCGGATTATTCTGTAGATGATGCGGATCTTGCAGGGTATGGTCTGGATGCGACTTCCAGAATCACAGTAGAAGTTACTTATACAAGCGATGATGAAGATCAGACAATGACGCTTTACATCGGAGGAGAAAATGGAAGTGGAGACAGATATGTCATGATAAATGATTCTAGAATTGTTTATCTGATTTCTGATGAAATCTGCAAAAATATTTTGAATCAATAAAGAATGGTAATCGTTCAGAGGAAAGTGAAAAATTCGGTATATTTCCTCCGGGCGGTTACCACATTTTATATTTATTTAATTGACTTTTATTCGAAAACAGCGCAGAATAAAGCACATATCGTTTTTATAGAAAATGCATAGCATTTTGGAGGTTGGCTCTGAACAGTTAGAGATAATATAATTGGCGAGATGCACAGCAGAGAAGTAGGGGCAGTA
>ERZ824473.4282-NODE-4282-length-12846-cov-15.877179_pt1 | contig 12846 bp, 9 predicted proteins | sample MGYA00519874_ERZ824473 | MGnify/ENA primary metagenome ERZ824473 (study PRJEB31778, sample SAMEA3449151) | human gut metagenome | biome: human gut; feature: human-associated habitat; material: faeces | place: United Kingdom | collected 2010/2012 ... | reverse complement strand
TGACCCTGCAAGGGGCAATTGCCCCTTGACCCCTCCGCGCGATTGAGTTGGTCGCGCTTTCATGCTCCTCCCGCGTGCAGCTTTTTGGTGCTTCGCCTAAGCCCTTGTTTGCTTCCACAACTTTCCGTGAAGAACCAATAAAAAACAGGCCATGACCCATTCACCATAGCCTGTTTTGCCTGTACCCCTTATTCCGCTGCCAGCTTCATCAGCGCCGCGGCATAAATCTTCATTGCCTTGACCATTTGCGATACGCGGATGTACTCGTTCGCCTGATGCGCCAAGTCCTCATCCTCTGGGAATGCTGCGCCGTACGCAACGCCCTGCTTGAGCACCTTCGCGTATGTTCCGCCGCCAGTGGCGTGCGGCGCGGCGGGTTCACCCGTCACCTCGGTGTAGGAGTCCAGCAGCGAGCGCACCAGCTTGCTGTCTGCCGGAACGTGATGCGATTCCTTGATTTCCAGCGAATCGACGCTAAAGCCGGGCAGGTGCGCGCGAATCGCGTTCGTCAGCGCGGACAAATCCGCCGCCACAGGGCAGCGCAGGTCGAGCGACGCCGTCACCTTGCCGTCCTTGATATGCAGGATGCCCATGTTGCACGTCAGCGCGCCGGAAATCTCGTCCGAGCACGCGCAGCCCAGCGACGCGCCGTCGTGCTCCATGCCGACCGCGTCCGCCAGCGTCTTCAGCGCGCCGGTCACGCCCATCTCGCGCAGGAGTACCAGCATCATGCCGATGGCGTTGCGGCGTCCTTCGGGATACGCGCTGTGGCCGGGGATGCCCTCCGCCGTCACCCACACGCCATCCGCGGTCACCTCCGCCGTGTAGGGAAGCCCAGTCTTTTCGGCATATGCCGCCACCTTGTCGGCAACCTCCTGACCGCCCGCGATAAGCGCCTTGGATTCGCCGGGGATGACATTCACGCGCTCACCCGTCCACAGCTGCTTGACCTGCAGGCCGTCCTCCGCGAGTTTGCTCGTGAAGAAGCCGTGAATCATGCCCTTTTCGGTGTTGATGATAGGGAAGGAAGCGTCCGGGGAGAAGCCGACTTCCGGCATTTCCGTGTGCGCGCAGTAATACGCCATGTCTTCCCAGCCGGATTCTTCGTCGCAGCCAAGAATCAGGCGGATGGACTTCTTCAGCGGAATGCCCGCTGCCTTGATGGCGTTCATGGCATACAGCGCCGCCAGCGCCGGCCCCTTGTCGTCGCTCGTGCCGCGCGCGAAAATCTGGTCGCCCACGCGCGTCGCGGTGAACGGCGGGGTCGCCCAGTTGTCGCCCGCCGGAACGACGTCGAGGTGTCCCAGCACGGCGATGGCTTCTTCCGATTCGCCCGGCAAGGTGATATCGCACGCATAGCCGTCGAAATTGCGGGTTTCATAGCCGAACGCCTTTGCGTCCGCCATGGCCACATCCAGCATCCGGCGCACATCCTTGCCAAACGGCGCATCGGGCCTGGCTTCGCCCTTCACCGACGGCACTTCCACCCAGCGGCACAGCTGCGCGGCATAGTCCTCCGCGTGCGCATCCAGATAAGCAAATACTTTTTCGTACATGGGAAAATTCCTCCTTATGCTGAAATCATGGGGTCGAGAATGATATTTCGCGGTTCCAGGCGAAAATTCCTGCTTGATGGAAGATAAAAAAGTTAAGAAGGGCTAACCGTACGATTAGCCCTTTCTCTTCTTTTAGTCGCCGTAGTCCGGGAGCGGGGGGAAATCCCGCCCCGACAGCTGCATCAATTCACCCACCGTCACCGGGCGCAATCCCTTCACATTGATCCAATTATCCAGCGCCTTATCCAGCACCTCCGCTGTATGATACCCATTGATATGGAACTGCACCACGCACCCGCTCGTCACCCGGTCGCTCGTCACGCGGTACACCATCTGATACACCTTATCCTTATACGCGTCCGACCAGTCGCACGCGTCGATTGCGAACAGGCAGTCCTCTACGCCTTCCGCGCGGGCAATGGCGGTGACGATGCTGTTCGTCGCGCCCAAATGCGCACAGAACAACCGCGGCCGTACGCCGAAAGTCTCTTCGCACAGGTCGTTCAGCTCACGGATATTCTCCTGCACACGCGCGTAGGAGACTTCGGTCATGTTGATGAGGTTGTTGCCGTGGCTGCCAAGCTCGTGGCCCGCATCAATGATGCGCTGGATGCGCTCCGGGTTGCGGCGCACGAAATCGCCCGTGACGTAGAATGTCCCCTTCACGCCGTATTTGTCCAGCGTGTTCAGCATGTCAGTCAGCTGCTTTTCTGATGCGCCGCTGCACACAATCATCACGCCGACAGCAGGCTCAGAGGGGGTCAAACGGGTGACACGCGGCAGGCTGATGTCCGAGAACGCGGCGAAGGAATCCGTTTCGTTCACTTTCTCGCCGTCCAGCCAGACGGACAGCTTGTTGCCGCCCAGCATGTCCTCCGTCACATAGACCGAGAAGGTCAGGTCGTAGCGCGGATTGCGCCAGAACGCGCGCTCCAGCACTTCGCCGCGGTGGTTGCGCAGCTCCAGATACTTCTCCGGCACAGTTGCACTGCTTTTGTTCTTGCACGATACGGTGATTTTGATTTCGCGGTCGAGATACCCGACGTAGAATCCGCTCTTGAACGTGACAATCGGCGCAACGACGGGGGTCGTGTCCTCTTCGTTCTCCTCCGCGAACGCGGCGCCGCCCAGCAGCATCAGCACCATCAGCAGCAAACTCAGCAGTTTCTTCATTTTGTTACTCCTTTTTATCCAACTTTCGTCCGTGGAAACTATGTTTGCAAATTAAACCTGCGGGCGCACAACCACCTGAGCGCCTTCCGGCACCAGCGTCGGTTCAACCACAAACCCCGCCGGGACGGACAAAATCCGCAAACTGTCCATGTCCTCCAGAATCCGCTGATTGAACTTCGTCACGCGGCAGCCCTCGATGAACGCGGGGATGATGAGTTCCGTATCCGAACCGATGTACTCGATGACCGAGTAGGTGCTGCCCTTCTCTGCCTGCCCCAGATACGAGCCGACGATGAGCGTATCGCCCTCTGTCATCAGCCCCAGTCCGACGCGCAGGTCACGCGCATAGGCGCTGAAGGGGGCGGGGAGGGTCAGCGCGTTCAGCCGGGAGCAGCCCGTCAGCGCGTCATGCCCGATTTCGCGCACGGATGCGGGAATGGCGAGTGCCGTCAGGTGTGTGCAGCCGCGCAGGGCTTCGTGGTCGATGCGGGTCAGGGTGTCCGGGAGATTCAAGAATTCCAGCGACGTGCAGTTCATCAGCGCCTGCATGGGCAGGACGGTCAGTGCGTTCGGCAGGTGGACGCTATTCAGCGCGGTGCAGCCCGAAAGGACAGCGCCGCCGACGGCTGTCACTGAATCGGGGAACGCGATTTCGCGCAGCGCGGTGCAGGACGCGAACGCGCGGTACTCGATGGTTTCCAGCCCGTCATTCAGCGTGATGCTTGTCAGCGCTGAGCAGCCCTCGAAGGCACTGCCGCCGATGTGTCGGAGCGTTTTAGGGAGCGTGACGGCGGTCAGGTCGGTGCGCATGATGAACGCGCACAGCCCGACGCTCACAACGGGGAGGTCGTCGAGCGTTTCCGGGAGGGTGATTTCGCCGCCTTGCCCGTAGTATTCCATGATTTCCGCGCCGGTGTCGATGGCGCGGTAGGTGTAGTCACCGCATTGCATGGTGTGTACTTCCTTCATTATAATAATATAATTGTGGAGCGTGGCTGCCGGAGTTGGCTGCTTTTCCAATATAGGTCTTTTATGCAGCAACCAGAGGGCTTTCCGATCGCCCTCTGGACTCCTTCGGATGCACTCCCATGTTTCTTGACTTTTATCGAAACATTTTTAGTTACTGCGCAGGGACGCTTCGCTGCCTGCGACCAAGGTGTCGGGCTTGACTTTTCCTTTGGAATGGTCACACGCCCAACAGTTGGGGCGTTGCCCCAAGCCCCACAAGGGACGCTGTCCCTTGACCCTGCAAGGGGGATCCCCCCTTGACCCTTTTTTTGCGCCCCGGCTTGAGCGCGTTTCCCTTATGGTTAATTTTCGCGGCTGAGTGCCGCCAGAACCGCGTTGCGCATCTGTCGAACCACCCGTGTCGTACCGGAATCAACCGTGTTCTGCATCGACAGAATCGTCATCTGCTGGCCGGGGAAGTTCGCAAAGTATGTTCCCAGCCAGCCATCCCAGCCATATTCGCCCGCGCAAGCCAATCCGGCGATGCGCCCCGGTTCAGCGCAAATGCGCATCAAGTGCCCGTAGCTGTACCCGTCCAGCGAATCCCACATATCGCGGCGAACTGCGTCTTTCAGCTGCGGCTGCGTCATGCAGGCGACTGTCGCGGGCGAGAGAATCCGCCGGCCCTCGTAAGTGCCGCCCGCCAGCAGCATATCGGTAAAGTGGCTGTAATCCTCCAGCGTCGAAACAAGCCCCGCGCCGCCGGATTCAAAGGCGGGTTCGCGGTCGTAAACACCGACGGCAAGGTGGGTGCTTGTCCACGGCACAAGTCCGTTTTCCGTGCGCTTGTAGACGGTCACAAGGCGATTCCGCTTGCTTTCGGGAACGTAGAAGCCGGTGTCCACCATGTCCAGCGGCTCAAAGAACTCCTTGCGGAGGAACTCGCCGAAGCGCATTCCGCTGACGACCTCCACCACCGCGCCGAGGATGTCCGCGCAGGTGGAGTAGCGCCAGTGCGTGCCCGGCTGGAAGGACAGCGGCTGCTGCCCCAGACGGTTGCAGAACTCCACTGTCGGCACGCCGCCGCCCGCAAGGATTTCCTGCGTTGCTTCGTCAAATACCTTTGCGGCATACTGCCCCGCTGGGTCGCTGTCGGGGTAGCAGACGCCCGCCGTCATGCCGAGCAGCTCCATCAGCCACGGCGCGCGGGTCGCGGGGCGAATCGTGCCCTGCTTATCGACGACGCGCGCATTTCGGAAGCCCGGCAGATAGCGGTCTACGCCGTCCATCAGATCAATCTGCCCGCGCTCCGCCAGCAGCATCACGGCGGCGGCCGTAATCGGCTTGGATTGGCTGTACAGGCGGAAGATGCTGTCGCGGTGGATCAGCCGCCCCGACGCAATGTCGGACATGCCCGCCTGCGTATAGAGCATTTCCTCTCCGCAGCGCCGCACCAGTACGCTGATGCCTGCGCATTCCTGCGCTTCGACAGCGGAGGCGAGAATATCGGTGACTTGTTCGTGAAGGGTCATGAGAATAACCTCCTTGCATGTTTTTCAGCAATCATTCGTCGCTTTCGATGAAATCCGGCAGCTGATGCAGCGTCACAAAGCTGCTATCCCGATAAATCGCTCGCAGCGACTCCGGCGTGTTCCCCTTGCTGCTGTCCGTCAGCCAGCTGGTGTGCCACACCATGAAGTACGCCCACGGGGCATTCGTCGCGTACATCTCCGCGCGGGTCGGAATCTGTCCGCACTCGTGGAACACAATCGGCATCCCTGCCGGGGCAAGCGCGGCACAGCGCCGGTATAAATCCCCCTGCGCGCCGACCTTGTAGCTGTCGCCGCCGAGAATGTCCACCACGTCGTCCCCCGGATACCACGGGCGCAAATCCTCCGTCGCGTCAGAGAAGCCCAGCACCCAAATTAGATTCCGCAGACCGTGAACATGCGTGTAGCGGTCGTACATCAGCCGCCACAGGCGCACAAAATTCGCCGCGCCGCCGCGTCCCCACCAGAACCAGCCGCCGTCCATCTCGTGGAAAGGTCGCCAAAGAATCGGAACGCCATCTGACTGCAAGCGCTTGAGGTAGGGGACGGCGTGGTCAAGCCCATCCAGCAGACGGCGGTTCGCTTCCGTGCCGTCCACAAAAGCGGAAGCCCAGTCCAGTTCGCTTTCGCGGCATTCGGGGTAACCGGAGAAGAAATCCGCGCCCGTGTGCCAGCAGATGGTGGGAATGCCGCCGCGCGCCCACCAGTCCTTCGCGCGCTGCGTTACGCCCAGATAGTCGTTATCCATGAAATCCAGCCCTCGAATGGCAGGCTGACGACCGGTGACATCGGTCAGATAGCTGATTTCATGCTCAGTCGAGCGGCACCATTGGCTTTCCATCTGCCCGGTCAGGCACTTGCCGGAAAGCGATTGCAGGTATTCATAGACGCGCTGAGCGGCGGGCAGCGGATTTTCCGCGCAGAGGGGACGGAACATAATGCTTCTCCTTTGCTTTGCAGGAATCTGCTTGCAGTATAGCAGGAAATGCCCGCCTTTGCAACGGGTAGAAGGGAAAAAGGGAGGGGAAAAAGCATGGAAAATCAGGCGGCGGCAGTTGTCCAAGAAGAGGGTTTGTGCTATACTTATTATGGGTGTTTATTGGAATGCCCATGAACCAGCGGGCATCCCCGCTATGGGAGTTAATAAATGAAGCTGAAAAAATTGGAGCTGTATGGCTTCAAATCCTTTGCCCAGCGGACGGAAATCGTCTTTGATGAGGGCATAACGGGCATCGTCGGGCCGAATGGGTCGGGCAAGAGCAACATCGGCGACGCGGTGCGCTGGGTGCTGGGCGAGCAGAGCGCGAAAACCCTGCGCGGCGCGAGCATGTCCGACGTGATTTTCAACGGCACGCAGAAGCGCAAGCCGCTGTCCTACTGCGAAGTATCGCTGGTGTTTGACAACGATGACCATGCGCTGGCGATGGAAGCTGCCGAGGTTATGGTTACGCGCCGCGTCTACCGCAACGGCGAATCCGAATATTACTTAAACCGTACCGCCTGCCGCTTGAAGGACGTGGTCGACCTCTTCCGCGATACGGGCATCGGCAAAGAGGGATACTCCATCATCGGTCAGGGGCGCATTGACGAAATCCTCTCCCGCAAGAGCGAGGATCGCCGGCAGGTGTTTGAGGAAGCGGCGGGCATCGTCAAGTTCAAGGCGCGCAAGGAAGAAGCGGACAAGAAATTGCAGCGGACGCTGGAAAATCTGGAGCGCGTCGATGATATTCTGGATGAACTGACGAAGCGCCTAAAGCCGCTGGAAGAGCAGAGCCGCAACGCCCGCGTATATCTGGAACTGTCCACCGAACTGAAGGATTTGGACTTGAACCTCTTCCTGATTCGCTCCGACCGGGCGCGGGCGCGCTTGTCCGAACTGGAAAGCGAACTGCTGACCGTCCAGACGATTTTGGCGGACACGGAAAGCAACCTGACCGACAAGACCACCCGCCGCGACGAGACGCAGAACCGCATCGATCAGCTGGAAGAAGCCATCACGAAGGCGCGCACCGAACTGATGGAATGCGCCGAGCATGTGCACGAATCGCAGAAGAAGCTCTCCGCCCTGCAAAGCCGCCGCGAGACGCGCAGCGAGAACCGCCAGCGCATCGTCCGCGAGCAGGAGGAAGCCCAGGAGCGGCTGGCGGAAATCGAGAAGGATCATGCACGGATTCAGGCGGACGTGGAGAAGCAGCACAGCCTGATTGCCGACGCGGAGCAAATCCTCCGGGCGACGCAGGAAGCCGCCGAAAAGGCGCAGGCGAAGGAAAAGGAAGCGGACGCCGCGCTGGAAGCGCAGAAAGCCGCTGTCATTGACCAAATGAACCGCCTGTCCGATGTGCGCAACGACAAGACGCGCCTGAACACGATGCAGGCGCAGATGGAAACGCGCTTGACGGAGATTGAAGAATCCAGCGGGGCACTGCAGGAGCAGGAAGCTGCCCTGCGGGAAGCCTTGACTGCCGTCGAAAAGCAGCTGGAAACAGAAAATCAGCATAAGCAGCAGTGTCAGGAGAAGCTGGCGCAGGCGCGGCAAGCGTCGGATGAGGCGGATGCCGCGTATGCCAATTTGCGCGCGGATGTCGAAAAGCAATCCGCCGATATGCAGGCGGCGGCAAGCCGTCATAACGTCCTGACCGAAATGACGCGCGACATGGAAGGCTACAACATGGCGGTTCGCCGCGCGATGACCTACGCCAAGCAGCGCGGCTTGACGGGCGTCAAGGGCGTACTGGCGCAGCTGATGACCGTTCCGCAGGCGTACGAAACGGCGATTGACATGGCGCTGGGCGCGGCACAGCAGAACATTGTCACCGACACCGAAGAGACGGCGAAGGAACTGATTAACTACCTGCGCCAGAATCGGCTGGGGCGCGCGACGTTCCTGCCGATGAGCGCCATCCGCGGCAAAACGCTCTATGGCAATGAGCGCAATGCGTTGAAGCTGCCGGGCTGCCTCGGCGTGGCGAGCGAACTGGTGCAGTGCGCGCCGGAATATCGCGGCATTGTGGAAAATCTGCTGGGGCGCACGGTGATTGCCGACAACCTCGACCACGGCATTCCGATTATGCGCGCGGGCAATCACGCGTTCCGCTTGGTGACGCTGGAGGGCGACGTAATGCACTCCGGCGGCTCGATGACGGGCGGTTCGGCGCAGTCGAAGGTGTCCAACCTGCTCAGCCGCGAGCGTGAACTGAAGGAATTGACCGCGAAGCTGCAAACCGGGCGCGCGGAACTGGACAAGTGCCGTCAGGAACTGGCGCAGCGTCAGCAGACGGCGCAGGAGAAGCGGCAGAAGGTCAGCGACGCGGTGAACGCATTGCATCAGCAGGAGATTGCCGTCGCCCGCGAACAGGCGCGCCGCGAAAGCGTATCCGCCGACCTGAACACCCATTTACAGCGGATGCAGGAGACTGAGCAGGCGCGCGTGCAGCTGCATCAGTCGCTGGAGGACATTCGCCAGCAGCTGGAGACCATTGAACATCAGCGCACGGGCGCGCAGGGCGACCAGAGCGCGATGGAGCAAAAGACCATTGAAATGCAGAATGCGCTGGTCAAGGCGCGCGCGGAAGCCAGCGCGGAAAACGACCGCCTGATGGTGCGCACGCTGCAATTGTCCGACCTGCGCCACGGCTTAAGCGACTTGGAGCGCGACGAAGCCCACGCGCAGCAGGATCAGGCGCAAATCCTCCGCGAACAGGAGCGCCGCGAACAGCTGCTGCACGACATGGACGAACTGGACGCCATTGACGAGAACGACATGAAGCGCGAGGAAGCCGAATCCGCCCGCCGCCAGAAGGAACAGCTGCGGCAGGAGAGCGCCGCGCAGGCCATCGAGCAGCGACGTTCACAGGCGCAAAGTGACCTGCGCGACATCCTCAGCGACATGGAGAACCTGCACGAAGCCTACAACCGCGACAGCGAGAAGCTGCACAAGACCGAGCTGGCGAAGGCGCGCATCGAGGGCGACCAGAAGAATCTGCAAAACCGCATCTGGGACACCTACAAGCTGACCTACGCCGGGGCAGAGGAGTTCCGCCGCACGCCCTTCGACGAGAAGGAAAGCGACCGCCGCGCCGCCGAGCTGCAAGGGCAGATTCGCGCGCTGGGGACGGTCAACGTTGGGGCGGTGGAGGAATACGCCGAAACCAAGGCGCGTGTGGACGACCTGACCACCCAGCAGCAGGACTTGAAGCGCGCGGAAATGGACTTGCGCGAACTCATCGAGCGGCTGCTGATTCAGATGCGTTCTACATTCGTCGAGAACTTCTCGAAGATGCAGGGGTACTTCGCCGAGACGTTCACGCGCCTGTTCGGCGGCGGTCACGCGGAACTGAAGCTGATGGATCCGGACGACCCGCTGAACTGCGGCATCGAGGTCAACGCCCAGCCGCCGGGAAAGAAATTGCAGCTCCTGTCGCTGCTCTCCGGCGGGGAACGCGCGCTGACGGCGATTGCAATTCTGTTCGCGATGCTGAAATTGAAGCCCACGCCGTTCTGCATTCTGGACGAGATTGAAGCCGCGCTGGATGACGCGAATATCGGGTATTACGCAGATTATTTGAAGGAATACTCGAAGGGTACGCAGTTTATCGTCGTGACACACCGCAAGGGGACGATGGAGCGCTGCAACAGCCTGTTCGGGGTGGCGATGGAGGAACAGGGCGTGAGCCGGATGGTGTCGGTGTCGCTGCAGGACTATCAGGAGTAAGGGAAAACTGAAAGGGGTATCACGGCGGACAAATCCGCCTGATGAAAAAGGAGGTTTTTCGCATGAGTGAGAACGAAAACAATCAGTATCGACTGCTGTCGCCGTGGGCGTATGTGGGCTATGGCATCCTGTTCACGCTTCCGGTCATTGGCTGGATTCTCGCCATCGTCTTTGCGCTGAATGACGACAACCTGAATCGCCGCAACTTTGCGCGCGGTTACTGGTGCGGCGTGCTGGTGGCGGTCATCGTGGCGGTTATCCTGTCGATTGTCGGGATGGTGATGGGCGTGTCGATCATGGATGGGTTCAGCAGCTATCAGTATAACTACCGATATTGATGAGGAAATTATCAGAAGCGAGGCTGCCTGCCGAGTGTGGGCAGTCTTTTTTGCTGCCCGGATGGCGCAAGCAGCGGAATCCTCTTGTGAAGTTCCACAACAAATTAGGATGCTTTTGTTAGGATGCCAAAATTATATCATTTAAAAAGAGAACGCTTGAGTTTTTTTGAGGGGAGGGTAGAATGAAAGTAAGGAATCACAAGGGAGGAAAATGACGTGGAAATTCAAAGAAAAGGGCTGAATCGGGCATTTATCGTGCTGGCGGTGGTGCTTCGGCTGCTGGGCTTGATTCACGGGGCTCTTCGGTGTTGACCGCTTCTACCTCGGCTACACGGCATTGGGCATTTTCAAACTGCTTACCGCGGGCGGCCTTGGCATTTGGGCGCTGATTGACTTCATCCGAATCGGCGTTGATTCGCTCCGCCCGGCGGATGGTTCGCCGTGGGTGGAGGAAACGCGCGACGAGAACATCCGCAGCATCGCCGCGAATATGCAGGCCATCGCCGAGAAGCTGGAGAAGCTGCAAGCGCAGAATGTTCCGGCAGAAGCGGAAAAGCCGGAAGCGGACGGCGAAAATCAGGAGACACACAAGGTGTCGCTGAAAAAATAACTTCCTAATGGCAATAACCGTAGGGCTGTCAGGCGCGGGACGCTTGGCAGCCTTTTGCGTGGGGAAAAATCCGCTTGCAAACTGCGCGAAAAACCAGTACAATAGAATCGTATCCCTGAATATCAGCATGAACGAGGTGCTTTTGATGCCTTTGTGGAAACGAACGCTGGCGGCGCTCCTGCTGGCGGTGATGATGATACTGCCCTTCGCGTCGGCGGAGGACGCGGGGGAGGCCGTGCCGGATGACAGCGTGGAGTGGACGGAGGGCGCGGCGAACATCACGCGCGATTTGACCCTGAATGATGAGGGCGACGACGTGTCCGCCCTGCAAACCGCGCTGACGGATTTGTGCTATTACAGCGGCGACGTAACCGGGCGCTACGGCGAGGCGACCAAAACCGCGGTGGAGGATTTCCAGCGAGATTTTGCCCTTGCGGTGACGGGCATGGCGGACAAAGCGACGCAGGAAGCCATCTATGCGGCGGATTATCGCCCGCTGCGGCTGGGATGCGTGGGCGAGGACGTGCGGCAGGCGCAGATTCGCCTGATGGCGCTGGGCTACTACACGGGCAAGATTTCCGGGCGCTATCTGCCCGCGACACAGGAAGCCATCCGCCTGTTCCAGACGGCGAACGCCCTGCCGATTACGGGCGAAGCGGATGTGCAGACGCTGGAACGCCTGTTCAGCGGTGATGCCATCAGCCGGGATTCTTCCGCCGCGGCGACGCCCACCCCGTCGCCCACGCCCGGAATGCACCTTTCTGATGAAACCACCACCCCGACGCCCGCGCCGACGGTGGCGTTCGTCAAGAAACTGCAATACAACAAGTCCAAGGGCGAAGAAGTCAAGCTCGTGCAGACCCGCCTGACGGAACTGGGGTACTATTCCGGCAACATCAGCGGCAATTTTCTGGGGCACACGCGCAACGCGGTGAAGGCATTCCAGCAGCAGAACGCGCTGAGCGTGGACGGCATCGTGGGCGAAAACACATGGAACGCGCTGTTCAACGACCCGGATGTGCGTGCCGCGACCGATGATCCGAAGCCTACGCCCGAACCGACGCCTGTGCCGTTTGCCATCACGGTGGACGTCAACAATCAGGTGACGACCGTCTACGGGCGCGACGAAAACGGCGATTACACCGTTGTTGTGCGGCAGATGCTCTGCTCCACCGGCACACGCAAGAATCCGTCGGATATCGGCACATTCACACTCAACGGGCGTACGGCGCGCTGGTGCTACTTCCCGGAGTGGGGCAGCCACGCACAGTACTGGACGCGCATCAACTCGTCCATTGCGTTCCATTCCGTCATTTACAACACGGTCAACACGATGGATTTGTCGGTCAAGTCCTACAAGAACCTCGGCAAGCGCGCGTCGCACGGGTGCATTCGCCTGACCGTTGCGGATGCGAAGTGGATTTACAACAACTGCGGGGCAGGGACGGTCGTCACGATTCGCGCCGATATGCCCGCCGACCCGGAACTCCGCGCCGCGCTGAAGCTGCCCTCGCTGAACACGAAGAACATGCTGCCCTACGTCACGCCGCAGCCGACCGCCGAGCCGGATTACCGCGCCGGGACGATGCCGCCGCAGCCCTTCCGGACGCTGAAAGTGAACAGCTCCGGCGAGGATGTGTACTGGATGCAGCGGAAGCTGACGGATCTTGGCTACTATTCGGGCAAATGCTCCGGCACGTTCCTGGCGGGCACGCAGAACGCGGTGAAGGCGTTCCAGAAGGCGAATGGGCTGTCCGCGACGGGGACGGCGGATGTCAAGACGCTGAATCTGCTGTATGTGGAGGAACTGTCGGCGATGCCCACGCCGGAGGTCACGGCGGATGACCGCACGCCGGAGCCGCTGCCGACGCCGGCGGCGGGGCAGTGAGATTCCCTGCGGGCACGATACGATTTCCAGATTCACCTGCGCCATCTGCTTGCGCCTTTTCCCTTCTGGCGT
>ERZ824473.4271-NODE-4271-length-12868-cov-5.811754_pt1 | contig 12868 bp, 9 predicted proteins | sample MGYA00519874_ERZ824473 | MGnify/ENA primary metagenome ERZ824473 (study PRJEB31778, sample SAMEA3449151) | human gut metagenome | biome: human gut; feature: human-associated habitat; material: faeces | place: United Kingdom | collected 2010/2012 ... | reverse complement strand
CCTGTGCAAGAACAGTAGCTGTTGTTGTACCATCACCTGCTACATCGTTTGTCTTGGAAGCAACTTCTTTAATTAACTGAGCTCCCATGTTTTCGAATCCGTCTTCCAGTTCGATTTCTTTTGCAATGGTAACACCATCGTTTGTAATAAGCGGAGCGCCGTATGGTTTGTCAAGAACTACGTTTCTTCCTTTCGGTCCTAATGTTACTCTTACTGTATCAGCTAATTTATTTACACCAGCTTCAAGTGCTGCTCTGGCTTCTGCGCCGAATTTAATTTCTTTTGCCATGATAAAATGACCTCCTGTTTAAATTCCGATTTTCTGTCTTTCCTGAATAATTAACTTTTTTGTTGTGTCTTATTTAACGATTGCAAGAATATCATTCTGTTTTACGATGATGTATTCTGTGCCGTCCATTTTTACTTCTGTTCCTGCATATTTGGAGTAGATAACTTTATCACCTACAACAACTTCCATTTTTACTTCCTTGCCGTCTACAACTCCGCCAGGTCCTACAGCTACTACTTCTGCCTGCTGTGGTTTTTCCTGTGCCTGTCCTGGAAGAACGATTCCGGATTTTGTTGTTTCTTCTGCTTCAACCTGTTTTAATACAACTCTGTCGCCTAAAGGTACTAATGTCATGATCTGTGATCCTCCTTTAATCTTCAAATTAAGATTTCTTCTGTTACCGCTTTATCCGTACAGGATTTCGAACCGGCTTCGCTATATCAATACCGGCTTCCGGTAACTGTCTCGGCTCTCTGTCAAACCTTGCCGATTTTTGCTAGCACTCATTTGCTTCGAGTGCTAATCACTGTCCTTATATTATTGAAAATGGTCTTTTTTCGCAAGTTCTTTCAGCATGGTAATAATAAGTATATTCTTATGTTTACTCTCTTATTCTCTTTTTTTCTCTTATTTTCTTAATTTACAAATAATTTTCCATAGTCAAGCGGATATTCGCAATCCGCTTCGCTACTTGTTCATAACCAAAAAACTGCCCTCCATATCAGGAAGGCAGTTCTCGCACTCATATATTCTTTATTTATCAGGATTTCTTGTTTCTCTGAGCCTTGATTTCCTCTAATTCATCAAATATCACTTCGTTGAGTACTTTGATATAAGTTCCTTTCATACCGGAGGAACGGGATTCAATGACTCCGGCACTCTCAAATTTTCTCAGTGCATTTACAATGACTGATCTGGTGATTCCCACGCGGTCTGCGATCTTACTTGCAACCAGGATTCCTTCGTCTCCGTCAAGTTCATCGAAAATATGAATAATTGCTTCCAGTTCGGAGAATGACAGGGTATTAAACGCAGATTTCACAACCTGCTGCTTTCTGTCCTCTTCTGCATTCTCTTCGTGTACTGCGCGCATCATTTCAAGACCAACGACTGTTGTACCGTATTCACTGACAATAATGTCCTCGATATCATATGGTCTGTCAAAACGGTACATAAACACTGTGCCCAGACGTTCTCCTGCAATATCGATCGGGTTAATGATTCCCTGATAGCTGCTTGACACGTGTTCAAATCCCAGTGTCTGAAGATTTACATTCTCTTTTGTTGATAAAACTCCAAGGAATCGCTCATTTAATAATGAGTCTACATAGCCTCCAACCTTATCTTCAATCAGCTCAGTAATTTCTTCCACACCTGGACATAAACTTACGCCCAGAACCTTTCCTTTCTTGCTGAGCACGAGAATATTCGAACTTAATGTTTCCATTAATACCTGGCAGATATCGTTAAATACCACCTTGCTGGAACTGCTGTTATGCAGAAGTTTATTGATTTTTCTTGTTTTATCCAGCAACTGAACGCTCATATTTAGGTCCTCCTTTCGCACTAACGCACGCCTTTCGTGTCACTTGTCCGACTTTCAGGCACACTTAGTTACCAATTTTATATTTATAACCTAATATTACACGTTTCGCAGACAAATTACAAGATAAATTTTACTATTTTTCATTTTATCTTTGCTTTTCTGAAAATAGATTTCTTTTCCAAATATTATTCAACAAATACATTTTCACAAAATAAACCGCTGTTTGCTGTTAATCACTTACCTGTTTCGAGTCAAACGGATATTCATAATCTGCTCCGCTACTTGCTCAATCCTTCCCTGAATATAAAAATACAGGAAAAAGCAGGCTGTTTTTCTCCCCCTTTTTCCTGTATAAGATTTTCAGACCACACAATATCCGCCGTCTGTTTTATCTGGTTTTATCTTTCTGTTTTATTCCTGTTCAGATTCCTTTGCTTCCACATATCCGCAGGTTTCCTGGCTGCAGACAAGTTTGTTTCCTTTTTCCACCATATATTCACCGCATTTCGGACATCTCTTTGCGGATGGTTTCTGCCAGGACATGAAATCGCACTCCGGATTATCCTCGCATCCGTAGTATTTACGTCCCTTTTTGGTCTTTTTCAGTACAACTTCCTTACCACATTTCGGACATGGAACACCAATCTTCTCGAAATACGGTTTGGTGTTTCTGCACTCCGGAAATCCCGGACATGCAAGAAATCTTCCATGAGGACCATATTTGATCACCATATTTCTTCCGCAGTTATCACAGACAACATCTGTGACTTCATCCTGAATCTCAACCTTTTCCAGTTCTTCCTCAGCTGCATCTACATCTTTCTTCAGATCCGGGTAGAAATTGCTGACAACAGTTTTCCATTTTACGGTTCCTGCTGCCACACAGTCAAGCAGTCCTTCCATCGTAGCTGTGAAATTGACATCCACAATACTTGGAAATGCCTGCTTCATGATATTGTTTACCACCTCGCCAAGTTCTGTTACATAAAGATTCTTCTGCTCTTTTGCCACATAGCGGCGGCTGATGATAGTTGTGATGGTCGGCGCATAAGTACTTGGGCGTCCGATTCCCAGTTCTTCCATGGTCTTTACCAGAGAAGCTTCTGTATAATGAGCCGGTGGCTGGGTAAAATGCTGTTCCGGTTTCAGTTCTTTGAGCGTCAATTTCATTCCTTTTTCAAGGCTCTGGTTCAGCACATTTCCCTTTTTCTGGTCTTCCTCATCTGTATAGACAGACATGAAACCATCAAAAACGATCTTGGACGCAGCAACTGTAAATACATATTCATCTGCTCCGATCTTGACAGAAGTTGTCTCATATCTCGCAGGTGCCATACGGCTGGCTGCAAAACGTTTCCAGATCAACTGATACAGACGGAACTGATCTCTGGAAAGAGAATCTTTCAGTGCTGCCGGTGTACGGGTGATATCTGTCGGACGGATCGCTTCATGCGCATCCTGGATCTTCTGTCCTTTTTTCACTGTCTTCTCTGTCTGGGAGACATAATTCTCTCCATACTGAGCAGTGATATATTCTCTTGCAGCCGCATCTGCTTCCTCTGAAATTCGGGTAGAATCTGTACGCAGGTAGGAGATCACACCCACGGTACCGTTTCCTTTGATATCGATTCCTTCATAAAGCTGCTGTGCCAGACGCATGGTTTTCTGTGTGGAAAAATTCAGCGTCTTGGAAGCTTCCTGCTGCAGAGTACTGGTTGTAAACGGAAGAGGAGCATTTTTAATCCTCTCACCTTTCTTTACTTCTGTAATTTCATATTCTTTTTCATTTAAGGTGGCAAGCAGTTCATCCATTTCCTGTTTGTTATGGATGTTCATCTTTTTATCTGTGCCGTAGAATTTCGCCTGCAGAGGCTTCTTCTCTCCTTTTACCTGGAACTGTCCGTCCAGGCTCCAGTATTCTTCCGGAATAAATGCATTGATTTCTTCTTCCCTGTCGCAGATGATACGAAGGGCAACAGACTGTACTCGTCCTGCACTCAGTCCTCTTTTTACTTTTACCCACAGTAACGGGCTGATGGTATATCCCACCATACGGTCAAGCATACGTCTTGCCTGCTGCGCATCCACCAGATCCATATCCAGATCACGCGCCTGTTTAATAGATGCCTTTACCGCAGTCTTGGTAATCTCATTGAAAGTGATCCTGTGCATCTTCTTAGGATCCTCTTTTAATGCCTGCATCAGATGCCAGGAAATGGCCTCTCCCTCACGGTCAGGGTCAGTTGCCAGATAAATCTTATCAGCCTTTTTTGCAGCCTTACGAAGTTTGGCAAGCAGCTCTCCCTTTCCACGGATTGTTATATATTTTGGTTCAAAATCATGTTCCACATCAATTCCAAACTGACTCTTGGGGAAATCACGAACATGTCCGTTAGAAGCTTCCACATCATAATTCGCACCCAGGAATTTCTTTATTGTTTTCACTTTTGCAGGTGATTCCACTATCACCAGATATTTCGCCATTCTATCTCTCCTAGTCGTAATATGTGAACTGCTTATTGTCTAAAGGCAATAGGCTTCCTGCTTCATCGTCTTCGTAAACTACTAACTCCACAGGCGTTAATTCGGACAGTCCCTGCCCTATATATGACTGGCTCCCTTAACCCACTGTCCAAAGCCTGCAGGATCGCGGCAGCCTTATTTCACTCTGTTCTCAGTAACAATTTACGTCCTTACATAATAATGTCTTCCACTTTCCCTGATCAGTCCCCGAAGCATCAGTTCTACCAGACAGTTGCTTACCTGAGCCGGTGAAAAGCCTGTTTTTCTCACAATATAATCAGGGGTTTTTGGTCGTAAATCGAGACAACTATACACCAAATTCAAATCACTTGCAAGTCCTAAGTTGGGTTTTTCCTCTGTTTGCGGGCGGTTTCTGCCGGAAATCCCAAGTTCTTCCAGAATAACTTCCGGACAGTACGCAATCCCTGCACCATCATAGATCAGCCTGTGACATCCGGTACTGAGGGCATCACAGACTGCTCCCGGAATCGCAAAAACCATCTTTCCCTGCTCCAGCGCAAAGCCTGCTGTGATCAGAGAACCGCTGTTTTCTTTCGCTTCCACAACAAGGACTGCGTCAGAAAGTGCACTGATGATCCGGTTTCTTGCCGGAAAACACCACGGCATGGGCTGGGTTCCAGGCGGACATTCACTGATAATGCCTCCGTTTTCCCACAGAATCCTTTTATAAAGCTGTTTGTTTGTCTTTGGATAGCAGACATCCACTCCACATCCAAGAACTGCAAAGGTAGGCATCTTCCCTTCCAGCGCACCTTTATGCCCTTCTGAATCAATTCCCAGTGCCATCCCGCTGATGATCTGTACTCCGGCTTCGCTGAGCGCTTTTGCATAGCGGAATGCCTGAATCCTTCCATAAGGGCTGCACATTCTGGCACCGATCACAGCAACGGTCGGTTTATCCGGGGACGGAAGCCTGCCTTTCAGGTAAATTCTGGAAGGCATCGAAGGATACTGACGCATTTTCTGCGGATACTCCGGATGATCTTTGTCAATACACTGAATCTGTTCTGTATTCACTGTATTCATTGCATTCGTTGTATTTTCTGTATCTATTACATTGCCTGTGTTCATTGTATTTCCTGTATTCATTGTACTCCCTGTATCTGTTGCATTTCCTGTGTCTATTACAATTTCTGTGTCAGTTCTTTCCATATAAAATACCACGCACCTTTCTATTTTATGACAGAATCTTTCTCAAAGGCTCTGTAGGATAATGCTTCTGCGATATGATGACTGGCGATCACTTCTTCACCTTCCATATCTGCGATCGTCCGGGATACTTTCAAAATTTTGTGATAGGACCGTGCACTGAAGGAAATCCGGTCGAATGCACGTCCAAGCAGACGTGAAGCACTGTCTGTCAACGGGCAGTAACGGTCGATCTGACTGCTTCGAAGCTGCCCGTTAAAACGGATGTCTTCTTTTTCATAGCGTTCTTTCTGAATCTTCTGCACCTTTGCGATCCGACTGCGTATCATGGCAGAACTTTCCTTTTTTTCTTCTCTTTTTCTGTTTTGAAGTTCTTCAAAAGATACCGGCGGAACTTCTGTGCTGATGTCAATCCTGTCCAGCAAGGGGCGGCTGATTTTTCTCATATAATGCCCTACTTCCCCCGCGGAACAGGTACAGCGGTTCATGTCAGGATAATACCCACAAGGGCAGGGATTCATGGCTGCGCAGAGCATAAAATCTGCCGGAAATGAGTAAGTTCCGCTGGCTCTGGCAATCTGAATCACCTTATCCTCCAGCGGCTGTCGCAGCAGTTCCAGGCTTGCTCTGGAAAACTCCGGCATTTCATCCAGAAAAAGAACTCCTCTGTGTGCCAGCGTAATTTCACCCGGTCTTGGATTCTTTCCTCCGCCTGCCAGTGCCTGTGGAGTGCTTGTATGGTGCGGACTCCGGAAAGGTCTTTTTTCGATCAGAGGATGTTCTTTTGAGAGAAGTCCTGCGATACTGTAAATTCTGGTAAGTTCCAGTTTTTCTTCAAATTCCAGTCCCGGCATGATCGTAGGAAGTCTCCTTGCCAGCATGGTTTTTCCGGTTCCGGGCGGTCCCATCAGAAGCATATTGTGAAATCCGCTGACTGCGATCTCAGCGGCACGTTTTGCCCCTTCCTGACCTTCAATATCAGCAAAATCCAGCTTATTTTCTTCACTTTCAGAGACAGATACCTCTGCTTTCTGCTCCAGATAAGGCGCAGGATTTTCCAGACAGTCTGTCAGTTCCCGCAGGGAACGGATTCCCACAACAGGAACATCGGAAACCAGCCTTCCCTCCTTCAGATTTTCATAAGGTACAACGCAAAGCCTACATCCAAAACTGCGGGCACAGAGTACTATGGGAAGGATACCGGAAATCCCATGGATTTCTCCGTTCAGGCTGATCTCTCCGGCCATCATTACTCCATCCAGAAGCTGTGGTTTCAGCATCTCAAAAGCCGCCAGAACCGCCGCTGCCACAGGAAGGTCAAATCCGGCTCCTTCCTTTCTCATATCCGCCGGTGCCAGATTCACCGTAATTCTTTTCGGTGGAAAATAATATCCATTATTTTTAAAAGCAGTACGGACTCTGTCTTGCGCTTCCTTTACCTGTGCTGAAGGAAAACCTACCATAATAAAGGAAGGAAGTCCGTTACTTACATCTGCCTCCACCTGGATTGGGTGGACTTCTACCCCTAAAATAGCTGCTGATAATACACTTGCAAACATATTCGATCCTTTCTGCGCACGAAAAAGCCCCCGCACTTTTTTGCGTCTTTTACTCATTTTCCGAAATTGCTTTCGCAACACGTTTTCCCATGCTGCAATTCTTAATTTTCATAGAACTCTTTCTATCTCATCATTTGGTATGATTCATTTTTAATTTATTGTTATGGAAAATTTACCTCAGAAATCAGAAATGTAATAAAAAATGGTGATAAAAAATATAGATAATAAAGATATAAAGCTGCTGCTGTCAAAGGTATTTTTGCCCTGACCAAATGGCTATCTAATTATAGTAGCCCATTTTGCTCCAAATTGCAATAGTGCATTTTGTTCTGTTTTATACTTTTTTCACATAAAAACAAGTGAAAGAGGTGAAACCCTATGAAATTTCAGCGTATTCAGGATTTACGAACAGATGCAGACCTGTCACAGAAACAGCTCAGTGAAATTCTTCACATCAGTCAGCGTTCCTATTCCCATTACGAGACTGGTTCCCGTAATATTCCGATCGAAATGCTGATCCGTCTGGCTAATTATTATAATACCAGTATTGATTATCTGGTTGGACGTACAGATAACAAAAAGATGGCAAAATAACAGAACGATTTGCCAGAAATAATGGCAGAAAATATCACTGTGTAAAAAAGCCAAAACAGCAAAAGCCAAAATGGTAAGAACAAAAACAGTAAGAACATATAAGAAATACTGAAAAATGTAAGAAAAAAGAAAGAACTGATTCCGCTAAACTGCCGGCCATTTCTTTCTTTTTTCTTTTATCATTTGTGTTTCTTTTGTCGTTCGTGATTTTATTTACAGATTTTGTTTACGATAACAGAAATTCCTCACCGTCAAAAAACATATAAAGAAATTCCTTATCTATCAGCCTCTGACCATAATACAATCCACAGACGGATGCACTCCGGCACCTTCTGCCTTTGTTTTGGTCTTAATCTTTACATAAAGCTGTCCATTGTCAAAGGTCAGATATCCAGTCGCTTTATTTCCGAGGGAATCTGTAAAAGATACACGGGCCGCATTTCCGGCTACGGATTTCTTTACCTTTGCCTCGCATGTGGCAGTCCCCTTCTTATTCGTCTGCTGATAGGTAAAAGTAACCGACTTCTCTGTCAGTTTACTGATCGTTATGGTGACTCTGCCATTTGTGCTGTACCAGGTTCCAAGGTAATCTTCCGGATTAAACACATAGGCACGTTCCAGCTCCGGAGTCGGTGTTACCGTCGGAATCGGTGTAGGCGTAGGCGTGGGAGTAGCCGCAGGTGTCGGTGTCACAGTAGGAACACTTTCCAGTGCTGCGATTGCCTCTGCCTTTCGCTGCTGTTTTTCACTCTCATTCTTCTGATGAACCAGCCAGATACCAGCAAATCCAAGCATAAGAAACAGAATCAGCACCATCACCAGAAGCTTCTTCAGTCTTTTTTTCTTTTTGTTCCTCTTTTTATTGCTCATTACCGACAAATCCTGCGTCTCCTCTTTTTCTTCTGCAATGATATCTATTCTCTTATGTCATATTATAGCGATCCTCTAAAATAACGCATCTTAATCCAGTCCATCAGAGGGTGAAATCCTGCGTCAGATATCTTTGCCGTGCGTCAGCACGCCTGCAGATATCTTCCTTGTCTTTCACCCTCTGCTGAACTGTCTTAAATGCATTATTTACGAGGATTGCTATAGAATATCATACCTGAAACAGATATCTGTAAACTTAAATATTTGCTTTTATTTTTATAACGATGCACTTTTTTATTCTTTTCCATCCCAGCAGTAAGTGCAGAGCTTGCATGGGGAAATTCCGATGGATGCTTTCAGATCATCCAGTCTGTGGAATTTCAGGGAAGTGAAGTTCAGTTCCTTACGGATCTCTTCGAGCATTTCCTTATAATTCGTGGAATTCGGATCTGCATAATCTGCGAGAACCTTCTCATCTACATTTTCACCTTCACGGTTCGCGATCACCCGTCTTGTGATCAGATCCATCTCTGATTTGGAACGGGAGAAATTCAGATATTTACAGCCATACAGAAGCGGCGGGCAGGCTGGACGGATATGTACTTCCTTCGCACCATTTCTGTAAAGAAATTCTGTGGTTTCTCTCAACTGCGTTCCACGTACAATAGAGTCATCAATCATCAGAAGACTCTTATCTTTGATCAGTCTGTGTACAGGGATCAGTTTCATTCTGGCGATCAGATTTCTCTGGCTCTGCTGTGTCGGCATAAAGGATCTCGGCCAGGTTGGGGTATATTTGATAAACGGGCGGGCAAACGGCACTCCGGAACGGTTGGCATAACCGATGGCATGGGCGATTCCGGAATCCGGTACTCCGGCTACGATATCCGGATTTACTTCCCCGGCATCTCTCTGAGCCAGCATATCACCACAGTGATAACGCATTTCCTCTACGTTGATTCCTTCGTATGTAGAAGTCGGATAACCATAGTAAACCCAGAGGAAAGAACAGATACGCATTTCCTCGCCAGGTTTCTGCAGTGTTTCCACACCTTCCGGGGTAACTGCCACGATCTCGCCAGGTCCTAGCTCTTTCAGATCCTCATATCCCAGATTCAGATATGCAAAACTCTCAAAAGAAACGCAACAGGCATCCTCTTTTTTACCAATGATCAATGGTGTTCGTCCCAGACGGTCACGGGCTGCAAGCAGACCTTTCGGTGTCAGGAGCAGCATGGTCATGGAACCTTCAATCATTTCCTGTGCATAGCGGATTCCCTCGATCATGTTCTGTTTCTGATTGATCAGGGCAGCTACCAGTTCCGTAGGATTGACATTTCCACCACTCATCTCCAGGAAATGTGTACAGCCATTTTTAAAACAGGTCGCGATTAGTTCGTCCATATTGTTGATCTTGCCAACTGTAGTGATGGCAAAATTTCCCAGGTGAGAACGTACTAAAAGCGGCTGTGGTTCATTGTCGGAAATACATCCGATTCCCAGATTTCCTTTCATTTCTCCGATATCACCATCAAACTTTGTTCGAAAAGGCGCATTTTCAATGTTATGGATCACACGGTCAAATCCATGTTTCCTGTCGTACACTGCCATACCACCTCTGCGTGTTCCCAGATGGGAATGATAATCAATTCCGAAGAAAAGATCCAGCACACAGTTGTTCTTTGATGCTACTCCAAAAATTCCACCCATTGTCGTATTCTCCTTTTGTCTTGTCCGTTACCGACAGCTTCTTTTACAGGCATTGCGGTAACTTTTCTCATCGTCTCCGGGCGTGTCCTGCCCGATTTCACAATGTCCATTATATAGAACAGAAAAATAGAAGTAAAGAGTTTTGTCCTTTCGAAAACCAACCTCTTTTTGGCTGATGCTTACAATTTTTGGATAAGATCTTATTTCTTCTCTTTAATAATACCCGTTCTGTAAGCATCCAGAAGCTGAATGAGTTCCTGGATTCTTTCTTTCAGCGCATGACCGGTATCCGTATCCCCCACAAGCTGGCGTCTGGACATATAGCTGACTGCCACACGATTGGAAACGATATCTGTCTCTTTCGCAACTGCATCTGCCTTGGATGTGAAAGGTTCATGAGCAGTGAGATTAAGCCCATAAGAGTTATAGATAAGCGTATATCCCGCAATTCCGGTAACCTTCTGATATGGCTTGGAAAATCCACCGTCAATGACAATAACCTTGCCATTGCATTTCACCGGACTCTCTCCTTCGCTCTGATGAACCGGCACATGGCCATTGATGATATGTCCTTTCTCCGGATCCAGACCAAATTCACGGAGCATGTTATCTACCACTTCTTCATTTTCCCAGAGACGGTAATACGCATTCTTTTTCTCCTCATGGGTAGAAGGATCTTCAATAAAATACCGCTCAAAGGTACTCATCTTACTCTTGCCAAACAACGGAGAATTTGGTGCCGCCCAGATATACCACATGATATCCCTGCCCTTTTTCTGTTCTTCTTTTCCCACAGAATAAAAGGCTCTGCGCACATAAGCTTCCAGTGCATCATAGAGTTCTTTTCCCTTATAGCTTTTTCCATAAATCTGCACTTCACGGAAGGTTCCGTCCTCATTCAGCGGAATGCTTCCATGGAACAGAAGATTTCCATTATATACGGTATAAAGACCCCCCTTGTCCAGCAGAAGCCGGATATGATTCTGAAGCTTTTCACAGTTTCGGAATGCAGAGGAAAGTTTGTCCATGACCTCACGTTCTCCTTCTGTCAGTTCATAAGGATGCTTCCAGTCAATGGTCGGGAAATTGCTGTCACGAAGTGGATATTCCTTTCCGTCCGGCAGCGTGATTGTTCCCTTCTTTGGGTTGATCCGGTGCAGAAGTGCACGGTCTTCCATCTGAAATTCCTTATGTTTTCGCACCAGTTTTCCTTCTAATTTAAACTGGATCACAGCGATTGCCTTGTGCATTTTTTTGCCCAGTTCTTCTTCCAGAACGTTATAATTGGAAGCTCCCTTCATGGCAAAAATCTCGCACGGATCATCCTTATATGCTTCCATGACAAAGGTCGCCAGCGGCAGCATATTGATGCCGTATCCATCCTCCAGAATATCCAGATTTCCATAACGGATACTGTTTCTGACCACAGTTGCGATGCAGGCTTTCTGCCCCGCAGCAGCTCCCATCCACACAACATCATGATTTCCCCACTGAATATCCAGAGAGTGATACTGCATCAGACGATCCATGATAAAATGTGGAGCCGGACCTCTGTCATAGATATCTCCCAGAATATGAAGATGATCCACAACCAGACGCTGGATCAGCTCTGCCAGTGCAATGATAAAATTCTCCGCACCACCAATCTCAATGATGGTATTCACAATGGAATCATAATAAGCCTCTTTGTCCAGCACCTCCGCCTTCTCCGTAATCAGTTCCTCGATCACATATGCATAATCCGCCGGAAGTGCTTTCCTTACCTTGGATCTGGTATACTTCGATGCCGTAGTCTTACAGATTTCAATCAGACGATACAAAGTAATCTTATACCAGTTCTCCATATCCTCCTCATTTTCCTTGACCAGGTCCATCTTTTCTCTTGGATAGTAAATCAGTGTTGCCAGAGAACGTTTGTCATTATTTCCCAGCGTATGTCCAAACACATCATCGATCTTCTTTCTCACTGCACCGGAACCATTTCGCAGTACATGGGAAAAAGCCTGATACTCCCCGTGAAGGTCAGACATAAAATGCTCTGTTCCCTTCGGCAGATTCAGAATCGACTGGAGATTAATGATCTCCGTAGATGCCTTTCCGATTGTAGGATAAATCTCTGCAAGTCTCTGTAAATATCTAAGTTCTTCTTTTTTCATATCCATCTCCCATTATCATGAAATACTTTTTTATAGCAATCCTCGTAAATAATGCATACGCTCTCCGACAGCACATCAGGCGGATATTCACTGCCAGAGTTTGTTTATATCATCCTGTAAAATCAAATAATGACATCTGATTCGACTGTGGAATATCCCCGAACAGCTTCAGTTCATCCATCAGATCAATAACCGTTTTGCTGACCTTTGTCCGGTCGCGGAAATCATCCTTGGACAAAAATCTGCCCTGTTTGGCTGCATCCACAACCGCATCTGCTGCCTTGTCTCCAAGTCCGTCAATCGTCGCCAGAGACGGCATCAGCTTCCCGTCCACGATCTGGAATCGCTGCGCTTTGGCTGTATACAGGTCGATCGGTACAAACTCAAATCCTCTTGCATACATCTCCTGCACAATACGCATATCCTTCAGCGTATCCTGCTCTTTTTTGGA
>ERZ824473.4270-NODE-4270-length-12878-cov-3.232239_pt1 | contig 12878 bp, 14 predicted proteins | sample MGYA00519874_ERZ824473 | MGnify/ENA primary metagenome ERZ824473 (study PRJEB31778, sample SAMEA3449151) | human gut metagenome | biome: human gut; feature: human-associated habitat; material: faeces | place: United Kingdom | collected 2010/2012 ... | reverse complement strand
GGTATGGGATTGATCTACAGTCAATTCGGTACACAGATTGATCAGTTGTTATTACTCGCACAGACCAAAGGACCGGAAGTAATCACGAACTTTGCTAATGGCATTACTGCAGCATTACCAGGATTGGTTGCTCAGGGCGCAACGCTGATCATGGGAATCCTAAATGCAATTACGGTGAATCTGCCGGCATTGATTACTGCCGGAGTAAGCATTATATCCACATTGGCGAGCAGTCTGGCAGCACAATTACCGCAATTAATTCCATGTGCAGTGCAGATGATACTGACATTGGTCACATCATTGATAAGCAATCTTCCACAATTAATTACTTCAGGACTTAACTTAATGAAAGGCCTCGCAAGTGGAATTGCAAATTCAATCCCATTGGTGGCAGCGAAGGCACCAGTGATTATTGGAAAGCTTGCATCGACTATCATAACGAATCTTCCAAAGATTCTGACCGCAGGAGTGCAGATCATAAGTAAACTCGCTGTTGGACTAGTGCAGGGAATACCGGCATTGATCGGAAAGATTCCAAGCATGGTAAGCCAGATTAGGAATGCATTTACCAGTGTGAACTGGGGCAGTGTTGGAATGAATATTATAAAGGGCATTGCCAGTGGATTAACCGGTGCAGCCGGTGCAATCGTAGAAGCGGCGAAAAGTGCAGCAAACAAAGCATTAGATGCGGCAAAGAGTGCTCTTGGAATCCATTCGCCATCCAGAGTATTCCGTGATCAGGTAGGTAAGATGATGGCTCTTGGTATGGGAATTGGATTTGAGAAGAACATTCCGATCAAGTCTATGAACGTGGGTGTGCAGAAAGCGGTATCCGGATTGCAGAAGTCCGTAGATCTTGCATTATCGGCGAGAACTGCAGACAAGACAGTTGGAAGAGTAAAGAATTATCCGGGATTCGATGGAGGAAAAGATATCGATTATGACCGGTTAGAAAAAATCCAGATGCGAGCTGCAGAAAAAATGGCGAAGCGTCCAATCTATCTGGGAACAAAGAGAATTGATGAGCCATTACCGAAAGGAGCGGTGCCGGCATTATGATAAAGGCATATTATAAGAACAGCAAGGGAGAGGTGCTCTGGTTGACCAGGGCACCTTTTCGTACAATAGATGCGGACTGGTTTGACAGTACATGGGAAGAGACAGAGGGTGGTTATGAAAAGGTAATTACCTTGGACGTATTTGGAAAGAGAGAAGAGTTCACGAAGAACATGGAAACGCTGTATAGAATCATCTCTGTGGATGCTGAAACAGGGAATTACGGGCGTTTATATGTGAATGATACGTTCTTGCCGTGTCAGATTTATAAGACCAAGAAAACGGGATGGAAAGGATATGTGTATACGGAGGCAGAGCTTACATTCCTTGCTCCGGAATTGTCTTGGATCACAGTCTTGGAAAAAAGATTTTTCCCGCAAAAAGAAATAACTGCAGATAGCGGCTTGGATTTTGCTTGTGATTTCCCATTTGATTTTATGAACGAGAAAAGAGGGACTGCAGAATTTGAAGTTGATCATATTATTCCGTCCGATTTCGAAATGGTCATATATGGACCATGCGTAAATCCTAAGGTATTAATGAATGGTTATCCATATGAAGTCCTTACTACGTTAGAGAAGAATGAATATTTAATCATCAACAGCTCGGAGCAGACGATCATGAAATATCTTTCCAATGGAACAATAGCGAATCTGTTTGACGTCCGTGGATATAATTATTCCGTATTTGAGAAAATCCCATCCGGATTGATATCAGTAAATTGGAGTGGAGACTTCGGAATAGATTTATATATATTTCTGAAGCGGAAGGAGGCAGCATGGTAATTCTGGCGACAAGGAGCAGAGAAATAGGAACGAATCCACTGTTAGATGCGAATTGCACCTTTGATGCTAACAAAGATAGGGAATTTTCCATCAAGATTGCCAGATGTAACTGGACAGAAGAAATGATATTCGGAAATCTGGTGTATGTGCCAGATACGGAATTTGGCGGAATTATCGAAGATGTGTTGACCGATACAACTCTGGATTATGTAGAGCTGAAAGGTTATACATGGCGTGGACGCATGGCAATGAAAGTAATAGAGCCGCCGGCCGGAAGTGATTACAGGGTGGTGTCCGGGGAGTTAAATGCAATTCTTAAGAAACTGATAGAACCGGAATTTGGAGGATTATATGTTGTATCAGGGGAAAGTACCGGGGTGGCCGTAAGCAATTATCAGTTTGACCGCTATTGCACATTGTTAGAAGGAATCACCAAGATGTTGAAAACTGTTGGATATAGATTGGATATTCAACACAAGCGAGAGCGAGGGGTTCCCGGATACATTCTGATCAGAGCCGTACCGATCGTGGATTATTCCGATGAGATTGAGCTATCAAAAGACTCAGGACTTAATTACACGATGGAAGATAAAAGAAATGGAGTAAATCACTTGATCGTGACCGGAAAAGGTGAGCTGAAGGATAGAAATGTATTGCACTTGTATGTATGGCCAAATGGTTCATTCAAGAAGACACAATATTATAAGGGATTGGCTGAAATCACTCAGGTATATGAAAATACATCAACAGAAACGGATGAATTAGAGAGCCAAAGCACAAAGAAATTGCAAGAACTATGTAGCAAAAAGATTTTTGGTATGGACATAGCAAAGCTTGGTATTGATGTGGGCATTGGAGATATTGTTGGTGGCCGGGATTATCTTACAGGGATGTATTCCAGTCGTCCAGTAGCCAATATTATTTATAGTGTTACAAATAGAGTAGAGTCTAAAGAATACGAATTGGAAGGAGAGAGCGATAATGGAAATAGTTAGTGGAAGAACCGGGAGACCCCATGTTACAAGTCAACAGTTTCGGCAGATCATTGAAGGAATCGTTGGTGATGGGAGTTGTATATTGCCATCTGGAGAAAACTTGGAGCCAGAGTTGGTGTCCAACAATTCATTAAAAATCCGAAGCGGAATGATGTGCCATCATGGAAATGTGTCTTCTGTAAAAATCGGGACTTATGATGAAGTGGAACTTACAAATGGTTCACAGGGGATGAAGAGGATAGATCTGGTTGTTAACCGGTACACAAGAAATGAAGAGGATAATACAGAAAAGAATGAATGGATCGTGATTATGGGCACGCCGGCAGAGTCTAATCCGACAGTTCCGGAATATACAAAAGGAAATTTACAGGAAGGTGATCTTGTGGACGATTGTCCGGCATTTGAAGTTCATTTTGACGGAATTAATATTACGGAAGTAACGAAGATGCTGGAGATCGCTCAGACAAATAAGGATTTGACTGAGAAATTGGGGTTCCAAATGTTGCTTAACACCGATGCGCAGCAAATCTATACGATGTATGGCGGAAGAGTAAAAGTAGTATCCGGAACCAAGGTGGTTGATGTATCTCGAAATATTGGATACGTACGTGCATTTTCCGGCGAAGAATTAAAAGCATTATTTGGAGAGTCTTTTAATGCAACGCGACTTACTGTAACCACCTGTAATGGTGACGATGTGGCCCAAGAAACTCATTTTTACGAGCCGGAAATATGGAAAGGTGAAATATTTCAATATTTTTATCCAACCTCCGTTGAAGGGAAAATGCGCATCAACTATAAAATGGAATATGTATACGGGGATAATAGTTGACTCTGATTTGTAGGGAAGTTATCCAAAATATATGATGGTGTAGTTAATTCTAACTTTCGCCGTGCCACTGAAAAGTTCAGCATATGTGGCGTACCATATTCCGTTTAGATAGGCAGTACTGTCCATATGCCCTCCGCTTGTACGTGCAGCGGCATCACCTTCCGCAAATATGGCTACTGTGTTCAAATTTGTAGCGTCTGAAACACCAAACATTTTGTTAATTTCCGTATTCGTAAATACACTCGCTGAGTTATTTCCGCCTGCGACAGTTTTGATTATAGTTCCCGCTTTAATTTGGGGTATATTTGCAATTTTATTGGACAAATCCTTATTTTACACAGAAAGGAGAGAGATATATATTATGAAAATTACTTTTAATGATGCGTCAGAAATGACCATCCAGTCAGCAACCATCCGAACAGATGGAAGTCTTCTGATCAAAACCATCTCTGCTACAGAGGACGAACTCCGGAATACATTCCAGGACGAATTCCGGACGAAAAAGATTACTGTAACGGAAAGAGAAACGACCGTAGCAGAGTACGAAGATTACACAAACCTGAATGCACTGGTGAAATATACCGGTGGGATTCTTGGCGTAGTGATGTATCGGGAAAAAGAATCACCAATGGATCGTATTGATGCACTGGAAGAGCATGTGGACAATCTAACGGAAGCTAATAAAAGCCGTGAGGCTGAAAATGCAGAGCTTATCGCTACCGTGGACAGTATCCTCACAGACGTGTTACCGGCACTGCTCGGTGATGGCACAGAAGAAACTAATACAGAAAATACGGTTACAAAATAAGAAAGGAAAAGAAAGGATGAATGATATGACAACATTTATTGCAAGCAGAATTATGGAAGAGGCTGATAAAAGCATTGAGGCAGGACAGAAGAAATACCGTGCATATTTTGTAAAGACGCGATTATACAAGAGATGGAAAGACAATGTTGATACCATTTTAAAAACCGATGGTTACGATGAGGTCATCGTAGAAAATTAAGGAGCGTCGTGATGAACAATATTATAGAATGCAGGTTGGATTCCACCTGTAAGGAGATATACACGGGTATCTGGCAGCATGATTATGGCCAGATACTCAGGATCACAGGTGCAAATCTGCCGAAAGCTGTAGAGATTCAGTTCTCGCTCAAGGATAAGGGCGGAGATACGCTTACAAGAATCGGTACTACAGTAGATGGTGCGACAGAGGTTAAAGTTCCAGACAGCCTCTTGAAGAATGAAAACTGTACGCAAAATTATCTAATCTACGCTTGGATATATGTTACCAATGATACGTCCGGTAATACAGAGCATCAAATTATTCTGCATGTGAAATCGAGACAGTTAAAAATCATGGTAAGAGCATTCAGGATTAGAATTAAAAATGGAGAGAGCATTGAGGACATCGCAGAGGATTATCCGGCATTGACGACTGACGACCTCGAAGCGATCAAGGAAGAGCTGGAGAAATGAGGATGATGATATGGAAATCAGAGCAAGACCGTAGCAGGTCTTATTTTTATACAAAAAAATTAAGAAAGAGTGAGGTATATGAAGAAAATGGATAAAATTTTTAATTGGATCAGCGTAATGTTCGGTCTGATCGGAGGTGTCCTCTCGTACTGGCTTGGTGGATGGGACGTGCTTTTAAAGACAATCGTCTTCCTGGCAGTGGTAGATTACATAACAGGAGTGATCAAAGGTATTTATACGAAAAAGCTGTCATCGGAAACGGGATTCAAAGGATTGTTGAAAAAGATCGTAATGTTTATTGTAATTGCTGTGTCTTTTTCCATCCAGGAATTGATTGGAAATACAATCCCATTAAGAGAAGTTGTGATTATGTTCTATATTTGTAATGAGGCACTGAGCTTATTGGAAAACGCAGCAGTATTTGTACCGATTCCAGACAAGCTGAAGGATGTATTAATACAGTTAAGAGACAAAGATACAGAAGAGGATACAGAGGGCGAGTAATCGCCCTCTTATTATTTATGTGCGACGTCGCACAGGAAGGAGATTACTATGAATATCATCGAAACAAATCTTAAATTCAAAAACAGCATGACCAACAGATCCACTACAAAAAGATTTATCCTGCACCATGCAGAAGCATCTAAATGCACAGCAGAAGACATCCATCGCTGGCACTTAAACAACGGATGGGCGGGTGCCGGATATCACTTCCTGGTAAGGAAAGATGGATCCATCTACAGACTCCGGCCGGAGAATAAAGTAGGAGCGCATGCACAGGGAGCCAACTCCGACAGCATTGGAATCTGCTTCGAGGGGGCATATATGACAGAAACCATGCCACAGGCGCAGATTGATGCCGGCAAGGAGTTAGTAGCGTACTTGAAAAATAAATACGGCATCAGCAAGGTACAGGCACACAGAGATGTATGTTCGACTAGCTGTCCAGGAAAGAACTTCCCGTTCAATCAGATCGCAGGAGCAGCTGCAGCAAGTGCACCAGTTAATTCCACCACAGCAACAAGTTCGGCAGCAAAACCGGCAACGCCTTCTGGAAACGACTGGGTACGCAGACTGCAGAAAGAATGCAATGCTCAGGGGTTTTCCAAGCAGGTTGTTGATGGGATTCCAGGGAAGAATACTCTTGCCGGTTGTCCAACCTGCAGAAAAGGAGCAAGAGGAAATATCACGAGATTAATCCAGGAGAGGCTGAACAGTCTTGGATTTAACTGTGGCAAAGTAGATGGAATCTTTGGTGCTGGAACACACGCGGCAGTAATTGCGTTACAGAAAGCTTATGGACTCACAACTGACGGCATTGTTGGACAGAACACATGGAGAATCTTACTGGGAATGTAGGAGCTTGTTGAGTAAGTAGATTAAATATAGATAAAAAGTATTGTTCTTCCCAAAAAGCGAAAATTAACAAATAGAACAAAAAATCAACAAGCTGTTGACAAACTAAACAAAGTGTTGTATATTGTGAATGAGCAAAGAAAGAACAAGTTGAACAATGGAGGGAAGGACAATGCTGACAAAATTTGGAAAGAAATTAAGGGCATTACGCTTGGAAAACGACCAAAGATTAAAGGATATGGCTGATAAACTTGAAGTTACTGCTGCATATCTGTCAGCTGTAGAAAATGGCAAGCGAAGTGTACCAGATTCATGGATTGAAAAGCTGTCTATTAGTTATAAATTGTCAGAAGAAGAAATTGAAGAGTTGCAAAAACTGGCATATGAAAATAAGACGGATATTAAGATTGATTTAAATAATGCAGAAGAACCAGAAATAGGTTTAGCGCTGTCTTTTGCAAGAAAATTTAAAGACCTTTCAAATGAACAGGTATGCGAAATTCAAAAAATACTAGATGAGTAAGAAAGGAAGAAAAGAATGGCAGAATGCGTTGCAGAACCAATATCCAGAAAAGATATTCGAATGATGGCAAAAAAAATAAGAATCATAGAAAAGAGTAATGGAAAATATTTTTTTGATATTGTACATTTCCTTGAAGTTACATTGCCAAAGATTGATCCGTCTTTTACGTTTTTAGTAAAAACAATGCGCGAAATGGGAGAGTGTCACGGACTGACATATCCCGATAGAAATGAGATACAAATTAGAGAAGATGTGTACGAACGGGCATGTGAGGGAAGTGGAAGAGATAGATTGACAATGGCTCATGAACTTTTTCATTTGTTATATCACGGGAAGGAAAATATAAGTTATGCACGAAGTGGCAGTATAGAGACATATAGAAATCCTGAATGGCAAGCCGATGCATTTGGAGGAGAATTATTAATTCCATATGATTTGGTGATTGGTATGAATCCGCACCAGGTGGCGATTGAATGTCAAGTGTCACTAGCTGCTGCAAAATGCCAGTTGAAAAAAAGATGATGTATCAAGCATAAGCTTTATACATAGAAAAAACCAAGCGCATAAGACGCTTGGCACTTACCGAAAAAAACTGTATCAGTTGCTTCGGTCAGCTATATTTTCCCTTAGACAAGTTAAGTATAGCACGGTACAGTTCCTTTTGGCAAGTGAAATTGCGAAAGGAGAGAGTCTTATGTATATAATTAGAGCATCAAGAAAATTACCTGATGGCACAGTAATATATGCACGTGATTATGGAAAACGTGGTTTTCCTATCTGGATCGGTCCAGGACCAGAACCGGAATCAACGAAGCATGTATATTATTAAAGAGTTACTACTATTAGCAGTTTATAAGCTGACCGATATTCTGCCTGTTTTAGAAAAGGAGAATATTATAATGGCGAAAACAAAAACAAGCGTAAGAGGAAAACAGGATAAAAAGATTGTGGTTGTAAAACCATATACAAGAAGTGATGGTACAAGGGTTGGTGGACATAGAAGATCAACACCTAACTAATATTATATAGAAAGCGGAGACAAAAGGTCTTCGCTTTTACTATTATATGGTATCAGTGAAGAAAATCAGCGGTGTTCATCTGGCTGGATTGCTACACGATATGGTGGTAAAATATATGTAGAATAGCATTATAAATAGGTAAAAATCCACTTTATAGGTTATAGCAAAAAGGTCATCCAGTTCGGACACTGCACCTGCCGCCCGTCACAATACTGTGTCAGTATCGGCTGCTTCACATTCGGTCTGGAAAGATAATCGGCAAACAATTCATCAACGATCACAGAGATCGTATCATAGATATTCCGTTCGGGAATCCATTTATGGTCAAAAGCGGTGGATGAGGTAATCGTGAAATCATATCCTTTGTTCCGGTACCATTCTGTATACACACGGTTCAGTGTGAAGGACATGATCGCCAGAACATTTGCCCGGATCGTATCTTCAGGCCAGGTAGCATAGATTTCGCTGGAAGCCACATTTTTGATATAGTCTTTATACTTTACGTAATAATTTCTTGCGGTAGAATCCCGCGGGCTTCCATCGTGGACAACAATATATTCAGGAACGACGACACGACTTAAGACAATCTCACCGGATTCGATGGTTGGCTTGATCTCATCCTCTGGAATCTTGGGTGGGTATGTGGCATATAATGTATGAGCGGGTATGACGAACATAGCTTCATTTTCTTCCTGGTTATCGACGGGTTTCATGCTGACATTCTGCAGGGCTGTTACGTGGGGCAGAATCTCTGTTCCGGCAATGCTGACGGATTCATATCCGGCAGCAGATATTTGTAAGGTGTATTCTGAATATGGCTGGATCTCATTTTCCGGGTCCAGGCTGTATTCCAGCGGTGGTGCGGCAAGATCGATCATATCGGTCTGTCCGGAACTGTCGGTAGTAAGCTGCTCTAAAGGAGTTTCCGGGATACCGGTGTAGGAGATGGAAATCCGGGCTCCCTGAATCGGATATGCAGTGATGTCGGAGACAAGATTGATCTGCAGACGGCCTTTATCAGGAGTATCCTGAGTGGTTGGAGTCGCTCCATTCATAATAATAGGACCTCTTTTAAGACTCTGTTACTGACAGAGTATGCAAAAGTAAGAAAAATGTGAGAATTGCGGAAAGAGAAAGAAACCGGTATAATAAAGTATTCCTACATTATGCAGGAAATCATAAGAATGATAGAAACAGGAGCGAAAAACAGAGCATGAAAAGAAGACATTTGCGAATATATAGAAAAAGAAGAAAAAAGAAAACGCTCATCCTGATTCTGATATGCATCTTACTCATAGGAATCGCGGCAGCAGAGCGAATCGGATACATAGATATGGAACAGTTTATTTCCAATAAACAGGAAGCGATTCCTTATCAGAAAGTATCCAAAACGGCAGAAGAGAACACAGAAAAATACTATTACCGGCAATTGCCGGAAGAACAGAAGCAAGTTTATCGGGAAATCCTGGAAGGTGTCAGAAATCACACAGAGGAGATATATGTACATGATACAGATGCGGATGAGACGAATCAGATATTCCGGAAGCTGATGAAAGATCAACCGGATATCTTCTGGTGTGATGGAACAGCGACAGCTACAACGCATAAGGGAACGGAAAGCTATACGGTTCTGAAACCAAAATATTTTTATACAGCTAAGGAAAGCCAGACGATGCAGACAGAGATTACGCAGGCGGCAGCAAAGTGGCTGGCAGGTCTGGATGCTGACGCAGATGAGTATCAAAAAATTCTCTATGTGTATGAAAAAATCGTAGATGAAGTGGACTATGACGAGAGTGCACCGGATAACCAGAACATTTACAGCATATTTGTCAATAGGCAATCCGTATGTGCCGGATATTCAAAGGCAACGCAATACTTACTGGAACAGCTTGGTGTGTTCTGTACTTATGTGACAGGAAAGACGACAGAAGGCGGAAACCATGCATGGAATCTGGTGAAGTGCAACGGCGATTATTATTACGTTGACACAACCTGGGGAGATCCGGTGTTTCAGCAGGAAGAAGGCGAGGATATATCCCGGGATACAAATCAAGAAACAGACACTTCCGGGAATAAGACAAATATCAGTTATGATTACATGTGCTGTGATGATACACAGCTGTTCCAGACACATATCCTGGATAAAGACACGCAGATGCCGGAGTGCAGCAAGATGGATTGCAATTATTATGTGGTAAATGGAATGTATTACACGCAGTATGATGCGGAACAGGCATTGGGAGCCATGAACCAGACGATCTGGACGAAGAAAAGTGCGACCACTTTCAAGTTCTCTGACAATGCGATTTATCAACAGGCGCATGATGACATTTTCCAGAAAGAACTTGCAAAAGCAGCGCAGAATCTGGCAGACTACTATGGGTTATCACAGGTGAAGTACCAGTACATCGATGATCCGAGATTACACAAGATTGTAATATTTTGGCAGTATTCATAAAAAAACAAAAATATCCGTTGAAAATCCTCGGATTATGTAGTATAATTTTTACAATTTGTGAAGACATAAATTGTCTGGTACCGATGGATCAAAACAGGGCAGTTTTGTGCTTGCACAAACTGCCTTTTGTTCTATATTTTTAAGAAAAAATTCCTTGTTACAACGAATTTTTTTTGCCCAAATATAGGAATATACCTGAGGGACGGCGGAATGGCTTCATAAAAAAGAAAAAGAAACACAGAAGGGAAAAGGTGAATATATGAAAGCATTTCTTATATTAGAAGACGGGACTGTCTTTACCGGAACCAGTATCGGTTCGACAAAAGACATGATTAGTGAGATAGTGTTTAATACTTCAATGACAGGTTATCTGGAGGTATTAACCGACCCTTCTTATGCGGGACAGGCCGTAGTAATGACCTATCCATTGATTGGAAATTATGGCATCACACCGGATATGGAGTCAAGGAAGGCATGGCCGGATGGATATATCGTAAGAGAACTTTCCAGAATGCCAAGCAACTTCCGTTGTGAAGGAACAATTCAGGATTTCCTGAAAGAACAGGATATTCCGGGAATTGCAGGAATTGATACACGTGCCCTTACAAAGATTCTTCGTGAAAAGGGAACCATGAATGGAATGATCACCACCAATGAGAATTATAATTTAGACGAGATCCTTCCGAAGCTAAAAGCTTATACAGTTGGTGATGTGGTATCAAAAGTAACATGTGATGAAAAATATGTCTTAGAAGGCAATGGACCAAAGGTAGCTCTTATGGATTTTGGTGCGAAAAAGAACATTGCCAAGTCTTTAAATGAACGTGGCTGTGAAGTAACAGTCTATCCGGCAGGTACAAAGGCAGAAGAAATCATTGCTTCTGAACCGGACGGTATTATGTTGTCTAATGGACCTGGAGATCCGGAGACATGCGTATCTATTATCGAAGAGATCAAGAAATTATACAATACTGATATTCCTATTTTTGCAATTTGTCTTGGACATCAGCTTATGGCACTTGCAAATGGCGCAAAGACTTATAAGTTGAAATATGGACACCGCGGCGGTAACCATCCGGTGAAGGATCTGACCAACAACAGGGTTTATATTTCTTCACAGAATCATGGTTATGCAGTTGATGGTACATCAATTGACCCGAAAGTAGCAAAAGAAGCGTTTATCAATGTTAATGACGGAACCAACGAAGGACTTGCATATGAAGGAAAGAACATTTTTACAGTTCAGTTCCATCCGGAAGCTTGTCCGGGACCACTGGATTCCGGATACCTGTTTGACAGATTTATGGATATGATGAAAGGAGCAAAATAATGCCTAGAATTAAAGATATTAAGAAAGTATTAGTAATTGGCTCTGGTCCTATTATCATTGGACAGGCAGCGGAGTTTGACTACGCAGGTACACAGGCCTGCCGTTCGTTAAAAGAAGAAGGTCTGGAAGTAGTTCTGCTGAACTCTAATCCGGCTACAATCATGACAGATAAAGATATCGCAGACCGCGTATACATTGAACCTCTGACAGTTGAAGTAGTAGAACAGCTGATTTTAAAAGAAAAACCAGACAGTGTCCTTCCGACACTTGGCGGACAGGCAGCGCTGAACCTGGCTATGGAACTTGAAGAGAATGGATTCCTCAAGAGAAATAATGTACGTCTGATCGGTACTACTTCCGAGACGATCAAAAAAGCAGAAGACCGTTTGGAATTCAAGATGACGATGGAGAAGATCGGTGAGCCTTGTGCAGCTTCTAAAGTCGTAAAGGATGTGCAGACAGGTATTGAATTTGCAGAAAGCATCGGATATCCGGTTGTACTTCGTCCGGCTTATACACTTGGAGGAAGCGGCGGAGGAATCGCGGATAATAGAACAGAACTCGTAGAGATCCTGGAAAACGGACTTCGTCTTTCACGTGTTGGGGAAGTTTTGGTAGAACGTTGCATCGCAGGATGGAAAGAGATCGAGTACGAAGTAATGCGTGACAGCAATGGTAACTGCATTACCGTATGTAATATGGAAAACCTGGACCCTGTAGGTGTACATACCGGAGACAGTATCGTAGTAGCACCTTCTCAGACACTGAGCGATAAAGAGTACCAGATGCTCCGTACATCTGCTCTTAATATTATCAGTGAGTTAAATATCACTGGTGGATGTAACGTACAGTATGCGTTGAATCCAGATTCATTTGAGTACTGTGTAATCGAGGTTAACCCTCGTGTAAGCCGTTCTTCTGCACTTGCATCTAAGGCAACAGGATATCCGATTGCCAAGGTTGCAGCAAAGATCGCTCTTGGATATACACTGGACGAGATCAAGAACGCAGTAACAAAGAAGACATACGCAAGTTTCGAGC
>ERZ824473.4233-NODE-4233-length-12964-cov-49.678286_pt1 | contig 12964 bp, 10 predicted proteins | sample MGYA00519874_ERZ824473 | MGnify/ENA primary metagenome ERZ824473 (study PRJEB31778, sample SAMEA3449151) | human gut metagenome | biome: human gut; feature: human-associated habitat; material: faeces | place: United Kingdom | collected 2010/2012 ... | reverse complement strand
TTGGACGCTTTTTCTCCGGAAGAGGTAAAGCAGTTCGTCGAAACAATCAACATCAACTGTACGTTGCTGCTGGCGTTGATAAACGATATTCTGGACCTCTCGCGCATAGAATCGGGCACGATGGACTTTAAGTTCGGAGCATTCAACCTGGCGTTCATCATGCAGGAGGTCCATGAATCCCAGCGTCTGAGTATGCCTCGGGATGTAGAGCTGCGTATAGAGATTCCGGAAGGGGAAGACAAATTGGTCATCACCGATTCCGTCCGCTTGAAGCAGGTCGTGAACAACTTGATAAACAATGCCAAGAAATTCACGGTAACGGGCAGCATCACCTTCGGCTATGTCACGAACCGGGAAGGATATACCACCATCTTTGTCGAAGACACGGGAAGCGGTATCTCCGAAGACGCCCAGAAACATATCTTCGAACGCTTCTACAAAGAAGACAGCTTTACGCAGGGTGCCGGTTTGGGGCTGAGCATTTGCCAGACCATCGTAGACCGCTTGCATGGTTCTATCTCGGTCTCCTCAGAGTTGGGAAAAGGAACGCGTTTCGAGGTGGTGATACCGGATGCGAACGAATAATCATTCAATCCGTTTGCAGGCATTGGCTTGCAGAAACTCCTCCAATATATCCTCGTAATTGCCGTGTAACATGATGTGGTGGTTGCCCAGCGGTGTCTTGAGGAAATAGTCGGCAGGGGAGTTCATTTTTATCCGTACTTGGGTGCGGCACATATTGATGTAGTTTGTATTCTCAACAAGCGTGCCGGTGCTCAAGTAATATTCGTCCAGGCTTTCGCTTCCGCATTTTACGATGGTTACATCTCCCGTCGGCAGGATTCCCTGAATACCGATGCCGCTTTCCGTCTCAAAATGGTTGCGTATGATGAACTGCTCCGTTTGTGCGATGCCGATGGTGCAGTGTGCCAATATGATTTCATTGGTACGGGCATTTATCATGGAAGGATTGGCCATGAAGGAGTTTTTCCCCGTCAGCACTTTTACGGCCAGCATGGTGAAGACGGATTGCAAATCGCCTTCACATCCGGCAATGATTCCTTCGTCGTTCAGCAAGGCAAGGGCAAGGCAGCCGGTGGTTCCCGTTTGGTCTATCAGGCGGAAGCAGCTGAGGGTAATGGCGCTCAGTCGCTCTTCCTCTACAATCCTCTTGATGGCTCGATACAGCCGCATGGCTTTTATCATGTCTTCGGGGCTTGCCTCTCGGCAGGCAAGCGCTTTTCCTGCCAGTCCGGCGCATGCTTCGCCCACCTCGTCGTCCGTTATCTGTCCGTAGTATTCATAAATGCGGTCCAATGAGACGTCTGTGTACTCGATACCCCAGCGGCGTTTGGCAAGCAGATAATCCACATTGCTGGCAACGAGCCAGCTGGACGGAGTGCCCATTACGCCGATGCGCATGCCGAAAAGGCTGCGTTGTGCCACGAAATTGCTGTGCAGGACAAAAATACGCTTGATGGTCTCGGGGAGCTCTCCGTGAAGAATCTCGCTTTTCATTCCCCGGCCGCGCAGCCAGGAAGATATTTCGAGAGCGGCGGCCAGTGAGTTCTGCATGCCGTCTGCCAAGAGGATGGCGGGGCGGGGAAGGGATTCGAAATGCTGGATTACCAGCCGTTCCACACCTCCGGTGGCAATGAATATAATACTGAAGTCATCGGGTGATAACTTGTCTATGTCTTTGTAATCAATGAAGTTGACGGTAAAGTATTTTTCCAATTCAGTCAATATCACTTCGTGGGAGCTACGGACTGATGCTTGTTTATGCAGTATGGAAGCAAAAGTTATAAGGTTGATGACCATGGTGTTATTTACTATTTGACTATTTACTATTTACAATTGATTCTACTTGGCTCGTTTGCTTTTTCAAAGATACAAGTTTCTGTTTACATATCATAGAGTTTTTACGATAGATAAGTTTTTTAAAGTTTTTATGGTCTTGCCTTCCTTTTGGTTTCAAATAATTCGCTACATTTGCAACTTTAATGATAAAGTGATAGCAATATCACCTATAAATACTCTATTAAATAGTAAATCATAAATCGTCAAATAGTAAATAAACCTCATGCCAACAATATCTATTCGCGGAATGGAGATGCCCGCATCTCCTATCAGAAAACTGGCTCCTCTGGCAGATGCTGCCAAGCAGAGGGGTATACATGTATTTCACCTGAACATCGGTCAACCCGACCTGCCTACTCCGGAAGTCGCGATTGAAGCGATACGGAACATCGACCGGAAAGTTCTGGAATACAGTCCCAGTGCGGGATATCGCAGTTACCGCGAGAAGTTGGTGGGTTACTATGCAAAGTACAATATCAATCTGACTGCAGACGACATCATCATCACTTCCGGCGGCTCGGAGGCGGTGTTGTTCTCTTTCCTGGCTTGCCTCAATCCGGGGGATGAAATCATTGTTCCCGAGCCGGCCTATGCCAATTATATGGCGTTTGCCATCTCTGCCGGAGCCAAGATACGCACCATTGCCACGACCATCGAAGAGGGTTTCTCGTTGCCCAAGGTAGAGAAGTTCGAGGAGTTGATTAACGAGCGCACGCGTGCTATTTTGATTTGCAATCCCAACAATCCTACGGGTTACCTCTATACACGCCGTGAAATGAACCAGATTCGCGACCTTGTGAAGAAGTACGATTTGTTCCTCTTCTCGGACGAGGTGTACCGTGAATTTATTTATACGGGTTCTCCCTATATCTCTGCCTGCCATCTGGAGGGCATTGAGAACAATGTGGTGCTGATTGATTCCGTGTCCAAGCGCTATTCGGAGTGCGGCATCCGCATCGGTGCCCTGATAACGAAGAACAAGGAAATCCGGGATGCTGTCATGAAGTTCTGCCAGGCGCGTCTCAGTCCTCCGTTGATAGGCCAGATTGCCGCAGAAGCATCGCTGGATGCCGATGAGGATTATCTGCGCGACACATACGATGAATATGTAGAACGCCGTAAATGCCTGATTGACGGATTGAACCGTATACCGGGCGTATATTCGCCCATCCCGATGGGAGCATTCTATACGGTGGCAAAGCTTCCAGTAGATGATTCGGACAAGTTCTGTGCCTGGTGTCTGTCGGAGTTCGAATACGAGGGACAGACGGTATTCATGGCGCCTGCGTCCGGATTCTATACTACGCCGGGTTCCGGTCGCAACGAAGTGCGTATCGCATACGTACTGAAGAAAGACGACTTGAACCGCGCCTTGTTTGTTCTGCAAAAAGCATTGGAAGCCTATCCAGGACGAACCGAATAAAATGAAATAATTCATTAGGCGCGGATTACGCGGATTACACGGAAAACTTAAGATAAAGACGTTTGTTTCAAATCTTCCGTGTAATCTGCGCCTAAAAAATAATGACCCATGAACTTATCTCGCTTTATAGCGTTGCGCATTTATCGCAACTCGGAGCCGGGCAAGCAAGTTTCCCGTCCGGCTGTCCTTATTGCCATGGTGGGTATTGCTCTCGGACTGGCGGTGATGATTATTGCCGTGTCCGTCATTGTTGGCTTCAAGAGCGAGGTAAGGGATAAAATCGTGGGTTTCGGTGCCCATATCCAGATAGGCAACCTGGATGCTGCACGCTCTTATGAGACGCGCCCGGTGGTGGTGGGCGACAGCATGATGGCTGCGCTTTCCGATTATCCCGAAGTGAAGCATGTACAACGCTACTCCACCAAGCCGGGGATGATAAAGACCGCCGATGCCTTTCAGGGAATGGTGCTGAAAGGTGTGGGGCAGGAGTATGACAGCACCTTTTTCCACCGCCATCTGCTGGAGGGGGAGTTTCCGCAATTCAGCGATTCCGCTTCGTCCAACCGCGTAGTCATCTCAAAGTCTCTTGCCAACAAGCTGCAATTGAAACTCGGTGACAAGATAGACACCTACTTCATCCAGGACGATGTGCGTGCCCGCCGCCTGAAGATTGCAGGTATCTACCAAACCAACTTCTCTGAATACGACAACCTATTCCTGCTTACCGACCTCTACCTGGTGAATCGCCTGAACAACTGGGAGCCAGACCAGGTGAGTGGCGTGGAGCTGGAAATACGCGATTATGACAAGCTGGAAGAAACCACCTATGAGGTAGCTGCCGATACGGACGGGAATCCCGACCGTTATGGCGCCGAGTATTGCGTCCGCAATGTAGAGCAGCTCAATCCTCAAATCTTTGCCTGGCTGGGCATCTTGGATGTCAACATCTGGGTCATTCTCATTCTGATGATTGGAGTGGCGGGGTTCACCATGGTATCCGGCCTGCTGATTATCATCATAGAGCGTACCTCCATGATAGGTGTGCTGAAGTCTTTGGGAGCCAACAACTTTACTATTCGTAAAGTTTTCCTTTGGTTTTCGGTCTTCCTCATCGGGAAAGGCATGCTCTGGGGGAACATAATCGGCCTTGCATTCTATTTTGTGCAGCGCTGGTTTGGCTTGTTCAAGCTCGACCCTGAAACCTATTATATGGCTACTGTTCCGGTATCTTTCAATATCTGGCTGTTCCTGCTACTGAATGCCGGTACATTGCTGGCTTCAGTCCTGATGTTGTTGGGCCCTTCATTTCTGATTACACGCATCCATCCGGCAACTTCCATCCGTTACGAATAAGAGAATCACTTTCTCAGAAAATCGCTTTTCTTGCGGAACAGACAGTACCATTTCCAACGTAAAGACTGTATCGGCTGCAATAAGTCGAAAGCCGGTAGTGTGAAGTAATATCTACGTTGTTCTTCCAGGTCGCGGGCGGTCTTGTTGACAATGACGGCCTGCAGGGTGAAACGGAACAGGAACAAAAGACAAGCGACGCCTGCTGCCAGCCAGTGGAAGTGCAGAATGCCGATGACCATCGCGGCTATCCAGGATGCGTGGAATACCAGGCGGGTCAGGGTCTCAAAACCGGCCAGCCAGCGTTGCATCCCATGATACAGCCGTGCTGTGGAGGCGTAACCTATTTTCTCTTCTTTCCAGTCCTTGGCACGCAGAAGCGGTTGCATGCGTACAATGGCATTGGCATCCGTTTCCACCCGCGTGTTCTCCGGGGTAGCCACGTGGTTGATGAACAAATCGTCGTCTCCCCGTTGCAGGTTGAGGTGTGCGGAGAATCCTTTCTGTTGGTAGAAGAGTTCCTTCCGGTAGGCCAGGTTACGCCCGATGCCCATGTAGGGGCTGCCTGCCAGGGCAAATCCCAGATAGCGCATGGAAGTGAACAGATTGTCGAATGCCACCCGTTTGTGCAGCCAGCCTTTGCCGCGTTCGTAGCCGCTGTATCCCAGCACCACTTGGGTACGTGATGTGAAGTTGCGTGCCATCAGTCGCAGCCATTGGTTGCTTTGGGGCATGCAGTTGGCATTGGTAAACACCAGCCATTCATATTTGCTGGCCTTGATTCCAAGCGTCACGGCCAGCTTCTTGCGGCTGATGTAGCGGGAGGAATCGGGCACGAAGCTGTGGTAGAGATGGGGATATTTCTCCTCGAGGATGGTCAGGTAATCTTCGCTCTCATCGGTGTTGCCGTCGTTAATGACGATGACTTCAAATTGGGGATAGTCCTGCTCCAGCACGGCGCCCAGGTTGCGGCGCAGATTCTCGGATTCCTCGCGGGCGCAGATGATGACGGATATGGGGGGCAGTTCCTGGGTGAAGTGCGTGTCTCCCTGCTTCACGGCACGGCTGCGCGCATGAATACGGTTGTAGAGACAGAGGTAGTAGATAATTTGAATAAGGAACAGACCACCCGCCGTAGCGAGTACGATAATTTCAGTTGAATCTAATGTAAATGCTTCCATGTGCAGTAGGACGTTTATGTGCTGCAAATTTACACAATTTCCGGCACTACCTCAAACTTTGTTCCGGGAAAGTGCTTGGACAAATACTGCTTGATGTATTTCATCGTGTCTTCCTGGATAGTCTTGTCCTCTACCGTGGGATAGAGGTTGTAGAGTACCGTATCGAGCGCGATGTCCCGGTTCTTGATGGCTTCGAAGCTCAGCAGGGTGTGGTTGATGCTGCCCAGCTTTCCGGAGGTGACAAAGATAAGCGGGTACTGCTTCTCCGCAATGTAGTCTATCGTCAGGAAATCTTCGGTAAGGGGAACCATCAGACCGCCGGCGCCTTCTACGAGCACGGTATCATAGCGATGGGAAAGTTCCCTGGTGGCACGCTCTATTTTTCCGAAGTCTATCGGGCGCTTGTCTATGCGGGCGGCGAGGTGGGGAGAGCAGGGATAGGAGAATATCTCGGGCATGGTCAGCCCCTCTTTGTCTTCCGGCAGGTAGCCGGTTCCGGTGAGGCGGCGGTGCAGGTCGATGTCCTCGGAATGACCGGTGTTGCCGGTCTGGATGAATTTTTGGGTGATGACGCGCAGGCCGCGTTGCATAAGCTCACGGGCGTACCAGGCGGTGCAATAGCTTTTTCCGGCATCTGTATCAATGCCGCTGATGAAGTAGATGTTTTTTGTTTCCATTATTTTGTTTTTTTTCGTGCGATGATATAAATAGGGTGATAGGTCAGGCTTACGTTGCCTGCGGCATCACTGAACCGGGTTGTGTATTCTTTGCAGAAGGATTGCAGGCGACTACGCGTCCACATCCTTTTTTCCGTACCCGTGACTCCGGTTTGCTTCAGATGCTTCAGCACTGCCTGGGGAGTGGGGAAGGGCAAGGATATCACCTCTTCTTCGGCATGAAGAATATCGAAACCGGGAGACAGCAGGGCTTGCAGCTCCTCAACGGAGAGATAGTCCAGCCCGTGCCCAGTCAGTTGGCGTATTTCGTGCATGTTTGTGGCGCCGAAGGTGCTGAAGGCAAGCAGGCCGTCTGCCACCAGTGCTTGGTGGCAGCGGGTGAAGAAAGCACCTGGGTCGTTGAACCATTGCAGGGTGGAGCACGAGGTTATCAGGTCGGTTTCTCCGGGGAAGTCGATGGCTTCGGCATCACCGGGGACGAACTGCACGGTAGTGCCGTCGCAAAGTTCCTTGACGCACTCCTCCATTTCCCGGCACAAGTCGTTCAGCAGCAGAGCTTCCGGTTGCAAGGTGTGGAGGAGGATACGTGAGTAGCTTCCCGTTCCGCAGCCAAACTCTACGACACGGCGGAAACGTGTGTATGGTTCCTTTATGAGCTGCATCATCTTCTCGGCGACTTGTTGCTGCACGCGGGCCTCCCGGGTATAGGTATTCCGGGCTTTGGCAAAGCGGGCGGCTATCAGTTGTTTGTCCATCGGGTTCAGTGGCTTGTCCATAGGTCTTGCAGGTAATGTCTGAATAACTCTTCCTGGTAGTGGGTATCCTCCGTTTGCAGTACGGGGGTGCCGAGTATTTCCCAGGCTTGCAGCTGGTTGGCTGGTGGAATGATGCGGTCGTTGCCTCCCGTTACTGCCTGCTGCCAATGGAAGGTGGCAGCAGGCAGTGTGTGGTACATCTTCTCAATCTCCGTCAACTCATCTCTCAACTCTTCCAGCGGACGGCGGGGGGTGATTTCCAGGAAAGCTTTGAAGGCTGCTCCGTTGGCGCACATGCGGCGGAGGAATTTGTGCAGTGAAGCCCCGGTCAGTCCGTCCAATGTCCCGTGGTAGATGGCGGGTGGAATGCCCATATGCTGGTCTATGGGGTAGGGTGTTCCGTTGATGGCGATGCTGTTTGCCATATGGATACCTTCGCCGGATGTACCTGGCGATGAGAGCTGTGGCACGGTCTGCGAAGCCGCCCATACCCCCATAGACCAGCCGATGAGGTTAATTTCGCGGTATTCTTCCAGTCCGGAGGCGTCAAAATCCAGTGTGCGGTAGTCATAGCACACCATGAAGTCGCTGGCTGCCGGACGATACATTTTGAAAGGAGTCTCATCGGCTCCCCAGCCGGCAAAGAACAGCAATAGCCGGGGATGATGTTCGTGTATAATGTAACTTTGTTTCATCTGTTTTTAGAATCGTATAGCGTTAGTATTCTTCTCTTCCTTTAGGGGAATAAGGGGGATCAGTTCTCCAATCTCATCTTCCCGTATGTCCGCTGTCAATGAGAAGCGGATGCGTGATGTTCCTTCGGGCACCGTGGGCGGGCGCACCGGCAGTGCATAGAACCCATGCCTCTGCAGCAGCTCTGCACACAGCACGGTGTCGGCACTGGGGCCGATAATCAGTGGGACGATATGGCTTGCGCTGGGGCATCCGTACCCTTTGGCTTGTAATGCTTCGCGCAGCGTCCGGCCGATTCTTGCCAGATGCTCGCGGCGGTTCTGCATTCCGGCAAGTTTCCGCACGATAAACAGTGTCCAGGCAATACTTGTCGGAGGCAATGCCGTGGTGAAGATGAAGGTTCGCATCCGGTTGACGAGATACTCGCGTATCGTCCGGCAGCAGGCGATGTATGCGCCGGCAGACGCCGCTGCCTTGCCGAAGGTGCCCACGAGGAAATCTATATCCCGGATGCATCCGGTTTCTTCGGCGCAGCCCAGACCGCGCAGTCCCCTTACGCCGAATGCATGGGCTTCGTCCACATAGAGCAGTACGTTGGAGTATCTTTTTTTCAAACGCACCAATGCCGTGAGGTCGGCTTGGTCACCGTCCATGCTGAAGATGCTTTCTGTGACGATAATCAATTGCCGGAATGTTGCATGGTGTTGTTCCAGCAGGCGTTCCAGTTGTACCAGGTCGTTGTGGCGGAAGCGGATGCAGCGTGCGGTGGATAGGCGGATGCCGTCGATGATGCTGGCATGCACCAGCTTGTCTGCCAGTATCAGGGTTTGTGCATCGCTCACGGCGGGTAGAATCCCCATATTGGCATGATAGCCGCTATTGAGCACCAGTGCTGTCTCTGTGCCGAAAAGTGTAGCGAGTTCCGTCTCCAGCTCTTCGTAAATCCCGAAGTTCCCCGTCAGCAGGCGGGAGGAGGAGGAAGTCGGCAGGAAGGTGTCCGGTGTCAGTGTCTGCAGGAATTCTTCCTTCAGCTGGCGGTCGGCAGCCAGACCCAGATAGTCGTTGGACGAAAGGTTCAGCATATGCCGGCCATCGGCTACAACCGTGCGTCCCTCGTGTGTCAGTTGCGGCAGGCGGCGCAGGTTGCTGTGTTCTTTCAATGTTTGCAGCTCTTGCTGCATATAGTTAGTTACGTTCATAAATTCTTGATATAATAATTTTCCCTTTATCCTCTCAATTCATTTCCTGTATAATTTTCATCAACCCTCCCGTCAGCTTCCTCAACTGTTCCGGCTCTATAATGAACGGAGGCATCAGGTATACCAATCTTCCGAACGGGCGTACCCAGATTCCCTCCTCAACGAAGCGTTTTTGCATCCACGCCATGTCTACGGGCTTTTTTGTCTCAATCACCCCGATGGCTCCCAGCACACGTACATCCGTCACTTGCGGTAATCGGCGTGCCGGTTCAAGCTCTTCTTGCAGTTGCCGGCTGATGCGAGTCACCTTGCCTTGCCAGTCGTATTCGGGCGAGGTCAGCAGCTTCACCGAAGCGCACGCTACGGCGCATGCCAGTGGATTCCCCATAAAGGTGGGTCCGTGCATAAACACCTCCGGTGTATGGTTGGAGATGGTATCCGCCACTTCATTCGTCGTCAGTACGGCAGACAGCGTCATGTATCCGCCCGTTATGGCCTTTCCTATGCACATGATGTCCGGTTCTACACCCGCGTGCTCCCAGGCAAAGAGTTTTCCCGTCCGTCCGAAGCCCGTGGCTATCTCATCGAATATCAGCAGCAGGCCATGTTCCTTGCATATCTGTGCCGCTTCGCGCAGGTACTGGGGGTGGTAGAACCACATGCCGCCAGCGCCCTGCACCACAGGTTCGAGGATAAGCGCTGCCAGTTCCTCGTGATGCTCCTCTACCAGTTTCCGCAGTTCCACCGTATCCCGTTCATCCCATTCTCCGTGGAAGCGCGAGCGCGGCTGCGGCACGAAATAGCGCACCGGCAATGATGCCCCGAACAGCGAATGCATGCCCGTCACCGGGTCGCAGACAGACATGGCATTCCATGTATCCCCGTGATAGCCCGAACGGATAGTCACAAAATTGTTCTTCTTCGCCTTTCCCTTGCCATACCAGTACTGCACGGCCATTTTCAAGGCTACCTCTACTGCCACCGAGCCCGAGTCGGCATAGAATATCTTCTGCATGGACGGCGGGACGAGCGGTAGCAGCAACTGGCCCAGTTCAATGGCAGGGTCGTGTGTCAGCCCTCCGAACATCACATGCGACATCTTGCCCAGCTGTTCCTCTGCCGCCCGGTTCAGTGTAGGGTGGTTGTACCCGTGGACGGCGCACCACCACGACGACATTCCCTCTACGAGTGTTTCTCCGCTTTCCAGGGTGATGGTGGCGCCTTCGGCATGCTTCACCTTATACACCGGTAGCGGGTTGGTGGTGGAGGTATAGGGGTGCCATAGGTGCTCTCTGTCGAACTGCGAGCCGCAGAACCGGTATCCGGCATCTTCTATCAGTACCTTGTCTTCTGACACTTTCGAGCCGAGCGTTGTCAGCAGGTCGCCCACGATGGCGGAGTTGATGCCGATGTGTAGCGCTTGCTTTACGGCCTCCTTGCTCAGTTGCGAGCGTCCTCCGGCAAAGCGGAGGAAAGCTGTCGGGTTGATGAAGCGGAAGAGGGCGATGGTGGTCAGTATTTCCTCCTCGCTGAGTGGTGCCTGCCGTTCCAGCGGTGTGCCGGGGATGGGGCTCAGGAGGTTGATGGGGATGGACTGTACTTCCAGCTCGCGCAGTGTGAAGGCGAATTCGATGCGTTGCTCCATGCTCTCGCCCATGCCGATGATGCCGCCGCTGCAGATGTCCATGCCTACATTGCGGGCGGCTTGCAGGGTGCGCAGCTTCTCTTCCTGCGTGTGCGTGCTGCACAGTTGGGGAAAGTAGGAGGGGGCTGTCTCCAGGTTGCAGTGATAGCGGGTGATGCCTGCGTCGTGCAGTGCCCGCATTTCGTCTTCGTTGAGCAGTCCCAGTGATGCGCACAACTGGATGGACGAGTGCCGGCGCATGTGCCGGGCGGCTTCGCACAGTTTCTCCATGTTTCTGGAGGAGGGCTTCCGTCCACTGGTCACCAGCGAGAAACGTGCCACGCCCTGGGCTTCATTATGCCGGGCATGCCGCAGGCATTCTTCTTTGTCCACCAGGTCGTACACGTCTGCCTGGGTTTTGTAGTGCGACGACTGTGCACACCACTTGCAGTTTTCCGGGCATCGTCCGGACTTGGCATTAATGATGGAGCACATGTCAAACTCCTCCGAGGCCAGGCCCCGGGTTATCTCGTGGGCAGCTTCGTATAGCGCTTCCTTGTCGGGTTGCACAGCCAGCCATTCGGCTTCTTCCTTACTGATGTGGCTGCCGCGCAGCACTTGTTCCTTCAACTTCTGTAGGGTCATATCTTTCTTGGGTTAAGTTCGTGGATAAAGACAGAGGTACGGATTGCCGGGGCGGTGCAGCTCGTCATTCTGCTGCATGGCTTCCGGTAATCCGTACCTCTTGTTCTCTTTTGTTTCAGGCTATATGTGTCTTGTCCGCCCGTATTCCCGCAGGGGCGGATGAATTGTGTTTCAAAAAGAATGTGCCGGTTCGTTCCCAGCTCCGTGAGGATACTTGTCAGGGCGCTGCTGCTACCCAGCGGAATGCCGGTGTCGGTTTCTCTTCCTTCCGTTTCCCCTTTCCAGGCACTCTCTTCCCCGCATCCGGCATGTCCGGCGGTTCCCGCAGCCTTCTGTTTGGACAGAGAGCTGTCTGCCACGCTTTTGCGCAGGCAACCGATAGTGACACACCGTCCTATGCTGGCAAATGCAGCGTAGGCTTTTCTGCTCCAGCGGCGGAAGCGGATGGTAGGTGCGGCGGGTGATGTATTCCTCATGTTTTTTTTCAGCCTGATGCGGTTTTGTTTCCTTTTAGCGGATGCAAATGTAGAAAAAATAATTTCATAACGGTAATGGTCATGCATGAAAAAGCCGCGCAATAGTTGCATTTGCGCGGCTCTTCTTTAAGCAATGTCGTAGGATTTCACTCTTTGGACGACTGGTAGTAGAGATACCAGTCATTATTGGTGGCACCATTGGACTCTACCCATTTGGCGAAATCGGGATACTCCAGGTCGATGCGTACGGTTTCCTTTGCCGGAGTGAACCGGATGGGGCCTTCCGTGCCGGTTGTGGCTGGCAGCATGATGGCGAATGGATATTTGCCGTCCTTGTTGATGTAGTAGGCATCGTCTTTGGCTCCGATTTGCTCTGCGTTGGCTCTGCCGGTCGCTTTCTTCTTGGGCAGATGCACTTCTGTCCGGTTGTCGGCTCCGGCTGTATACTGGGCAATGATGAACGGATTCAAGTCGGTTTCCAGATTCTTCTTAGGCAATGTGTTGTCTGCAAATGTACGGGTTACGGTAAATTCGTTGCCCTGCACAGACTTTGCATCGGGGAATAGGATGACAGAAGAGGTCTCTGTTTCATCGACTGCTCCGGCAGGCAGTTCTATGCTGCCTCGCTGGCTGGCCACATATTGCACGGCAAATGCGTTGGAGTATGTGGCGGCACCACTTTTCTGTACGGGTACAAAGGTGTCTTCCACCTTCAGCACATAATTGTTGCTGTTGAATGAAATGGCCCGTTTGTGTTCGATAATCACGTCGTTCAAGTCATAGTCACCGCCATTGGGCCAGATGTCTTCGTAGGCATACGTGCGGTAGGTTGTTTCAGAGCTCGTCACCGTAGGCTCTTCCGGGTCTATGACCGGGCGGTCCGGGTCTTGAATGGCTTCATTGGGGTTAGCATCGATACAGAACAGTATGTCTTCGTAGCTGGTATCATTGCCATCTTCTACTCCATAGACTACCGTGCCGTTGCTGGCGGAGAGGGAGATAAAGCGGGCTTGTTGGTCTGCATATATCTTGTTCCATTCTTTATTGGAATATATATAATTTATAGAGTAGTCGATACCTT
>ERZ824473.4232-NODE-4232-length-12966-cov-5.696848_pt1 | contig 12966 bp, 13 predicted proteins | sample MGYA00519874_ERZ824473 | MGnify/ENA primary metagenome ERZ824473 (study PRJEB31778, sample SAMEA3449151) | human gut metagenome | biome: human gut; feature: human-associated habitat; material: faeces | place: United Kingdom | collected 2010/2012 ... | reverse complement strand
TAAGCTGAAGGATTACATTATTTTATTTTAGAAATTTTTAGTTTGTGTATTGAACTGAAAAAATTATTAAACCATATAACATTTATTATTTATAAAAAGCATGTAAAAGTGATGTTTTTTGAGTCCGTCCCCAAAAACACCCAAAAACATTAGTGCTTTTTGAGTCCGTCCCAAAAAACACCATTGACAAAAAAACAAAAAATATGATAATATAAAACAAGAAAGCAGAAGAAAAGAGCTGCAAAAATAAAAGGAAGGAATGTGGTAAAATGGAAACAAATGAAAACCAAAACCAAAACGAACCAATAAAGGAGCAAGCAAACACAAACAACTGGGAAGAAGTAAAAAAAGGAGAAGTTGTAGGACAAAAAGAAGAAGACAAAAAATATAATGGAGTAGGAATAGCAAGTTTTGTATGTGGACTAGTAGGAATATTCTATTATCAATTCCCATGTGGATTAGCAGCACTAATAACAGGAATAATAGGAATAGTAAAATTTAACCAAAGCAAAGAAAAAGGAAAATGGATGGCAATAACAGGAGTAGTATTAGGAGCACTAGAAATATTATGCTCAATAATAATATTATTATTAGGATTAGGAATATTTATAACAGCATTAGGAACAATGAATTAGGAGTTGAAAAAATTGAAGCAGATAAAACATTTTGCAATATTTATATTTATAATAGGTATGATTGCTGTAGTAGCAGCAGCATACTTTTTATTTATACAAGAAGAAACCCAAATACCAGAGCAAGTACAACAAGAAGAAAAAATATACACAAAAGAATATGGAAACAAAAAAGTATTTGCAATAGAGCCAGCAGAAAAAAATAAAGACAGCAAATATATACTATATTTCCATGGAGGAGCATATATGGGAGGGCTAGAAAAATACCATTGGGAATTCATAGAAAAAATAGCAAAGCAAACAGGATATGGAGTAATAATACCAGATTATCCACTAACTCCAAAATATACATATAAAAATGTATTTGAGATGGTAGAACCATTATATCAAGAGATAATAAAAGAAATAGAGCCACAAAACTTAATAATGATGGGAGATTCGGCAGGAGGAGGACTAGCATTAGCATTAGAAGAAAAATTAGGAGAAGAAAATATAGAAGTCCCAGAAAAGCTAATACTAATATCACCATGGCTAGACACAACAATGACAAATCCAAAAATAGATAAAATCCAAGAAAATGACAAAGACTTAAGCAAAGAAAAGCTAAAAATAGCAGGAATTTTATATTCAGGAGAAAAAGAAAATAGCAGTTATTTAGTAAACCCAATAAATGGGCCAATAAACAAACTAAAAAATGTAACAATATATACAGGAACATATGATATATTAAATCCAGACGCAAAAGATTTTGTAGAAAAAGCCAAAAATGAAGAAATACAAATAACACTAAAAGAATATGAAAAAGCAAGTCATATCTGGATATTAAAAAATCAAGACGAATTAGCCACAAAAGCATATGAAGATTTGATAATAGAATTAAAAAAATAATAAAAATTTAATATATGGTGTACTAAAATAAAAAGTCGAAATATAATATAATATGGAGTTCTTTTCCAAAAAATATAGAATGATGGAAGGAATGAGGAAAAATGAAGTTAAATGAAATACAAATAAATAAACCATGTAAAATATTAGATATACACTGCAAAGAAGATATAAAAAGGAGACTATTAGACTTAGGTATGGTAAAAGGAACCAAAGTAACACCAGTATTAGTAAGCCCATCAGGAGACCCAAGAGCATTTGATTTAAGGGGAACACTAATAGCAATAAGAGAAGAGGACACAAAACTAATAGAAATTCAAGAATAAAAGCCAAACATAAAAAGTACCACAATAGTCAAGCAAAAACGAATAAAATCAAAAATATACACAAAAATAAACCTTCTTCATAAAATATAATAGTAGAAAAAAACACTAAAAAGCTACTAAATGAAGGAGGTTTTTCATGAGCAAAAAATATACAATAGCGCTAGCAGGAAATCCTAATGTAGGAAAATCTACTATTTTTAACAGTCTAACAGGAATGCATCAACACACAGGAAACTGGCCAGGAAAAACAGTAGCAAATGCAACAGGAGAAGCAAAAATCAATAACAAAGAATTCATATTTGTAGACATACCAGGTACATATTCATTGATGGCACATTCAGAAGAAGAAGAAATCGCAAGAGATTACATATGTAACGGAAATGCAGATGTCACAGTAGTAGTTGTAGATAGTACATGTTTAGAAAGAAATTTGAATCTAGCATTTCAAATAATGGAATTAACACCAAATGTAATATTATGTGTAAATTTACTAGATGAAGCCAAAAAGAAAAAAATAAAAATAGATTTAGAAAAACTATCAAAAATATTGGGAGTGCCAGTTGTAGGAACAACAGCCAAAAAGAAAAAAACGTTAGAAAATCTAAAAGAAACAATATACAAAGTAGCAACAGGAAAAATAAAATGTATTCCAAAAATGATAGAATATGAAGAAAAAGAGCATGAAAGCAACAAAAATCAAGAAGAAAAAAACAAAGCCAAAAATGCAGAAGAAAAAGTAACAAAAATATTAAACAAAGCAGAAGAAATTTGCAAACAGGTATGCACATTTGAAAATAAAAATTATAGTGAAAGAGACAGAAAAATAGACAAAATATTAACATCAAAAAAATACGGAATACCAATAATGATACTATTTTTAGCAATAATTTTCTGGATAACAATAATAGGAGCAAATTATCCATCAGAAATATTATTCACATTTTTTGGATGGATACAAAAAAAATTAATATATATGGCAACATATATAAACTGTCCACAATGGTTATCAGATATGTTAATATTAGGAGTATATCAAACACTAACATGGGTAATATCAGTAATGTTACCACCAATGGCAATATTTTTCCCATTATTCACATTTTTAGAAGACTTGGGATATTTACCAAGGATTGCATTTAATATGGATAAATTCTTCAAAAAAGCATGTTGCACAGGAAAGCAAATGATAACAATGTGTATGGGATTTGGATGTAATGCATGTGGAGTAACAGGCTGCAGAATAATAGATTCACCAAGAGAAAGATTAATAGCAATATTAACGAACAATTTAGTACCATGTAATGGAAGATTTCCATTTTTAATATCAGTAGCAACAATATTTATAGCAGGAAGTTATGGAAAATTCTCAAGCATATTAGCAACAATAAGTGTAATAGGAGTAATAATATTTGGAATATTTTTAACATTAATAATATCCAAAATATTATCAAAAACAATATTAAAAGGAATGCCATCATCATTTGTGCTAGAATTACCACCATATAGAAAACCACAAATAGGAAAAATTCTAATAAGGTCCTTATTTGACAGAACATTATATGTATTAAAAAGAGCAATAAAAGTAGCAGCACCAGCAGGATTAGTAATATGGATAATGGCCAATACTACAATACAAGGAAATACGATACTAACAATAGTAGCAAACTTTTTTGACCCATTTGCAAAACTAATGGGATTAGACGGATATATATTAACAGGATTTGTTTTAGGAATACCAGCAAATGAAATAGTATTACCAATAATACTAATGTGTTACTTAAAAACAAAAACATTAGCAAATATGGAAAGCACAATGGAAATAGGAGAAATCCTAAAACAAAATGGATGGAACATATTAACCGCAATAAATGTAATGATATTCACAATACTACATTTTCCATGTGCAACAACACTAATGACAATAAAAAAAGAAACAGGAAAATGGAAATGGGTAGGGCTATCATTTTTAATACCAACAATTTGTGGAATTTTAGTATGTTTTGTAACAACAGGTATTTATAATATATTTACGTAATGTGTTTGTAATAGCACTGTAATAATTTTGTAACAAAAAAGTTTTCCTTAGAACCAAGCAAAGAATAAAATAAAAATAAAAAAGAAGTCATAATTTGTTGCAATTGCAACAGAAAAAGACTTCTTTTTGTATATAATAGAAACATAAATTTTAAAAAATATAAAATAACAAATGGGGAATTGAAAGGAGATAGTGCAAAATGAAAATCATAAAAAGGGATGGAACAATAGTCGATTACGATCCAGAAAAAATAAGAATAGCAATAGGAAAAGCAAATAATGAGGTATCAAAAAAAGAAAAAGCCACAGAAGAAGATATAAATAATATAATAGGATATATAGAGGACCTAAAAAAATCAAGAATATTAGTTGAAGATATCCAAGACATAATAGAGAAAAAATTAATGGAAATAGGAAAATATCAACTAGCAAAACAATATATAACATATCGTTACACAAGAGCATTAGTAAGAAAATCAAACACAACAGACCAATCAATAAAAGAGTTAATAGATGGAGAAAGTGAATATTGGAACACAGAAAACTCAAACAAAAATGCCAAAGTAGTAACAACACAAAGAGACTATTTAGCAGGAATAACAAGTACAGACATAACAAGAAGATTTTTATTACCAGAAGACATAGTAAAAGCACATGATGAAGGAATTATACATTTTCATGATGCAGACTATTTTGCCCAAAACGCATTACACAACTGTGACCTAATAAATCTAGAAGATATGTTACAAAATGGAACAAACATAAATGGAGTAATGATAGAAAAACCACATAGATTTTTAACAGCAATGACAATAGCAACACAAATAATAACAGCAGTAAACTCTAGCCAATATGGAGGAGTAACAGTAACAATGACACATTTAGCCCCATTTGTAAGAGAAAGTTATAAAAGATTTTTAGAAAAATACCAAGCAAGAAACTTCTCAAAAGAAGACTGTGAAAAATATGCAAAAGAGGACCTAAAAAAAGAAGTAAGAGATGGAGTACAGACATTCCAATATCAAATAAACTCAATGACAACAACAAATGGACAAGCACCATTCTTAAGTGTATGTTTATACTTAGGAGAAACAAAAGAATATAAAGAAGAATTAGCAATGATAATAGAAGAAATTCTAAAACAAAGAACATTAGGAATGAAAAACGAAAAAGGAGTCTATGTAACACCAGCATTTCCAAAATTGTTATATGTATTAGAAGAAGATAATATAAATGAAAACAGTAAATATTGGTATTTAACAGAATTAGCAGCAAAATGTACAGCAAAAAGAATGGTACCAGACTATATATCAGAAAAGAAAATGTTAGAATTAAAAGTAGACAAAAATGGAGAAGGACACTGCTATCCATGTATGGGATGTAGATCATTCTTGACACCATATATAGACCCAAAAACAAACAAACCAAAATATTATGGAAGATTCAACCAAGGTGTAGTAACAATAAATTTAGTTGATGCAGCATTATCATCAGGAAAAGATATGGAAAAATTCTGGGAAATCTTTGAAGAAAGATTAGAATTATGCCACAAAGCATTAAAAATAAGACATGAAAGACTAAGCAAAGCAACGAGTGATGTAGCTCCAATATTATGGCAACATGGAGCATTAGCAAGATTGAAAAAAGGAGAAAGCATCCACCCACTATTACATGGAGGATATTCTACAATATCATTAGGATATGCAGGATTATATGAATGTGTAAAATACATGACAGGACATAGTCACACTGACAACGGAAAAGGAAAAGAATTTGGAATTGAAGTAATGAAAAAACTAAATGACAAATGCAAAGAATGGAAAGAACAAGAAGACATAGATTATAGTGTATATGGAACACCAATAGAATCAACAACATACAAATTCTCAAAATGTTTAAGAAAAAGATTTGGAAAAGTCAAAGGAATTACAGATAGAGATTATATAACAAACTCATATCATGTACCAGTATTTGAAGAAATAGATGCATTCTCTAAACTAAAATTAGAAAGTGAATTCCAAGTATTAAGCCCAGGTGGAGCAGTATCTTATGTAGAAACACCAAATCTACAAGACAACTTAGAAGTAGTATTACAAATAATCAAATTTATATATAACAACATAATGTATGCAGAATTAAATACAAAATCAGATTATTGCCAAAAATGTGGATATGATGGAGAAATACTAATAGATGAAAATCTAGAATGGTATTGCCCAAACTGTGGAAACAGAGACCATGATACATTAAATGTAGCAAGAAGAACATGTGGATACATAGGAAGTAATTTCTGGAACAAAGGACGTACACAAGAAATAAAGGAAAGAGTGTTGCATATTGATAACAAAGACGACGAGTAATGAACAAAAGCGGACATTAGTAACATTGCACTTATTAGAAATTTTTAAAGTCCGCGTCTTTGTTCGTGTGCGAAATTTGCAAAGCAAATTTCTGTACATTGCTATTTTCATCTTATAGAAAGTTCGGAGAACTTTCCTATAAGATTGAAAAAATTACAATTTTGGCTTCGTTAAATTTAGAAAATGAAAGAAGAGATTGCAAATGAGATATAATAAAATTAGAAAAATGGATATAGCAGATGGACCAGGAGTAAGAGTATCAATCTTTATGCAAGGATGTACATTCAACTGCAAAAATTGTTTTAACCCAGAAACACATGACTTTAATGGAGGAAAAGAATTTACAGAAAATACAATAAACAGAGTATTAGAACTATGTGAAAATGAAAATGTAGAAGGACTTTCAATATTAGGAGGAGAACCAATGAATCCAAAAAATATAGAAGGAACAACCAAATTAGCAAAAGCATTTAAACAAAAATTTCCAAATAAAAACTTATGGGCATGGTCAGGATTCAAATTTGATAGAGACTTAAAAGACAAAGAAGTAGTAAAATATTTAGATGTCCTTGTAGATGGACAGTACATGGATGACTTGCACAACCCAACTCTAAAATGGAAAGGTTCTTCAAACCAAAGAGTTATAAATGTTCAAGAAAGCCTAAAACAAAATGAAGTAGTATTATTATAAAACCAAACCAAAAAATAAAAATAGCAAAAATACCTAATTTTATGGCATATACCAACAAAAAATGCAATGTTAGAAAATGGAAAAAGTTTTTAAAACAATGTATAAAAAAACGTAAAACAGTTAATACTGTAAGTAAATCAAGCTTTCGACTTTTTTGTTAAGTTTGAAGCTTAATAAAAAATAAATAAAAGACAAAGGAGGAACTTTATAATGAAAATAAAGAAAAAAGAGGTAGGAATAACACTAATAGCTTTAGTAATTACAACAATATTCTCTTATGACGAATTTATAAAATCTAGTAATAACAAAAATGTTTCCTCCTACAATCAATTTAGTTAAAATCATAAATTTTCAAATATTTAAAAGATGAATTTAAAAGTTCATCTTTTTTTGAACTAAAAAATAAAAATTATGGAGGTAAAAAATTATGAATAGTAAAGAATTAAAAAAAGAATTTATAGATGAGAAAACAGGAATAAGTTATAATTAGTTGGAGATTATTATTTACCAAATTTAGTATTAGAGCCAGAAGAAAAGGTTATACTAAATAAATATGGTAGAATGAGATTAAGATATTTGAAAGAACATAAGAAAGTAGAATATACAATTTTATTTATGGAAGGTAAACTTAATAAACATTTGAAAGAAATACAAGAAACTGCGACTAAAAGATTTAATTTAATTATTGATGATTTGAAAGCAAAAAGTAGCTTAACAGAAGATATAAAAAGTACTGATATGCTTTATTGGGTCGGCACTATGAATGCAATTAAACAACAAGCAGAGGAGATTATACTAAAAGAATTAATATATGTTTAAAACTTTGCAATTTTAATAGAAAAATTTTGAATTTTATGATATAGTATAAACAAATAAAGTAGATAATTTAATTTGGCAGACAACATCTGACAAATTGGAAAGAAGGTAAAATGGATAATAAAATAGATATTAATAAATATAAATTATTATTAAAAAACATTAAGCAAGAAGTATTAAATGCCCAATATAAAGCAATTTATGCAGTCAATAAAGAATTAATGTTTATGTATTGGCATATTGGAAAAATTATTTTAGAAAATACTCAATGGGGAAATAAATTTATAGATAATTTATCAATGAATTTAAAAATTGAGTTTCCTGAAATAAAGGGATTTTCAGTAAGAAATTTAAAGTATATGAGAAAATTTGCAGAAGAATATCCAGATTTTAAATTTGTGCAAGAGGTTCTTGCACAAATTACATGGTATCATAATATTATCTTAATGGATAAAATAGATGATATTGAAGAAAGAAAATGGTATATAAAAGAAATTGTACAAAATGGTTGGTCTTCAAATATGTTAAAAATGCAAATTGATGGAAAAGTTTATGAAAGACAAGCTTTAGCGGAAAAAATAACAAATTTTGATTTAACATTACCAAGTGTACAAAGTGATTTAGCTATTCAAACTATGAAAGATCCGTATTTATTTGATTTTATTTCTATAAAAGGAAAAGTTAAAGAATTAGAGATAGAAAATGCAATGATAAATAAAATAAAAAATGTTTTAATAGAGCTGGGAAAAGGATTTGCGTTTGTTGGAAGTGAGTATAAATTAGAAGTTGGAGGAAAAGAGTATTTTATAGATTTACTTTTTTATCATTTAAAATTGAAATGCTATATAGTAGTGGAATTGAAAGCAAGAGAGTTCGAGCCAACTGATGCAGGGCAACTTAACTTTTATTTATCAGCAGTAGACGATTTGGTAAAAGATAAAGATGATAATGCAACTATTGGATTATTATTATGTAAGGGAAAAGATAACTTTACGGCAGAATATGCTTTAAAAGATATAAATAAGCCTATTGGAGTTAGTGAATATAAACTATTAGAAGACATGCCTGAATATTTACAGTCTCAATTACCTAAAGCAGAAGATATTGAATTACATATAAGAGATATTGAGGAGTTTGGAAATAATGAGGATGGAGAAAAAAATTAATAGATAAATTGGTTAGATGCGTCTGACCAATTTTGTTTTTGGCAAAAGGTATGAATTTTTTATATATTTCTCTATTTTATTCTATTAGTGTAGTGTTACAATTGATGTGAAACAAAAAATATAGAAAAAAAGTGATTCAAGTAGTATAATTGAATTGTCAAAATAAAAATTATACGAAAGGACTTGAATCACTTATGAATAATATTATAACACAAAATCAAAAAAATATTTAGAAGATTTAAGAAAACAAGGAGCAGCATACTTAAAAAGGTCAAACAGAATACCAATGGCGGTGTTAGGATATTTGACACCAAAAGAAAAAAGAGAAGAATTAAAAAAAGCATAAATATGAAACGAATTCAATCATACTATTTGAAAGAATTTGTTTCACATCATTGACATATATACAATAAAAAATTAAAAAATTCAAAAAATTACTTGCAAAAAAAAAATAAATATGCTAATATAAGGAAAGCAAAAGAAAGCAACAAAAAATAGGGGTATAGTGTCAATGGTAGCACATCGGTCTCCAAAACCGCCTGTGAGGGTTCGAATCCTTCTACCCCTGCCAATTAAATACGATTATGATGAAAAAGAAAAAATACTAAAAAATTATGAATAGAGAGCAAGGAAAAGGTGGAAGCCTTGTCATAAAGAGGTATGGGGAGCTTTGGAGTAATCAAAAACAAATTAAGGAGCTTAAAACAAAAAAAGTTTTAAGAATTAGGGTGGAAACGCGGAATCAAAACTTTCGTCCCTAGCTATATAAGGCTAGGAGTCGGAAGTTTTTTTATATTTTATGAAATTTCTCCGAACTTTCCTAGAATATAAAAAATAACAATCCACAGAAAAACAAAAAAGCATTAAACATAAAAATTAAAAAACAAAAAATAAAAAGGAGGAATTTATTATGTTAGAATCAATGGACAAACTAGTAAGTTTATGTAAAAGTAGAGGATATATATATCCAGGCTCAGAAATTTATGGAGGATTAGCGAACACATGGGATTATGGACCATTAGGAAATGAATTAAAAAACAATATAAAAGCAGCATGGAGAAAAAAATTCATACAAGAGCAACCAAATGTAGTAGGGTTAGATGCAGCAATACTAATGAATCCAGAAACATGGGTAGCATCAGGACATGTAGGAGGATTTTCAGACCCATTAATAGACTGCAAAGAATGTAAAACAAGACACAGAGCAGACAAATTAATAGAAGAATGGGCACATGAACAAGGAAAAGATATGATAGCAGATGGAATGACAGATAAGCAATTAATAGACTTTATAAACGAAAACAAAATACCATGTCCAAAATGTGGAAAAACAAACTTTACAGATATACGTAAATTCAATTTAATGTTCAAAACATTCCAAGGAGTAACAGAAGACACAACATCAACAGTATATTTAAGACCAGAAACAGCACAAGGAATATTTGTAGACTTTAAAAATGTAATGAGAACATCACGTAAAAAAATCCCTATGGGAATAGCACAAATAGGAAAAGCATTTAGAAACGAAATAACACCAGGAAACTACATATTCAGAACACGTGAATTTGAACAAATGGAACTAGAATTTTTCTGCAAACCAGGAACAGACTTAGAATGGCACAAATTCTGGAAAAACTATTGTGAAAATTGGTTATTAGACCTAGGAATGAAAGCAGAAAACATCAGATTAAGAGACCATTCACCAGAAGAATTAGTATTTTATAGCAAAGCAACAACAGATATAGAATTTGCATTCCCATTTGGATGGGGAGAATTATGGGGAATAGCAGACAGAACAGACTATGATTTAACACAACACATGAATCACTCAAAACAAGACTTATCATATCAAGACCCAGAAACAAACGAAAAATATGTACCATATGTAATAGAACCATCATTAGGAGCAGACAGAGTATTACTAGCATTTTTATGCAATAGCTATGATGAAGAAGAAATAGCAGAAGGAGACACAAGAGTTGTATTACACTTACATCCAGCACTAGCACCATTTAAAGCAGCAGTATTGCCACTATCAAAAAAATTATCAGAAAAAGCTACAGAAGTACACAGAAAATTATCAAAAAGCTTTATGTGTGATTATGACGAAGCAGGAAGCATAGGAAAACGTTATAGAAGAGAAGATGAAATAGGAACACCATATTGTATAACTGTAGACTTTGACACATTAGAAGACGAATCAGTAACAATCCGTGACCGTGACACAATGGAACAAGTCAGAGTAAAAATAGATGAATTAGAAAACTGGATTCAAGAAAAAATAAAATTCTAAAAAATATTAGCAATCAATTTATAAAAAGGCATTTCAAAAAAAGTGAAATGCCTTTTAAAAATCTTTATATATTAAGAACTCTACGCAAATTTAATAATTGTTAGTTATTATACAAGTTTTTCTCATACAAATCCTCAATATAAACATCTTTTTCCTCAAAATTATCGGTAAAACCAACTTTAGCTAAATGTTGAGTAACACCTTGAATCCAAACAGGTCTATCATCATAAAAAATATCACACTTTTCCTTATTATCCAAAATTGAATGTACTCTTTTTAAATCCATACAAACCACTCTCCCAAAATAATTTCTATATAAAGTATATCCAAAAAAATAATATTTATAACTAAAATAAAAAATATTCGAGCCAAAAGAAGCACAATAAAAAATCAAACATTAAGCATAGTTACATAAGCTATATATGATCCAAAATGCTATAATAACATAAACCTATTGTACAGAATATTTATCTTTCAATACTTGATGAATCTCTAGTATTTATTCCACTATCTTGATTTAGATTTTTAACACTATCATCTTTTGTTTTTATTGTAATAGGCTTTGATGCTTCAGCTTTAGTTTTTTCTTGCCATTCATTTATTAATGAATTAATTTCAGGATGCTCAGCAATAATTCTACTATACTGCTCACTTTGTAATACATCATTTACAATTTGCTCTGGTGTTTTTGTTGAACTATTTACATATAAAGAAGTTAAAAAGGATGTAACTTTATCATTAAGAGAAGGTATTCTATGTTTTGACTCAATTTGTCCATAATTATCAAATACGAGATCATATTTCATTGTTTTGGCTTCCAATTCTCTTATTTTAGATATTTTTTTCATTGATTTTTGATCTAATGTAGGTTCAATAATTGAAGCATCCAATTTATCTTTTTCTCTTGCTCCTTTGCTTTTAGACAGATAAGTATATTCTTTTGATTGAGTCTTTAAATTAATACCTTTATAATTAACAGGCGTTTTATTATATATCATATTAAATAATTCTTTAGATATTATTTTTTCTGTACCAACAAACTTTCCAGTCCTTTCATCAAAAGCATAACTATACGTTGTCACTTCATCATTATTTATTTTATAAACAAACAATCCAACACCTAATAAGGTACTATTCTTTATACTCGTATTTATATCATGACATCCAACGTTAAAATTACCATCAAAATTTATTATATTATTAGTTTTTATTCCTCTTTTATCTTCTACACTATATCCAATTTCTTGTAATTTTTTAATTATTTTTGGTAAATCTTCTTCTTTACACATGATATCTATGTCACTATTTTGTCTATACAAATCTTGATTAGTTTGAATTGCAGAAGAAATACCTCCAACAAGGTATGCATCAATATCATCTAAATTTCCAAATATCTTTGATAAAGTATCATACGTTTTATGATATTTATCATAACTTTGCTTAGAAACATTAGCAATCATAGGAAAATCATTTCTTCTAAATATTTGATTAAATATTCTAATAATAGTATCTCTGATTTTTGACATAAAAAATTCCTCACCACCTAATTATCACTTAAAATTTTATCATAAAAATTAAATTATAACAATTATTTTAACAAATTATTTCTTATTATATGACATAAGTTTGACAAATCTACTATAAAGATTTAAAAAAATAAAACTTTTGTTTGACATTTATTTGTTTGTATGATACAATGTGAAAAAACGAGAATGGAGTGGGGAAAATGCCAAGAAAAAAAGAAGAACTAAATAAAAGAGAAA
>ERZ824473.4228-NODE-4228-length-12971-cov-15.096779_pt1 | contig 12971 bp, 8 predicted proteins | sample MGYA00519874_ERZ824473 | MGnify/ENA primary metagenome ERZ824473 (study PRJEB31778, sample SAMEA3449151) | human gut metagenome | biome: human gut; feature: human-associated habitat; material: faeces | place: United Kingdom | collected 2010/2012 ... | reverse complement strand
CCGGATTTCCCGGATTTTCCAGATGAACCCATCGATCCGGATTTCCCGGACGAACCGATTCCGACCCCAGAACCGGAGCCGACGTACGAGGATGCTGTTCTGTACAGCAGTACGAATAAGCTTGTATTTGGTTCCAAACCATACAAAGGAGAAGGAACGCAGGAAGACCCATACACCTATCTCTGCGCACCGGGAACAGTCCTGACAGGCGGATTCCTGAATCAGATGGCAGGATACGCGGATGAAAAGGGAACGAAAAAAGAAGAGGACAGCGAAGGATACTGGTTCCGCCTGGAGATTCATGAAGAAAACAAAGCCGCAGAGGCGCTGGAAACCGTGTGGGAGCAGGATGGGACGAAGATTGCGAAAGCATACGAGACTTCGTATGAAGCAGTCCTGAGTCTGAAAGAATCCGAAGCGGCGGATGCACCGGAAATAAAAATCACCACGCCGCTTGCCAACACAGAGGTGGCAGAGGGCGGCGAGCTGAAGCTGAAAATCGGAATCAATGAGAAGAAAGATACCGAAGAGAAGCCGGATGAGAAAGCCGACGATAAAACGGATGATAGAACCGAGAGTCCGTCCGAGGACGATGTGACACAGCCGGGTGAAGCCGGAAATGGAAGCGGTGAGGCAGACGATTCCACGGAAAACACCGAAACGGATGTCACTTACACATACGTCTGGAAACACAACGGAAAGACAATCGACGGAGATTTTAAGGATACTTACACAAAAGAAAACATCACAAAAGAGGATGCCGGAATCTATACAGTAGAAGTGACAGCGAAAAATGACAAGGGTACTTCCATGGCAGTCAGCACTGCAAATGTGGCGGTAAAAGAAGGAACGATTACCCCGACACCAAGTGTAACTCCGACCCCGAGCGTTACGCCGGGACCGAGTGTAACTCCGGAGCCGACCGTCAGCCCGGAACCAAGTACAACACCGATTCCGACCACAGAGCCGGTTCCAACAGAAATTCCGGAGCCGAGCGAGACCCCAGTTCCGACGGAAACGCCGACGCCGACCGAAGCCCCGGCAGAACCGGAAGCGGAACCGCAGAGCGAAGATGCGCCGGAAGCAGTGCAGACGACAGCAAAAACCGTATTCTACGGTGAAAAAGCATCGGTACAGTCCCTCTTTACATCATCCACAGGAAGCAGCGCAAATAACAATACTTCTTCCGGTGATGATACCCAGATGACCTACACAAAAGATGAGTTGAAAAAAGCCATCAGCGAAAAAGAAAGCCAGATCCGTAATCTGAAGCTGGATCAGAAGGAAGAGGAACTCAAAGTCAAAAATACGCAGAAATCCCTGGATTCCCAGACCGTAAAAGCGACGATCAGCGGTGTGGTAAAGAAGGTTGGAAATGCAGAAAACCCGTCCAACGACGGAAGCGCCTTTATCCAGGTCAGTGGAAACGAGGGTCTGTACGTGCGCGGCTACTTAAGCGAGACGTATCTCGATCAGGTAAAAGTCGGCGATGAACTCAACGTGACTTCCTGGTCTTCGGGTGCTTTTGCAGCGGCAACCGTAACCGAGATTTCTCCGTACCCGACAACAAGCTACATGTCGTACAGCGAGACACCAGCCTCCTTCTATCCGTTCACAGCCGTTATCCCGGAAGGCGGAGAAGGTTTTGAGAACGGTGACTGGATCGAGATTGCAATCACTGTCGGAAACGATGTAGAAAACGGCAACGGCCTGTACGTCAGCAAAGAATTCATCCGCGAGGAAAACGGACAGAAATTCGTTTATATCCGGGATGAAAATGATAAATTAAAGAAACAGAATGTGGTAACCGGAAAACTTCTGTGGGGCAGTTATTACGAAGTGAAGAGCGGTCTTTCCGAAGAGGATTACATTGCATTTCCGTACGGCAAAACCGTGGTGGAAGGCGCAGACACGAAGGAATCCAGTTCATCGGATTATTACAACAGTTAAGGAGGCGCATTATGTTAGAAAATGTAAGACTTTCCTTTCAGGGAATCTGGTCACACAAAATGCGTTCCTTCCTGACGATGCTGGGTATTATCATCGGAATTGCGTCGATCATCTCAATTGTCTCCACGATCAAGGGAACGAATGAACAGATCAAACAGAACCTGATCGGAGCCGGAAACAACAACGTGACCGTCAGCTTAAAGCAGGGCGACGGCGATTACTGGATGGACAACGGACTGCCAAGCGGCGTGTCGAAACTGTCTGATGATCAGAAAAAGCGGATCCGCGAGCAGGATCAGGTGGAAAATGCATCGTTTTACACCGAAAGAACGTATGTGAGCGGCATCGCAAAAGGAAACACAACACTGGACAGTGCGAAGGCGCTTGGCGTGGATGAAAATTATCTGTCGACGTGCGGATATCAGATTTATCAGGGACGCGGCTTTGTGGAGAGCGATTTCTCGAAGACCCACAAAGTTGTCCTCCTCGACGATACCGCAGTGCTGACACTCTTCCCGGATGAGTCGCCGGTCGGCAAAACGATCGAGATCATGGGAGAGCCGTTCACGGTGATCGGCGTGATCAAAAAAGCCGATTCGTTCCAGCCGGTCATCAATTCCAGAGATGACTACTATACGTACAATCAGGAATCCTATCCGCTGGTGCTGATGCCGGATGTCTGCTGGCCGATCGTATTCCAGTATGATGAACCGGAAAATGCCGTTGTGATGGCAAAAACGACCGAGGATATGAGCACGGTGGGAAAGACAACAGCGGATATCATGAACGAATCCGTGACCAATACAACTGATTCTCTTTCCTATCAGGCGGAGGATCTGCTGGAGAAAGCAAAGAGTCTGCAGGAGTTAGGCCAGAGCACGAATCAGCAGCTGATTTGGATCGCGAGCATTTCGCTTCTGGTCGGCGGTATCGGTGTTATGAATATTATGCTGGTATCTGTAACGGAACGTACAAGCGAGATCGGCCTGAAAAAGGCGATCGGAGCAAGAAAACGCAGAATTCTGTTCCAGTTCCTGACCGAGGCGGCGGTGCTCACCAGCATCGGCGGACTGCTCGGCGTGCTGGGCGGCATTATCATGGCACAGGTGATTTCGAGGGTATCGCAGACGCCTGTGGCGATCAGTATTCCGGCGATCATTTTCTCCGTGGTCTTCTCCATGGTGATCGGTATCGTATTTGGACTGCTACCGTCGGTAAAAGCAGCGAACCTGAATCCGATCGATGCGCTGCGAAGAGAATAGAACAAAAAAGAGTTGAAAAATCCGTGCGGGTACAGCGTAGGTGCTGGATCCGTGCGGATTTTTTGTACGGCGTGTGCGGATGAAACTTAAGATCTTTACTTTTTGCGGAAAGTCGGTTATACTGGAAAATAAGCGCAATTTGCGGCGCAGCAAAGAGGCATTCGAGTTTCAGATTCGGTATGTTTATGAAAATATAAGAAAGATTCAAAGACATTTCACATTCGTTTATGGTATAATCAAACAAGAGTATGACCAACGAAAAGGAGTATACGCGAATGAATATTTTGTTTTTTATCACACCGAAAAGTGAAACGGCTTATCTGTATGACGACTGCTCACTTCGGCAGGCCATCGAGAAGATCGAATATCATAAATACACGGCGGTTCCGGTACTGAACAAAAAGGGCTGCTACGTGGGAACACTGACGGAAGGAGATCTGCTCCGCATCATAAAAGAACGGTATCTGCTGAATTACCATGAAGCAGAGGATATCCCGCTCTGGCAGGTTCCGAAACGGTGGAATTATGAGTCCGTCAACATCAACAGCAACATCGAGGACCTGATCGAGATGTCCATGCGGCAGAATTTCGTTCCAGTTGTGGATGACGAGGGAATCTTCATCGGCATCATCCGAAGAAGAGATATCATCCAGTACTGTTATCAGAAAAGCGGCATCAAAGAAGAGGAAGAAGCCCGGCGCAGCGCGCGGAAACAAAACGCAGAACAGATGATTCTGCAGTAAAGAAGAAAATGAGGGAAACATTATGAAAAAACTGATCGATCTTATCCAGGAAGAGCTGGTAAAAGCCTTTACCGCTGCGGAGATGGACCCGTCCTATGCAAGGGTTTCCGTTTCCAACCGCCCGGATCTGTGCGAATACCAGTGCAACGGCGCAATGGCAGCTGCAAAAGCATACCACAAAGCACCGATCCAGCTGGCTGAAGCAGTTGTAGAAAAAGTGACCGATCACAGCGTGATCGGTGAAATTGAAGCCGTAAAACCGGGATTCATCAACCTGAAAATCAACTCGGAATTTCTGGCAGATTATCTTTCCAAAATGCAGAACGATGAAGATCTTTCTGTAGAAAAAGCAAAAAATCCGAAAACCATCATCGTAGATTACGGCGGAGCAAACGTGGCAAAACCGCTTCACGTCGGCCATCTCCGTTCCGCGATCATCGGCGAGAGCATCAAGCGTATGGGACGCTTCATGGGGCACAACATGATCGGTGACGTTCATCTTGGAGACTGGGGTCTGCAGATGGGACTGATCATCACCGAGCTGCAGGAGCGCCATCCGGAGCTTGTTTATTTTGATGAGTCCTTTACGGGAGAGTACCCGGAGGAAGCACCGTTTACGATCAGCGAGCTCGAGGAGATTTATCCTTGCGCAAGCGGCAAATCGAAAGAGGACGAGGACTATAAGAAACGTGCACTCGAGGCAACGAGAGAGCTGCAGCAGGGCAGAAGAGGATATCGTGCGATCTGGAAACACATTATGAACGTTTCTGTTGCCGATCTGAAAAAGAACTATGGAAACCTCGACGTTCATTTCGATCTGTGGATGGGTGAGTCCGATGCACAGGAGTACATTCCGGACATGGTAGATTACCTGAAAGACAATGGTTATGCACATTATGACCAGGGCGCACTCGTTGTTGATGTCAAAGAAGAGACAGACACAAAAGAGATCCCGCCGTGCATGATCTTAAAATCCGATGGAGCAGCTCTGTATGATACGACAGACCTGGCAACCATCATCCAGCGTATGAAACTGTACAAGCCGGACGAGATCTGCTATCTGGCAGACAAACGTCAGGAGCTTCACTTCGTACAGTGTTTCCGCTGTGCAAGAAAAGCAAAACTGGTGAATGATGATACCGTTCTTTCCTTTATCGGCTTTGGTACCATGAACGGAAAAGACGGAAAACCGTTCAAGACCCGTGAGGGCGGCGTTATGCGTCTGGAGCGTCTGATCGGCGAGATCAACGATGAGATGTATGAGAAGATCGTGGAGAACCGCAGCGTAAAAGATACGGATGCAAGAGGAACGGCACAGATTGTTGGACTGTCTGCTATTAAATACGGTGACCTGTCCAACCAGGCATCGAAAGATTATGTATTCGATGTTGAGAGATTTACTTCCTTCGAGGGAAACACCGGTCCGTACATCCTGTACACGATCGTTCGTACAAAATCCATCCTCGGAAAATATAAAGAAGAGGGAAATGAACTGAAGAAAGGCGCACTTCTGGCACCGAAGAGCGACAGCGAGAAAGCTCTGATGCTTTCCGTATCCCGTTTCAACGGCGTTGTGGAGAACGCATTCGAGGAGAAAGCACCGCATAAGATCTGTGCTTATATCTACGAGCTTGCAAACGAGTTCAACCACTTCTACCACGAGACCAAGATCTTAAGTGAGCAGGATGAGGCAAGAAAAGCATCTTACCTGGCACTGCTGGATCTTGTCCGCGAGGTACTTGAGACCTGCATCGACCTGCTGGGATTCTCGGCACCGGAACGGATGTAAAACGCCAGGGGATCAAACTTAAAAGTCCGACGCAAGCTTGCTTGCAGGAGGATTTTTGAGCTTGAGACCCGAAAAAATATGAGTAAGTAGCCATTTTTCGAAGAAAAATGAGCGGATTACGAATATTTTTGAAGATTGCGGGAGCACGAAGTGCGGAGCAATCTGGCGTTGCGCGGAGTCAAGAGGGAAAAAATAGATAAAAAACAGGCGATTTTTTTGGCAGCCGTCGGCTTCTGTAGTTCTTGCAGAAACGGCGGCTGTTGTGTTATACTTACATCACGATTTTTCATCCGCTTGGACATTCGTCCTGAAAAATCGATTCTATATTACTCTATCGAAGAGCCATTCGGCTCAATTTATATCCATGTACAAAAACAGAATATCGGACTGACAAACACTTTGACGTAAAAAGAGGAGGCGGGATCATTGGAAAAGTAGAACTTCCGGGAGGGAAGTATCGCCTGCTGTCAGTGCTCGGAAGAGGGGCAACGTCTGTCGTTTATCTTGCAGAGAAAACTGGATCCGGAAAGCGGTATGCAGTCAAGGTAAGTATATGTGACAGGGAAAAACTGCGCCGGGAAGCGTTTCTTTTACAGAAGTTTTCATATCCCGGGATTCCCTGTGCGGTGGAACTTCTGGAAAGTGGAACAAAAAGCTTTCTGGTGATGGAAGCTGTAAACGGAAAATCTATCGGACAGCGTATGCGTAAGGGAGAACGGTTTTCCAGCCGGGAAATTCTGAAAACGGGAATTGCCCTGAGCGGGATTCTCTGTTATCTCCATGCACAGAACCCGCCGGTTTTCTACCGGGATCTGAAGCCGGACAACGTGATGATAACAGAGCGTGGTGAAATATACCTTGTGGATTTCGGTGCAGCCGGAACAGAAGAAACGGGTGTGGAAGTCCGTTATGGAACCCGCGGTTATGCAGCGCCGGAGCAGTATGACGGGAAGTGTGACGCCCGTTCCGATCTTTATGCACTCGGCGCACTGCTTGCGGCAATGGCGAAGCATGCGAAAAAGCGGCAGAAAAGAGGACTCTGGCGGGTGATGGAAAAGTGTATGCAGAAAAAGCCGGAGGAGCGGTATGCGTCTGCCGGAGAAGTCAAAAAGGCACTGCGGCGGCTGGAAAGAAAGCAAAAAGGCAGGAAGACTCTGCGGATCTTTGCAGTTTTTGCTTTTCTGACAGGAGGAGCGGCTGCAGTTGCCAGCAGGATGCCATGGGGGCAGTTTCCGGCGGCAGACGAATGGGAGGAGCAGGGAGATCTCTGGTTCTGCGGAAATCCGGTGGAAGAAGGCAGTCTGCCGAACTACCAGAAAGCGCGGGAAGCGTTCTTAAAGGCAGACCATCTCAGTCAGGCGGGGCGTGTGGAGCAGGAACTTGTGGAATACTGTCTGGCGGATGATGCGGCAAGGGAAAAAATGCAGATGGAGCCATTGCTGGCTGAATTTTATGATGACACGCAGCAGGAGCCGGAAAAAGAAAAACGCTGCCGCAGATATCTTGCTGTTGCAGGAATGTATTTCAGTTTTTCCGAAGAACTGGCGCGTGAAAATGACACAGACGCCATGCGGAAAGGAATCGAAGTGCTGGAAAAGGCCGCAGGCGAGAATATGGAGGGGAAGTGGGAGGCGGTTATCTGGCAGAGACTGGCGGATGCGTGCTATCTTGGCGGAAAATCTGGGGATGGGGAAAGAGAACAGGACTGGTGCCAGGAGAGCTTTCTCTATTACGAACGGCTTCTGTGCAGCAGACAGGATGGAAACCGGCGGAAAAATCTGCTCAGGGCCGCAGAGCTGGCACTGCAGTTCGACATGCAGGAAAAAGCAGAACAGTACCTCAACGAGGCAGCAGAAATTCCGGGAATGGAGGAGGACATTTTTTATCAGCAGATCAGAAAAAGATGGGAGGAAGCAGGATGAGAAAAAAGACCATATGCGCAATGATGACAGGATTCCTGGCCGTCCAGGGAATCGAAGTCCATGCGGAGACACAGCAGACGACAGGCGAGGCCGCAAGTGCGGTGGAAAGCGTGGAATTAGAAGCTGAAATCATCGAGAACAGTGATGTGACAGATGCAGACGGGAAAGCCGGACCGGAGGAACTGCTGCCGGACGAAAAGTCAGAAGAAGAACCGCCTATAGAAGAGAAACCAGAGCAGGAACCAGAGCCGCCGGAAGAGAAAACAGATCCGGCAGAGACCGGAAAGAAAGAGACAGAAGAAGAAAAAATGCTTCCCCCGACGGTAATTCCGGATCCGGAGAAAGAACCAGCGGAAAGGTGGGAAGAAGAGGAGGAAGAAATTTCGGAGGATTCAGAATCGGGGAAGCCAGAAGAATTGCCGGAGGCAGGAGATATGGGTTCCGGGGAATCGGAATCAGAGGAAGAATGTGAAGAAACAGATACAAAAGAATCAGAGACAGAAGAGTCAGATTCGGAGAGAACGGATTTTGGAGAAATGGACACAGAAAAACCAGATTATGAAGATACAGGTTCAGAAAAATCCGGAACGGAAAATTTGATGCCAGAAGATCCGGAACCGGAAAAGCCTGATATGGAAGAAACGAAGCAGGAATCTCCGTCAACCGAAAAAGAGTCAGAAAATCAAACCTCGGAAACAAAAGCACCAGAAAAAGAGGAGCCTACCGTAATGCCAGATGCCGGAAAGTCAAACACAGAAAAGCAGGAACAAACGGAGCCCGGGCAATCGTCTCCGGAGAAAGAAGAACTCAAAACAGACGAACAGCTGCCCGTTGCTGCAGCCACGCCCGAGGAGGTGACCCAAGATCCAGATGATACTCCGCTACAAACAGAAGAAAGCAGTCCTCCGCCTGCCGAAACTCCATCTGAGAGTGCCGGGGAGGAGCCATCTCAAATACCGCCGCAGATCATCGCCGATTTCATATTATCACAGATAGCAGACGAAGATTTCGAAGCGCCGAACCCCCTGATTATCCGCCCGGCCGACACCAGCGTCGAAATAGATCCCGGTTATACCCCGGAAATTCTGCTCGAGGGAGCCGCCGACACGGCTGAAATTCTTTCCTGCATGGTAAATGGCTCCGAAGCCGAATACGAATGGAAAGAAAACAAAATCTGTCTGAAAGCCGAGAGCCTTTCCGAAGGCTACAACCGCATCACTGTAAAAGTGCGTGGCGCAGACGGCATTGTACGAACCATGAAACCGTGGGAAGTCAACGTGAAACCAAAAACTTCCACACTTGTCAGCCAAAGAACCAGCCAGAAACCAAAAGGAACCCGCCTCTTGCAGTCCTTAAGGCGCCTCTGGAACCTGATTCGTGCCATTGCCGAAATTCAGAATCAGACCACCCGCTATCTGCGTGCACTCTGCAGAAAATAGCCTGATCCGGTTTTGTTTGTATTTCTAATTTCGATATGCTAGAATAAAAGACATGTCATACGATAAAAAAGTAAAAGAGGAAATAAGAGTATGTCAGATATGATATTATTTGATCTGGACGGAACCCTGACCGATTCCGGTCCTGGAATTACAAGATGCGTACAGTATGCGCTGGCATCCTTTGGCATCGAAGAGCCGGATCTGGAAAAACTGAACTGTTACGTGGGACCGCCGCTTCTGGAATCTTTCATGAATTTTGCAGGCCTTGGCTGCGAAGAAGCACAGCAGGCCATCACAAAATACCGGGAGCGGTACGAGGCAGAGGGCATTTTTGAAAATGAAGTATACGAGGGAATCCCGGAGGTTCTGGCGTATCTGAAAGAGAAGGGAAAAATTCTGGCGGTAGCATCGTCCAAACCGGAAAAATACGTGGAGCAGATCCTGGAGCATTTCGAAATCAGAAAGTATTTTACCGTAGTAACCGGTTCAGAAATGAACGAAACCAGAACCGACAAAGGAGAAGTCATCGCAGAGACGCTGCGCCGACTCGGAGCAGAAGACAGCCGTTCCGACGTGGTGATGGTTGGTGACAGAAGCTATGACGTAATCGGGGCAAGAGAAAACGGACTGCTCTGTGTCGGCGTATCGTATGGTTACGGCGGAAGAGAAGAACTCGAGGCAGCAGGTGCCGCAAAGGTATGTGATACACCGGAAGAACTGAAACTGCTGGCGGAGGATCCGAAAGAAGAGAAGAAAAGACGCGACCGCATCAAAAAAATGAAGCCGGAGCGTATCCCGTGGCTGACAAGAGGAGAAAGTGGAACAGGAATCTTTGCGCCGAAAGAGAAAAAAGCAGAGAATATAAAAGAAAAAAGGACAGCGAAAACAGAGCCAAAAACGGAGGAAATCGTAATTCCTATCCAGCGGAAGCTATGGCGTCTTTTAAAACCGCTTCTGACGTACGAACTGTTTCTGATCGGAGCAACCGTACTTCTGGCGCTGATCCTGATGACGTTTACGACCGGCGGTTATCTGGAAGAGCGTATGCACGCGACATCCGTTCTTGCATCAGCAATCGGCAGTCTGGCGGCGATCCCGGTTCTCTGGAAACAGTACAAAAAAGATGAAGGCATGTTCCCGAAACCGGAAAAACGGTGGAGTGCGGCAGAGGCAGCCGCCTGTATTCTGCTGGTTATGACCTTCGGCCATCTCCTGAATACTGTAATGAACGTGACCGGCTTTACCAGAATCTTTTCCGGCTATCAGGACATGGCATCAAAGATTTATGAAGGACAGAACCCGCTGCTTCTGATCCTGTCCGTCGGTGTGCTGAGCGCGGCCGCAGAGGAAATTGTTTTCCGCGGCATGATTTACCGCAGGGCAAAAGATTTCTGGGGAACCGGCTGGGGCATCGCAGCATCATGTCTGCTGTTCGGTGCATATCACGGCAATGTGACGCAGTTTGTCTATGCAGCCGTGGTAAGTGTGCTTCTGATCCTTATTTATGAGCGGTGTGGAACACTCCTTGCCCCGGTTCTTGCGCACATGGCAGAAAATATCTGGGGACTTTACCGGAGCCAGTTTATATCCTGGATGACAGAAAAAGCGCCGGCAGGAGCATGGATGTTCATCTTTTTCGAAGCCGTAATCTGCGCCGGAACGTTCTGGTATCTGTTTTTAACACCAGTAGACAAGAAGTCCCCCGCTTCTAAAGTGGAGGGATGAATTGTTAAAAGAAACATAACGGCAGTGGCGGGCGGAGAGAAATCGGTATCCTCCACTGACATGAGGCAAGTCACAGTCGAACTATTTTCGACATGTCAGACTCCGTGAAAATACCGACTGTGAGTTGAAACAAAGGATAAACAGGGAAAAACGCCAAAATAACGGAAAAAAACCACAGAATTCGCGAAAAAAATGCTTGTCATGAAAAAAACTCTGTGATACAATCTTACTGTTGCACAATAAGCACCCATGCGGTACCAAGGATGGTGCCTGTTTTTTGAAAAACAGGTTCCAAGGTGAAAAAACATGGGGAAGAATAAAACCATAAGGAGATAAAACAATGAGCGTAATTTCAATGAAACAGTTACTGGAAGCCGGTGTTCATTTCGGACATCAGACAAGAAGATGGAATCCTAAAATGGCTCCGTACATCTACACAGAGCGTAATGGTATCTACATCATCGACCTGCAGAAATCTGTAGGAATGGTAGATGACGCATACAAAGCTGTTGCAGACATCGCAGCAGACGGCGGCACAATCCTTTTCGTAGGAACCAAAAAACAGGCTCAGGACGCTATCGCTGTTGAGGCAGAGCGCTGCGGAATGTACTATGTAAACGAGAGATGGCTCGGCGGTATGCTGACCAACTTCAAAACCATCCAGAGCCGTATTGCAAGACTGAAAGCAATCGAGACCATGGAGCAGGATGGCACCTTCGAAGTTCTTCCGAAAAAAGAAGTCATTGAGTTAAAGAAAGAGCTTGCAAAACTGCAGAAAAACCTTGGCGGTATCAAAGAAATGAAGAGACTGCCGGACGCTATCTTCGTAGTAGATCCGAAAAAAGAGAGAATCTGCGTACAGGAAGCTCATACACTGGGAATTCCGCTGATCGGTATCTGCGATACCAACTGCGATCCGGAAGAGCTTGACTATGTAATTCCGGGTAATGACGACGCTATCCGTGCCGTAAAACTGATCGTTTCCAAAATGGCAGACGCAGTTATCGAGGCAAAACAGGGCGAGGCTGAGGAAGCTGCATACGAAGAAGCAGCAGAGACAGACGCTGAATAATTTACGCGAAGTAATGAACTGGGGGGAACTTGAAATTCAGGTTCCCTTCGGCGAATCTCACAATAGCAGATCGGCATGAAGATGCAGTCTGCTGAATCACGTATACGGAGGAATAAAACAATGGCTATTACAGCAGCAATGGTAAAAGAGTTAAGAGAAGTAAGCGGTGCTGGTATGATGGACTGCAAGAAAGCTCTTACAGCTACCGAAGGTGATATGGACAAAGCAATGGAGTTCCTGAGAGAAAAAGGACTTGCTACTGCTCAGAAAAAAGCTGGCAGAATCGCAGCTGAGGGTATCGTTATGCTGAACGTATCCGAGGATGGAAAGAAAGCTGTCGCTGTAGAAGTAAACGCTGAGACAGACTTCGTTGCAAAGAACGAGAAATTCCGTGGCTATGTAGCACAGGTTGCAGAGCAGGCTATGGATACAACTGCAGCAGACGTAGAAGGATTCCTGGCAGAGCCTTGGAAATTCGATACCAACGAGACCGTTGGCGAAGAGCTGGCTCATCAGATCGCTACCATCGGCGAGAACATGAACATCCGTCGTTTCCAGCAGGTAAAAGAGGAGAACGGTTTCGTTGCTTCTTATACTCATATGGGCGGTAAAATCGGTGTTCTGGTTGACGTTGAGACAGACGTTGTAAACGACGACCTCAAAGAGATGGCTAAAAACGTTGCAATGCAGATTGCAGCTCTTCGTCCGCAGTACACAAGCCGCGACGAAGTAAGCGCAGACTACATCGCACATGAGAAAGAAATCCTCATGGCTCAGATCCAGAACGACCCGAAAGAGTCCCAGAAACCGGAAAAAGTTATCCAGGGAATGATCCAGGGCCGTATCAACAAAGAGCTCAAAGAGATCTGCCTGCTTGACCAGGTATACGTAAAAGCAGAAGACGGAAAACAGTCCGTAGCTCAGTACGTAGCACAGGTTGCTAAAGCAAACAACGCAACTGTAGCAGTAAAAGGCTTCGTTCGTTTCGAGACCGGTGAAGGAATCGAGAAGAAAGAAGAGAACTTCGCTGAGGAAGTTGCTAAACAGATGAACGCATAATTCAACTGTG
>ERZ824473.4226-NODE-4226-length-12972-cov-3.148874_pt1 | contig 12972 bp, 30 predicted proteins | sample MGYA00519874_ERZ824473 | MGnify/ENA primary metagenome ERZ824473 (study PRJEB31778, sample SAMEA3449151) | human gut metagenome | biome: human gut; feature: human-associated habitat; material: faeces | place: United Kingdom | collected 2010/2012 ... | reverse complement strand
GTCAGCTCTTTCTTATTATCAACTTTACCATTTTCATCAATTATATAATTAGAAAGACCAGAAACGTTTTCTAATAAAGTTTCCTTCGTTACTGTTCCTACTGTTGTTACTGGAGCAGTTTCTGGTATTTCTTCTACTGGTGTATCTGTAACAGTATTATTTTGACTGCTATTTGAATCTGTATTTTTATTAGAACTTGTACCAGGATCTGTATTAGCTACACTGCCATTTTGCGTATTTGTATTAGCTGGAATCATTTGACTAGTATACACACCAGTTCCCGGAGTAGCTGAAGCTGGATTAAGTTCAATAAAAAATTGGACATCCCGCCCCATTGGATCAACATACATAATAGGACTTATATATACATTTAAAGAACTTATCTGAATCCGATAATACATCATTGACAAAATCTTCTGTTTCACCTGAATGATCAATGTAACCATCAATATCATAATAATATCTAGTTTTACCACCATATTCCCATGAATCTACTTTTAGTTCTGGAAGAGTGTATTCAATATTATTACTATCTAAAATATCCTTTAACTTCTGTAAATTTTCATCTGCCTCATCTTTGTCAAAACTTAAAATCGCAGTAATTAAATATGAAGCCTTATTATATAAACTATCATATTCATCATTTTCCCAGCCAAATTCACCAGTTTCAAAATCAATATGACTAAATGAATTATGTCTATACTTACTTTTTGTAATACAAATCGCATGTGTACTACTTGAATTAGTTTCAAAAGCACCCCTTCTAACCTGTCTCTTCAATTTTTTCTTACCTCCTTAGTTCAATATTCTATCTTTATAACCAAAGAAACCTGAATTTACTTTTATTCACACGCAATGTCTAAATCTTCACCAATCTTATGAATAACATTACCAAGTCCCTTACACAGCGACTTTAACCATTCTTCACTACGATTGGTCATTTGCTCGTCTCTTTCTTCATCTGTCATATCAGACCAACAAATATTATCCCATTTACCATCTCTTTTAACTCTAAAATAGTATCTATCCAAATTTCTATTCATAGTAATCTCCTTTACTTTCTATATCTCCTTTACTTTCTATTAATCCATCACACCCTTGTCTTTGTAACCATATAAATTCCCTTTCCAATTTACCAAATTCCATTTACCGTCTTATCAATAGCTTCTCTCATTACACCACCTGTCATTTTGTTCATTGTATCTGCAACAAGACCTTTAAATTCTGCTCTTATTCGCCTATTATGATGAGTACATGGCGTTGAACAATAATTACTTCTTCTACATTTTTCACAGTTGCCATTTAATTTCCACTGTTCATTTTCCTGAATCTGTTCCATAACTTAGTCTCCTCTTCTATCCAAAATTTTCTGAATGGGTTTCTCCTTCTTATGAAATATCCATTTGCTTATAACTTCGATGCAATCTTATTTACAACTATCCACATAATAATCTCTTTCAGCTACTAACCGGCATCTAATAACATCCTTTCTCTTATGCAATTTATTCTTTTCATAATTCATTCTCCTTTTTTCATAATTATTTGAGCTTTCGTAAAACTCATTTTTAATATTCATTTTTAATATGTCAGAAAATAAAAATATATAACAAAACAAAAAGCGGTCAGATATTATCTAACCGCTTTTTGTTTTTACTTCTATTATCTTCCATACCAACCAGACTCACAATCAGCTACTACTTTCTTATATCCTGCTTTTTCAATTTCATCATCTAAAAGAATTGCATTCACAGTATTTGAATTGTTCGCTAATGATTCAAGATACATATTTGTTTTGTCATATAACTACATTCCTATCTGCTAATTTTCATACCACTGAAATGCACAATCATACATCATTTTGCCTGTTATCTGGTCTTTAAATGTAGGACAATGCCAAGCCATTCTGTAATCATACGCCTTACACCATTCTTCAATTACCTTTGTTGTAAGTGGTGTTACATATACATACAAATCAGATCCATACGAAGGATGATACATTTCTTCTTTCGGATAACCTGCTTCAATCAGCATTTCCATTAATGTTTTCTGCATATCAATCAACATCCTCTTTTCCGTCTATCTTTCTTATTTCCATTTCAATTTGTTCCTTTAAACTTTTAATACTATTAGTTGCTTCTTCTATGGTACGGAAATTATTTTGCGTAACTTTATTCTCGAATTTTTCTATATCACTTACCATCCGTACAAAACGATAATCAAATATGTTCTCAATATCTCGATAATCTTCGCTAGTTTTTGCCTCGCTTAACTTAACAAGAAGCTTTTCTTTTAATGTCTGAAACATTTCCTTAATCTCTTTCAGATCTGTTTCGTAACTAATCGAATCAACCTCTCTTTTTCGCTTGTCTGCTTTATAGGTATTAAGACGATATTCTAACGCTTGTCTTGCTTCTGTGATATTACAACCACTTTTATCAAATTCATCTGAGTTGCTATTACCATAATAATAGTAAGAACTAGAAGTTCTTTTTACTTCCCTTTTATATTTTGCATCTTGCTGAATGATAAACACTCCAAGTTTTCCGCTTTTTCTATCTTCCTCAAAGTCACTTTTTCTATAATATTCAGCGATTGAATATTTATATTTGTCTCTTGGTATTTCTATTTCAAACTTTCCTGTGTTTAATTCAACACAACGAACCTCCGTTCCTTTACAAACTAATAATATTCCGTCATAACTTCCTGTCATCTTTTGAATACTATTAGCTGTAAATTTTCCAAGTAGACCAGTTACCCTGAATGGCTTTTGAAAATCGTAACCATAACAACAAGCGAGGAATTGTAATGCTTTTCTTCTACACTCTAATAACTCTTTCAGAGCATTGTCAAAAACAATATTAAGTTCATCTATATGCTCTTTGTTACCACTATGCAGCAAATTCTCTTTCATTGCCCTTGCCAGTAAAGATCTCTTACTAATTTGATTTCTCTCATTAAAAAGTTTGATTACTTTTTTATCATGAAAATCAAGAACACAAAGATTATCACGATCAGTATTCACATAATATCTTCCGTTATCTGCAAATCTTACTCCGTTTTTACTATCAAGGACAAAGTTGCCAAAATACACATTTTCAACTTCCGTGACATATTTTAGATAAACTCCGTTTATTTTAGCGATGCTTCTATAATAGGTTTTATTCTTATTAAGAGAAGCTATGTTATAATATCCAAGTACCTTTGCCTGTAATCCAGGAACCAACAAATCTAGGTTATTATTAAGTGTACTATCGCATTCGCTTACAGTGTGATTATAGCGGTTCTTAATAGACATATGGCTTCCGTTTTTTGCTATCTGAATATTAAGAATAGAAGTTCCATACTCATCTTCCCTTTGGGGGGTTTTACTTCTCTGTATTTTGTCAATATCTTTCTTTATTGCAACCAACATATGATACTGACTCATACGACCAGAAAGATTATTATAAGTGCAAATTACTTCTCCTGCTGCATAATACTTTTTGCATTCTGCTATTCTCTCTTCATCATCAAAAATTACGGTGTCATATCCAGCCTTCTTAAAATCTTCAATGATTTCTTCCTGCGTAGTTTCTCTTATTGTTCCAAAGGTATCATTTGCACTTATTTCAGCACAGATTGACTTTATTTGGAACTCATCTAATTCAGAAAATACATTCCTTGCATTCTGTGGTGTTACTAATGCTTTGCGAAGTTTTTCTTGATCTACTGCAATGTTTTTAATATAAGAATACGCATAATCTCCTACAAATTTTTTCAAATTACCCATATATATCAATCCTTTCTAATCTCTTAATTTCTCCATTCTTTTTTTCTCCATTTTTCATAAATATTTGGATTTTTGCTAAATCCATTTTTGATATTCATATTCAATATGTCAGAAAATAAAAATATTAAGAAAAGAGCAAAATAAATAAGCGGCCGGGAGAATATTCTCCTGACCGCTTATGCGTTTTACATTATTTTGTTTATTCCCAAATCCAATTATGTGTTTTAATTACTTCCTCAAAAGATTTGCTATCAGCTTTCTTTCCTTCTGTATTATCATTAAACACTGGTTCTATGGTTATATAGAAACTAATGCCATTGTAACGTACCAACATTTTGCCTTGTCTCGGATTCGACATTGCCGCAGCAAATCCTTTTACATTATTTAACACGTCATTCAATTTATTTGTAATTTCATAATTTCTATCATCTATAATTTTACCTACCTTTTCCTGTAAGGAAACCCACATTTATTAATTTAATTTTATTTAATTTTCTATTTCTTTCGCTGCCTTTCCACAATCCAGCTTCTTTCATTGTCTTTTTATATTTTCTCCAACCACCATGTTTCATGGTCTTATGAAACAATTTCTTTTTGTATTGTCTAAAATTCATTTTAGCTACCTCCTTGTTGGATATCCAGTTACTCTATAACCTCCGTAAAATAGTTATCAATTACTATTTCGTCTCCAACTTTGATTTCACTTACCGGCACTGTTTTGCATCCTCTCGGTGAATCGTCTTTTAGCGAGAATGTTGACACTCCCTTTTCCATAAGCTTGTTTACTTCTGCAATTGTAATTGTATGTTTACTCATATATTTACCTTGCCTTTCATTTTGAAATATCCATTTAGTCTGCAATTTCCCATTTCAAATTATCAATAATTTCAATAACTGTTGCCTTATACTTATACATTCACATCTTTTCTAAGTAAATCATCGATTCATCATAGCATTCCAGCTATCAAACCCATTGAAGCCAGAGCCTTTAATCCTGGCCTTATATTTGATTTCTCTGCAGAAGTATCCAAAACATTATCATTCCATCCAGCAGTAAATAACGTTATGCACTCTCTATTTCTTTCGTAAGTTCCAATTGATATTGAGTAACACTGAACACCAAGACAGCCAATAATACCTCTATACGCAAATGGATAACTTGGTAATATTTGTTCATTCAATTCTTTTCCCTTGTTATACTCTTTAATAGCCGCATAGATTTCCTTTGTTTTTTCATATGCCTTATCAGCATTTATATCATATACAGCAACTTCATATTTAAAATTTGTTTCGTGCATATATTTAATTGCATCGCCTGCATTTTTAAATACATGGTCTTCTTCATAAATTTTTGCTACTAACATACATCCTCCGTTTCCCAAGTAAATGCGAATTTAGTTACCTAATTCCTTTTTATATTTCTCTTTTGCCTCCTGTATGGTTCTTCTAAGTTCTTCTATACCTTCAATATTACCTGAATACATAATGTAAGCATTTTCCATCATATTTATGGCATGTGCCGTACTTCTACTAAACCCAAATAGAACAAAATTTCTATATTCCTGTATTGCCGTTTTCATAACTAACTCTTTATGTGCATCTCTCATATAATCGCACATCCTTTCCGTTTAAAACACTCATTTAGTTTGTGTTCACTTCTTCAAAATAATCTGGCGTACATGAATATTCAGTACCAACAATTCCCTTTGTGCCCATGTTTGTTTCGACTGTATATGTTCCATTATGGTGCTTAACTGCTCCATATACTTTACCAGCAGTCCAAACTGTAGCGAAATCATCATTCCCTGTCAAATCTTCATCATAATCCTTTATGCATCTTAGCTGTCTTTTATATTTCATTTTTCTTTCCTTCCTTTGATTTTTTTCTAATGCGTAATTGTATAGCATCTCTGTTTCATTTTCACTTAATTCAACTATAATAGGACTATCTAATAATCCGCTAAAATCCCAAACTGAAAAATAAATTCCTTCACGTTCTTTTGTACTATGGGTAAAATGTACAAAACACATAATATATTCTGTTTCACAATCTATATTACATTCCAATTTTTCGATTCCATTATGTTTTATCTCAAATTCTACAGAATCGACTTTTACTTCCTTATTATCGTCTGTATAAGGTGTGTGGGGGTCTAATCCAGTCAATGTGTATGATTGCAGACTCTTCTACTATGTTTTCTCTTTGAATATCCATATTATTCATTCCTTTTTAATCCATTGCTCACTTCACTTCATCAATGGATAAATCGTATAAGTCGGCAACAAAATCTATTGCACTATCAATACATTGCAATGATGCAAACTTCCGTCTATCCTTTAGACAACTGATTGCCTGCTGTAGATTTCTTTCTTTGTGTTTGATTTCTTTTACCTGATCTTCACTCATATTTCTACCTCTCCTTAGTTTCAATGGCTGATTTTCAATGCTGATAAAATATCTGATACTTCTGTTTTTGTTTGACATAAATGAAATTCATCTGTTGATGTTTTATTATAATCAGCATAATATTTTTCTTTTATAATGTTTAGTGAATCATTCTTATCGACATCGTAAATTATATGCCGTAATATATAGATGTCTTTAATTTTACTTAACACCACACAATACATGTAATACCTCCAATCCATAAGAAACTACTTTTCATTAAAAATCTCTGCAATCAGTTCGTCAGGAATTACATCTGCAAATAATTCTTGTGCAATCCAGTTTGCCTTGCCGTTATTGTTGCTCTGTGCATAAGCGACTGCATTCCGTACAAGATTTCAAGTCCTTCCTGGTCCACTTTTGATAAGATCTCTCTTATGTCACAAGAATATTTTGAGAATTGCATATCATGCATAATATTTCCTCCTAATAAATTATCCATTTGCTTATAACTTCAATGTAGCCTTATTCACAGCTGATCGTACAATTAACCGTATTTTTCTTATGCAATTTATTCTTTTCATAATTCATTCTCCTTTTTTCATAATCTAAAATTCATATTTAATATGTCGGATTTTCAAAATATATAACAAAGCAAAAGCGGTCAGATGCTATCCAACCGCTTTATTCCATCTTTTCTTTTTAGACTAAACACAAATTCAATTTTCTTTATATGGTTCACAAGAATATTTCCATGCTGTGATCTCCACTTTAACTGGAGCGTCATCTAATGACCAGTACCAATTTCCATCATTTCTATAAGCAAACGCTTCACAATGTGGCTCATGATCATTATACCCAATAAAAGTAACTTGCACGTCTTTCTCATCTTCTGGGAAATGTATCTGCTTAACCGGGACCCAATTGTTAGTTTCCATAATTTATTCTCCTTTTCCTTCTTTTTCCTTCTTTTTCTTCTGCCAAAACATTGGCGGCCTGAGCTTTTTTGAGGTTTTCTTCATACCATTCTTTGTCTTCTTCATATGAATCTAATATGTCATCATATTCTTCTGATAGATATTTTAACAATCTTTTGTAAATGTTAAGCTGATTATCATGTAAATAATTGCACAATTTAACATCTGAATCAAAAAACAGCTCAATAGGTGTTGAATTCGCCCATCTATCAAAAGCTCTCATTGTTGATATTCGAAGCATCCATTTATAATTTGTTCCACTATGTGGCTCAACAACCATAAAAATAGCTGTTTCCGTTCTTACCTCTAAGTGCCCATCGTATTCTAAGAAATCATAGTGCTCTCCATTATTTGCAGCATTATCCTCAAACCAGTTTTTTATTTTTTGCATTTCTTCTCTCCTAATTATTATTTCGTGAATCTATGAAATCTGTGATAGTCTTAGCTCTTTCTAACTTCATATCTAAGAATTTCGTAATTCTTCCTGTTGCAATAGTTACAATTCCCCAGAATTTTTCTCCTATTTCACAAGAAACAATTTTTAATGTTAGTATCATAAAATCATATCCTCCGATCCTTTCGCCTTTTCTTCTCTTTTGATCCAAATATTTAATTCTGATCACTTCACCAATTTTTCAATTTCTACACTAAATCTTGGGCATTTATTTATATCGCCTGTCTCAAGATAATCTTGCGTTCCAAAGAAAATCAATCTATTGTCACAAATAGCCATGCTAGATTCAGTTGATACCAATGCTTCTCTTAAAATAGATAATGCAATTTCTATCGATTCTTTTCGTTCCTCAGCCTTCATCAGATGCCTCCCTTTATAAATAGTCATTCATCGCATCAATTAAAATCAATGGGATGAATGACTGATTTTTTTAAACTAAATCATAATGAATTCTGTCTCCATAGTTTAGCGAGATCTCCATATATGTATAATGAAGTTTTTTATATGATTCCTTTGCGTCATCATTAAGAAAATCGCTATCGTAAAGAGCCTTGAATTTATCTTTTGGTACGCTAAACGAATTTGTTGTATTGTCAAACATAGCATCGGTACCCTTAAAGTTCACACGAATTGAATTTCCAGCTACATCATTTAACCAAATAGCATTACTTTCATTACTAAATAAATTTAAATAAATATTTTCGCTAGAAAAAACAATGCCTTCTTTTGTGAATAGCCTAATATTGTATGCATTTTCTCTTGCTGATACATTAATGATATTTAAATCCTTAATAGCATCTTCAAATGCTTCTCCTTCATTCAATTCAAGTGCGATTGCAGATAAACAATCATAATTTAACTTAATTTTTCTTGAAAATGCAGCAACTTTATTGATCTCAGAGTGATACTGTTCAACCAATTTATCCTTTAAATACTCCTTCACTTCCTCTGCTGTTGGGTATTCAAATCTAAAATGGAAATGAAACCTCCCTGGTCGATTGATTAGATATTCGTTTAAATCGTTATATTTATTACAAGTAATAACAAATAATTTCTTCCCTGCGCTGGTACCGTCAAACAATGAAAGCATTTTCGATTGTGGGTCTCCATCATTATTTTTTGCAAAAGTTTTGTCAAACTCATCAAACAAAACAAGTACTTCATTCTGAATGCTATTCAAAAAATCATCAATACCGGGAATGAAATCATCAACCAAAATTACAGGCATTTTATTCTGAATAGCTTTCTGTGATAATAATCTTGCAAATAAAGATTTTCCAATGCCCTTATCTCCACTAAGGATAACTCCTAAATTTTTTGGAGATTTAGCAAATCGTTTGAAAACTTTGTTCGCTTTTTCTTCATGCACTCCATAAATTTTATCTTCTTTAATTTCCAGATCATGCTGTTTCTCTAAAAAGAAACCTGTAAACTGCCCGAATCCAACCTTATATGTCTGCGCCGGTAGATTGTCTAACACAATCAAATCTTCTCCATATACCTTATATGTAGTTCCAGTTTCAATAATTTTCATGTTTTGTTTTCTCCTTTTTTCTTTTTCTTTTATCTTTAAAAATCATATATAATATGTCAGATCTTTGAAAAACAAAGGCTCCGAAATATTCTCATTCCGGAACCTTTATATTTTTGTTTTATTCTATTTTATGTCACTTCTCCGGCAGTTCCCGGAGTGGGCACCAATCTGGCTTTCCAACATTGTTTGCATCCTCTCCTGTAGCACCGCATATCAGATTAAGTTTCTTGGTGTCTCTCGCCGCGGAACGAAACATCATAAAAAGCATTTCCGATAATGCTTTTTCTCTACTTCTGCGCTTTGCTTTCTTGATTACGGTCAGTTCTCTCCAGTTATTCCGCCAAGTGCTTTCTGTTGGCACGATCACGCCAACAAAATATGGGATTTCTTTTGATACAGCCGCATATACTTCCTCCGGCATTACAAGATAGTTGTAGTCACCGATGAAATTCAAACCATGTCCCGAATGAAAATCCTCAACAGAAGATTTTATCTCGTAACAGTAAAAGTCCCCTTTCTCAATCCCAGAGACTGTATTGTTCACAGGCTTAAATCTCATGTAATCCACTCTGATAGCGTGTCCTGTGGCATAATCAAACGTGACTTCTTTAGCCATATAAATTCTTGTGTCGTTTTTGGGATTTATATATCTTTCAAGCGCTAAAGAAAGTTCTTTCGTAATTTCTGGTCGTTTGCTCATATTTCCTCCGGTTTCTCGCACCGCTCAAACTCGGTAACCCACACCCATGGTGATGCATCCCAGCCGTAGCGGTCAAGGTTAGATTTCTTGATGATGCTGTTCCAAATATCAATTTTTGTTCGTGTTCCGTAAGATTTTCCAGCTATTCTTCAATATCGTATTTCAAGCAATATCCAGGGATTGTACAGCCACCTTCCCCATTTCCTTGAGGACAGTCAAAGCAACCACCTCTATGAGAAATTTCTTCTTCCTTCATGACCAGCCAATCCTGGTATGCTTCTTCTGCTGCTTGGTCGTATTGCTCGGCCAGTTTACTAAGATTTTCGATATCCTTTCTGATTACTATTTTCAAAAACGGATATTTGTTTTCCATTTCCTTTAAGTAATCCCTCAGTTCATGAGGGCTACCTAAAACCTCGCATAATTTTGAAAGATATGCTTTCTTGGAAAAAATTAATTTTGCTGCATCTGATTTTTTTATTTCATATTTAATAACGTTATCCATATTTTTTCTTTCCTCCACTAATCATAATTCTCTACTGGAGTTGTATCTCTCCAGCTCGGTGTATGCATGTTAAATTTCAGTTTAACTGATTATCGTTCTGCTAAAAAATCTTCATAATCGAGCTGTTCTTTAAGTTTTTCCATAATGGTTTTATAATCAACATGATATTTTGCTGAAATATCCATTATTTTTTCGCATAATTCCAAAATTTCATCTTCCATTCTTTCACCTCACTAAATCTCAGTTTAATTTACTTTCTAAAAGAAAATTCCGCTCTTAAGAAACTGTTTGCATCAGCAACAAAAATACCCTCGTTCTTTTCATCGTCATTGTAGACTTCTTTTAAGTATTCCATTGCTTCACCGCCATCTTCGGCTTCAATTTCAATCTCATATTCATATATTTCTCTGACAACACCTTTATACTTTGCCATATGCGCTCACTCCTTCACTAAATTCTAATTTACATTACCAATAGATTGTATTATTTCAAAAAGCTTATCTGCACCTTTTTCAATAACAATTACGTTATTTTGAATTGCATCTTTTAATTCATTCATTATAATTTCTTTGGTGCAATTAAGCCCTTCGACAAAACCCATCGTCTTGTATGTCTGCCTTTCATGTTCTAATCTACTTTCGTGCTTCGCCATATATTTACCTCCCTAAATTCTAATTTTTATCTACTCTTTTCCTATAATTCTGGCTTCTCGCACCGCTCAAACTCGGTAACCCACACCCATGGTGATGCATCCCAGCCGTAGCGGTCAAGGTCGGTTTTCTTGATGGGGCTGTTCCAAATTTCAGCAAAATGCTCTCTGGCTGTATGTATGTGATCATATTCATTCTCCGGGCTGTGAATAAACCCTCTGTTATCTATCGCTCCTTCTGCCTTTGCTTCGTCCTCTGTAATCTCCCGCAACCGCTCCACCCGGACATCCGTAACCTTTAACCAGATGCGGGCGGCTTCCTTTGGCATGTGGATGGATGGGTGCTTTACCCAAGAGTAGTTCCATCCAGTTTCTGGCTTCTCATCTGTGGCAACATATTTGTACTCGTGGCAGAAAATACCTTTCGTTTCTCCATCTACATCAAGATAATGCCCGACTTTCTGCCATATAGTTTCCCGGACATATAGAATATCGCCCGGCTGATACTGCGGTCTTTTAATGCAACCAGGATACATAAACCCAAGCGGATTACTGCTATCTCCGCCTTTCCCAACCGGTATACCATCTATATTTTCCAGCAGTTTGATAACTCGCCTTGTGCAAGTCTTTCTTCCGTCCAGAATCGCCCGAACCATTTCTGTGTTGAATAAAATCGGTTTAATCGGCATCTACTCCACCGCCTTCCACGATCTCGATTGCTTTGCCTATGCACTCTTCTATGCATTTTTCATATGGCGTGTTTTTATAATAGCGTGTTTCTTCATTTCCATAGTCTCCCAACTGTTCCACAACCTTGTCCGGGTCGTAGGCGGTCGGCTGCGAATCAAAATAATCCATCAACATTGCAAAAAGGAAGTCATTATCTCCTTTTTCAAACACCTTAACAAAAGTGTCTTTCCGCTCTAGGATGTAATTTGCCAACAGCATCGGCTGTATCGCTCCGTCAATCAGTCTTCCCATCGTTCGCCCTCCTGTTCTGCATTAAAATGCAATCTCCGACATAAAAAATTGCAAACATCAAATATGACGCATCATCAATTTCAACTCCATTTTCCCAAGCTAAAAACAGAACTATGAACCATATCGTACTCATTCTTCGTCCTCCCAATCTAATTTCTGCCCGCAATTCCCACAGAAGCCTGTTTTTCTGTCCAGAAATTCAACACCACATTTGCATTTTCCAATACCCCAAACCAATTTTTTACGTGATGGCTTATATGGAATCTGCTTCTACATCGCCGCCTGGCATTCTTCCGGCGTGCCGATTGCGCGGTAAGCATCCCAAGCTGCCGCATCCTCGTAGGTAAGGATTTTGGCGTTTATTGGATGCGTGTTATCCGGTTCTTTCAGATATCGTTCCAGTTCATCCGTTACGTCCTCAAGGGATAGTTCTCCGCCGAACATATCCGTAAGGCGTTTTTCTAATGCTCGATACGGCTCAACCTCAGCTTCCAACTCCTCGATATATTCATCTTTATGGTCGCAGTTCACACAAATCTGCGTCGAACGGTTTGCAAACTCATTTTTGATGTTGGGATTAACAACTGACGTATGCCAGTGCTGAATCTCTTCCAGTGCATTGATCGCCATTTCCAGATCTTCCATTCCTCCTTTCCCGGCTACCTGCTCCACCATATGCATCCGGTACTTTATTCTTTCGATTGCTTCATTCTCCGTCATGGCTTAATATCCTCCCTCGTTTTCCAACAACCACTCTTTCAGCTGCACATGCGCTCTGGCAAAGCACAGCTCCATGTCACAATCCGATACATTTACGATCACAAGATCTTTTCCGTTCTCCCCGCGCCCGCTTCTGTAAATATAAATTCCCCAATCAGCAACCTTGTTGTATGCAATGCTTAGATGTAACTTATATTTGTATGCAACCTTGTTAAAAAATCTCAAAAAATCACTCATGACTGTTCTCCATTTCTTTCAGCTTGGCTTCGGCTTCCTTTCTGGTCAAAAATACCGTCT
>ERZ824473.4206-NODE-4206-length-13052-cov-4.220435_pt1 | contig 13052 bp, 10 predicted proteins | sample MGYA00519874_ERZ824473 | MGnify/ENA primary metagenome ERZ824473 (study PRJEB31778, sample SAMEA3449151) | human gut metagenome | biome: human gut; feature: human-associated habitat; material: faeces | place: United Kingdom | collected 2010/2012 ... | reverse complement strand
ACTGCTCTTTTGTTCTGCTTTTGGTCTGGCCTACACGGCACAATTCCTGTTTCTTATTTTATTGGTTGAAGGATTAGACGTGAATGAATACCTCGCACAATTCTTGGGATTGTTTATTTACGGAGGTGTCAACTTCATGGCTAATAAGAAACTGACTTTTCAATAGAATCGCTTAGTCAGTCCCTCGTATTCGTCGATGCGACGATCGCGCAGGAATGGCCACCAGCGACGTACATTCTCAGAACGTTCCATATCAATTTCCACTACCATATTCTCCGGACGGTCATTTCCGGCCTGTGCGAGAAATTCCCCTTGCGGACCCGTAACGAAACTGTTTCCCCAAAATAAGATACCATTTGTCTGTCCGGAAGGATCGGGCTCATGACCTACACGATTGACGGAAATAACAGGAAGACCGTTTGCAACGGCATGAGCACGTTGTGAGATAATCCAGGCATTGAGTTGACGCGCTTTCTCGTCATCCGTGTCGCTACTTTCCCAGCCGATAGCGGTAGGATAGATTAGAAGTTCGGCGCCTTTCAGTGTCATCAGGCGGGCAGCTTCCGGATACCATTGATCCCAACATACCAAGACCCCCAGTTTTCCTAAAGAAGTCTGGATCGGTTCGAAACCTATATCTCCGGGAGTAAAATAAAACTTTTCGTAATATGCAGGATCGTCGGGAATGTGCATTTTCCGATATTTACCGGCGATGCTTCCGTCACGGTCGAAGACAACGGCTGTATTGTGATAAAGTCCCGGCGCGCGTTTCTCGAAGAGGGAAGTTACAAGAACTACTTTATTGGCTGCCGCCAATTCCGAGTAAAATCCGGTGGAAGGTCCGGGAATCGTTTCTGCGAGGTCGAATAAGTTTGTATTTTCTGTCTGGCAGAAGTAAAGCGAATTATGCAATTCCTGAAGCACGATTAACTGTGCGCCGTGCGCAGCACACGCTTCTATGCTTTTGGCGAGATTCATTAGATTGACACGAATGTCCGAAGTGTTAGACTGTTGGATAAGTCCGACTTTTATTTTTCTCATGATGAATAATTATTTATTTTATAACTCCTGTTGGATATTGCATGGTGACGCAATGCAAAGAACCATGCTGTTTGATTAGGGCTCGGCAATCTATTCCGACTATTTGCCGTCCCGGAAATGCTTGTTGCAACACTTCACCTGCTTTCTTGTCATTTTGCGGCTGATTGTAAGTCGGGTAGAGGATGGCGTCATTTAAAATCAGAAAATTGGCGTATGTGGCGGGAAGACGCTCTCCATCTTCTTCTATCTTGTCCGCCATAGGTAAAGCTAACAGACGATAGGGAGCTCCGGCCAATGTGCGGAATGTTTTTAATTGTTCTTCCATAGCGTGTAGCGCTCCATAATGCTCGTCCTCTTTGTCTTCACATTTCACGTAGGCGATGGTGTTGGTAGAGCAGAAACGGGCTAAAGTATCAATATGACTGTCGGTATCGTCGCCTGCAAGGTAGCCGTGATCCAACCAAAGGACTTGCTGGAGATGGAAAACCGATTTTAAATAATCTTCTATCTCCACTTGGTTAAGACGCTCATTACGGTTGGAAGAGAGCAGACATTCGGAAGTGGTAAGCAGTGTGCCCATTCCATCGCTCTCGATAGAGCCGCCCTCGAGTATGAAATCAAGCCGGTTGACGTATTGGCCGTTTAAAGCTCCGGCTTCTACGGCTTGCCTGGTGATTTGATTGTCCAGTTCGGAAGCATATTTTAGTCCCCAGCCGTTAAATGCGAAGTCTAGCAATGAGGGAGTACCTGTGTCAATCATGGTTATAGCTCCGTGGTCACGTGCCCAAGTGTCGTTGGTGGCACATTGCAGAAAGCGTACATTGTTCATATTGACGGTAGCAGCTATTTGTTGCTTCACCTTTTCAAGTTCGGGGGTGACGATTAGTAACAGTTCCCGTTTTGCTATTTTTTGGGCGATATTTATGAAACATTGCTGTACTTCTTCCAGCATATATGCCCAATCCGTACCGGCGTGCGGCCACGTCAGTTGTATGCCGCTTTGCGTATGCCATTCGGCAGGCAGATAAGGTGCTCTCATTTCTACCTGTACGGTCATATTTTTACCGAAGTTTAATTGCAAATCTTTCTCCGAGCCGCTAGGGCTGGGCAATCCAACCATGATTCCCATCAGACTTTTCTATTTAGTTATTTATATCCATTTCTTTTTTGCGAGTATGATATCAATCTTTGTTCTCCTGTTTTGGCTTCCGGTCGAAGAACGGATTTTTTGATGATGCGCTTACCGGAATTGCCATTACCATTTTGCAGTCTTTCAGCCAGTTCAAACGTTGTGCTGCAAGTCCGGCAGAGAACATTACCCGTGTGTCTACACGCAGATCGGCTGCTGTTGCACAGGCAGAGCCTATCGCAATACCTACGTCAATACTATTCAGGGCACATGGAACGCCTTCTGTACGTCCGGCGCAAGTCGAGAATCCGCAATGACCGCAATTCAGTCCCTGTGCTTGCTCGCGCGTTCCTATTAATATAACGCATTCGGCATTTAGTATGTTGTCTGCATCCCGTAGAAAGAATTTCATTCCATGTTCTTCCACCATCTTTATCATAGTGTCCGATAATTGCTTGATTTCTTCATCGGTAATTAGCGCCACTTCAATAATATCTATCCCTTTTCCTTTAGGGGCAGTGCGTGCGGCGGTCATTATCTGGCGTGCTGCTTGCAGTATGTGCTCATGACGAGCGTCTCTTTCGTTTAGTATCATAACTTTTCTAGAATTAATTAGTCAGGCAAAGATAATATTTTATTCGAAGAGATGAATAAGTGCTTTGTTTAAATAATAGAGGTTATTGAAAAAGCCACTGATATAAAAGGAAATAGTGTCGCATTTATAACTTGAATTCAGCCTTAGGGGCTACTAGAGAATTATTTTTATTTCATCTCTCATATCTCTCATAAATTGGATGTAATGTTCATATTATCAGTAATATACTGCAATGAGAGATGTTTTGTTTTCATGCATCTCTCATGGTTTTTCCATGTATCTCTCATACATTTTTCATACATCTCTCATATATCTCTCATTACAATCTAACGGTTGTTTATAGGTGAAGCTACTTATATTGTTGGGTTATCTAGCCGCCATTGACGGATTATTTAGCCGTCATTGATGGATTATTTAGCTTGCATTTCAATCGTTCCACTAAAGTGAATGGTTTCGTGCACTAGAGTGAACAGTACTGTCTACTCTAGTAAACAGATCTGTTCACTAGAGTAGGACGGTTTGAATGTTTATTTGATAATGTGACAAACTGGTTGATATACAATGTATTGTATGTTGATTGATACATGAATTACCGTTAGCTTTTGTATGAAATGTAAGGTATGCGCGCTTCAACTCTTATTGCTTTCCGGAATGGCTGAGAAATATGATAATAATGGTATAGTAAACCTACTTTTATAGATAGCAAAATATATAGCTAACGATATTATTGGGGTTTTATATTCATAAGTCGTGTTTTTTTATGTACTTTTGATGAGAATTTTAGAAAGATGAGTCATGTTGCATATCAATAATGCCTGTATTGCTTTTGAGACAGAAGTGCTTTTCTCCGGTTTTAATCTGAATCTGGAACAGGGAGAAACCGCTTGCATCGTGGGGCAGTCCGGTTGCGGAAAAACTTCATTGTTGAATGCGGTGATGGGATTTGTGCCGTTAAGAGAAGGGACCATTCAAGTGGGAGGGACGTTGCTGGATATATCGACCATAGATGTCGTCCGGCGACAGATTGCATGGATTCCCCAAGAATTGGCACTGCCGTTTGAGTGGGTGAAAGATATGGTTACCCTTCCGTTTGAGCTGAAAGTGAATCGTTCCGTACCCTTTTCGGAGGAGAGATTATACGCTTGTTTTGACGAATTGGGTTTGGAACACGAATTATATGCAAAGAGAGTGAATGAGGTATCCGGCGGACAGCGCCAGCGTATAACATTGGCTGTGGCTGCAATGCTTGATAAACCGTTGATTATCATTGACGAACCGACGTCTGCATTGGATGCGGGGGCGACTGATAAAGTATTGTCTTTTTTTCGGCGGCAGGCAGAAAGAGGGGCGGCAGTGTTGGCGGTATCTCACGACAAAGACTTTGCAGCGGGATGCCATTATGTAATAGAACTATAATTAAGAACCAGATAGAATACTAAACTATATAGTGGGAACGATTGACATATCATATTATAATCTTCTTGTAGGTTTGCTTCTGCTTGCCATTCCATTCTTTTATCTGTGGAAATTCAAGACAGGACTGCTAAAACCTGCTGTGATTGGCACATTACGGATGATTATCCAACTGTTTCTTATCGGTATGTATCTGAAATACCTCTTTTTATGGAATAATCCTTTTATTAATTTCCTTTGGGTGGTCGTTATGATATTTGTAGCCGGACAAACCGCATTGGTACGTACCCAGTTGAAACGAAGTATTCTGTTGATCCCTATTACGGTCGGCTTTTTCTGTAGTGTTGTGTTAATAGGGCTTTACTTTATCGGGGTTGTCCTTCAATTGGATAATATTTTCAGTGCCCAATATTTTATTCCGATATTCGGCATTCTGATGGGGAATATGTTGTCGAGCAATGTTATCGCTTTGAATACCTATTATAGCGGGCTGAAACGTGAACAACAATTGTATCGGTATTTATTGGGGAATGGGGCTACAAGGCAGGAAGCCCAAGCTCCATTTATCCGGCAGGCCATTATTAAATCTTTCAGTCCCTTGATTGCGAATATCGCGGTCATGGGGCTGGTTGCTTTTCCCGGTACGATGATCGGGCAGATTCTGGGGGGAAGCAGCCCGAATGTCGCTATCAAATATCAAATGATGATTATGGTGATTACTTTCGCCGCATCCATGTTGTCGTTGATGATTACTATCTCATTGGCTTCACGACGTTCGTTCGATGCATACGGAAAACTGTTGGAAGTGACTAAAGAATCCAAGAAATGACAGTCACACGAAAAAAACGATGAGGAAGTTATGCGCATAACTATTTAATTTATTATCTTTGCAACCAAATTTTCTATCAATAATGAAAATTAAGGAAATAGTAAGCGCCCTTGAACGATTCGCGCCTCTGCCATTGCAAGACGGATTTGATAATGCCGGCCTGCAAATCGGATTGACAGAAGCGGAAGCAACAGGGGCTTTGTTGTGTCTTGACGTTACCGAAGCAGTGCTGGATGAAGCTATCGCATTGGGGTACAACCTCGTTATATCACATCATCCGCTCATTTTCAAAGGCTATAAATCCATTACGGGCAAAGATTATGTGGAACGTTGCATACTGAAGGCAATAAAGAATGATATTGTGATCTATTCAGCGCATACTAATTTGGATAATGCATACGGGGGAGTTAACTATAAGATAGCTGAAAAAATAGGTTTGAAGAATCTGCAAGTGCTCGAACCGAAAGAGAACAGCCTGCAAGACGACTTGACGCAGGTAGGTGCGGGTATTGTGGGCGAATTGGATGAACCTGAAACAGAGCTTGAATTCCTGAAACGTATCAAGAAAACTTTTGAGGTAGGCTGTGTCCGTCATAATAGACTGACAGGCAGGGAGATACAGAAAGTAGCGTTGTGTGGTGGTGCAGGAGCTTTTTTGCTTCCACAGGCCATCCGGGCAGGTGCGGATGTCTTTATCACGGGTGAAATTAAATATCATGATTATTTTGGTCATGAGGGCGATATTCTGATGGCGGAAATCGGTCATTATGAAAGCGAACAATATACAAAAGAAATTTTTTATTCTATAATCCGGGATTTATTTCCAAATTTTGCACTCCAATCGAGTAAAATAAATACGAATCCCATAAAATATTTATAAGTAAAATGGCTAGAGAAGCAAAAAAAGATCCGAATGAGTTGACGGTAGAACAGAAACTGAAGACACTGTTCCAGCTGCAAACTATGTTGTCTAAGATTGACGAGATCAAAACATTGAGAGGTGAACTTCCGTTGGAAGTGCAAGACCTTGAAGATGAGATTGCCGGTTTGAGTACTCGTATCGACAAGATTAAAGCTGAAGTAGATGAATTGAAAGCTGCTATTGCCGGTAAGAAGGTAGAGATTGAAACGGCTAAGGCTTCGGTTGAAAAATATAAGTCACAGCAAGACAATGTTCGCAACAACCGTGAATATGACTTCCTGACAAAAGAAATTGAATTCCAGACGTTGGAGATCGAGCTTTGTGAGAAGAGAATCAAGGAGTATTCTGCAGACAAAGAAGAGAAAGAGGGTGAAGTTGTGAAAAACGAACAGGTCTTGGATGAAAGACAAAAAGACCTCGAACAGAAGAAGAGCGAGTTGGATGAGATTATCTCTGAAACCAAGCAGGAAGAAGAAAAGTTGAGAGACAAAGCCAAAGATCTGGAAACTAAAATTGAGCCGCGTCTATTGCAGTCATTCAAACGTATACGTAAAAATTCTCGTAACGGACTGGGTATCGTATATGTACAACGTGACGCGTGCGGTGGTTGCTTTAACAAGATTCCGCCTCAGAGACAATTGGATATTCGCTCTCGTAAGAAGGTGATCGTTTGCGAATATTGCGGACGTATCATGATTGACCCGGAATTGGCTGGTGTACAGATTGAACACAAAGTTGAAGAAACTCCCGCACCAACAACCAAAAGAGCGATCAGAAGAAAAAGTGCAGAATAGTCTACCGCTTTTTGATTATATATTTCAAAGCTCCGCATCATGCGGGGCTTTTTTTATCTCCCTTTCTTAACATACCCAAAATAAACAAACCAAACCTTTGGTTGTTATCATATCATTTCATAAAAACCTGAACTGATATGAATATACGAATGTGGGGCATATCGCTCTTTATGTTTCTTTCTACTGTATCTGCGGTTGGGCAAACTGCAAACCGTTATCTGAAAGCGCCTCTTCCTGATGAATGGGAGGAGAGTGGACAAGTATTTCAACAGACGCTTCCTGTGGATGATTATTGGTGGAAATCTTTCCGGGACACCAAGCTGGATTCTCTGATCGCTTTGGCGGTAGACCGCAATTTCTCTGTTGCGATGGCTATTAACCGCATATCTGCTGCCCGTGCCAATCTTTGGATGGAGCGCAGTAACTTTTTCCCTTCTATCGGATTGAATGCCGGATGGACTCGCGAGGAGACAAGCGGCAATATCAGTGCCGCTCCTCAATCTACGGAACATTATTATGGCGCATCACTCAGTATGAGTTGGGAAGTGGATGTATTCGGCAGTATCCGTAAGCGTGTGAAAGCGCAGAAAGAGAATTTTGCTGCAAGTAAAGAGGAATATACGGGGGTGATGATTTCTATGGCGGCCGAGGTGGCCTCAGCTTATATCAATCTACGGGAATTTCAGCAGCAGCTTGAGGTGGTGAAGAAGAATGTCGCTTCGCAGGAAAAAGTGCTGAAAATCACGGAAGTACGTTATAACACCGGACTTGTGGCTAAGTTGGACGTGGCACAGGCTAAGTCGGTTTTGTATAGCACGAGAGCGTCCATTCCACAATTGGAAGCAGGTATCAACCAGTATATCACGACACTGGCCGTTTTGCTTGGAATGTATCCTCAGGAGATTCGTCCGGGGCTGGAAACGGTGGGGACTTTACCCGATTATATGGAACCGATCGGAGTGGGTATGCCTGTCGATTTATTATTGAGAAGACCCGATGTACGGAGTGCGGAACGGAATGTGAATGCGCAGGCAGCGTTACTCGGAGCTTCTAAGGCCGATTGGTTGCCGAAAGTTTTTCTGAAAGGTTCGTTTGGCTATGCTGCCCGTGATTTAAAGGATCTGGTGAAGAGTAAAAGCATGACTTATGAGATTGCTCCGGCATTGAGTTGGACAATCTTCAGTGGAGGACAATTGGTAAATGCCACCAGACTGGCAAAAGCTCAATTGGACGAAACGATCAATCAATTTAATCAAACGGTTCTGACTGCTGTGCAGGAAACGGATAATGCGATGAATGCTTATCGTAATTCCATCAAGCAGATTGTGGCGTTGAGGGAGGTGCGCAATCAAGGTGTGGAGACGTTGAAACTTTCTTTAGAACTTTATAAACAGGGGCTTTCACCGTTCCAGAATGTGCTCGACGCCCAACGTTCTCTGCTATCTTATGAGAATCAGCTGGTGCAAGCGGAAGGCAGTTCGTTATTGCAACTGATAACCCTTTATAAAGCATTGGGCGGAGGCTGGAGAGAATAAAAAAGAATCTATAAATAAAAAATATAACCGAACGGATATGAAAAAACTAATGTATATCTTTCTTGCGCTACCCATATTGACAGGATGCAAGGAGAAGAAAAGCACAGGAGCAATGGGAGGAATGCCTACTCCTGAAATTAGCGTGGCTAAACCGGTAGTGAAGGACATTACTCTGACGAAAGATTACCCGGGATACCTGACAACGGAGCAAACGGTAAATCTTGTGGCCAGGGTAAACGGGACTTTGCAGTCCACCTCCTATACTCCGGGAGGAAGGGTAAAGAAAGGACAGTTACTTTTTGTCATCGAGCCTACATTATATAAGGATAAGGTGGAACAGGCGAAAGCGGATCTGCAAACAGCTCAGGCGCAGCTGGAGTACGCACGCAGTAATTACAGCCGTATGAAAGAGGCTATCAAAAGTGATGCGGTGAGTCAGATACAACTGCTACAGTCGGAAGCCAATGTGACAGAGGGGATCGCGGCTGTGAATAATGCGGAAGCCGCTTTGAGTACGGCGCATACGAATCTGGGATATTGTTATGTGCGTGCTCCGTTTGACGGGACTATCACGAAATCGACTGTGGACATAGGGAGTTATGTGGGCGGATCTTTACAGCCCGTTACTTTGGCTACTATCTATAAGGATAATCAGATGTATGCGTATTTTAATGTAGCGGACAATCAGTGGTTGGGCATGGCGATGAATGACAATCAATCGGCAAAGAACCTGCCGCAAAAGATTATGGTACAATTGGGTAAGGATGGAACGGAGTCTTATCCTGCCGTGTTGGATTATTTATCTCCGAATGTGGATATGAGTACGGGAACATTGATGGTACGCGCTAATTTTGATAATCCGAAAGGGCTTTTGAAAAGCGGGTTGTATGTGAGCATAACTCTTCCTTATGGCGAAGCCTCAAATGCTGTATTGGTGAAGGAAGCTTCTATAGGAACGGATCAGTTAGGTAAATTTCTGTATGTCGTAAATGACTCGAACATAGTTCGTTACCGTCATATTGAGGTGGGGCAGTTAATGGGTGATACCCTGCGTCAGGTATTGGAGGGCATTTCTCCTCAAGAGCGGTATGTCACGGAAGCTCTGATGAAAGTCAGAGATGGAATGAAGGTAAAGCCTGTACCTTAAAGAGTAGTTCTTTCATTTCAAGTATTAATCCTAAACTTATAGATCTATGTTTTCTAAATTTTTCATAAACCGACCGATCTTCGCTACGGTGCTTGCACTGCTTATTGTGGTAGCCGGTCTGGTGACACTAAATATATTGCCGGTAGCGCAATTTCCGGAGATTACACCACCGACGGTACAAGTATCGGCCGTTTATCCGGGTGCAAATGCCGAGACGGTAGCCCAAACGGTAGGTATTCCTATCGAACAGCAGGTGAATGGAGTAGATGGTATGCTTTATATGTCTTCCAACTCTTCATCTTCGGGAGCATACTCCCTGACTATCACTTTTGCCGTTGGAACGGATATTGACATGGCAACCGTACAAGTGCAAAACAGGGTGAGTATCGCGCAATCATCACTTCCGGAACCGGTGGTGGTGCAGGGAGTGACTGTACAGAAACAATCTTCGAACATCGTTATGTTCTTGACGATGGCTTCGCAGGATTCTGTTTATAACAGTTTGTACCTTACCAACTATGCGAAATTAAATCTTGTCGACCAGTTAACCCGTGTGCCGGGAGTCGGTGCGGTAAATGTCATGGGAGCCGGAGATTATTCTATGCGTGTCTGGCTGGATCCTGAAGCTATGCGGATTCGCAATATTTCACCGCAACAAGTCTATCAGGCCATTCAGGCGCAGAACGTAGAGGTTTCTGCCGGGTATATCGGTCAACCTATCGGACAGGATAATAAGAATGCGTTTCAGTATACGTTGAATGTGCAGGGGAGACTTACCTCACCGGAACAGTTTGGTAATATCATCATCCGTACGGAAAAGGACGGAGCAATGCTTCGCCTAAAAGATATTGCACGGATTGATCTGGGTTCTGCTTCTTATGGAGTGGTATCCCGGCTGAATGGGAAACCTACGGCTGCCATCGCTATTTATCAGCAACCGGGATCCAACTCATTGGATGTATCGAAAGGGGTGAAAGCCAAAATGGAGGAATTGGGAGCGAACTTTCCGTCAGGTGTTACTTATAACGTTACGTTGGATACAACGGATGTGATTCATGCTTCCATTGATGAAGTGATGGTGACGTTCTTTGAGACTACTTTACTGGTGGTGCTTGTTATTTTCTTGTTCCTTCAGAATTGGAGGGCGGTTATTATTCCTTGTCTCACCATTCCGGTCTCTTTGATTGGTACTCTTGCTGTGATGGCGGCATTTGGCTTCTCTATCAATACATTGACGTTGTTCGGATTGATTTTGGCAGTCGCCATTGTGGTGGATGATGCGATAGTGGTGGTGGAGAACGCTTCGAGGTTACTGGAAACCGGACAATACTCGCCTCGCGAAGCGGTGACAAAAGCGATGGGAGAGATTACCGGCCCTATTGTCGGCGTGGTTCTTGTGTTGCTTGCCGTATTTGTTCCTACTATGTTGATTAGTGGAATTTCCGGCCAGCTATATAAGCAGTTTGCGTTGACTATTGCTGCTTCGACCGTGTTGAGCGGTTTTAATTCATTGACGTTGACACCTGCGCTTTGCGCGCTTTTTCTCGAAAAGAGCAAACCTTCCAAATTTTTTATCTATCGGGGATTCAATAAGGCTTATGATAAAACGCAGGGAGTATATGACGGAATCGTTAAATGGCTGCTTAAACGACCGGGATTTAGTTTTATCTCTTATGCCATTTTGACAGTTATTGCCGTTCTTCTATTTATGCGCTGGCCTTCTACGTTCGTTCCCGATGAAGATGACGGATATTTCATTGCTGTGGTTCAATTGCCTCCTGCTGCCAGTCTGGAGCGTACACAAGCGGTTGGAAATCAAATTAATGCCATACTTGATTCGTATCCTGAGGTACAGAACTATATAGGTATTACCGGTTTTTCCGTTATGGGAGGTGGTGAGCAGAGTAATTCGGCTACTTATTTTGTCGTACTGAAAAACTGGAACGAAAGGAAAGGGAAGGAGCACACGGCTGCCGCTGTAGTCAACCGTTTCAACGGTGAGGCGTATATGACAATTCAAGCCGGGCAGGTGTTTGCTATGGTTCCACCGGCTATTCCGGGATTAGGAGCTTCGGGAGGTCTGCAGCTTCAGGTAGAGGATAGGAAAAATCTGGGACCTACGGAGATGCAGCAGGCTATTGATGCTTTATTGGCTTCTTACCATACAAAACCTGCTCTGGCTTCTATATCCAGCCAGTATCAAGCAAATGTACCGCAGTATTTTTTGAATATCGATCGGGATAAAGTTCAATTTATGGGTATTGCCTTGAATGATGTCTTTTCTACGCTGGGATATTATATGGGAGCGGCGTATGTGAATGATTTTGTAGAGTTCGGACGTATCTATCAGGTGAAGATCGAGGCGCGTGATCAGGCGCAAAGGGTGATTGATGATGTGCTGAAGTTGAGTGTGCCGAATTCTGCGGGAGAGATGGTGCCTTTCTCTTCTTTTACTAAAGTAGAAGAACAGTTGGGGCAAGATCAGATTAACCGGTATAATATGTATTCTACTGCGGCTTTGACCTGCAATGTGGCTCCGGGAAGCAGTACGGGGCAGGCTATTCAAGAGATGGAGGCTTTGTTCAAGGAACAGTTAGGTGATGAATTCGGGTATGAATGGACTTCTGTTGCATACCAGGAAACGCAGGCTGGGAATACAACGACCATTGTTCTGGTCATGGCTTTGATTGTCGCATTTTTAGTGTTGGCTGCGCAGTACGAAAGTTGGACTAGTCCGGTAGCGGCGGTTATTGGTTTGCCGGTAGCATTGTTGGGAGCGATGATTGGTTGTCTGATAATGGGGACTCCGGTAAGTATTTATACGCAGATTGGTATTATCCTGTTGATTGCGCTTTCGGCAAAGAACGGAATTCTGATTGTGGAGTTTGCCCGTGATTTCCGCGCTGAGGGGAATTCTATCCGTGATGCGGCGTTTGAAGCGGGACATGTTCGTCTGCGACCGATTTTAATGACATCATTTGCTTTCGTTTTGGGAGTAATGCCGTTGCTGTTTGCTACCGGTGCAGGTGCGGAAAGCCGTATCGCACTGGGGGCTGCAGTGGTATTCGGTATGGCAATGAATACGTTGCTGGCTACGGTTTATGTACCTAATTTCTATGAGCTGATGCAGAAATTGCAAGAAAAATTCGGTGGGAAAAAGAAGGTGGCGGGATGATGTAATCATCCCGTAGGTTTCATGTAATGATCGATTTATAAAGAAGCATAGTCCGGAATATCTCTCAGAAAAGTATAGCTCTGATTTTCATAATCCATGCGGCAGCAATAGTGCTGCATTCCGTTGCTGACAATCAGGTAATCTACTTTCAGTACCATATTGTATCGGGTAATCTGATCGAAAACTGCTTGCGTGATTTCTACATGGGGAGCTTTATACTCCACAATCATCCGGGCGGACAGGTCTCTCCGGTAGAGTACTGTATCGCATCTTTTAGTTGTACCGTTCAGCTTCACCATTACTTCGTTCGCTAATAGAGCGGATGGGTATCCTTTGTGTGCAATGAGAAAGTGTACAAAGTGTTGTCGTACCCATTCTTCGGGAGTAAGGGCGACATATCGTTTGCGAATCACGTCAAAAATTACATTTTTTCCGTTTCGTACGTTTATTTTAGTGTCGAATACTGGTAGGT
>ERZ824473.4196-NODE-4196-length-13075-cov-9.773272_pt1 | contig 13075 bp, 13 predicted proteins | sample MGYA00519874_ERZ824473 | MGnify/ENA primary metagenome ERZ824473 (study PRJEB31778, sample SAMEA3449151) | human gut metagenome | biome: human gut; feature: human-associated habitat; material: faeces | place: United Kingdom | collected 2010/2012 ... | reverse complement strand
GCCAGATTGTGGCTCTGGAGGCCAAGGGTTCGAATCCCTTTATCCACCTTTATTAATGGGCTATCGCCAAGCGGTAAGGCACAGGACTTTGACTCCTGCATTCGCCGGTTCGAATCCGGCTAGCCCAGCTTGGCGATTCGTCGTATAAGAGGTTTTGCAGATGTCTGCAGAACCTTTTTTTCGATCAATTGCGAATACCTGCCATTTTTCAAACGCGTTCTAAGAAAAGGAGAAACAAGATGAATAAAATCGATCCACAGTCATGGAAAAAAGAGATGCCGGAATTTCGCAGACAGACGGAAGCGTTTTATGCCGGAACGCTCAAACAGTCGGAATACAAAGGCTTTTCAGGCCTGTACGGAAGCTACGCACAGCGCGGCGGACAGGCGAGTATGTTGCGTTTGCGTATGACGGCCGGCCGTGTGACGAAGGAGAAGCTGGCATTTGTGGCAGAAATGATCCGGAAGTATCAGGTAAAACGTGTGCATTTTACAACGTGCGAGACGATCCAGCTGCATGATCTTGACTGCAATGCAGTCTGTGAGATCATGGAAGCGGCGCTTGATGCAGGCATTGTCACGATGGGCGGCGGCGGAGATTTTCCGCGCAACGTTATGTGCCCACCGCTTACCGGAAGTGATCCGGACGCATATTTTGATGTACTGCCGTATGCAGAAGAAGCCGGTGAGTATCTGATGAATTTTATTCAGGCAGAGAAGATGCCGCGCAAACTGAAGGTCTGCTTTTCTGATTCCCCGAAAAATGTTACGCATGCGACGTACCGTGATCTTGGTTTTGTGGCGCGGGCAGACGGAGCCTTTGATGTTTACAGTGCCGGCGGCCTTGGAAATAATCCGCGATTTGGCGTAAAGGTGGCAGAGGCAGTAAAGCCGGAGCAGATTCTCTACTATATTAAGGCAATGTGGCTGACGTTCCGGGCGTATGGCTGCTATGAGAACCGCGGCAAAGCACGTACGCGTTATATGCAGGATATTTTGGGCGGTGCGCAGCAGTATGCGGCGGCTTATCAGGCAAAACTGGCAGAAGTATTAGCATCAGGAGAAGATCTTACACTTCACGTGAAACCGTCTGTCCTGAAAAAAGAGGGCGATGGAAGCGGTATTTCCGGGCGTCGTGTGATCGCGCAGAAACAGCCGGGACTTTATACGGTGCTCTGGCATCCAATCGGAGGACAGCCGGATCCGGAGCAGCTGTGTGCGCTCAGCGATGCGATTGCCGGGATGGAAGCAGCTGAGATGCATCTTGCGCCGGACGAGACGGCTTACATTATCAATCTGACCGGAGCAGAGGCGGAGAAGATTCTGGATGTGACGGCAAAAGGCGCAGAAACGGTGTTTGAGACTTCGGTTGCCTGCATTGGGGCAAGTGTGTGCCAGATCGGCCTTCGTGACTCACAGGCGCTTTTGAAAGCCTGCGTGGAAGCGGTGCGCGAAGCGGGAATTCCGGATGGCGCACTTCCGCAGATCCATATTTCCGGATGCCCGTCCTCGTGCGGAACACATCAGACCGGAATGATCGGACTGCGCGGTGCTTCAAAGAAAACGCAGGGCGCGATGCAGAGTGCATTCCTGCTTTACGTGAATGGAAAAGAGGAGCAGGGAAAAGAGTGCATGGGCCGTGAACTTGGTACGATCCGTGAAGCAAAGATCCCGGCATTTTTTGTGGCACTCGGTAAAGAAGTGGCTGCAAGTGGTCTTGACTTTGTGACATGGAAGGAACAGAATCCGGAAGCGCTGGAGAAAGTGGCCACGCCGTATCTGCAGGAGTAGGGCTGTGGATTTACTGTTTAGAGCCAAGCTTCAAACAGGCTCTGAACAGTAAAAATTTCTCTCACAAAAGGATTGACAGTCGTTTGGATCATATTGTATGATAGATATCAATCTGCCGCAGTGATGCGGCGGATCTGCGGCCATGGCGGAATTGGCAGACGCGCTGGTTTTAGGTGCCAGTGGGTGACCGTGTGGGTTCGAGTCCCACTGACCGCATCAAAGCAGATAGTAAAACGGACATTCGCAATCTGCTTCTCTGTTTGCAGGATCATAAGGAGTTCTTTCACCTGTGCGTGTTCCTCCTTGTGAGGTTTCATAACCGGGCAGCGGTTCGCCTAAAAAATAATTGATGGGTGTGAAAAAAACCTCTCAGGCATTTCAAAAATTGAAAGATGCCTGAGAGGTTTTTTGGGTTGGCGTGCTTTCGGGAGAATTCCAGAATTGTTCGTGGTTACAGGAAATAAAACGCTATCCGTCTAATTCTTTTCTACCGTATATCCGCAGTTGACATGAATCTGGTGAAATGGTAGGATTAATGAGAAAAAAAGTCGATAAAGACAGAAAAAGGTAAAAAGGGGACACTTATGACATTGGATAAACTGGAAATAGGAAAAACCGCTGTAATCCGGAAGGTAAACGGCGAGGGTGCATTGCGGTGCCGCCTGCTGGACATGGGTTTGATTCCGGGAACAAAGGTGATGATCCGCAAAGTGGCACCGATGGGAGATCCGATTGAGCTGCACATCAGAGGATATGAACTGACGGTTCGCGTGGATGATGCAAAAGAAATTGAAGTCGAACCGGCGGATGAGGAGGCGGCAAGATGATTTTTGCACTGGTTGGAAATCAGAACTGTGGCAAGACGACGCTGTTTAATCAGCTGACCGGCTCCAATCAGCATGTCGGAAATTTTCCGGGCGTGACCGTAGACCAGAAGATGGGCGAGCTGCGTGCGGAAAAGGGCTGTATGGTTGTCGATCTGCCGGGCATTTATTCTATCCGGCCGTATACAAGTGAGGAGATTGTCACAAGAGACTTTATCCTGAATGAGAAGCCGGATGGGATCATTAATATTGTAGATGCAACGAACATCGAACGCAACCTGTACCTGACACTTCAGCTGATGGAGATGCGTGTACCGATGGTACTGGCGCTCAACATGATGGATGAGGTGCGTGGAAACGGCGGAACGATCGATATCCGAAAAATGTCAGAGGCACTCGGCATTCCGGTCATTCCGATCAGCGCAGCGAAAAATGAGGGTATTTCCGAGCTGACACATGCGATCGTTGAGACGGCACGCAAAAAGGAGACACCGAAGGTATATGATTTCTGTGGCCCGGGACCGGTGCACCGCTGCATTCATGCAGTGTCGCATCTGATCGAGGATCATGCGGACAATGCAGGCATCTCGGCACGTTTTGCGGCGACAAAGCTGATCGAAGGCGATGAGGACATCACCAGCCGGCTGAAGCTGAACCAAAATGAGCTGGAGTTGATGGAGCACAGTATCATTGAGATGGAAACAGAGCGGGGACTGGATCGAAATGCGGCTCTCGCAGATATGCGTTATAATTTTATCGAAAAAGTATGCGAACAGTCTGTTGTAAAATGTCACGAAAGTAAAGAACATCTTCGCAGCCTGAAGATTGATGCGGTGCTGACAAATAAATATCTGGCAATACCGCTTTTCCTGGCAATCATGCTGACGGTGTTCTGGCTGACCTTCGATGTGATCGGCGGTCGGCTGAGCGATCTGATGGAAATCGGGATCGGAGCTGTAACCGATGCCGTTGCGGCCGGACTTGACAGTTACGGCATCAATCCGGTTGTGAAAAGCCTGGTTATTGACGGTGTGTTTGCCGGAGTCGGAAGTGTGCTGAGTTTTCTGCCGATCATCGTGGTGCTGTTTTTCTTCCTCTCGATCCTGGAAGATACCGGATACATGGCGCGCGTGGCATTTGTCATGGATAAACTGCTCAGAAAGATTGGTCTTTCCGGGCGGAGTTTTGTGCCAATGCTGATCGGATTTGGCTGCTCGGTGCCGGCGATCATGGCAACACGGACGCTTTCTTCGGAACGTGACCGGAAAATGACGATTTTTCTTGTGCCGTTTATCAGCTGTTCGGCAAAGATTCCGATTTATACCGTTTTTACTGCAGCCTTCTTTCCGAAGTATCAGCCACTGATCATGATCGGGCTGTACGTGTTTGGAATCCTGGTCGGAATCCTCTGTGCGCTGATTCTGGAAAAAACGGCGTTTCGCGGAAATCCGGTTCCGTTTGTCATGGAACTTCCGAATTATCGTTTCCCGTCTGCAAAGAGCGTAGGCATGCTGATGTGGGAAAAGGCAAAGGACTTCATTCAAAAGGCCTTTACGATTATTTTTGCGGCGACCGTGATCATCTGGTTCCTGCAGAGCTTTGATACGAGACTGAATATCGTGACGGACAGCGCGGACAGCCTGCTGGCAATGATCGGCCGGTGGGTGGCTGTGATCTTCGGGCCGCTTGGGTTTGAAGACTGGAGAGTTTCTACTGCGCTGATTACCGGTTTTACCGCAAAGGAGGCAGTTGTCAGCACGATGAGTGTGCTGCTCGGCACGACAAGCAGCCAGCTTCAGACTGCGCTTGGAAGCGTATTTACACCGCTGACCGCTGCGAGTGCACTCGTTTTCATGCTGCTCTATACACCGTGCGTAGCGGCGATCGCGGCAGCAAGACGGGAATTGAACTCAAGAAGAGGGGCGCTGGGGGTAGTGCTTTTGCAGTGTGGTGTCGCGTGGTTTGCGTCGTTTGTGGTGTATCACATCCTGGGGCTGTTTTTATAGGGCAGTGGCCGTGCGGAAAGCAGGCTGTCTGCGTATGTGCGCATTGACAGACGGAGGAACAGAAAATGAAACCGCTTGATTATGCGATCCTTGCTGTGATTGCGGTATGGTTTGTACTTGCTGTGCGCAGTATATGGAAGCGAAGAGGGAGCTGCTGTGGCTGTCAGGGCTGCACAGCGGAAAAAGAAAAAATACTGCATAGTGAAAAAAAGAAAAAAGAACCGGACTGCTGCGGCTGCTGCGCACAGTCCGGAAAAAACGGAAATTGCCGCTGCCATTAGACAGCGGCAATTTTGACTTCGGGCGGCAGCTATGACAAATTTCAGATGGAAAAATTTGTGAGAATTTCATGGGCGAATCGAATGATCTGTGGTATAATGACGAGTGTGCATAATTATACGAAAAACACGCATGAAAAAGAAAATTATGCAAGAATATACAAAAGGCAGCAGAAAACATTTTCAAAGATGTTCCGGAAAAGAGTAAGGGGGAGGAGCAGAGAAAAATTGAAATTTCTGCGGGAAAGCGAGGAGCAGTATGGCGATTGAAGCAGTCAGGGAATACATGAAACAATGGGGAGTGCAGGACCGTATTCTGGAATTTGAGGTATCCAGTGCGACCGTGGAGCTTGCGGCGCAGGCGGTCGGATGCGAACCGGCGCGGATTGCAAAAACACTTTCTTTTTTTATGGGAGATCATCCGATTCTGATCGTGGCGGCCGGAGACCGGAGAGTGGACAACCATAAATATAAGGAAGTTTTCCATACGAAGGCCAGGATGCTGACGCCGGAGCAGGCGGTAGAGCTGGTTGGCCATGCGGTTGGAGGTGTGTGTCCGTTTGCGGTAAAGCCGGGAGTGGAGATATATCTGGATGAGTCGCTGAGACAATTTGATACGGTCTTTCCGGCGGCCGGAAGCAGCAACAGTGCGATTGAAGTGACGATGGAAGAACTGGAGCGGTTTTCCGGCAGTACAAACTGGGTGGATGTGTGCAAGGCATAGCGCTTATACCTGTTTTATAAAAAATGGCCCGGCTTTTGGCAGAGGACAGAAAACAGTCTCCGGGGCTTGCCTGTGCCGGGAAAATATAGTAGAATACAGAAAAGCAAAGAAAGGGGGCACGACTGTATGGAGTTTGATATGCAGGCCGTCGCCTGGTTGGTTCTGCTGGTGGTGATGCTGGCAGCGGAGGCTGTGACGCTGGGACTGACTACGATCTGGTTTGCGGCCGGAGCGCTGGCAGCATTTCTTTTGGCACTTGCCGGAGCAAATCTGCTGATCCAGATTCTTGGATTTTTCGTGGTGTCAGCGATCCTGCTGTTTGCCATGCGTCCGGTTGCATCGAAATGGCTGAACAAAGACCGGATACGCACAAATGCGGAAAGTCTGCTCGGAAAGACGGCTGTAGTCACAGAACCGATCAATAATCTGGCCGGAACAGGCCAGGTGCAGGTGCAGGGCCAGTACTGGACGGCGCGGGCAGTATCCGACCAGGTGCAAATCACAAAAGATGCCCGGGTGGTAATTGAAAAAATCAGCGGAGTAAAGCTGATCGTGAAGGAGGAAAAAGAATGGAAGGAATAATTCTGATTGTAATCCTGGCAGCGCTGCTGCTTCTGATCCTTGCATCCTGTGTGAAGATCGTACCGCAGGCTCAGGCATTTATTGTGGAGCGTCTTGGCGGATATCAGGGTACATGGGAAGTAGGAATGCATTTTAAGACTCCGTTTGTGGATCGTGTCGCAAAAAGGGTCAACTTAAAGGAGCAGGTTGTCGATTTTGATCCGCAGCCGGTGATCACAAAGGATAATGTTACGATGCAGATCGATACGGTTGTATTTTTCCAGATCACAGATCCGAAGCTGTTCACATACGGCGTAGAAAATCCGATCATGGCGATTGAGAATCTGACTGCAACGACACTGCGAAATATCATCGGAGATATGGAGCTGGATCAGACGCTGACTTCCCGTGAGACGATTAACACAAAGATGCGCGCCTCTCTGGATGTGGCAACTGACCCGTGGGGCATCAAAGTCAACCGTGTCGAACTGAAGAATATCCTTCCACCGGCACAGATCGTAGATGCCATGGAAAAGCAGATGAAAGCGGAGCGTGAAAGACGAGAGGCAATCCTGAAAGCAGAGGGTGAGAAAAAGTCGCTGATCCTTGTCGCAGAAGGAAAGAAACAGTCCGCGATTCTGGATGCAGAGGCAGAAAAGCAGGCTGCGATCCTGAAAGCAGAGGCGGAGAAAGAAAAGATGATCCGTGAGGCGGAAGGTGAGGCAGAGGCAATCCGCAAGGTACAGACGGCAAACGCAGAGAGTATCCGTCTGATCCGCGAGGCGGGTGCCGATCAGGCCGTACTCGCACTGAAGAGTTTTGAAGCAATGACGAAAGTGGCAGACGGAAAAGCGACAAAGATTATCATTCCGTCAGATATGCAGAATCTTTCCGGCATCGTGAAAGCGGTCACAGAGGTAGCAAAAGACTGAAAAACAAAAGAAAAGCAGGCGAAGGAGAGGAGTACATTATGAATTTAAAAGGAAGAAATTTTCTGACACTGAAGGATTACACACCGGAAGAGATCACCTACCTTCTTGATCTTGCTGCGAAATACAAGGCGGACAAAAAAGCAGGCATTCAGGAACCGGTGCGCACCGGAAAAAATATCGCACTGATTTTTGAAAAGACGAGCACACGGACAAGATGTTCTTTTGAGGTGGCTGCGCATGATCTGGGCATGCAGACAACTTACCTTGATCCGACCGGATCTCAGATTGGAAAAAAAGAAAGTATCCGCGATACGGCACGGGTGCTTGGACGGATGTATGATGGCATTGAGTACCGCGGCTTCGGGCAGGAGATTGTGGAGGAGCTTGCAAAATATGCAGGCGTTCCGGTGTGGAATGGACTGACGAACGAGTACCATCCTACCCAGATGCTTGCAGATATGCTGACGATCCGGGAAAAGTTCGGAACACTTGCCGGAAAGAAGCTGGTATACTTCGGCGATGCACGTTACAACATGGGTAATTCCCTGATGATTGTGTGTGCAAAGCTTGGCCTTCACTTCGTTGCCTGCACCAATCATGAATATTTCCCGTCACAGGAGCTTGTGGCACAGTGTGAGGAATATGCAAAGGCAAGCGGCGGTTCGATTACCCTGACAGAAGATGTCGCAGAAGGCGCAAAGGATGCCGATGTAATTTACACGGATGTATGGGTATCGATGGGCGAGCCGGATGAAGTATGGGCAGAACGGATCCGTGTGCTGCTGTCATATCAGGTCAATGCAAAGGCAATGAGCTATGCAAAGAAGAGTGCCATCTTCATGCACTGCCTGCCGGCGTTCCATGATCTGAATACAAATATCGGAAAACAGATCTACGAAAAATTCGGACTCGATGCGATGGAAGTGACCGATGAAGTCTTTGAGTCAGAACAGTCTGTTGTGTTCGATGAGGCAGAAAACCGTATGCATACGATCAAGGCAGTAATCGCGGCAACCATGGGACTGGAACATGAAGAAAAAAATAAATGAGAAGGACGTCCGCGCTTTGTGGATTTTCTGCGCTGTGACAGCAACGATCACGGATGTTCTGTGTGTGCTTTTTCTGCTGAATGTGATGCAGAATCACTGGTTCCTTAATTTTATACAGGCGCTTGCAGTCCTGCTTCATCTCTCCTTGCTTCTGCTGGGACTGATGAAGAAAAAATGGGTTTTCAGTATCGGAAGTGCGGTGCTGATGCTGGCATATGCGGGGAGCCTGATCTATTATAACCTGTAATATCACAAGGAGAATCCGCTTGCAGGAGGATTCCCTGTTTATCCAGGCAGTCAGGCGGACGCTTTAATCCGTTCAGCTGCCTGTTAGAGCGTGTTTGAAAAATCATTCTGGCAATTGACAGAGCACATTTTTCAAACACGTTCTGGTGTTTGAAAGGAAATTTACTGTAAACGTTTGAAATATTTTACCGTTGTTTTATAAAATTTTGCCTGGCTCTGAAGAGTATCAAATGGGCGGAAGCGGAGCCAGAAACAGAGAGGACAGAAGAACAATGAAAAGCAAAATACTTTCTGCACTTCGAGAAGCTCCGGGGTATGTATCCGGGCAGGAACTCTGCGATGAACTGCAGGTTTCACGCACGGCCGTCTGGAAGGTAATCAATCAGCTGAAGGAGGAAGGCTATGTGATCGAATCGGTACCGCGAAAAGGGTACCGCCTGGTGTCACATCCGGATTCTATCACAGCGGAGGAAGTAAAAAGCCGTATGACGAAGGAGTTTTCCGACTGGAAAATCGTCTATTACGACGAAATTGATTCGACCAACAATGAGGCGAAACGGTTTGCGGAGAACGGCGAGACGCAGAAGGCACTTTTTATTGCGGAGCAGCAAAGCGGCGGCAAGGGACGGAGAGGGCGCACCTGGATCACACCGCGCGGCAGTGCGATCGCGATGAGCCTGCTGCTTCCAGAACCGGAAATTGCCCCGGATCACGCTTCTATGGTGACACTTGTGATGGGACTTGCGGTGACGAAGGCGTGCCGGGAATTCTGCAAAGTTGATGCGAAACTCAAATGGCCGAATGACGTGGTCTGCAACGGGCAGAAGCTGAGCGGTACCTTGACAGAGATGAGTAGTGAGGTCGATTATATCAATTATCTTGTGATCGGCACGGGAATTAACGCAAATGTCATGGAATTTCCAGAAGAACTGTCAAAAACGGCTGCTTCATTGAAATTATTGACCGGAAAACAGACCGACCGTGCGGGACTCATTGCCTGCTGCATGAAATACTTTGCAGAATATTATGAAAAATTTTTGCAGACACAGGATCTGTCGCTTCTGATGGAAGAGTACAATGAACTGCTTGCCGGGACAGGCGGCAAAGTGCGCGTGCTTGAGCCGGGTCATGAATACTGCGGACTTTCCCGCGGCATCAATGCACTGGGAGAGCTGCTCGTAGAAACAAAAGACGGAAATATCACACAGGTTTACGCGGGAGAAGTATCGGTGCGCGGGATCTATGGGTATGTATAAAAATATAGAAGAGGCATATTCGGTGAGAAGTAAGGCGGATATCCACGACTCGGTTAAAATACCACTTTTTGTTTTGGTGAAAATAAGAAAAATGCGGGAGAGACTAAATAAAAAATGGTAACTGTTCAGAGCCAACCTCCAAAATGCTACGCATTTCGTCGGTGTGGCGTATCCGCCAAATAAAATTTCAAAAACAGGCTTAAAAATGCAAGCATTTTCCGCCTGTTTTATGAAATTTTGCCTGGCTCTGAACAGTTACAAAAAATGATTGAGAGAAGGAGAAAGATAAATGGCATCAGAAACCAAGACTACCGTACTGTGCGGTGCGAATTCATACGAAGAGAAATATTATCTGAATCCGAAGTTCAGTAATCTTCCAAAGCAGATCAAGGATGAACTGCAAATCATGTGCGTCATGTATGTCAATGATGTCGGCGGTATTTTCCTGGTTGAATATGATGAGGACGGATCTTTGCATTTTCGCACAGAAGCGATCGAGAATGACACGACGTACGATGAGATCGGCGGCGTGCTGAAGATCAAGGAACTGCAGCGCACGAAGGAAGAACTGCTGCGGTCACTGGAACTGTATTATAAAGTATTGATGGCAAACGGCCTGGAGTAATATATGAAGATAGGAAATGTAACACTGAAAAATCAGGTGATACTGGCGCCAATGGCAGGGGTAAGTGACCTGCCATTTCGTCTGCTCTGCAAAGAACAGGGGGCAGGGATGGTCTGCACGGAGATGGTGAGCGCAAAGGCGATCGCGTATCACAATAGAAATACGATTCCGCTTCTTGCGGTATCCGAGGAGGAACGGCCGGTTTCTTTGCAGCTGTTTGGGTCAGATCCGGACATTATCAGTGAGATGGCAGCATATATTGAAGAGCGGCCGTTTGATATTCTCGATCTGAACATGGGGTGCCCGGTGCCGAAAGTGGCAGGAAACGGAGAAGGCTCTGCGCTGATGAAACGGCCGGATCTTGTCGATGCGATCGTCCGCAAAACGGTGAGCCGGATCAGAAAACCGGTCACGGTAAAGATCCGAAGCGGTTTTACCGCCGACACGGTCAATGCGGTCGAGATCGCAAAGATTGCGGAGGCTGCAGGCGCCTCGGCTGTGGCAGTACACGGAAGGACACGTGAGCAGTACTACACCGGAAAAGCCGACTGGGACATCATCCGTCAGGTAAAAGAGGCGGTGAAGATTCCTGTGATCGGGAACGGAGATGTTGATTCACCGGAAAGCGCGAAGCGGATGCTTGACGAGACAGGCTGCGACGGTGTTATGGTCGGGCGGGCCGTGCGCGGCAATCCATGGCTGTTCCGAGAGATCGTGGCATATCTGGAAGGAAAACCGGTGCCAAAGCGCCCTTCCAAAGAAGAGATTCTGGAAACAATGCTGCGCCATACAAGGCTGCAGCTGGAGTTCAAGGGAGAATATACCGGCATGCGGGAGATGCGGAAGCACATTGCGTGGTATACCGCCGGTTTCCCAAATTCCGCAAAGCTGCGCGATGCGATCAACGCCGTGGAAACGTACCGTGAACTGGAGACGCTCCTGCACGAAAGGTTCTGATATTTCCTTGACAAACGGTACTTTATCGGCTATTATAATACGATGACTGCGATCCGGATTCCCGTATTGCAGTTTTTGCAGAAAAGAAGATTCCAAGCCGGAACATAAGGAAGGGTGTAGATAATCATGGAAGCAAAGAAGAATTTATTAACGTATGCTGGCCTGCAAAAGCTGGAGGACGAGCTTCACGACCTCAAGGTAAACCGCAGAAAAGAAGTGGCAGGCAAGATTAAAGAAGCAAGAGAGCAGGGAGACCTTTCTGAGAACGCTGAGTACGATGCAGCGAAAGATGAGCAGAGAGATATCGAGACCCGTATCGAAGAGATTGAGAAAATCCTCAAAAATGCAGAAGTAGTCGTTGAGGATGAAGTAGATGTCAACAAGATTAACGTCGGCTGTACCGTAAAAGTATACGACGAGGAGTTTGAGGAGGAGCTGGAGTTCAAGATCGTAGGTTCTTCCGAGGCGAACAGCCTTCAGGGCAAAATTTCCAATGAGTCCCCGGTCGGAAAAGCACTGATCGGACGCAGCATCGGCGATGTCGTAGAAGTAGAGACACAGGCGGGCGTGATTTCCTATAAAGTGCTCGCAATCGAGAGAAGTCTGTAAAAGAGAAGAAGGAGTGGAAAACAGTGGCAGAACAGAAGACGGAACAGGCAGTAGATACCAAGCAGCTTTTGAAGGTACGCCGTGAGAAGCTGGCTGAACTTCAGGCAAACGGACAGAATCCGTTTGAGATTACGAAATACGATGTGACAAATCACAGCGCAGAGATCAAAGATAACTTTGAGGCACTGGAGTCAAAAACGGTGCGTATTGCGGGACGTATGATGTCCAAACGTGTGATGGGCAAAGCATCTTTCTGCAATGTGCAGGATCTGCAGGGCGGCATTCAGTGCTACGTAGCGAGGGACAGCATCGGCGAAGAATCCTACAAGGGATTCAAAAAGCTGGATATCGGTGATATCATCGGCATCGAGGGAGAGGTATTCAAGACGAAGACCGGCGAGATTTCCATTCATGCCGCAAAAATAGTCCTGCTCTCCAAGAGTCTTCAGATCCTGCCGGAGAAGTACCACGGTCTTACAAATACAGATACAAGATACCGTCAGCGTTATGTGGATCTCATCATGAATCCGGAAGTGAAAGATACCTTTATCAAGCGTTCCCGCATCATCAGCACGATCCGCAAATATCTGGATGGTCAGGGCTTTATGGAAGTGGAGACTCCGATGCTGGTAGCAAATGCAGGCGGCGCTGCGGCACGTCCGTTTGAGACCCATTTCAACGCGCTGAACGAAGACCTGAGACTCCGCATCTCCCTGGAGCTTTACCTGAAGCGGCTGATCGTAGGCGGTCTGGAGCGCGTCTATGAGATCGGCCGTGTATTCCGTAACGAGGGACTGGATACGAGACACAATCCGGAGTTTACCCTGATGGAACTGTATCAGGCATACACCGATTACAACGGAATGATGGATCTGACCGAGAATCTGTACCGCTACGTGGCACAGGAAGTGCTCGGCACGACAAAGATCGTTTACAAGGGCATTGAGATGGATCTGGGCAAGCCGTTTGAGCGCCTGACCATGGTTGACGCGGTTAAGAAATATGGAAACGTTGACTGGAATGAAGTGAAAGATCTGGAGCAGGCAAGAGCGCTTGCAAAAGAGCATGGAATTGAATTTGAGGAGAGACATAAGAAGGGAGATATCCTGAACCTGTTCTTCGAGAAGTATGTCGAGGAGCATCTGCTTCAGCCGACCTTTATCATGGATCATCCGGTTGAGATTTCACCGCTGACCAAGAAAAAACCGGAAAATCCGG
>ERZ824473.4191-NODE-4191-length-13086-cov-5.700177_pt1 | contig 13086 bp, 9 predicted proteins | sample MGYA00519874_ERZ824473 | MGnify/ENA primary metagenome ERZ824473 (study PRJEB31778, sample SAMEA3449151) | human gut metagenome | biome: human gut; feature: human-associated habitat; material: faeces | place: United Kingdom | collected 2010/2012 ... | reverse complement strand
TACTAAACTATAATTTCCTATTTTTATGTTTAAACCTTGAATTTTTTCTTGGCTTTTTTCTAAATATTTATTTGCATTCCATTTTTGTTTTCCTGTATATAAAACAATTGGCATTACTAATGGTATTTTATATGATTTGTTTTTTATTTTGCTTTTGTCTATTGCACTTCTTATTATTGCTACTTCATATTCTAGTAGTCTAAATGGCATTGAATAATCAATTTTGCTTTGATGCTCTATTAAGAAAAAGATATTTTTGTCTTTTATTTTGTATACTATATCTGCTTCTTTGTTTTGAAATGTTTTACTTATAAAACTACTATTATATTTTTCTATTTCTTCTTTTTTTATATTTAATTTTAGAGTTTTATTTATAAATTTTACTGCTTCTTCTTTTTTGTCCAGTACCGTTTTAAATATTGCATCATGTTCATGCCAGTTTTGTTGATGATATTCTTCGTTTTGATCTTCAACTTTATCTATTATTTTTTCTTGTGTTTTATTTTCTTCTTGTCCCTTGATTTTTCCGTCTTTTGTCCATTTTTCTTCAAATATATGCTTATATTTTAAATAATCTTTATATGTAAATATTTCTATACTGATTCATCTCCTTTATTATAGTATTTGTTTTAGTTTTTGTCAATATTTATTTTGAAGTAAATATTTTATTAATTTTATTTTTTAATCACTTCCTCTTTTTTAAATTTTGTTTTTGAACTTTCGTCCTAGAAAATTTGGACTTTTGATTTAATTTTTTTGAAAAAAATTAAGTTTTAAAATTGTTTGATGGATTTTTAAAGTATTCTTATAATAGCATAAAATTTTAGTATTTTCAACCATTTTTCATCGCAGATTTCGACATTTTGTGACAATTGTAGCCTTTGGTTTATGTAAGATACATATAATATTTTTCTATTTTTATTGACATTTATTGTTGACGATTGTAAAATATAAGACGATATACATACTATTTTATGTATGTGTATAAACTATATAAAAATTGGAAAAAATAACAAAGGAGGAAATTTTAATATGAAAAAAACAAAAAGACAAAATGGTATAACACTTGTTGCTCTAGTGATTACAATAATTATATTATTGATATTGACAACAATATCAGTACAGTCGTTGACAAATACTGGATTGTTTTCAAAAGCACAAGAAGCAAAAGAAAAATCACAAAATGCAACAGAAAATCAGGCAAAAACACTAAATGAATATGAAGATGAGTTAAATAAATATATTTCTGGAGATATAAAAACGCCAGTTAAAAAAGTTGCTGATAATATAGGTAGTGTACTAAGTACAACAGACAATACAGAACTACAAGATGCGTATGGAAATAAAATAGTGGTACCAGCAGGATTTAAAATAGTATCAGATAGTACAACAAATAATGCTCAAACTGTAGATAAAGGTATAGTGATAGAAGATGCAACAACAGAAGCAACAGTAGGAAGCCAATTTGTATGGATACCAGTTGGAACTATTTATACAGATGTAGAAAAATCTGAAGCAAATGCAAAAACAATTACATTAGGTAGATATGATTTTGATTCAAACGGAAAAGAAAGTGCATATTCTAGTAGTTATATTGAGGAAGATAAAAATAATATTTCAACATTAAAAAATTACGGAAATACAATAGCCAAAAATATAACAAATTTTAAAAATAGTGTAGTAGCAAATGGAGGATATTATATTGGAAGATATGAAGCAAGGACAGTTACATCAAGAACGGCAGTAGATAACACATTAACACAAATAACAGAGAAAGGAACAGATGAAATATATAATTATATAACACAATTGCAAGCAGCACAATTAGCACAAAATATGTATAATAGCAATAGATTCATAAGTGATTTAATGAATAGTTATGCTTGGGATACTACAACATTATTTTTACAAAATTGTGGAACAAATAAAATCTATTCAAGACAAATTAGTTTAAATACTAATTTTGATATAACAGGAACAACAACTGATGTACAGTGTAATGTATATGATATGGCAAGCAATGTAATAGAATGGACATCAGAAACATCTGATTACTCTTCTGCTCCTTGTGTTAATAGAGGTGGACGTTATGACCAAAACAATTATTATACAAATATTCGTAGTGGTGATAGTACTTCTTACAAAAATAATATTATAGGTTTTCGACCAATTTTATATTTGAATGTTTAAAATTATTATTATAAGTAAAAATAAAAGTGTATAAATTCAAAAAAATGAATTTGTACACTTTTATTTAACTTAATTTGGAACTAATTATCTAATATTCCTCAAAGCTTCAATTCTATCCTCTGTACTAGGGTGAGTAGACCAAAGAGAAGAAGATTTCTTTTTACCCTTTTCACCATTCTTTTTAAAAGGACTAATAATATACATATTAGCAGTTGCAGAGTTAGCACTTTGCAATTCATTAGGGTCACTTTCAAGTTTTTGCAAAGCAGAAATTAAACCATCAGGGTTTCTAGTAAATTCAACAGCAGTGCTATCAGCCAAAAATTCTCTTTTTCTAGAAAGGGCAAGTTGCATCAAAGTACCAAAAATAGGTGATAAAATTAAACATATTAGACCTAATAACATTAAAATGCCATTAGCCTTACTATCACTATCTCTATCTTTTGTGCCACCCCAGAAAAGAATTCTGGAAAACATATCAGATAACATTACAATTAATCCTACAAATACTGAAACTACAGCACTTAAAAGAATATCATAATTTTTAATATGGCTCATTTCATGAGCTATAACACCTTCTAATTCATAATAATCTAACTTTTCTAATAAACCTGTAGTAACACAAATTACTGCATGTTCAGGATTCCTACCAGTTGCAAAAGCATTTGGTTGAGCATCTTCTACAACATACAAATCAGGTTTTTTAGGTAATCCTGCAGTTACCATTAAGGCATCTAAAATATTAACAAGTTTTAAATCTTCTTCCCTAGTTGCAGGTCTTGCATGGCATGAGGCTAAAACAATTTTATCACTATAATAATAAGATCCCCATGCGCTGGCAATAGAAAAAATTAAAGCAATTACTATAGAAAGGCCGCCTAAATCTAAAGCATTACAAATGTAATATATAATTAAAGTTATTACAAGTATAAATATTCCAATAATTAGGCCAGATTCAAATTTGTTTTTCTTACTAATTTCAAACATAAAATTCTCCTTTCTTGATAAGATAATATCAAAAAATTATTAAATCAAAATTAAAATAGTAAAAGGGATGCCAAAATTGACAACCCTTTTAAATTAATTATGCATTTTTTCCAAAATCAACTTTTACATTTTTTCTAGCTTCAGCGCTTTCAGCAGCAAATAATTCACGAGGTGTGAAATTAAACATTCCAGCAATTATGTTAGAAGGGAAAAGTTGTAATTTTTGGTTATACATTGTTACACTATCATTATAGAATTGTCTAGAAAAAGAAATTTTATTTTCAGTATTTCTTAATTCTTCAGATAATTCAGAAAAGTTTTGATTTGCTTTTAAATCAGGATAATTTTCAGAAACAGCCATTATTGTTTTTAAAGCTCCTGAAAGTTGATTATCCAATTCAGCTTTTTCAGCAACTGTTCCAGCAGTTGCCCAAGAAGTTCTTAGTTTTGTTATTTTCTCAAAAGTTTCTGACTCATGTGCAGCATATCCTTTTACAGTTTCAACAAAGTTTGGAATCAAATCAAATCTTCTTTGTAATTGTACATCAATTTGGCTCCAAGCATTATCTACTTTTACTCTTGCAGATACTAAGCCATTATACATTGAAATTATTGCAATTACTAATATTACTATTATTGCTAATATAATCCATCCCATAATTTTGCCTCCTTTTTTATTATATACATTTTACAAGTTGATAATAACATAAATTTGTTTTTTTAACAAGATATTTGTTATAAAATTTGATACAAAAAAGCTATAATCAAAAAAACATTCAAAATTATAAAATTTATGTTTTAATTATAATAAATTTTATAATACAAATGTGTCAAAAATGTAACTAAAATGTAATAAAAATGTAATATTATTAATGTTGAAAATTTATCCAAGTAATACTATAATATTCATATGTTAAAAGGAGGAAGTTTTAAATGAAAATAAAGGGATTTTTTAAATGCATATTTACAGTAATAATTAGTATATTAATAATGTTAGTATACAATACATATTCAAATGCATTTTCATTAAACATTACAAGCAATGAAAAAAGTATAAATAAGGGAGATACAATTACTGTAACAGTAACAGCGGACTCAAAATTTGTAACATCAGATTTTGAATTAAAATATGATTCTAATTTGTTTGAATATGTTGAAGAAAATCAAGCAAATGTAAGTATAAAAGATTATAAAAACGAAGGATATGTAATTGTTGTTTATGCAGATATAACTGGAAAGGGAACAAATTCAGTTTCTATTAAATTTAAAGCAAAAGCAACAACTAGTAACTCATCACAATTTAGTATACAAAAACAAAACTTTACAGATATAGAAGGAACATCATATGATTCAAGTACTGCTACTGCTAATTCACTAAGTGTATCAGTTAAAGAAGATAATAGTAATTCAAACTCACAAAATGGAAATAACAATAACACAGGAACATCAGGCTCACAAAATGAAAATAACAGTAACACAGGAACATCAGGCTCACAAAATGGAAATAATAGTAACACAGGAACATCAGGTTCAAAAAACGGAAATAACAGTAATACAGGAACATCAGGCTCACAGAATGGAAATAACAGCAATGCAGGAACCTCAGCTTCTCAAAGTGGAGGTAATAGTAATGTAGGAACAACAACTTCTAGTAATAAAAATAGTGTGAATGCATCAACAACTCAAAAAAATAGTTCATTACCAAAAACAGGTATAGGTTTTAATGTATTAGTAGTTTTTATAATTATAGCAATAATAATGGCAATAATATTTAGAAAAAAAATACAATATTGGCGTGGTATAGGGATGTTTATATTAGCATTTACTATAACAATAATGTGCTCAAGTAACAATATATATGCATACACAAAAATGAACAAATATGGTGTTTTTAGTAATATTATAGAAAAACAGAATGTATTAGCAATAAGTTTTGATAATGATGAAATAGAAAAAGAGTTAAAAGTAAAACAAATTCCCAGTTTAGTTAATAATGTTAGTTCATATAAAGACAAAAATGGAAAAAATATTTCAGAAAGCTCAACAATAGGTACAGGAAGTAGAGTTCAATTAAAAGATAATACAGAATATGTTGTTCTATTATATGGAGATGTAACAGGAGATGGAAAAATAAATTCAAATGATATATATCCTATAATACAACACATACTAAAAAATCAAACACTAACAGGTGTTTATGCAAAAGCAGCAAATTTAAATAATAAAAATGATGAAAATGATCAAAACATTAATTCAAGTGATATATATCAAATAATAAAATTTATGTTAGGTGATTTGAAAAGTGATTTAGTATATAATTTTCCATCAAAAGCAAATGAAAAATTAAATTTAAATGTAACTTATGATAAAAAAGAGTGGACAAAGGATTCAGTTGTTGTTACAATTAGTTCTTCAACAGAATTAGTTACACCGGATGCAAATTGGAAATTATCAGAAGATAAAAAGCAAATTTCAAAAATATACAAAGAAAATACAAAAGAAACTTTAGAAGTGAAAAGTGCAGATGGCAGAAGTGGAAAAGTTGAAATAGCTGTTTCAAATATAGACAAGACATCTCCAAGTATTTCAGAAAATGTAACAGTAAGTTCACAAACTGCAGCAGTAGGTCAAGATGTTCAAATAACAGTTAGTGCAAAATCAAGTGATGCAGAATCAGGAATAGATAAAATTACATACGAGTTATACAAAGGTGATGAAAAAATACAAGAGCAACAAATTACAGAAAGTTCAGTATTCACATTTAAAGCAACAAAGGGAATTACATATAATGTTAGAATATATGCTACAGATAAAGTAGGCAATGCTTCAAAAATTGAAACAATGAAAGTAGAACAATTAAATTATCTTGATACCGATGAAGGAAAGAAAGATTTAAGTGATGAAACCACAAGATATAATGAAAATTTAAAAGGAATTAATGATGCTATAGAATCAAAGCAGAACCAACTTAAAAGTATAAATAATTCATATTATGCAGAAAAAGCAACTTTAGATAGTACTCTAAACCAAAAGTTAAAAGCTGCAGAAACTGAAAAAGCAGAAAGATTATCTGAACTTAATAAAAGAACAGAAAGTATAGTTAATTCTTTAATAGAAGAAAGAGATGATGCATTAGCACAAGCAAAAAATCAATATGATGATGATATTGCAGCTGCTAAGAAAAAAGGAGCTACAACAGAGCAAATTAATGATATAAAAACAGCATATAGTAATAAAAAGAAAGTAATACAAGATGACTATGCAAAACAAATGAGTGTTAGAAAAAAACAGTTAGAACAAGAAGAAAATGATATTAATAGTTTATATAATAGTAAAAAACAAGGCATACAAGAGGAATATGCAAAAGATTTGAATACTCTTGATAACAAATATGATTCACAAAGATTACCTATAATTAATGATATTAATAATTTTGTAGGAGCAAGAGATTCTGTTATTTCAGGTTATAATAGTTATAAAAACAATTTAGAAAATATGGTTTATATTAATATTACAAAATAAATAATATGAGGAAAAATTAAAAAATATGAATAAAAAAAGCAATAAAAAAATTATAATATATATAATATGTTTGATAATTTTTGTAAGTATAGTTATAGGAGCATTAGCTTTAGGAAGAAAATTTAAAGAAAATCCAAAAAATGAAATAGATTCAAAAATTGAGAAAAGTCAAAGTGATAAAAATTATAAAATTGTATCAAAATATAATGCAAACATTAAAAAAAATCAGGATGTAAAATTAAGAATAGAAAATATAATTCGAGGAGAAGAAGCTGAAAAAGCATTAAATAATTACAATAAAAAAGCAAGTTACCAAGTTAATATTGAAAAAAAAGATGAAGAAGAATTGCTTTTAGTAGAATATGAAATTGATTTTATAGATTTTGATATGTCAGATATTGGTGCAAATAAAGATGTATCAGCCAAAATATGTCAAGATGAGAATAAAGAATATATTGAATATAATAATAATATATATAGCCCATTAGTTGAATTTATAAATAATGATGAATTTACTAAAGAAAAGAAAACCAAAGGAAAATTTGTTACAACTATTCCAAAAGGATGCACTGATTATAAAATAAAAATAGGTGAAAAAGGAGAACATGAAGCTTATTTTGACGGAATTTAAAAATTTAGATATAAGAAGATGAAAAATAAAAATTTTCATCTTCTATTTTTTATTGTACTAAAAACGAAATTGTTTTAAAAAATCTATATTTTGGGTAAAAAAATGATAAAAAATAATAAAATTTTTGTACTATTTCCAATGGTTACAGCATATACTATAATGAACCAGTTGTAACTCTAAGCTTGTACAAATTTGACAAAAACAACAAAATATAGTATAATTAAAATCGATGCCAAAAGGAGGTATTAAAAATTTATGAAAAAAGAAGAAAAAGCTTCAATTTCTATAATGAAAATCATATGTGTTAGTATAATATTAATATTAATTTCAGGAATAGGAGTAATGGCAGTAAATACAAATTTGAAAGATATTAAGATTGTATTACAAAACGGATATGAATTAACAGTATTAACATCAAAAGCAACTGTTAATGAAATATTAAATGAAAATAATATTGTATTAGATGAAAATCAAAAAACAATACCAGAAGTTAATGAAGAAGTAGCAGCAGGAGCTGTTATAAAAATAGTAGATAAATCATACAGCGAAGTTCAAATAGCAAAAGTTTCTGAAGAAGGTGTACAAACAACATTAAACGAATTATTAAACAATTATGCACCAATAACAGAAAAAATAGTTACAGAACAAGTTGAAATACCTTATGAAACAATAACAAAAAATTCAGCAGGAACAAGTACAGACACAACAAATAAAGTATTACAACAAGGAAAAAATGGATTAAAAGAAATAACTTATAAAATTAAATATCAAAACGAAGTAGAAATTGAAAAAATACAATTATCTGAAAAGGTAATTACAGAACCAGTAAATAAGATAGTACAAGTAAATAAAGTAACATCAAGATCTGGAACAACAACTAGGGAAACAGCAACAACAGTAAAAAACAATGGCGGAAAATGGTCATATTCAGCTGGAGAAATGGACCTATTATGTGCAATTACAGCACAAGAATCAGGTTCAAGTTATACAGGGGCTTTAGCTGTTATAACAACAGCATGTAATAGAGCAGAAAGCAGTAAATGGAAGAGAAATGGTTCAGACCCATTAAGTCAATACAAAGCATCAGGACAATTCTGTTATTCTATAGACAGCCATTGGAAAAGAAAATTAAATGGAAATTACCCATCATATGTAAAACAAGCAGTTACAGATGCATTAAATGGAAAAAGAAATCATAATTATTTATCATTTAGAGCAGCTGGAACACACTCAGGTACTTATATAGGTGGTAATGTATATTTTTAAAGATATAAATTAATTTAACATATGATTTGTAAGAACTCTAGAAATAGAGTTCTTTTTACATTTTGATTGCTATTTTATGGTAAATGTAGTAAAATAGAAATATATGTAAATAAAAAATATTAATAAAAGCGGATATAAGGAAGGAACAGAAAATGAAACTAATCTCATGGAACGTAAATGGAATAAGAGCATGTTTAACAAAAGGATTTGAAGAAGTATTCAAAAAAATGGATGCAGACATATTTTGCTTACAAGAAACAAAATGTCAGCCAGATCAGATTAATTTAGAATTTCAAGGATATACAAGCTATTGGAACAGTGCAGAAAAAAAGGGATATTCAGGTACTGCAATATTTACAAAACAAAAACCAATAAATGTAACATATGGAATAGGGATAGAAGAACATGATAAAGAAGGAAGAGTAATAACACTAGAATTTGAAAAATTCTATATGGTAGACATATACACACCAAACTCAAAAAGAGAACTAGAAAGACTAGAATATAGACAAATATGGGAAGATGAAATAAGAAAATATCTATTAAAACTAAACGAAACAAAACCAGTAATTATGTGTGGAGACTTAAATGTAGCACACAAAGAAATAGACTTAAAAAATCCCAAAACAAATAGACATAATGCAGGATTTACAGATGAAGAACGTAATAAGATGACAGAGTTACTAGACTCCGGTTTTACAGATACATTTAGATATCTATATCCAGAAAAAGAAAATGCATATAGTTGGTGGTCATATATGGGACATGCAAGAGAAAAAAATGTAGGATGGAGAATAGACTACTTTATAGTATCAAAATCAATAGAAAAACAAATAAAAGAAGCTAAAATATATCCAGAAATAATGGGAAGTGACCATTGCCCAGTAGGGTTAGAAATTTTATTATAGGAGGTAAGTATATGGAAGAAATAAAACAAGGATGGAAAAAAAGAATATCATGGCTATTGATAGCTCTAACAGTAGTAATTGTATATAAAATGTTAGACAATTTTTCAAATGTCACAGAATGGTTTGGAACATTCTTTAGAATATTAAAACCATTTTTCGCAGGATTGTTAATATCATATATATTATTTATGCCATGTAAAAAAATAGAAAATGCTTTATCAAAGTCAAAATTAAAATTTGTAAAAAAGAAAGCAAGGGGATTATCAGTAATAGCAACATATATAATTTTTGTGCTAATAATGGTAATTATAATAAACTGTATATTCCCAGTATTAAAAGAAAGCGTAGTAGAATTAGTTAGTAATATACCAGGGTATTATGAAACATTAGTTAATAAATACAAAGAATTACCAGAAGATTCAGTACTAAAAAGTGATGTAATAAAGGACAAAATGACAGAACTATCAAATATAGATATGAAACAATTTTTAAGCATAAACAATGAAAAAATAATAGAATATGTTAAAAATATAATAAACATATTCTCAGGAATTTTTGACGTATTTGTATCAATAATAGTTTCAGTATATATTTTACTACAAAGAACAGCAATAATGAAATTTTTAAGAAGATTTGCAAGGGCAGTATTTAAAAAGAATACATATGAAGCTGTAAATAAATATTTTACAAAAGCAAATGAAGTATTTTTTACTTTTATTTCAAGTCAATTGTTAGATGCAGTAATTGTTGGAATTTTAACAACTGTAGCTATGTTAATAATAAAAGTAAAATATGCACCATTAATAGGATTTACAATAGGATTATTTAACATGATACCATATATTGGGGCAATTGTAGCAGTTGGAATAGGAATATTAATAACATTTATAACAGGAGGGCTTGGAAAAGCAATTGTTATGGCTATTGTTGTTATAATATTACAACAAATAGATGCAAACATTATAAATCCTAAAATTATAGGTGTTTCTTTGGAAATAAGTCCATTGCTTGTCATTTTTGCAGTTACTGTTGGAGGAGCTTATTTTGGAATATTAGGAATGTTCTTAGGTGTACCAATTGCAGTTGTAATAAAGACAGTTTTAAATGATTGGATAGATAGTAAAAATAAATTTAGAGATGAACAAGAAAAATTAATAGAAAAAAGTGAATAAAAAAATATATAAGTTCTAAAAAGTAATATATACCTTAACTTTTTGGAACTTATATATTTTTATTATTTCTTTTTCTTTTTACCTACTAAAACCGAAATAAGTATTGCAACTAGTATAACAGCAATAATTGCAATTAATCCAGGCCAACCTAAAACAGCAACAAATTTACTTCCTAATGACATTATTATTCCAGCTAAAATTACACCTAAGGCAACAGCACTTACACTTGTTTTAAAATCAAGATTTAAGAAACTTGCAGCAAGTGTTCCAGTCCATGCACCTGTTCCAGGAAGTGGAATACCAACAAAAAGTAGTAATGCAAAGAAAATACCTTTATTTCCAGCAGTTGCTTTTAATTTTTCTCCACCTTTTTCACCCTTTTCTAAACACCAAGTGAAAAATTTTCCGATAATTTTTTTATCTTTTCCCCATTCAAGAACTTTTCTAGCAAATAGGTAAATTATAGGAACTGGTAACATATTAAATATAATAGCAATAGGGTAGTATATAAAAATGTTTAATCCTAAACCTTCTGCTATTGGAATGGCCCCTCTTAATTCTACTATTGGAACCATACTTACAAAAGCTACTATTAAATATTTTACAATAAGTGGCAAACTTGACATTTTGCTTTCTCCTTTCAATCTTAAGTATATTAAACTTTTTTGTATTTTACTATAAATATATTAAAAAGTCTATATATTTATAAAAATATTGCTAAAAACCTTGACTTCCGTAGGAAATTTATGGTATCATATAAAGTGAATTTATACGAAAATTTAACATCAAGTAAAAATTTAATTCAAAAGAAACAAATCAAAACACAAAGTTAAAAATTTAAGAAAAGAGGAATTAAATATAACGAAAAATTAAGTTAATATAATTTGAAAAGCAGGCAAATTATAAAACTTAAAAAAGTAGATATATTCTAAGAAGGACTTTTCTTAAAATCAAATAAAATTAAATTCTAAGTGTTAAACACACAATCCTAGAATTAAAAACTGCTTCAAAAAATTATAAGGAGTGATTTATTTGAAAATTAGAGACATTCAATATGAAAAAGCTTCAAGAAAAGATTTCGCAAAAGTTGGAGATTTTATCGAAATGCCAAACCTAATTAAAGTACAAAAAGACTCATATGATTGGTTCATCAAAGAAGGATTAGGAGAAGTATTAAAAGATATATCACCAATAGAAGACTATTCTGGAAATCTAGTTCTTGAATTTTTTGACTACTACATGGAAGACAAAACAAAATATTCAATCGAAGAGGCAAAAGAAAGAGATGCTACATATTCAACAAGACTACACGTAAAAGTTCGTTTAATAAACCGTGAAACAGGAGAAATTAAAGAACAAGAAATTTATTTAGGTGATTTTCCACTTATGACAGACAGTGGAACATTTATAATAAATGGTGCAGAAAGAGTTGTAGTAAGCCAATTAGTACGTTCACCAGGATGTTACTATGCAGAAGTATTTGATACAAAAACAGGAAAAAGAACATATACATCAACAGTTATGCCTTTAAGAGGAGCATGGCTAGAATACGAAACAGATGGAAACGATATTTTCTATGTACGTGTAGACAGAACAAGAAAAGTTCCAATAACAACACTTTTAAGAGCAATTGGATTAGTAACAGATGACCAAATAAGAGACTTATTTGGAAACGAAGAATTAATAGAAGCAACAATTGCAAAAGATCCAATTAAAACTCAAGAAGAAGCCTTAATAGAAATCTATAAAAAATTAAGACCAGGAGAACTTCCAACAGTAGAAGCAGCAAGAAGTTTATTTGATGGATTATTCTATGATAATAGAAGATATGACTTAGCAAAAGTTGGTAGATATAAATTTGACCAAAAATTAAGTTTAGCAACAAGAATAACAGGAAAAGTAGCTGCAAAAGACATAATGGATGGTGAAACAGGAGAAATATTTGTACAAGCAGGAGAAGTTATAACAGAAGAAGCTGCACATGACATCCAAAACTCAGGAATAAATATAGTAGAATTAACAGTTGGAGAACATACAGTTAAAGTTATAGGAAATGGAACAGTTGATATCCACAAAGTATTACCTACATTAGATTTAGCAGAATTAAACATTAAAGAAAATGTAAATTATCAAATATTAAAAAATATAATTGACACAACTGAAGAAAAAGATTTAGTAAAAGTTATAGGTGAAAGAATTGACGAATTAGTACCAAAACATATAACAACAGAAGACATGATTGCATCTATAAGCTATTTATTAAACTTAGCACATGGAGTTGGAAATGTAGATGATATAGACCATTTAGCTAACCGTAGAATTAGATGTGTTGGTGAATTATTACAAAATCAATTCAGAATTGGTTTAACAAGACTTGAAAGAGTTGTAAGAGAAAGAATGACAATTCAAG
>ERZ824473.4190-NODE-4190-length-13091-cov-5.860847_pt1 | contig 13091 bp, 5 predicted proteins | sample MGYA00519874_ERZ824473 | MGnify/ENA primary metagenome ERZ824473 (study PRJEB31778, sample SAMEA3449151) | human gut metagenome | biome: human gut; feature: human-associated habitat; material: faeces | place: United Kingdom | collected 2010/2012 ... | reverse complement strand
AATGTTTAAAAGTGTAGTGTTTATGCGGATAATCTAAAATTAAATATAAAATTTTGATAAAAATTATAGATAAATTAATACTATTCTTATTGATCATATAAAACACATTTAAAATAGTTTTGCTTAGTTTGCATAATAGGATGTAATCAAATAATAATGCTATGATATAGATTACGTATAATTTTCCTAGATAATATGTTGGACAGCTCATTAAGACTATATTTAACTTATTGAAAAATTAAAGGAAAGATGGAAGAATTAAAAATTAACTTAATTCTAGGTAAAAACTATGCAAATTACTAATACAACAGATTATGCACTTCGTATCATTGATTATTTATCTGAAAAAGGAAATTTAGCTACAGAAGCAGAATTAGCTGATAATTTAAAGATACCAATTAGAAATATTTCAAAAATAATGAATATTTTAAAAAATAACAATCTAATTAATTCTGAAATGGGATTTAATGGTGGCTATTCTCTTGCTAAGAATCCTGAAAGGATAAGTTATTTTGATGTTATCTCTGCAACTGAGTCTTCTATGAACTTGAATAAATGTTTAGAAAGAAATGGCGTTTGTTTAAGAAATTGTATAGAGACGTGCAATGTAAGGAAAGTATTATTAAAAGTTGACCTAAACAGTTTAGATATGAATATTATTAGTATCAAATCTAAATTTAGTGATTTGTTTAATAACTATATGACATATGATGAGTTTTTATATAAATTTATCAATCATTGTGTTTCTAAAGAAGACAGAGATAGAGTAAAATCTTTTCTAATTGATTTTAAGAATAGTGAAAAATATTATCAAGATTCAAAAGTAAAATATCGCTCAGAGGATGGGAAAACATGGATGGATTTAGACAAGCATATAGATGATACGCAAATGGTATTGATGTTTAAATCATATGAGTACATTTATGAAAATCAAGACAAGACGAATATTTCTTATTTACAACAAGACATGATGATTGTCAATGAATTTTGGGATATGGTATCTTTATTAGAAACTGTGTTAGCTCATAATAAATTAGAAGATCATGAAAGCCTTCATAATATTTCTTTCTTTACAGAACAAATATATAAGGAATTACAATTAAATTTTCCAAAATATGGCATATTGGATAATGAAATTGAAAATATTTCTAAACTAGCAACTATTCATGATATAGGGAAAATATCTACGCCTTATGAGGTACTTAATAAAAAAGGAAAACTGACAAAAGAAGAAATGGATATAGTAAAAAAACATCCTGAAGATGGAGCTAATATGGCATTAAAACTACCGAAATGTAATTCAACAAAAAAACTAGTTCATTATGCTTATAATATATGTTTGTATCATCATGAAAGATATGATGGTCATGGCTATCCTAAAGGTCTTAAAAGTGATGACATTCCTCTTGAAGCTCAAGTTGTTGGACTTGCGGATGCCTATGATGCATTAATCAGTGAAAGACCATATAAAAGAGAAATTAATCATGGTGAGGCTGTGAGAATGATTGTTAATGGTGAGTGTGGAAGTTTTTCACCAAAAGTTATTCTTTCGTTTATTATTGCTTCTATGAATAAAACGTGGATTGAAAAAGTAAGTAAATAATTTAAATATTAAAGAGTAATCTAATTCTGTAAATTATGATTGCTTTTTTTATTACATTGCTTTTTACACATAGTTTACAAAAAATGTATGAATTCTTTTCCTATTCTGTGCATTATAGAAAGATTGTGAATATATTAGAATAATATTCAGAAATAATTATTATTTAAGATAAATTTTGCAATTTTATAAAAAGCCGATATAAGAGGTAGCGTATAACTAAATCATCAATCACTTTATTGTAGAAAAACGAAGATATCTAAAATTTTAAAAGTTTCCTAGTTTCATGGAAGTAAGGTGATTTGTTTGTTAAACAAAATTAAAAAAATAATTTGTATAGACATAATGGTTTGGGTATGTGTTATCTCTTTGTTTTTACAAACTGTTGTTGTCTATGCGTTAAATTCATCTGATGATTCAATTTCAAAGGAAACTATTGTTGAAAATAACACAAGCTCACAATCAGATGATTCAATAGATATCAGTGATATTTATGAAAATAATGTAATAAAAATTTATAATACAAAACAGCTTCAAGCAATTGGCTCAAATTCAATTGTTACATCTACAGATAATGATGAAAGTAATTACGGTACTGGTCAACAAATTTCAGTAAATGATGAATATATAACATATTCTCTTTCTTCCAAGTATCAACTTATGAAAGATATTTCATTAAATGGAAATGACATATGGACTTTACCAAGCGACTTTACAGGCACATTTAATCATGGAACTGTAGATGAAAATTCAACATTGTATGATTCATCAACAGATACAATCTATATTTATAATGATTATCAATTAAAAATTATTCAATCGGATAATTCTGAAAATGAACCTGTCATGTCTCAAGATATGTTACCAGAGTGTGTTGGGATGGGACAACCTGTTTATTCAGATAATAGTTCTAATTATCTAACTTATAGCAAATCACATAACTATGTGTTATCGAAAAACTTTACAGGTGAGATGCCAGAAACTAAAGCAAATCAAATATCAAATATAAGTACTGAAAATTGTGAAGGACGAGATTTTAATGGTCAAGTTGTTAAAACGATTGGTGACAAAACTTATATTCTTATTGGTAATGAAGAACAGTTAAGAAAAATAGGATCTGGTGTAACTGTTTATGGTGCTGTTTATCAAGTTTATTTACATGCTGCCAAATGGTATGTAGATGAAGATGAAAATGGTAATCCGATAATGCTATACGGTGGAGATGCCGATTTAGAAAAATCTCAAAATGGTAATGAAGATTTTGGATTTGGAGAAAAGAATATACATAAAGAGGATAAAAAATTAAGTAAATATAATTCACATTTATATGCATGGGGAAGATGTGGAGTCAATCAATCTACTGGTGAAATTGATCCAACATTGGATATAGATAAAGCTACTAATCAAAAATATTCTTCAAATGCTAATTATATTATTTTTAGGAATATTGATTTATCTGGTGATAATTGGACACCGTTGATGTTTCAAGGGACAATGATTGGTTCAAAGGGCGATGGTAAATCAACGTTATGGAATAATGATACTAGCGTTACGGATTATAGCAAAGCAACTGATTTAAATATAGGAGACAAACCAGTTATTTCTAATGTGAATGTTAGTCAAACATCTGAATTGGATGTTGGAGAACAAATGGGAGTTGGTTTCTTTGCCACATTATCAAATGAAGCAAGTGACAGTGATTTAGGATTGAGCAAAGGAACTGTAACAGTAAAAAACCTTAAATTCAATAAAATAAATGTTGATAATGAAACAACAAAAACAAAATTTGATCAAACGTTAATAAGTGGATTAACTTCAACTTTAGGATTAACATTAGGAGCACTATTAGATGGATTAACATGGTTACTTACTTTTGGAACTGTTAATGCTGGATTAAGCAAAACACTCAGCAGTATTTTAAATGCTCGTAAGGATGACCCAACAGCTTTAGCTACGGGATGTTTTGCAGGTCGTGTAGTGGGGGATGTAGCAATATCTGACTGTGAACTGGATGATGTGAAAGTAACAAATGCCAATAGTAATACAGGTGGATTTATTGGATATATTTCAGGAAAGACAGAGTATGATGGTTTATCAAAAGGATTAGGTGGAACGGCTACTCTATTGGCAAATATTTTAAATGTGATTCCAGGTCTTGGTCTAGGTGATTTGATTACCCTTCTTTTAGGCAATGCTATTCCATTAGATAAATTGATTCCTACAAAGTATATCAATGCTCATGTTGAAAATTGCTCAATCAATAATTTAACAGGAAATATAGGGACAAATAATGATAAGATTGAAAATTCTGGTGGATTTATCGGTCAACAAAAAGGAACTGTCGTAAAAGATTGCCAAATTACAAACAGCAACTTCAATGTCAAAGCTAATAATTATAGTGGCGGATTTGTAGGATTAGCTAGAGATGATGTCATAGAAGGTACTTTATCGGGTGCTTTAGATATAGAAACTCAATTGCCTAAAATGAATCCTGAAAGTTTGTTTTTAAATTGTTCAGTATCTGCGAGTGATTTGACAATTTCGGGCAATGGATATCAAGGTGGTTTTGCTGGAGCAATGGCCAACACGTCGGCTATAAATTGTAATGTTAATATTAGTGATAAATTAACGGTATCTTCCGGTGGAGATAATTCTGGTGGCTTTGCTGGAATCGCAACAATTGGATGGGCTGCTGATTTAGGAAAAGGTGATACGAAAGATAACTTATTAGGTGGAGTTGTTGACTTAGTTGTGAAACTTTTAAGCAGTAATCAAAATGCAACATCATCATTACTTTCTCTTGCTGGTGTGAGTCCTTCTCATATATTAGGATGTCAAATAAATGCTCCATGCAGTGTTGAAGGAAAAAATTACACAGGCGGATTGATAGGCAGAGGTGATGGTGTTTATCTTACAAAATCTAATACCGATAATTTAAGTAAGGTTTCATATTTTAAAAATAATATCTTATCAATGGATGGAATCGAAGAAAAAAATATCATTATTAATGGTTTGAAATCCGTGGATGGTGAAAATTGTGTTGGTGGTATTTCTGGCTCAGTGGGAACAGCAAGTGTAGCAGGACTTTTAAATACAACTTTAGGTGTTGCAGAATATTTAGGATTTAATGCTAATTCTATTTCACTTACTGGTTCTACAGAAGGTATAACTATTGGTGGTAAAGGAAAAAGAGTTGGTGGTGCTTTTGGTGAAGCAATCGGTGGTTCTATTAGTTCGGTTACAGTAACAAATTTAAATAATATTTCAGGAGAAAATATTGTAGGTGGATTTATAGGCGTATCTGGTCCAGGTGATCTTGCAGGAACTGATAATGGTTTGACAGTAAATCTTTTAGGATTAAATTATATTTTAAAATTAAGCAATCTTCTTTCTTTGGGACAAGCAGTTGAAGTCAATATAGATTCTTCGTCTGTAAGTGGTATTAATTCTGGATTTACTGTAGAAGCTACGGGATCAAGAGGAGATAATTCAACAACTGATTATGTAGCAGCTGGATTTGTTGCTAAAAGTAATAGTACAAAAATAAATGATGCAAAAGTTAATAATTTGAAAACAGTAACTTCTACAGATGATGGAGGTTACTCTGGCGGATTTATTGGTATTTCAAAAACAGGCGGTTTAGCTGAAGTTGGAGATGAAACAGAAATAAAAAAATTGATTTCGGCTAATGGATTATTAAATGCTGTAGGATATTTAATTCCGTCATATCAACAATGTTATGTAAGTTATATAGATAATGGTGGTGTACGAGGAGATATTGCAGGAGGATTTGTTGGAGATTTCCAAAGTGGTATTGTAGAAAATGATGAAAATAATGCTTATGCAATACAAAATATTTCATATGTTAAAGGAAAAACTTATGCAGGGGGCTTTGGTGGAAAGGTTTATTCTGGAGCTTTAGCGGATTCAACAAAAGGAATAAGTATTTTAGGCGGTTTAGCAGATTTGAATATTCAAATCTCTGATTTATTGAGTTTAATACAGGTTTATATTCCTATTATTAAAAATGCTGGTGTTCAATCTAATGGATTGGTCGTTAGCTGTGATACATATAAGTCAACGGATTTAAATTCAGGTAGTGCTGGCGGATATATAGGTTATGGTAGTGCTGTAAGAGTTTCTAATAGTAGTGTAACTAAGTTAAAACATACAACAGTAAAAACACCTAATGCAAATATTAATGATACAGACAGTTCTTCTTATTTTGGAGAGTCTTCAAGTTATGCCATTTCAGCACCTAAAAATGCTGGAGGCTATGTAGGAAAATTAGATATAGGTTCTACGGCATCTGTTGGTGGTGGATTGAAGGCATTGGGAACAAATATAAATTTGGCAAATATTTTATCTGCGTTAGATGTAACAGCTTCTAAAATTGAAAATTCAGATGTAACTGGTGCTGTTGGTGGTTTTTCTGTTAAAGCAAATGGTTTGGCTGAAAATAAAACAATTGGTAATGCAGGTGGCTTTGTTGGAACTGATTATGGTTCACAAATTCAAAATAGTAATGTCAATAATTTCTCTTACATCATAGGTCAAGAAACTGCTGGTGGTTATGCAGGAAATATTCAACCAGGAAGTGTTGCAGATGTATTAGGTAAAACGGAAATCTTAAAAGGATTAATTTCAGTAGATAGTTTAACAAGTGTTCTACAATCATTTATTCCTATGATTTATAACTCTCAAACTACTTGTATTCCTTGTGGTGGAGCAGTTCGTGCAGATGCCATAAGTAATGAATCATTAAAAGGATGTGCAGGTGGTTATGTAGGATATAACCTTGGTGGGCGTATTGAAGGTAATTCTACAAGAAAATGGAATGGAAAAATACCTACAGTTCAAAAAGAATGTGCAGTCTATAGATTAAGAGCTGTTTATGGATATGAATATGCTGGAGGATTTAGTGGCAGAACGGATTGTGCCAATACAGTTGATACGGGAAATATCAGTGTTCTTTATGGACTCATTAATTTAGATAATCCATTATCAGCCTTAAGTGCTGTTTATCCAACTGAAACGAATACAGCAACTTATGGACCACTTCGAGGTTTAACAACTGAAGTATGGAATTCTTGGGTAAAAGCAGTAGGAGTCAATGGTGCTTATGGTAAAAAATTCCAAGAACTTGGAGAAGTTGATAATCAAGACGAGTTAGATAAAATTATTGATCAATATGCCTATGGCTATGAAGTAAAAGCTGGAAGAACAAATGCTGGTTCAAACGATTATCAAGGCGGTATTGCTGGTGGTTATGTTGGTCAAATGAATGGAGGAGAAGTAACTTTTGCTAATGCTAGAGATTTAAAAGATGTTACGGCTTTAAAAAGCAGTGGTGGTTTTGCTGGTGAAATGATTTCAGCAGGAGTTGCGAATGTTGGAAATGTAAACTTAGAAAAGAAATTAAATGTGATAGGCTCACTTCCAATATTGCAAAGTTTCATTCCTGTGGTAAAAACTTCGTCTGTTATAGGTTATCAATCAGGAGCAACGATATCTACAACAGGGACAGATTTTGATAATGATGAAGGCAACAGTGGTGGTTTTGTTGGAAAAGTTGTTGGTGGAAAAATACAGGGAACACAAGATCAGTATTGTTTGGCTGATCATTTAAAAGTAATCAATGGAAGTCAAAATGTCGGTGGCTTTGCTGGTAATATTCAACCAGGAAGTGCTGTAACTTTGAATACTTCATCCAATACAGGATTATTATCAAAACTACTTAAGTATTTATTAGGCAATGCAGGAGATCTTGCCAAAGTATTGAATGCGACTCTTTCAATAGTTGATTATGCCAAGGTGGATGCATGGAATGATTATGGATTAAGTGTTAACGGTTCATATGCATTAGAAAATGATGAAAATACAAAATATGCAAATCAAGCAGGTGGTTTTGTAGGTACTGCAGGAGGAGCAATTTTTGGTGATAAAGATGCAAATTCAGTAAGAGTTGAGGCAAATAATATTAGAAATGTTGTTGGTGGAAGACATGTTGGCGGGTTCTTTGGATTAGCTGATGTTTCTTCTGTTGCTCAAGTTGGAAATGATGATTCTGATCAAATTCTAAATTTGATTAAATTAGGAAATATTGATGTATTAGATGCCTTTAGAACTTATGTTTATCAAGCAAAAGTAACTGGATCAAATGATAATGGACTTTCAGTATGTGCAAATGATGAAAGTCAGGAAGGAACATTGGACAGTAAAGTACAGACAGGAAATGCAGGTGGATTTGGTGGAAGCTTGCTAGATGGTTCGGTAAAAAATTCGAGTGTTACTAGATTAAATAAAGTCAAAGCTAAAAACTATGCCGGTGGTTTTGTTGGTCACATGGGAAAGAGTGGTGTGGTTGATCTAGATGAAGCTGGTGTTGGTACAGGAAAATTATTAAATGCCACAGCTGGTGTCTTAGATATTTTTGGTTCTCATAGTGACAACTGTTCAGTTATTGGTATTCCAGTTGGATTTACTATTTCAAGTGAAAGTGGTAAGGAACCTATTTCTGGTGGTTTTGTTGGTTATGCTGATTTAGGAAGAATGAGCAATTGCAATGTAGAAAACATAAAGAAAGTGGCTAGTGATCAAATAGCAGGAGGCTTTGTTGGTAAAACAAGTTTTGAATATTTAGCTGATATTGACTTAGGTTCTAGCTATTTATTGGATCCGATACTTTCAATCGTCAATAAACTTCTAGATATTCTATATGTGGGAGATTTAGAAAATGTTGGCCTTATAGATATCAATTTAGGTTCACTATTAAAATTACAAGTTTTAGCTAAAGGAAATGCTTTATCAGTTACTTTGTTAGGATTAACTATTTCAGTAGCACTTGATAAAGATAGAGGAGATGGAACAAGTGACCTGGCAAAAATAACAATTGGTGATTCTTATATAGAAATCCCATGTTCAAATATTGATGGAAATCATATTGCTGACAGTGAGAAAGAAAATATTAAAGTAGGACTTATCAAATCAAACAGAACAAAAGTAGATGGATGCTCGATAACAGGTATTCATGATGGATATGATGTTTTTGGTGGAAAAGCAAATGATTCACATGATGGAAGTGAAGAAAATGGTCAAGCAGGTGGATTTATTGGTTATAACAATGAAGGATTGATTGAAAACAATGAAATGTATTTAGCTGATACGATTAGAGGAACAAGCAATCAAATAGGACCTTTTTCTGGAACAACGTCTTTAAATTCTAGTTATGACTTTAATACAAAGAAGAATATTGAAGGTAAAGATAATACGTACAGGATTTATAGAACAAGAAGTGATTCCTTGATTGATATTATAAAAAATTCATCTTTGTATAGTAAAAAGGATTCAGATTTTGATAATTGGAACATCTTCAAAATAAGGCATTATGATAAGGTACAAAAATATGATGATTTAAAAGATGCCAAATTATCTGATGAATCAAAAAGTGAAACCGTTGATTTAAATGCCTATGTCTCTCCAGCAAAAGCTGTATTGATGGATGATACAGAAGTATCTGATAACGAAGATGGTACGACACCTGTCCCTTCAGATACACAAGATCCTTGTAATGAAAAGATAAACATTACTATCAATAAGCTATGGAAAGATTTAAGTGATAAACAAAAAGAACGTCCAGATACGATTACAGTGACGTTAACAAGAACATATATGAAAGGAAGTGATGAAATATCAGAGAAAGTAGGGGATTATACTTTATCAACTAATGATGTAACTGATTCTAAAAATACCTGGCAAACAGTTATTAAAGGATTAGATGCCTATACAACATTAGATGATGGAAGTAAAGCTTATTATACTTATTCAGTTACAGAGTCCGAAGTAGAAAATTATATAACGTCTATTGAAGAATCTGATGATGGATATACGTTTACGATAACAAATAAAGATATGCCTCTTTTACCAAACTTAGGTGGAAAAGGAACAATGTTATTTGTTTTAGTAGGTATAGTAGGTGTATTAGCAGTTTTGTTATCGTACAAAAAAAGTAAAAAAGCGAATAATATTAAAGAATAGAGGAATATGAAAATGAAAAACAAATTAAAAAAAGTAATAGCATATGTACTTTCGTTCATGATGTTATTTACTATGTCAGCAATGAATATCAGTTCAGTATCTGCAGCAAGTACAGGCAGTATAACTGTTCATACTGGTAAACATGATGTAAATGGTGTTAATTTCAATGCTTACAGATTAATGGATGCAACTGTATCAGGAAATAAAGTAAGTTATTCAATTAGTTCTAATTTTACAGGATTTTTCACAGAAGAATTACTTAATGGGACAACTGGTGATGATATAGATATCAAAGCTTATAATTATATTAAAGCGAATGTTTCTACAACAGACTTTCAAAATAAGTTAAAAACATATATTGCAACAAATCAAATAAGTGCTGATGGTGCAGCAACAGGAACAACAGATACAAAAGAATATACAATTGCTGGATTGGCATATGGTTATTATGCAGTTATTCCTTCTGGTGAAGGATATACTCCTTCTTTTACAACAGTAAAATCAAGTAAAGCAGTTGATGTTTATTTAAAAGGTAAAACACCTGATCCAGAAAAAACAATCAATAATAAAAAATATGATTCTGCACAAGTTGGCGATACTGTAGATTTCAAGGTTGAATCAATGGTTCCAAACATGACAGGATATAATCAATATTATTATATTTTTAAAGATACTATGACTGAAGGTCTAACAGTATCAAAAGACACATTAAATTTAGTAGTTAAAATTGGTGGTACTGTAGTAGACACTAGTGAATATACTTTAACAGTTGATAAAATAAATAGAATATTTACAGTTGAATTCAAAAATTTCTATACTAATCATGCTAAAGACGCAAATGAATCATTAACATTTACATATTCAGCAGTTGTTAATGAAAAAGCAATCAATGATTCAAATACATCTACCAACAAAGCAGAAGTTAGTTATGGTAATGACCCAGAACATTTAACAACAGGAGCCCCAAGTGAAGTTAAAGTGTTAACTCATACATTAAAAATCAATAAAGTTGATGAACAAAATAAACCATTATCTGGCGCTGAATTTGCTTTATATAGAAATAATGTTGATAGTGATAAATTAAAATTTGTTGATGAAGGAAATGGAACTTATAGAATTGCTACAACAGATGATGGAACTACTACTGATACATTAGTTTCTCCTGAAGGAGGAGTTATTACTGTAAAAGGATTATCAGAAGGACATTACGTTATTGAAGAAACAAAAGCACCTGATGGTTATGCAAAATTAAAAAATACAATTAATAAAACAATTAGTGTAGATGAAAATGCTCCACAAACAGTAACTGTTGAAGAAAAAGTTACAAATAAAACAGAATCATGGTTACCAGAAACTGGTGGTATGGGTACAGTTATCTTTACAGTAGTAGGGGTTGTTGGTGTGTTAGCTATTCTTTCAACTTACTTTAAAAAAGGTAAAAAAAGAGAAGAAGCTTAATTGAAATATTAATTAAGATCTCTCATAGATATTAAATGTATGAAAGATATATTAAACAAAATTAAATTATTTGATGTTATTAGAGCTGTTTTATTAGTTTTTTTCCTAGGAATATTGCTTTATCCAACAGTAAGTGATTACCTGGGAAGAATTCACAGCTCACAAGCAGTTTCTTCTTATAATAATGAAGTAAAGGGAATAGATGAAGCTACAAAAAAACAAATGTTGGAAGAAGCACAGGAATATAATCAGTCATTGGTCAATACCACGAAATTATATGATCCATTTTCTACAACAGGTAAACCGAGTAAAGAGTATATGAATCTGCTCAATGTTTCTAAAGATGGCATGATGGCATATCTTCAAATACCTAAAATAGATGTGAAATTGCCTATATATCATTCAACAAGTAATGGTATCTTACAAAAAGGTGTGGGGCATATGGAAGGATCTTCTTTGCCTATAGGTGGAACAAGTACGCATGCTGTTTTATCTGGGCATAGAGGATTACCAAATTCAAAGCTGTTTACAGATCTTGACAAGATGAAAGTTGGAGATATTTTCTATATTTCTGTTCTAGGTGATACGTTAGCTTATGAAGTAGATCAAATTAAAACAGTATTGCCCTCTCAAACGGATGATATTGAAATTGTAGATGGTGAAGATTATGTTACGCTTGTTACTTGTACACCTTATTCTGTTAATACTCATAGATTGCTTGTAAGAGGAAAAAGAACGGATTACAAAGAAGCAATAAAGAAAACACCGAATAAGGTCAATAATGGTATACAAATTCCTTATGAGGTAAAATTAGCATTTTTAAGTTTTATTATTATAGGAATTATTATATTTATTTGGAGGAGGCGATAACATGATAAATGCAAAAAGATTATTTATTATTGTATTTACATGCTTATTGTCTCTTTCAATTAATAATGTTTATGCTCAAAATCATGGTTCTTTAACGATTCACTGTCATTATTTAGATGTACACAACCATATTTTTAATATTAGTCAAGATCATATTGCGTTGATAAAAATAGCTGATTATGATGGTAATGACTATCAAGTTTTAGATAAATACTCTAAACTTGTTACAATTAAAAAAGATATGACAGCATCTGAGCAAAATGGAGTTGCTACTAAATTGATGGATTATATTCAAAAAAATAATATTGATTATGATGAAGAATTAATAACCAATCAAAGAGGAGAAGCTACTTTTAGAGATTTAGACTATGGAATATATATAATCTATGAACATAATGAAAGTGAATTTGCATATAAGATGGAACCTTTTATTATTTCAATCCCACTTCTTGAAAAAGAAGATGACGGATCATATGAAGAGGATTATGATGTAGATGTTGAACCGAAGTATTCAAGAATAAGACCTGGAATTGATGAAGAACCAGATGATAAAATTCCTAGTAATGATGAGAATTTTAAGAAAGAAAAAAATTTCAGTCAAACATCTAATTACAAGGATAATCAAAAATTAAAAACAGGAGATTATTATAATCCTGAATATTGGTTATTACTTATGATTATGTCTATTATAATATTTATCATGTTTAATAGGGAAAATATTAGACAATAAAATTTTTAAGATTATGTAGAGGAAAAGTAAGCGCCAAATAAAATAGTGTATTTAAAGAAGTCGATTGAATTGATATAATAATCAATTTAGTCGGCTTTTATTTCAAATTCTTCTTTTATTTCTTCACTCCATGGTATTCACCAATCCAATTTCTTTGGATCTTCAACCAGATCTTGTTGAGGTAAATAATCCAGAATGAATTCAATATAATCATATGGATTAAGTTTATTGGATTTAGCTGTTTCAATCAAGCTGAAGACTGCAGCACTTGCTTCAGCTCCTTTAGTAGAAGTTGAAAACAGCCAGTCCAAAGGAGCCACTGCTAGTGCTATTGTGTATACAATGGTTGAGATGGCAAAAGCGAATGATCTGAATATCTATAAATATCTGACATAT
>ERZ824473.4180-NODE-4180-length-13125-cov-3.484315_pt1 | contig 13125 bp, 12 predicted proteins | sample MGYA00519874_ERZ824473 | MGnify/ENA primary metagenome ERZ824473 (study PRJEB31778, sample SAMEA3449151) | human gut metagenome | biome: human gut; feature: human-associated habitat; material: faeces | place: United Kingdom | collected 2010/2012 ... | reverse complement strand
GACCCGCGGAGTGCTCCAAACTTGGAAAGACACGGATCATCGAAGATGCAGACATTCGGCTGGCTAGAAATGCCGCTTTTTTTGATCCGGATTTCCATCTACATTCCATCGAAATCGAGAGGTGTGATCTTTTTATCCTATTTACTTATCTATCCTGGGAGGCTGCCGCTTGAAGCGTCAGCCTCTTCGCTTGAAATTGGCTTGAAGATGACGGATGGGTTTTATATAATAAAGGGTAGAAATGTCAGATCGGGAGAAGGAGCGAGGGAAATGTTGTTTGACAGAGCTGCGAAAGGAAAGAAGTCAAAAGAATTAAAAGGGGAGTTGAAGGATTTAAAAAAGAGTCTTCTGAATGCGGGGGGCGAGAAGGCGTATGTGAACGAGGCGCTGCGGGATTACCAGGCGGCGTTGGAACAGGGGGATACCCTGCGGGAGCAGTATGAGGAGGCGAGAAGTCACCTTGCGCAGTCGAGGGCGGCGATTGAGCGTCTGTTGGAGTGCATGAAGGAAAGCCCGGTAAGTGAAGTCAAAAAGAGCCTGGACGAGCTGATGGGAGATCTGGACCAGGTCTATCATGATTGTTCCATCCGGGATGACGATCTCGATTTTCAGTCCACGATTCAGAGCTTAAAACAGATGGCAGCGGAGTATGAGGAGCACGCGGCGAAGGCGCAGACCGAGGCGGGGAGCAAGCTGGCAGCGATCATGCTTCGGAGTGAGCTTGAGAATGTGGCGGCGGTATTGAAGGATGCGGCAGGCTGGGAGGAGCCGGATTTCTTCGCGCTTGCATATTATCTCGGACATGAGAACCGGGGATCCTTGCGGGAGATGGAGAATGCGCAGCGCAACAGCTATCTGGTGGATTACTGCGGCGAGCGTTTCTGGAACCGGTTTCTGGAACTGTGCCGCCGGGCAGAGGCGGAGCAGATGGTGCGTTTTATGACGCGCAAGTATATTTACAACACGGAAGAAAGCCCGTCAAACAGTTAAAAAATGCAGAAGAACGGACAATATAGCCGCCTGGAATACATAATATAACCTATAGTTATTGAAAAAGACAAATTGCATAATCATACGATAAAATAAATCAAGAATTTGGTGTAATTTTAACATTGTGAATCCTCTCTAATTTTGCTATTATTTCAGAAAAGATAAAGGCACTTGAGGGAGGACAATATTATGAAGAAAGCATTGAGTGTATTGTTGACAGCAGCGATGGCTGCAAGTATGATGGCAGGCTGTGGAAGCTCTTCCGACGGAGCAGCATCCGGTACGACCACAGATAACGGCGCAGCGGCAGGTACAGAGAGCGCAGGAGCCGCAGAGGCAGATGGCGCGGCATTTAAGATTGGCGGTATCGGACCGACTACCGGAGCAGCAGCGATCTACGGTACAGCAGTTATGAACGGAGCACAGATTGCTGTTGATGAGATTAACGCAGCGGGCGGTATCAACGGATATCAGATCGCATATAAGTTTGAGGATGACCAGCATGATGCCGAGAAATCCGTCAATGCTTACAACTCCTTAAAGGATTGGGGTATGCAGATGCTGATGGGTACCGTTACAACGACTCCCTGTGTGGCAGTTGTTGAGAAGACCGCAGAGGACGGCATGTATGAACTGACACCGTCCGCATCTTCCACGGATGTAATCGATAATGATAATGTATTTCAGGTATGCTTTACCGACCCGAACCAGGGTACGGCATCCGCACAGTATATCGGTGAGAACAAGCTGGCAGCCAAGGTTGCTGTGATCTACGACAGTTCCGATGTATATTCTTCCGGTATCGAGGCGAACTTCGTAAAAGAAGCCCAGAATCAGGGACTTGAAGTTGTTGCAGAAGAAGCGTTTACCGCAGATTCCAAGACAGACTTCTCCACACAGCTTCAGAAGGCACAGAGCGCAGGTGCAGAGCTTGTATTCCTTCCGATCTACTACACAGAGGCATCCATCATCTTGACACAGGCAGACAGCATGGGGTATGCTCCGACATTCTTTGGATGCGACGGTCTGGACGGACTGCTTGGTGTTGAGAATTTTAACACAGAGCTGGCAGAGGGCGTAATGCTCTTGACACCGTTTGCAGCAGATGCAGATGATGAGAAGACACAGTCCTTTGTTACAAAGTACAAAGAAGCATATGGGGATACACCGAACCAGTTCGCAGCAGATGCTTACGATGCAATCTACATTATCAAAGCAGCGGCAGAGCAGGCAGGCGTGACACCGGATATGAGCGTGGCAGATATTGGCAGTGCACTTGAGGCGGCTATGACAGAGATCAGCGTTGACGGTTTGACTGGTGATTCCATGACATGGCAGGCAACCGGCGAGGTCAGCAAGGCGCCGAAGGCAGTCGTAATCAAAGACGGTGCTTATTCAGCAATGTAATAGAGCAGGCAGGAAAGGCCAATAAAGAGGTTGGCGCGTTGGCGGGGGCGACTACCCGCCGGCGCGGAACCTCTTCTTTTTTCGGTTTTAAGTTGTATACAGGTATGTAACATGTTATAATAAGTGAAACTGCTGACGTTTTAACGTATTAAACAAGGAAAGACAGAGGTGTTGTTATGAATTTCTTATCCTATCTGATCAATGGAATCAGTCTGGGAAGCGTATATGCGATCATTGCACTCGGCTATACCATGGTATATGGTATTGCGAAAATGCTGAATTTTGCACATGGCGATGTCATTATGATCGGGTGCTATGTGGTGTTCCTTGCAATGAGCGGCCAGGGGATCAGCCCGCTTCCGGCGGTGGTTCTCTCCATCATCGTATGTACCGTTCTCGGAATTGTTGTCGAAAAAATTGCCTACAAGCCGCTGCGAAGAGCAACGCCGCTTGCCGTGCTCATCACAGCGATCGGTGTCAGCTATTTCCTGCAGAATGCGGCATTGCTGTTGTTTGGAGCGGATACGAAATCATTCAGTTCCGTTGTGTCCTTGCCTTCCTTAAAGCTGGCAGACGGCGCGTTGACCATTTCCGGCACAACCATTGTCACCGTGCTGGCATGCGTGGTGATTATGATCGCACTGATGATGTTCATTAAGAAGACGAAAGCCGGACAGGCAATGCTTGCGGTATCCGAGGATAAAGATGCGGCACAGCTCATGGGAGTCAATGTCAATGCGACGATTTCCCTGACCTTTGCCATCGGTTCCGGACTTGCGGCGATCGCAGGTGTGCTGTTCTGTTCCGCGTATCCGACGCTGACACCGTACACCGGTTCCATGCCTGGTATCAAAGCATTTACGGCTGCTGTTTTCGGCGGAATCGGATCGATCCCGGGAGCACTGATCGGCGGAATTCTCCTTGGAATTATTGAGATTCTGGGACGTGCCTACATATCCTCCCAGCTTTCGGATGCGATTGTATTTGCGGTTTTGATTGTTGTGCTTCTTGTAAAACCGACCGGAATTCTTGGAAAACAGATTCATGAGAAAGTATAATGCAAAAGGGAGAACAGCTATGGCAAAGTTAAATTTAAAAACGGTGAATAAAAAAACAAAAGACCAGCTGATCACCTTTGTGTTGGTGATTGCGGTATATATTGTGGTTCAGGTCATGGTAGCTGCCGGAGCAATTTCTTCGCTGATGCAGGGACTGCTCGTTCCCATGTGTACCTACTCTATCGTGGCGATCGGTCTGAATCTGTGTGTGGGATACCTCGGAGAGCTGAGTATCGGTCATGCGGGATTCATGTGTGTGGGAGCTTTTTCCAGTGCCTTCTGCACTAAGCTGCTGGAAGGTGTGATCGGCAGCCAGATTGTGCTCTTTATCATTGCGCTGCTCGTGGGCACTGCGATGGCGGCATTCTTCGGATTTCTGATCGGTATTCCGGTCTTACGTCTGCGCGGCGATTATCTTGCGATTGTGACGCTGGCGTTTGGTGAGATCATCAAAAATATCATCAACGTTCTCTACATCGCAAAAGACGGAAGCGGATTCCACTTTGCAATCTCGAACGGAAACGCGATCGATCTCGCAGATGACGGTGTCTGGCTGATCAACGGTGCGAAGGGAATCGCAAAGATTCCGCATCTCTCCAGCTTTACAGCGGGCGTGATCTTAATTCTGATTTCTTTATTTGTTGTATACAATCTGGTCAATTCCAGAAGCGGCCGTGCGATCATGGCAATCCGTGATAATCGTATTGCGGCAGAGTCTGTCGGCATCAACATCACCAAGTTCAAGCTGATGGCATTCACGATCTCTGCGGCGATTGCGGGAGCGGGCGGCGTGCTCTATGCGCACAACCTTTCCACGGTTACGGCGACGCCGGCGAACTTCGGTTACAATATGTCCATCATGATTCTGGTATTCGTCGTACTTGGTGGTATGGGTAATTTCCGCGGTTCCATCATTGCAGCCGTGCTGTTGACTCTTCTCCCGGAGGTGTTAAGAGGACTGTCCGATTACCGTATGTTAATCTACTCGATTGTGCTGATCGTCATGATGCTTTTCAACTGGGCTCCAAAGTGCATTGAGTGGAGACAAAAAATGGCACAGAAGTTCCGCAAAAACACAAAGAAGGAGGCAGTATAGTTATGGCAATGTTAGAGGTAAAGAATCTTGGCATCTCCTTCGGAGGACTTCGTGCGGTAGATGATTTTCATATTTCCATCGAGAAAGGACAGTTGTACGGTCTGATCGGACCGAACGGTGCCGGCAAGACGACGGTATTTAATATGCTTACCGGTGTGTATACGCCGGATGAGGGAACCATCAGCCTGGATGGTGCGGATATCACAGGAAAGAAAACGATCGACATCAACAAGGCAGGTATTGCGCGTACATTTCAGAACATCCGTCTGTTCAAGGATCAGAGCGTGCTTGACAATGTAAAGATCGGACTGCACAACCAGATGTCCTACTCGACGCTGACCGGAATCTTACGTCTGCCGAAATACCGCAAGGTTGAGGCGGAGATGGATGAGAAGGCAATGGAATTATTAAAAGTGTTTGATCTGGAGCGCGAGGCGGGTTTCCTGTCCTCCAATCTTCCATACGGAAAGCAGAGAAAGCTTGAGATTGCGCGTGCACTTGCAACGAATCCAAAGCTGCTGCTGCTCGATGAGCCGGCGGCAGGCATGAACCCGAACGAGACGAAAGAGCTGATGGAAACGATCCATTTTGTGCGGGATGAGTTCGACATGACAATCCTTCTGATCGAGCATGATATGAAACTGGTGTCCGGTATCTGTGAGAAGCTGACGGTGCTTAACTTCGGTCAGGTACTTGCGGAGGGCGCGACGGGTGATGTACTTCATGACCCGCAGGTAATCAAGGCATATCTTGGAGAATGACATGAGATAGATGGAGGAACGACTATGGCAATGTTGGAAGTAAAAAATCTGAAAGTACATTATGGTGTCATTCAGGCAATTAAGGGGATCTCGTTTGAAGTAAACGAAGGGGAAGTCATTGCGCTGATCGGAGCGAACGGTGCGGGGAAGACGACGACACTTCAGACGATAACGGGAATGTTAAAGCCATCCGAGGGTGAGATCCTTTTTGAGGGACAGGATATCGTGAAGGTGCCGGGACATAAGATCGTATCGATGGGAATGGCGCATGTGCCGGAGGGACGGCGCGTGTTCGCGGAACTTTCCGTCTACGAGAATCTGAAGCTGGGCGCTTATACCAGAAAAGATAAAAACGAGATTGTGGAATCGCTGGCAAAGGTTTACAAGAGTTTCCCACGTCTGGAAGAACGAAAAAACCAGCTTGCAGGAACGTTAAGCGGCGGCGAGCAGCAGATGCTTGCAATGGGGCGCGCCCTGATGTCCAAGCCGAAGATCATTCTGATGGATGAGCCGTCCATGGGACTTTCCCCGATTTTTGTGGAGGAGATTTTCCATATCATCCGGGAGATCTCAGCGAGCGGTACGACGGTTCTTCTGGTGGAGCAGAATGCGAAGAAAGCGCTTGCGATCGCAAACCGCGCGTATGTGCTTGAGACCGGAAATATTGTTCTCTCCGGTGACGCGAAGGAAATGATGAACAATGATTCCATTAAGAAGGCATATCTGGGAGAATAGACGGAAAATGCAGGGAGGTAGAATGGAATGAAAAAAACAGTCATTACCATTGCGAGAAGCTATGGAAGTGGTGGAAGAACACTGGGAAAGCTTTTGGCTGAGCAGCTTGGAATCAACTGCTATGACAGGGAAATTTTAAGAATGGCATCGGATGCCAGCGGCATCAACGAGGCACTTTTCGGACAGGCAGACGAGCGGTTGAAGCGGTCTCCGTTGTTTGGAATTTTGAAGAAAAATCCGTACAAGGGTGGTGTGATTCCGCCGGAGAATTCGGATTTTGTGTCCGATGATAACCTGTTCAATTATCAGGCGAAGGTCATCAAAGAGCTGGCAGCGCAGGAATCCTGCGTGATTATCGGCCGTTGTGCGGATTATGTGCTCCGGGATGATCCGGATGTCATCAAACTGTATTTCTGCGCGCCGAAGAAGGACTGTGTCGCACGAGTGATGAACCAGAACGGCCTCTCGGAGAAGGAAGCGGAAAAACGGATTGAGAAAATCGACAAGTACCGCGCGGAATATTACCGTTATTATACCGGAAGAGACTGGAATGACGCCAGAAATTATAATTTCTGTCTGGACACGACGTCCATGAGCTACGAAAAGCTTGTGGAAGTGGTCAAAAATTTTATTCAGATTTACCAGAAATAGAATTCATGCTATAATAAAAAGTGTTCTGCCGCATGCAAGCGGTGGGACACTTTTTTCGCTTCACAGGAAAGGTGTCATGGAAAGCAAAAACATTACAGGAGGGGAATAATGACAACAGAATGGTCGTTAGACGAACTTTATAAAGGATTTGATGATCCGGCATACGGAAAGGATGTGGCAGAGCTTACGGCGCAGATCGATGCGCTCGCCACACTGATTGCAGATGCCGGAGGAATGCAGGAAAAGGAAAGGACAGAGAAGGTGCTTGCGGCGCAGAGCGGGATCGCGCAGCTTTTCTACCAGTTATCGCTCTATGTGGAATTGAGACAGTCCGTCAATACGGAGGACGGCACGGTGATGGCGGAAAATGCGAAGCTGATGAAGCTTCAGGCAAAAATGGCGCCGTTAGAGGCCGCGGCAGGAAAGCTTTTAGCGGGAATCCGGGACGTGGATGCGCTGGCAAAAGAGAGCGGGCTTGTGCGTGAGCATACATTCTATCTGAAAGAGAAGCAGAAAGAAGCAAAGCATCTGCTCAGCGATGAAGTGGAAGAGATGGCTGCCTCCATGAACATGAGCGGCGGCGCGGCGTGGTCGAAGCTGCAGTCCTATCTGACCTCCACGGTAAAAGTGGATTATCAGGGAAAGCAGATTACACTGTCGGAAGTGAGGAATTTAGCGTACAGCCCGGAGACTTCCGTGCGCAAGAGCGCTTATGAGACGGAGATTGCCGCTTATGAGAAGGTGGAGGATGCCATCGCGTTTTCCCTGAATTACATTAAGAACCAGGTGACGATGCTCAGCGAAAAGAGAGGCTATGCTTCACCACTTGCCATGACGTTAGAGCAGTCGCGCATGAAACGAGAGACTTTAGACGCTATGATGGCGGCGATCGACGAATACCTGCCGGTATTCCGCAAGTATCTGCGGAAAAAGGGCGAGATGCTCGGACATGTCAACGGCCTGCCGTGGTATGATCTGTTTGCACCGCTCGGCAAGGCAGATAAGACCTACAGCATTGAGGAGGCGAAGCAGTATCTCATCGACACGTTCACAAAGCTGACGCCGGAGATGGCAGATCTGATGCGGGAAGCGTTTGAGAACGGGTGGATCGATTTTTACCCGAGAAAAGGAAAAGAGGGCGGTGCTTTCTGCGCGGGAGCCATGTGGTTAAAACAGAGCCGGATTCTGACCAATTACGACGGTTATTTCGGATCGGTTGACACGCTTGCACATGAACTTGGACATGCATTCCACAACCGCCAGATCGAGAATCACGCACCGCTTAATCAGGACTACCCGATGCCGGTAGCCGAGACAGCATCAACCTTTAACGAGGTGCATCTCGGAAAAGCAGCGCGTATGGAGGCGTCCGGAGAGGAACTTTTAAACCTGCTGGAGAACGACCTCAAGGAGCAGACACAGTGTATCGTAGACATTTACTCCCGCTATCTGTTTGAGACGGCGGTATTTGAACAGAGCCAGAACAAGTTCCTCATGGCGGACGATCTAAAGCAGATCATGCTGGATGCGCAGAAGAAGACGTACGGCGACGGACTGGATCCGGAATACATGCATCCGTATATGTGGGTGTGCAAGGGACATTACTACAGCGAGGGACTGAGCTTTTACAATTTCCCGTATGCTTTTGGCAATCTGTTTGCACTCGGACTCTACAGCCAGTTTGAAAAAGAGGGAGAGGCTTTTATTGAGAAATATAAGGCAATGCTTTCAGCAACCCCGTGCTGCACGATCGAGGAGGCAGGCGCAATGATGGGAATCGATCTCACAAAGAAAGATTTCTGGAGAGCGGGATTATCAGGGATCGCGGAGGAGATCGAGCAGTTCTGTGAGATGTAAAAGGAGAGGCGTATGGAAGATTTAAAAGAGATGATGCCGAAGAAGTTCGGGTTTGGCTGTATGCGCCTGCCCGTTGTAGGCGGCAATAACGAAGAGATTGACGACGCGGCATTCTGCAGGATGATTGACCGCTATATGGAGCAGGGATTTGTCTATTTTGACACGGCATATCCCTACCATAATCAGAAGTCGGAAGAAGCGGTGCGGCGCTGCCTGGTGGAGCGTTATGACAGAGAGCGCTTCCTTCTCGCAGACAAGATGCCGGTGTGGCTAGTACAGAACATGGAGGACTACAGCGAGATCTTTGAGAGGCAGCTGGCGCGCTGCGGCGTGACTTATTTTGACTTTTATCTGTTTCACGCCATGAACAAGACACGGGTGGAAGAGACAGAGAAAACGGGCGGCTTTGCGTTTGTGCAGAGAATGAAGACGGAAGGGCGCATCCGCCATATCGGATTTTCGTTCCATGATACGGCAGAAGCGCTCGAGGAGATCCTGAAAAATCATCCGGAGATGGAATTTGTGCAGCTTCAGATCAATTATTATGACTGGGAGTCGGAGAATGTGCAGTCCCGCAAATGCTATGAGGTTGCCCAAAAGTATGGTGTACCGGTGATCGTGATGGAGCCGGTAAAGGGCGGAACACTCGCCAACATGACCGGCAGACCGGCAGAGATTTTAAGGGAGCTTTCACCGGAGGCAAGCTTTGCATCTTACGCGATCCGCTACGCGGCGTCACTGGAAAATGTGGTGCTGGTGCTGAGCGGTATGTCGGACGAGCAGCAGCTCATCGACAACACGGCTTATATGAGAGAGTTCACACCGCTTGATGAGCGGGAGCGCGCAACGATCGCCCGGGTGGTGGAGGAGCTTGCCGCCATGCCGACGATCGCCTGTACCAAGTGCCGCTACTGTGTGGAGGGATGTCCGAAAAAGATACCGATTCCGGATGTCTTTGAGGATTACAACATGACCGTGCAGTTCGGGATCAATGAGACAAACCACGGCAGTTACCGGCGGCATACCGCTGATGGCGGCAGTGCGGATGTCTGTATCCGCTGCGGCAAGTGTGAGGGACAATGTCCGCAGCATCTGCCGATCCGCGACCTGCTTGTGAAGGTGGCAGAGACATTTGCGGAGTAAATGGAGTTCTGTTCGTTTGGCTATGCAGGTTTGATGGAATAAAAAAGTTGAAAAAGGACAGGTGAAGGATGCCAGAGCAGCAGTGCGGGAATTATCAAAATAAACTGTAAGATATTTCACAGAGATTAGAGTCAGTCTTTCGACTGACTCTTTTTTTTGTGCATTTCATCTGCATATTGTTAGAATTTCAGAAAGAAATAGAATGTTTTGACCATATAAATATAAAAAAACTATTAAAATTGTTAAAAATGTGCTAAAGTTAATAAAAATGTACGGTTTTCATTGTGAGGATAGAACTTTATAATTAAGACATAAACAAAGCCGCCGGATGAAGCGCGGCGGGAGGAGAAGAAGGAGGATTTTTACATGAAGAAAAAAGTTTTATCCGCACTGTTATGTGCAGCAATGGTGGTTTCCATGACTGCCTGTGGACTGAAAGCGCCGGAGGCGGCAGATACGACGACAAGCCAGACCACAGACGCAGCGGCAGCTACAGACGCAACGGATAGCGCAGCGGCAACCGAGGCCGGTGATTCCACAGGAACAGAGCCGGTCGGACCGGCAGTGACTCTGGTATACGCAGAGGTAAACCCGCTGGAGGGAACCATTGTAGGACAGACAGCAACCGCATTCAAAGAGAAGGTAGAAGAGCTTTCCGGCGGAAGCATCACGATTGATATTCAGGCAAACGGTGTTCTCGGCGCAGAGTCCGATGTACTTGACACCATGCTCGGCGGCGGCGGTACCATCGATATGGCACGTATTTCCGCATTCGCACTCACAAGCTACGGCGGAGAGAAATCCAGTCTCTTATCCGTACCGTTCACATTCGTAAGCCGCGATCATTTCTGGAACTTTGCAACCTCTGATTTGGCACAGGAGTTCCTGCTTGAGCCGCATGAGAACGGAACCGGTATCCGCGGACTGTTCTACGGCGAGGAAGGTTTCCGCCATTTCTTCACCGTCAATCCGATCGGGGGAATGGATGATCTGGCAGGCATGAAGATCCGTGTATCCAACGACCCGATCATGACAGGTATGGTGGAAGGACTTGGAGCAAACCCGACCGTTGTTGCCATGGGTGAGTTATATTCCGCATTACAGACCGGTGTGGTAGATGCAGCAGAACAGCCGATCGCAAACTATCAGGCAAATGCATTCCCGGAAGTAGCACCGAACATCATTCTTGATGGACATACCTTAGGAGCAATCCAGGTAGTTATCACAGACGAAGCATGGGATTCCCTGACACCGGAGCAGCAGGATGTGCTGACCGAGGCCGGCGAGTATGCTTCCCAGTACAACCGTCAGATCTCCCAGGAGACAGAGGATAAGATCCTTGAGGAGTTAAAGGCAGACGGCGTTAATGTTATTGAAGTAGACGATATCACACCGTGGCAGGATGCCTGCAAGGATGTCATCGAAGAGGCAACCAAGAATAACAAAGAGTTATATCAGCAGATCGTTGATATGCAGTAATCGACAGAAAGATTGACACTTATAGGTTTGATAGAAGGAAAACCCGCAATAATGTAAGTGCGTTTTCAAGGGGCACAGGGAGAATGGCTGCTCCCCCGTGCCCCGACTTTTTTAAGGAGGAAAAAATGCCTAAGATTTTTCAGACTTTAGATAAAATAAAGCCGGCATATGATGTGGCATATAAGTTTGTACTGTTTGTATGCAAATTGCTGCTCACGGCAGATATCGTAATCACGAGTGTCTGCGTTGTCGGAAGATATGTTTCCTTCGTACCCGATCCGGCATGGAGCGAGGAAGTGGTACTGACCCTGATGTCCTACATAGCAGTGCTCTCGGCGGCACTTGCAATCCGCAGAAATGCACATATCCGTATGACGGCGTTTGACGCATACCTGCCGAAAAATGTTATTAAGGCATTGGATATTCTGGCAGATGTCGCCGTCTTTATTCTGGCGATCGTGATGATTACCGTTGGATTCAGCTATGCGACAGGCATTGGAGCCAAGGGTAATTACGTCAGCATGCCGTGGCTGTCCAAGTTCTGGATGTACTTCCCGATTCCGCTTGCCGGCGTAGCGATGGTCGTTTTTGAACTGGAAGCAATTTATAATCATATTAAGAGTATTTTTGTAAAGGAGGGGACGAAATAATGAGTGTACAGAGTATGGCAATCGCAGTGTTGCTCGTAAGCTTTCTTGTCATGATTCTGCTGCGTTTCCCGATTGCATATGCAGTAGCGTTATCTTCCCTTCTGTGCCTGTTATCGCAGGGACTTCCGCTGACAACGATCTGTCAGCAGATGGTAAAGGGAATCAGTTCCTTTAGTTTGATGGCTGTACCGTTCTTCATCACGATGGGCGTGCTGATGGGCACCGGAGGTATATCAGATAAGCTGATCGCACTCGCCGATGCCTGCGTAGGCTGGATGACCGGTGGAATGGCGATGGTAAATATCGTTGCATCCTATTTCTTCGGCGGTATTTCCGGATCTGCATCTGCAGATACGGCTTCCATCGGAAGTATCATGATCCCGATGATGGTAGATCAGGGATACGATGATGATTTTTCGACGGCGGTTACGATCACTTCCTCCTGTGAGGGACTGCTGGTTCCACCAAGCCATAACATGGTAATCTATGCAATGTCCGCCGGCGGTGTATCGGTAGGAAGCCTTTTCCTTGCAGGATATGTGCCGGGCGCACTGCTTGCGATCTCCTTAATGATCGGATCTTATATTATCTCGAAAAAGAGACATTATCCGAAGGGGGATAAGTTCAGTGTCAAGAGACTGTTAAAACAGCTTGGAACTTCTTTCTGGGCATTGGCAGCAGTTGTAATCGTAGTTGTCGGCGTTGTAGCCGGATGGTTTACCGCGACAGAGTCCGCTGCGATCGCAGTATTCTACAGCTTGATTGTCAGTGTATATATTTACAAGGGTCTTACCTGGAAGGGTGTCTGGAAGAGCCTGGAGCAGTGCATTGATACATTGTCTATCGTCCTGATCTTAATTTCGACATCCAGTATTTTCGGTTACTGCCTGACGACACTTCATGTGCCGGATCTGGCTGCAAAGGCAATCATCGGATTCTCGAGCAACCCGATCGTGATTGCACTGTTAGTGGATTTGATTCTGCTCATTTTAGGATGTATCATGGATATGGCACCGATCATCCTGATCGCGACACCGATCTTACTTCCGATCGCAACCTCCATCGGTATCGATCCGGTACAGTTCGGTATCATCATGGTATTAAACTGTGGTATCGGCCTTCTGACACCGCCGGTTGGATCAGTTCTTTTCATCGGTTCTGCAGTCAGCGGTGTAAAGATGGAGCGCGTGGTAAAAGCAACCCTCCCGTTCTATCTGTGTATGATCGTTGTATTATTACTTCTGACCTTTATACCGGAATTAAGTATCGGACTTCCGATGTTACTTGGAACGTAAAGG
>ERZ824473.4179-NODE-4179-length-13125-cov-6.145907_pt1 | contig 13125 bp, 8 predicted proteins | sample MGYA00519874_ERZ824473 | MGnify/ENA primary metagenome ERZ824473 (study PRJEB31778, sample SAMEA3449151) | human gut metagenome | biome: human gut; feature: human-associated habitat; material: faeces | place: United Kingdom | collected 2010/2012 ... | reverse complement strand
GCCCGACTCCCCGGTCAGGAACGCCGCAGTCGTCTTCTCGCTCGAAGGCAGTCCGGATAACGTCCGCAGCGTGCTGTGGATGTTCGGCGACGGCGCGACCGCGACTTCGGGCGCAGGCGAATCGGCCGAACACACCTACCGGACGGCCGGCACCTACACGGTCAGGGCGACCGTCACCCGGCTACATGGCCCGATGACCGAACTCTCGGCCACGGTCGCCGTCGCCGATACGGAGGCCGCGATCGTCGTCAGCAACGACCATCCGGCCCGTATGGAGCAGGTCGCCTTCGCGCTCAGCCGCATCCCCGGCGTGTCGGGCGTCGTCTGGAATTTCGGCGACGGCAGCGCGGCGCAGCGCGTGACCGACCCGACGCAGCGGGTGGAACACCGGTATGAAGCCGACGGACAGTACAGGGCCGGCGCCGCAATCTCCTACACGGACGGCACGACGCAGACCCTGACGCAGACCGTCACGGTCGAAGGAGCTTCCCTGAGCCACTCGTGCCTGAATTTCGACACCGGCAAAATGTGGATCATGGCCCACCGCGGCAACTTCAACAACGGCTACGATCTGGCCCCCAACTCCATGGCGGCGTTCCGCAAGTGCGTCGAACTGGGATGCGTGGACTTCATCGAAACCGACGTCCAGATCACCAAGGACGGGCAGGTCATCTGTCTGCACGACAACTACCTCAAGCGGTTCACCGACTACAGCTCCTATGCCGGCGACGAAGGTTACGTCATCAACTTCACGCGCGAGGAGCTGCGGAAATTCCGGCTGAAAACCACCGACGGCAAGGTGACCGGCGAACAGATTCCGACGCTGGAGGAGGTCCTCACGGAGCTGCGCGGCAAGGTCTGGTTCAACCTCGACAAATGCGGCAGCGACGACGTGGACATCGCCAAGGTCTACGAGGTCGTCAAACGCTGCGGCTGTCTGGACCGGGTGCAGTTCTATGTCGGAACCAACAGCGACAGAGCCGCTTGGCTGGCCCGTCAGGAGCAGCCGGGAATCATCGCCCCGCACGCCAACAACGCCTCGGCGCTGGCCGCCATGTCGGCATTCGCCCCGGTCTACATGATCCAGACCTCGACGGGCTATGTCAACAGCGCATGGATTTCGTCGCTCAATGCCAAAGGGCTTTCGGTCTCGAACCTGCTCGACGACGAGGGCGCGGCCTTCCGCAACGGCAACACCGTCACGATGGACGGCTTCGTCGCCGCGGGCCTGCGCATGATCCAGTGCGACTACCCCGCCCTGATGGACGAATACCTGAGAGGCAAAGGGAAACGCTAAACCTTAAAATTTCAAAAAATCAATTTCAATGAAAAGAATACTATCATATCTGAGTATCGTGTTGCTCTCCGCATCGGTCGCATGTTCGGACAGCAGCGAGATGGACAAGGCCTACAACTCGGTCATCACCCCCGGCTTCACGTTCGGCGGGGAGGAGATCATCGCGGGCATCACTCCGGTCACCTTCACCAATACGACCACGGCGGAAGGGACGACCGTTTCCGAATACTTCTGGCACTTCGGCTTCGCCGGAGAGGGCAACTGGTCCGAGGAGGCCGCTCCCGACCCGATCGTCTACAACCGTCCGGGCGACTACACGGTCACCCTCACGGCATGGGGCGCCGACGGCAACCGCGCCACGACGACCAGAACAATCACCGTCCTTGCGGACAACGTGCTGCCGACGGCCGACTTCAGCTACTCGCCCCAGATGATCAGCATCGGCACGACCGTGACCTTTACGGACAAATCGACCGATTCCGACGGCGAAATCGTGTCGCGCGAATGGCTCTTCCCCGACGGCACGACCTCGACGGACATCAACGCGACCTACACGTTCGAACAAATGGGCATGTTCAACGTCCAGCTGACCGTGACCGATGACCGCGGCGGCTCGAACAGCACATCCAAGGCCATCAACGTCCGCGCAGGCGACGTCAACGCCTTCACGCTGCTCTGGTCCACGGCCGTAGCCTCCGCCGATGCGCTCTGCGCGGCGAGCGTCGTGGCAGCGAGCGACATGGGCTATATCTATTCGGTATCGGGCGACGGCAAAATGGTCGCACTCAACACCGACGGCGCCAAGGTATGGGAATACGACGCCATGGCAAAAGACGGCGTATACCTCAAGAGCGAAATCTCCTATCCCTCGGTGGACACCGACGGCACGGTTTACTGGGTGGCGCACGGATACGGCGGCTCCTCGTCGGCATCGCTCGTCTATGCGTTCGACGGCGCGACGGGTTCGGTGCTCTGGAAGAACACGACAGCCTACGCCCCGGCGGCGCGCATCGCCTTCTCGACGCCCTGCATCAGTCCGAGCATGGTCATCGTCGGCAGCCGCGGCACCAACGGCGCGATCCGCGGATTCGAGAAGGGCACCGGCAAGAACACCGCCACGGCCACCCCGGCCAACGGCGGCGGCACCTCCGGCACGATCGCGCTCAAGAACGGCGTGGTGATCTTCACCAACACCGCCCAGTACGGCTACGGCATCATGGTTCCCGACGCATCGTTCGTCTGGTCGCCGGTTCCGACCTCCGACACGTTCGCTCCCAACAAGATTCTCTCGGCCGGCCGCTGCCAGCCCTGCGTCGATGCCGACAACTGCGTCTACCTTCCCGGCATCGCCGAAGGATCGGGCACTTGGAACCTCGCGAGCTTCGACTGCACGAACCTCACCGCATCGTCGAAGAAGACCCCGAAATGGAGCGTGAACCTGCCCGACGGATTCCAGCAGACGGGCGCATCGCTCAGCGCCGACGGCACGACGCTCTACATCGTCGCCGACAAGGCCACCCCTTCGGTGGTCTACGCGCTGAACACCTCGAACGGTTCGACCCGCTGGTCGTATACGCTCGACGCGGCAAGCAACAGCATCCCGGCCGTCGATAATCTCGGCCAGATCCACCTCTGCACCAAGACGGGCGATTACGTCGTGCTGAGCGCCGAGGGCGAACTCCGCTACAAGGAGCATCTGGCCGACTCGGTGGACGGCTCGCCGACGATCTCCGAATGGGGCTACTCCTACTTCCTCGGCAAGGACTCGGCGGCAGGTGCGCTCAAGGTTTACTCCGTCGCGCTGCCCGGCGTCACTTCGCCCGCAGCTTCGGCGTGGTCGCAGTACGGACAGAACGCACGTCACAGCAACTACCAGAAATAACCGAATGTAGAATTCCGGAGGGGCGGCGGTCCGCAGGGCCGCCCCGCCTTCCGGGAAATATAAGGAACCTGAACATGAAAAAAACAATAATTCTCGCGATGTTCGCGGCGCTCTGCACCCTGACAGCCGGATGCGCCGACGATTTCAAAACGGTACTCAACGACAAGTACTACGAGGACGACACGCCCTCCCGCGAACCCGACATCACCGAGCAGACGCTCACGCTCGGCAGCTACAACCTCTGGATTTCGAGCAAGGGCACGGGCGACTACCTGTGGACCAACCGCCGCACGGTGCTGGCGCAGTCGATCGTCAAAAACAAATGGGACATTTTCGGCTTCCAAGAAGCCAACGGAACGATCCAGAACGAGCTGCCGACGCTCGTCGGGCAGCAGGGCGGCAAATACGAATGGTGGTTCGTAGGCCGCGACTCGCAGGACGGCGTCAGCGGCGAAGCGCTGGGCATCGCCTACAACCCCGAACGTTTCGAGCTGACCGACAAGCACTTCTTCTGGATCTCGCCCACGCCCGACGAAATGAGCTACGGCTGGGACGAGCTGGGCTATCACCGCATCGCCGCCTGCGCCATGGTGACCGACAAACTGTACAACAAGCAGTTCTTCATGATGGTCACCCACGCCCCGCTGGGCGCCACGGCGCGCGCCGAGGGCGCCAAACTGCTGATCGAGCGCGAAAAGATGTACAACCCCGACGGCATCCCCTCGATTCTGGTCGGCGACATGAACGCCTCCATGGACGACGCCTCGTCGAAGACGCTCCGCACCCATTGGAACGACTCGTTCCTCACGGTGGAATCGGATTTCGTCAGCGGTCCCGTCGGCACGTTCAACGGCCACAAAATCACCGCCGACCTCACGCAGGCCACGGCGCGCATCGACTACATCTACTCGCGCGGCGACGTGGAGCTAAAATCCTACAAGGTGGACAACACCGTTTACGGCAACATCTACCCTTCGGACCACTGCCCCCTGACGATTCAGTTCGACACCGACTACGAGAAACCCGCACCCGACGTGGTCGAGGGCTCCGGAACGCCCGCGGACCCGTGGCAGCTCAACTCCGTGAGCGACTGGAACACGGTCGCCGCGTCGATCAACGGACAGGCCGAAGACGCCGTCTACACATCGGCGGCCTACTACCGCCTCACGGCCGACATCGACTTCGACAACAAGAACCTCACGCCGATCTCCTTCACGGCCGACAACACGATCTACTTCGAGGGCGAATTCGACGGTGCGGGACATAAGCTCCTCAATGTGAAGATCGTCGCTCCGGGCAAATCCTGCGGCGTATTCGGCGCCAACAAGGGCACGATCCGCGATTTGGCCGTCGAAGGTGCGCTTTCGACCGAATTCGAGATCGCGGGCGGCATCGTCGGCATAAACGCCGGCGTCATCGACGGAGTGACCTTCAAGGGCGACATCACGGGCGGCGAAGGCGCCAAGACCATCGGCGGCATCGCGGGCCAGAACAAGGGTACGCTGGTCAACTGCGCCAACCTCGGCGGCACGATGAAGACCGACGCCCCGAAAGACCCCAACATGGGCGGCATCGTCGGCCAGATCGCCAAAGGCGACGACGGCTTGGGCCGCTATGTCATCAACTGCTACAGCCGGGTGGACCAACTCGAAGCGAAACACAACGACGTCGGCGGCATCGCCGGCATCGTCAGCGACGACAGCTTCGTCATCAACTGCTACTCGACCGTGGAAAAGATCACAGCCAACAGCTCCTACGCATCGGTGGTGGGTTACAGCAAGAAAGGCAACCTGCAGAACATCTACGGCAACTCGGCATGCCCGTCCAAGTCTGCGGCGAACTCCGCCGTCGGCAGCGACAAGGCGGCCGGAACGGTCTGGAAAAAGACGACCTTCGCCCTGCTCTCGCTCGACGAGATGAAGTCGGGCACCGTCACCGTACCTTCGAGCGGCGAGTCGTGCGCAAGTTTCGCTGAGGCGCTCAACGCCGGCGCAACGCTCTTCAACGACACCCCGGCGGCAACGCTGCCGGGCAAGCCCGACGTCGTCCTGCGCAAGTGGACGGCATCGGAGAGCTATCCCGTACTGGAAAAATAACTCTTCAGGAGAACCGGAACTTTCCGGTTCTCCCTTTTTAAACCGAACGAAATGAAACGTTACCTACTCATCCTCTGCGCAACAGCCGGTCTGTACGCCTGTTCGCAGCCGGCGGCCGAAACGACGGACAAAGCCCGGTTCGTCCGCGCGGAACTCCACAACCCCTCGTCACGGTACGTCGTGGTGGTCTCGCACCGCGGAGACTGGCGCAACTGGCCCGAAAACTCCATCCCGGCGATCGAATCGGTGATCGGCATGGGGGTAGACATCATGGAGCTGGACCTCAAGCTCACCAAGGACAGCGTGCTGGTACTGTGCCATGACAAGACGATCGACCGCACGACCAACGGCCGCGGCCGCGTGTGCGACATCACCTACGACTCGATCCGGCGCTGCGTGCTGAAAACCGGCCACGGCGTGAAGACCTCGCTCAAAATGCCGACCCTGCGCGAAGCGCTCGCCGTCTGCAAGGACCGCATCGCGGTGAATATCGACCAAGGCTACGAATATTACGACCTCGCGCTCGCCATCACCGAGGAGCTGGGCGTCACGGATCAGATGCTCATCAAAGGCAAACGTCCGGTGGAGACCGTCTCTGCAAAATTCGCGGAATACGGACACAACATGATGTACATGCCGATCATCGACATCCTCAAGCCGCAGGGCAGGGAGCTTTTCGAGGAATATGCCTCGAAGGGCGTCGTCCCGCTGGCTTACGAAGTGTGCTGGGACGACTATACGCCCCAAGTCGAAGCCTGCATGCGGCAGGTCGTCGCAGGCGGTTCGAAACTGTGGGTCAATTCGCTCTGGGACTCGCTCTGCGGCGGTCTGAGCGACGACAAGGCCTTCACAGAATCGCCGGACGAGGTGTACGGCCGCCTGCTGGACATGGGCGCTTCGATCATCCAGACCGACCGGCCCGAACTGCTGATCCGCTACCTCGAAGCGCAGGGACGGCGCAAATAACCGAGCGACATGAACAAATTACTGATCTGCATGGCCGTCGCATGCGTGACGGCCGTCAACGCCGCGGCGCAGAGCTTCTCGGCCGCGACCTACAACATCCGCCAGCTCAACGCCAAGGACACGGCCGAGGGCAACGGCTGGGAGCAGCGTCTCCCGGTGATCTCGTCGCTGATCCGGTTCCACGACTTCGACATCTTCGGGGCGCAAGAGGTCTTCCACAGCCAGCTTGAAGGCATGCTCGCGGCGCTGCCCGGCTACGATTACGTCGGCGTCGGACGCGACGACGGGGCCGCAGGCGGCGAATACTCCGCGATCTTCTACAAGCGCGGCCGCTTCCGACTGCTCGATTCGGGCCATTTCTGGCTCTCCGAAAACCCCTCGAAGCCCGGCAAGGGCTGGGACGCCAAATACGTCCGCATCTGCACATGGGGCCGGTTCTATGACAGACAGAGCCGTCAGCGGTTCTGGTTCTTCACGACCCACACCGACCACCGCGGCGAACAGGCTCAGGCCGAGAGCTGCCGCCTGATACTGGCGAAGATCGAAGAGTTGTGCCGCGGCGAGCGGGTCATCCTCACGGGCGACTTCAACGTGGGCGAAACGAGCCGAAGCTACGCGATCCTGCGCGACTCCGGCATCCTGTCCGACACCTACGACACGGCCGAAATCCGCTATGCCGAAACAGGCACCGAAAACTGGTTCGACCCCGACATCAAGACCTTCCGCCGCATCGACTACCTCTTCGTAACGCCGGGTTTCCGGGTGCTCCGCTACGGAATCCTGACCGACACCTACCGTTCGGAAAACCCGGACGGCGGGGAGCGGAAATTCCGGGCCCGGACTCCGTCGGACCACTTCCCCGTGCAGGTCGAACTGGAATTCACGAAGCGGTAAGACTCCGATTAACCTGATAACGCAACCAACCTGCTTATGTCAATACTCTCATTTTTCAGAAAAAGCGCACCGGCGCCGCGCCTGCCGAAGGACGACGACGCCATGATGCGTCTCTACAAAAAACTCCGCTGGCAGAGCTTCATCGCCGGCACCGTCGGCTACAGTCTCTATTACGTCTGCCGCACGAGTCTCAACGTGGTGAAAAAGCCCATCCTCGAAAGCGGGGCGCTGGACGCCACGCAGTTGGGCGTCATCGGTTCGGCGCTGCTGTTCGCCTACGCCATCGGCAAATTCGTCAACGGATTTCTCTCCGACCACAGCAACATCAAACGCTTCATGGCCGCGGGTCTTGCGGTATCGGCGGTCGCCAACCTGCTGGTCGGCATCCTCGGCTTGGCCAACGGAGGCGGCATCGTCGGCAACATGGTGCTGTTCGTCGCCTTCGCCGTCATGTGGGGCGTCAACGGCTGGAGCCAGTCGATGGGCGCGCCCCCGGCCATCATCGCCCTCTCGCGGTGGTACCCGCTCAGCAAGCGGGGCACCTACTACGGATTCTTCAGCGCCAGCCACAACCTCGGCGAATTCCTGTCGTTCCTGTTCGTCGGCGCGGTCGTCGGCTTCTTCGGCTGGCAATGGGGATTCGTAGGCTCGTCGGTCGCCGGCGTGCTCGGCGTACTGACGATCGTACTGCTGATGCACGACACCCCCGAATCGAAAGGGCTGCCCCCGATCGAGGAGCTGACCGGCGAAGAGACTCCCGGCACGCCCCGCGACCACGGCAAAACTTCCGACCTGCAACGCTCCGTGATCCGCAATCCGCTGGTCTGGGTGCTGGCGCTCTCCAGCGCGTTCATGTATATCAGCCGCTATGCGATCAACGGCTGGGGCGTGCTTTTCCTGCAGGAGATCAAAGGCTATACGCTGGCCGCGGCCACGCAGGTCATTTCGGTCAATGCGCTCTGCGGCATCGTGGGCACGGTCTTTTCGGGCTGGCTCTCCGACGCCTTCTTCCACGGGCGGCGCAACGTGCTGGCCTTCGGCTTCGGTGTGCTGAACACCGTCGCGCTCTGCCTGTTCCTCTACTCCGGCGACGGGCTGGTCGTCAATATCCTCAGCATGATTCTGTTCGGCGTGGCGATCGGCGTGCTGATCTGTTTTCTGGGCGGCCTGATGGCCATCGACATCGTACCGCGCGAAGCGACGGGCGCCGCGCTGGGAATCGTCGGCATGGCGAGCTACGTCGGCGCCGGCCTGCAGGACATCGTCAGCGGCTGGCTCATCAACTCCGGCAAAACGGAGCTGGACGGCGTGACGAGCTACAATTTCGACTCGGCGATCGTCTTCTGGATCGCCGCGTCGGCCGTATCGTTCATTCTGGCGCTCTTCGTCGCCAAACGCTCGCACCGGTAAGCCGCACACAACTCATCCTCCGAATCAGGCTGCAAGAGATCCCTTGCAGCCTGATTTTTTACCCCGCGGTCCCCTTTTCCGCACTTTCGCCGGCATAGGGCCGATCGCTCAATTTATAAATTCTATGCGTTGATTTTTAGAAACATCCGGTTCGTTGAATTTATTTGCACGTAAGAAATCCGCGCTGTTTCTTTGCTTTCGGAACAGAAAAACAGCTCCATTTTCAGTCAAACTAAAAACGCAACAAAGATGAAGAAAATCATTATCGTACTGCTTGCAGCAGCTGCAAGCTTTACGGCGGCCGACAAAGCTTCGGCGCAGGAGAAAGGTTTGTGGATCGGCGGCAAGCTGGGCTACTGGCACGACAAGACGGAAGGCGTCAAAACCGATTCGTTCTCGATCGCTCCCGAAGCGGGCTACGATTTCAACAAGAGATGGTCGGTGGGCGTGGCGCTCGGTTACGAGTACCTGAAAGTAAAGGACGGCGGCAGCGCCAACGTCTTCACGGCGTCGCCCTATGCCCGTTACAAATATTATAACAAGGGGATCCTGTCGCTCTTCCTCGACGGCGGCGTAGGCTTCGCCTGCTGCGACCACGAGGGCTTTCAGGCCGGTATTACACCGGGACTGAGCGTGAAGATCAACGAGCACTTCAGCTTCCTGACGCAGGTCGGCTTCCTCGGCTACCGCAAGGACTACTTCAACGGCGGCAGCGGCGAGGCCTTCGGCCTGAAACTCTCCTCGTCCGATCTGAAATTCGGATTCTACTACAAATTCTAACCGACAACGAGGATATTCCCGCCGCGCCGGTCCCGCTGGCGCGGCGTTTTTTTGACAACACGAATCCGCTGCACATACGCGCATGCCCATCGGACCTCAGCCGTCGGTTCACCGTGCAGTCTACCCGTTCCACGCAAACCTCATGGGAAGCCCCTCCGCCGAGGGCATGAAAAAAGACAGCCGCACTCCTGCAACTGTCTGATTTTCATTGGTGGGAACATGCGGATTTGAACCGCAGACCTCCTGCTTGTCGAGCAGGCGCTCTAAACCAACTGAGCTATGCTCCCGGAACAAAAAAAACCACTTGCATTACTGTAAGTGGCTGATTTTCAGTTGTGGGAGCTGAGGGATTCGAACCCCCGACCCTCTGCTTGTAAGGCAGACGCTCTGAACCAGCTGAGCTAAGCTCCCGTTAAAAATGGCTTGGGACTGCAAAGGTAATTCAATTTTCAGGAACTCCAAATTTTTCAGCAAAATTTTTCATTCTCTTGTCATCACCTCTTTGCAGGCGTTTTTGAAAGAACCTTACGCAACCCTCGCGCATCTGCGCCTGAACAAGGACTTGAACCTAGGACCCCATGATTAACAGTCATGTGCTCTAACCAACTGAGCTATTCAGGCATTCGGAAATCGGTTTTTCAACCGTTTCGGAGTGCAAATATATAGCAAAATTTCATTCCCGCAAAATTATTGCACGATTTTTTCACAAAAAATGTACCTTTGCAAAACCGACATCCATACGCACCATGACGATACGACGACATATCTCACTCATAATCTTGGCCCTTTGCGCCTTGACGGCGCCGGCGCACGCCCAATTGATTTTCACCCCCGATTCATGGGACTTCGGCACGATTTCCGAAACCGAGGGCCGCGTAAGCCACACGTTCACGGGCGAGAACCGCTCCGACAAACCCGTCGTGATCCTCGACGTGGTGACCACCTGCGGCTGCACGGTGCCCGAATTCACCAAACGGCCGATCCGTCCGGGCGAGAAAACGACAATCAAAGTAACGTTCGACCCGACCAACCGCCCCGGCGCCTTCACCAAAGAGCTGGGCGTCTACTCCTCCGAGCGGCGCAAGATCGCAACGCTCACCGTGCGCGGTTCCGTCACTCCGCGCACCAAAACCACCGAAGAGCTCTATCCGGTCGATGCGGGCGGCGGTCTGCGGCTTGCTTCGACGCTCTGCACCTTCTCCTATATCCGCGAGGGACAGCAGGTCCAGTCTGCCATCGGCTGCATCAACACGTCGAACCGCCCGGTCCGTCTGGAACTGCATCCCAAGGAGTCGAGCGGCCTGCTCGCCGCCGACTACCCGCGCGAACTCGCCCCCGGCCAGACCGCCGAAATCAACCTCATGTACCTCAACCCGGAGGGCGCACCCCGCTACGGTTCGCTGCGCGACGCGCTGGAGGTGCGGGCCGACGGCCGCGGCAACGGAACGCTGATCGTGGCCCACGGCATCGGCATCGACAAGTCCCCGGCCGACGCCCGACGGACGCCGAAAGTGCAGATAACCGAAAATATTATTAAATTTGGCCCGGTAAAACACAACGCCCCCCAACAGCAGCGCACCTTCACGCTCACCAACACGGGCGACGGCGAGCTGATCGTCCGCGCCGTGGAGACGGGCGGCAAGGTCGCGACGACGCTCACGCCGGGACAGCGCATCCCTGCCGGCAGTTCGTTCACGGCCAAGGCGACGCTCGACCCCGGCAGGCAGGAATACGGCGTGGTGACCGATTTCGTGACGATCATAACCAACGATCCCACGCGCCCGATGCGGCGGCTGCGGGCGACGGCGATCGTCGAAGACTAAAGATACGACAATGCGGCTTTACCGCGCAGGCGGATAAAAGCCGGAAACCCATTTATAAATGTACCCGATACTTGAAAAAAGACTCCTCGCAGAGGGCATCTGGCTGATGAAAGTCCTCGCACCGCGCGTCGCACGCTCGGCCCGGCCGGGACAGTTCATCATCGTCCGCGCCGACGAACACGGCGAACGCATTCCGCTCACGATCTCCGACTTCGACGCCGAAGAGGGCAGCGTCACCATCGTAACGCAGGCCATCGGCGCTTCGACGCGCAAAATCTGTTCGCTCGAAGCGGGCGAAGCGTTCGCCGACTTCGCAGGCCCGCTCGGCCACCCCTCCGAATTCGTCGAAATGCCGCTCGACGAACTCCGCAAGCGGCATTACCTCTTCGTCGCAGGCGGCGTCGGCACCGCCCCGGTCTATCCTCAGGTCAAATGGCTCAAGGAACACGGCGTCAAGGCCGACGTGATCATCGGCGCCAAGACCCGCGACATGCTCATTTACACCGACGCGATGCGCGCCGTGGCCGAAAACCTCCATATCGCCACCGACGACGGCTCCGAAGGCTTCAAAGGGCTTGTTACGCAGGTGATCGACGAACTGATCGGAAAGCAGGGCAGGCATTACGACGAATGCGTGGCCATCGGTCCGATGATCATGATGAAGTTCGTGGCCCTCACGACGAAGAAATACGCGCTGAAAACGACCGTCTCGCTCAATGCACTGATGGTCGATGGAACGGGCATGTGCGGCGCCTGCCGCGTGACGGTGGCAGGCAGGACGCGCTTCACATGCGTCGAAGGCCCCGAATTCGACGGCCACGAAGTCGATTTCGACGAAGCGATGCGCCGTCAGGGCATGTACCGCACGCAGGAACAGCGCGCCGCGGCCATCGAAGCCGAGCGTCAAGCCGGACACCAATGTAAAATAGGACTGGACAAATAAACGCACGGCGGAGCCGACACGCCGCTCCGCCTACACCCCCAAAAGCATACGACTACAATGGCAAACAAGATACCGCGCGTCCCCGTGCGCGAACAAGACCCGAAAGTACGTGCGACCAACTTCGAGGAGGTCTGCTACGGCTACGACCTCGAAGAGGCGGCGCTCGAAGCGTCGCGCTGCCTGCAATGCAAGAATCCCCGCTGCGTAGCGGCCTGCCCGGTCAATATCCGCATCCCGGACTTTATCGGAGCCTTGCACCGGGGCGAGCTGCAGCAAGCGGCCGACATCATCGCCGAAGACAGTTCGCTGCCTTCGATCTGCGGCCGCGTCTGCCCGCAGGAATCGCAGTGCGAAGGCTCCTGCATTCTGGGCATCAAGAGCGAACCGGTCGCCATCGGCAAACTCGAACGTTTCGTAGGCGACTGGAAACTCGAACACGGCGCCGCGGCGTCCCGCACCGCACCGCGCAACGGCCGCAGGGTCGCCGTCATCGGCAGCGGCCCGGCGGGACTGGCCTGCGCCAGCGACCTTGCGAAAATGGGTTACGGAGTCAAGATATTCGAAGCCCTGCACAAGGTGGGAGGCGTACTGGTCTACGGCATTCCCGAATTCCGTCTGCCCAAACAGCGCATCGTGGCGCGCGAGATCGCCGAAGTCGAGCGGCTCGGCGTGGAGATCGAAACCGATGTCATCGTGGGCCGCACCGTCACCGTCGATTCGCTGCTCGGCGAGGAGGGGTACGACGCCGTATTCATCGGCTCCGGCGCGGGACTTCCCCGCTTCATGGGCATTCCGGGCGAGAACCTCAACGGCGTGGTTTCGGCCAACGAATTCCTGACGCGCGCCAACCTGATGCGCGCCTACGACGACACGTACGACACCCCGATCTACGTCGGCAAGCGTGTGGTCGTGGTCGGCGGCGGCAACGTGGCGATGGATGCCGTACGCACGGCCAAACGGCTGGGCGCCGAGGCGACGATCGTCTACCGCCGCAGCGAAAAGGAGCTTCCGGCACGTGTCGAGGAGGTCCATCA
>ERZ824473.4171-NODE-4171-length-13140-cov-8.308368_pt1 | contig 13140 bp, 9 predicted proteins | sample MGYA00519874_ERZ824473 | MGnify/ENA primary metagenome ERZ824473 (study PRJEB31778, sample SAMEA3449151) | human gut metagenome | biome: human gut; feature: human-associated habitat; material: faeces | place: United Kingdom | collected 2010/2012 ... | reverse complement strand
AAAAGGCAGCACAAAAACCACTCTCAAAGTTACAACAAACCTTACAGATAAAATCACATGGAAATCCAGCAATACAAAAGTGGCTTCTGTAAACAGCAAAGGTGTTGTAACTGCTAAGGCAAAAGGAACAGCAGTGATCACAGCATCCTGCGGAGAATACCAAGTAACCTGCAAGATAACAGTTAAAAATCCATCCCTGAAACTTAGCAAATCTTCAGCAACTGTAAAAGTTGGAAAAACAACAAACATTTCTGCAAAGGCAACTCCATCAGGAAAGGTTACTTACAAGTCAAGCAACAGCAAGATTGCAACAGTAAGCTCCAAAGGCGTTGTAAAAGGAAAGAAAAAAGGTACTGCCAAAATCACAGTAACCTGCAATGGTGTTAAGAAGGTATTTACAGTAAAAGTAAAATAAACGATAACAGGTAAATAATTCACACAATAAATGACCTCGGATTTTGCTCCGGGGTCATCTTAATGAGAAAAAAACAACATTAGCAGAATCTGTTATATATAGATTTTTATATACTAAAATGATACACTTTTAAAGTTAGTTATGATTAAGTTTTGCTTCATCCAAAAACAGATATCATATCCGGCAAAATAAAAAAATAAAGGAGGAGACAACGTGAATAATCAAAACTTTTATTTGCGTCTGATCGCACTTTTGCTGATCATCATGGCGGTATTTTTCTATAACGGAACAGTAAAAGATAAAGAACAGGCTCAGGATATTGCAGACCTGGCTGCAAAAACAGAGAGCCTGGAGAAACAGCAGGACCAGATACTTACAGCATTAAAGGAAACTTATGAGGAACAGAAAACAGCAGCAGAAAGTAATGCTTCTTCTGATGTATCTTCAGAAGCTGATAATAAATCTGAAAAGGATTCTGCAGAGGATAAAGAAAATGCAGATCAGGCAGATTCTGAAGAAACCGATGATTCTGACAATGTATATAAAAATGGCACCTTCGAAGGTTCAGGAACCGGATACGGTGGAACGATCACTGTTCAGGTGACTCTGGAAGATGATACCATTACAGCAGTCAGTGTAGTCAGTGCACCGGGTGAGGACAGTGCTTATCTGTCACAGGGCGAGAATGTCATAAACAGCATCATCAGCGAGCAGAGCACAGATGTTGACACCATTTCCGGAGCAACTTTCAGTTCTACGGGTATCTTAGAAGCAGTAAATGATGCATTATCAAAGGCGGAAAACGCATGAAAAAGAAACAACGAAAGGTACGGCTGATCCGTACCGCCATACAGCTTATATTTTTTATAGCAGCACCCTCCCTTTTTTCTACGGCATTTGCAGGAATCAAATCCATCTTTCTTGCAATCGGAGGACAGCAGAGTGTAACTTGGAACTCTTTTCTGGATATCACGGCATTACTGTTGATCATTACCATTCTGTTCGGACGCCATTTCTGCGGTTATGCCTGTGCGTTTGGCTCGTTGGGAGATGCTCTGTATGAGCTTACCGCGTTTATCCGCGCGAAATGCTTTGGAAAAAAGAAAAAACATGGATATCCTGAAGAATGGGTGCACAGATTACAGAAAGTAAAATATGTGATTCTTGCATTTCTGCTTCTTTCCTGCATAACAGGATTCTATTCCAAATTACAGGGAATGAGTCCATGGGATGTATTCTCCATGCTTACAACAGGCAGACTGCCGAAATCTACCTACATTGTGGGAACAGTTCTGCTGATCCTGATTATGGTCGGAATGTGTACACAGGAGCGTTTCTTCTGCCAGTTTCTCTGTCCTATGGGAGCAGTATTTGCAATTATGCCGGTTATACCGGGAGCACTTTTCAAACGAAATCGTCAAAACTGTGCGCCAAAGTGCACTCTCTGTAAGAAGAGATGCCCGGCACACCTGGATATTGACGGTGATACTGCACATTCAGGGGAATGCATCTGCTGTCACGCCTGCACTGCAGTCTGCCCAAGGAAAAATATTCATACAGGCACTGTTATTGATAAAAAATAGCAACTGCTAACTTATTGAGAAAATTTAATTAGTAAGAACTAACTATATTGGTAGACATACTATCCATACAGTGATATAGTCTATAGAGTTAGTTGGAAACAACAATAAGAGGATAAGGAATCAGAAAATATATGACAAACAGACACTCTTTTGTACTGGGACTTTTTATTACAGCCTCCCTTTTATGCGCATCCCGGACTGTATGGGGAAACTCTGAAATAAACACATACACCAAAACAGACTTTGCTATGGACACCGTAGTATCAGAGACTCTTTACACAACAGGTGAGGACATCACAGCAGACATAATCTCTGCATTAAAAGATGTGGAAGAAAACTGGATCTCCTGGACAAAAGAAAGTTCTCAGATATATCAGATCAATCAAAATGCCGGGAATACAACAACGGTATCTGATGAAACTGCCACCTGTTTAAAACAGGTACTGGATTTGTCGAAAGCTTCTGACGGAGCCATGGATCCTACTATGGGAAGAGTGATCCGCTTGTGGGACATTGACGGAGAGGAACCACACATTCCTTCAGATGATGAATTAAATTCCATGCTTGAAAATGTAGGATATGGCAAGGTGACTCTGGATGGAAATAAAGTTACCATGCCAAAGGGAGTAACTCTTGATCTGGGGGCTGCAGGTAAGGGAATTGGCTGTGATGCAGCAAAGAAAGTTCTTGATGCAGATAAGAATGTATCAGGCATGATCCTGAATCTGGGCGGCAGCAGTGTTATGAGCTATGGAAGCAAACCCGACGGCTCTGCCTGGCAGGTAGCTGTCACTGATCCGCGGGATACAGAAGGTGATTACCTGGGAGTAGTTACTCTGAATGGTACTGAATTTTTATCTACTTCCGGAGATTACGAAAAATACTTTATAGAAGATGGTGTTCGATATCATCATATACTGGATCCTGCTACAGGATATCCTGCAAGAAGCGGTCTCACATCTGTGACGGTTGTGTGTGATGACGGCCTGAACGCAGACGGACTTTCCACTGCATGCTTTGTACTGGGAAAAGAAAAGGCAGAAGAACTTTTGAAGAAATACAATGCAGACGGACTGTTCGTAGATGATTCTGATCATGTCTGGATGACGGAAGGCATGAAAGAAAGATTTCAATTACTGAAAGATACTTATTCCATCGGTGAATAGGTTTATCTTATATAAAGATCTCTGAACTGTCAAAAATTTCAGTTTTCCGGACAGTTTGGAAATATATTTATTAACTCATATTCAGGAGGATTTAAAGGTATGCGCAAGGGAAATTTAATCAAAATGGCAGCTCCTGCAATTTTAAGTGCAGCAATGATGGTTTCAGGATTACCGGTTATGGCTGCGGATTTTACATCTGATACTGCTGTGGAGACTGAGGCACAGACAGATGAGTTTGATGCAGCAGATGACACCGCTGATGCTTTTGCAGGCGATGAGGAAACACCTTTTGTTGACGATCAGGCAGCAGCAGAAGATGAATTCGCTGCAACAGCAGAAACAGGCTACAAATATGTCTATGCAGGTCTGACATGGGCACAGTACTGGGCATCTGAGGGAGTTTATAATGCTGCAAACACAGCTTCCAATGGAACAAAAGACAGCCATGATGAACTTGACAAAGGCGGTTTCGACACAGTAACCAGAGCTACTGTAAACCATGGCCTGCACAGAGGAAGCTACCAGTGTGAAGCAATCATGTATGACAAAAACGGCGGTTCTTATGAGATTTCCTACTGGACCTCAGCTAATGATGCAGTTCTTACGGACGGAACAACTGTAAAGCTGAATCAGCCTGAGCGAGGACAGATCACAAAAGTTGACGGAAGCGTTGCAGAATTCGACCATTACAGCGTTGTAGGTCTGAAATATGTGCCTGTCGCAGTAAAGGCAGAAGATTATGAAGCCTTCAAATCCCAGTTCAAGGTTGTGGAAGACGGAAGCACAGTTGCCGGAGGATTTGGAGAAAACAATTTGCAGTCCTATAGTGCAGTTGCGGATGTTACCGCTGAAACAAACGGTTTAAAAGAAGCTGTAAAAGGTTCCGATGGAACATTCACATTCAAGGCCAGAACAAACGGTACAGGTTCCGGACTTAAAGATCAGGCACTCCAGACAGCATCCAATGTTACCGCAACAGTAAAAGAAGCAAGTGGAAGTTACGGCGAATTCTTAAGAGTAGATATTACAGGTGACGGATATGGTGCTCTTGGTGCTAAAATGTATGCTGTAAAATGGGATTACTACGGAAATGGTAATAAAGTTCTGGCATCTTACGGAACAAAATTTGCAGCAGATAACTGGATGCACAAGGCAATGGGAATCCAGCTTGGTCTGACAGATTCCTACCGCTGCCAGCTTCCAAAAGGAACAGATGGAACCGGCAAATGGAAAATTACCGTATATGCAATGGGATATGCAGATACTGTATTTGAAGTTAATGCAACAGATGCAAACATCGTAAAACCGGAAGCAGGAGAAGCAGATACAACAGCATTAAAAGCAGCAGTAGAAAAAGCAGAAGCCTTAAAAGAAGCAGATTACACAGCAGATTCCTGGAAGGCAATGCAGTTAGAGCTTCAGGAAGCAAAGGATCTTCTTGCAAAAGAAAAGCCAACTCAGGCAGAGGTTGATGAAGCTACAACTCATCTGAACGCAGCAGTAGAGGCTCTTGTTAAAGCAGATACGAAGGTAACAGTAACTCTCAACAAGAAAACAGCCACTGTTTACAAAGGAAAAACAACTACACTGAAGGCAACTGTAACAGGAGCAGATGCACCAAAAGTTACATTTACTTCCAGCAACCCAAAAGTTGCAGCCGTAAACAAAACAACCGGTAAAGTTACTGCAAAAGCAAAAGGTAGTGCAGTCATCACAGCTAAATGCGGAGATGTAAAGGTAACCTGCAAAGTAACAGTTAAAAATCCAACTCTTACACTGAACAAAACATCTGCATCTGTAAAAGTCGGCAAAACAACTAAGATCACAGCAAAAGCAGCTCCGTCAGGAAAAGTTACATACAAATCCGGCAACAAGAAAATTGCTACAGTATCATCCAATGGTACAATTAAGGGTATTAAAAAGGGTACTGCCAAAATCACAGTAACATGCAATGGTGTAACCAAAACAGTTAAAGTAACTGTAAAATAATCTGACCGGACTGAAGTCAGGTGAACATTTGCAATCGGATTCGCAGACAAGAGAAAAGAAATCCTGTATCCCACAGAAAGGGCAGGATTTCTTTTCAACTGTAAACCTTTATACAGTTATTACAGTAATCACCAGAATATGATTTCCTGAAACTATTGAAGAAGGAGGAATTTATGGACAAAAATAATGAGCAGAAAAATAATAAGACTCCGGAAATGAAACCCAAACAGGACAGTTTCCGTCCATGGTTAAAGCTTATTCCTGCGGCAGCAGTTTTTGCAGCAGTCTGTGTAACCTGTTATCAGGCAGATAAAAGTCCTGTGGAGACTACATCGGTTTCCAATAATAATGTTATGTCTGCTGATGAGATTAAAGAACTGATTTCACAAGGAACTGCAGATAAGGATTTTGATTCAGAAGACTCTTCTGAAACCAATGGAACCTCAATTTCAAAAACATCAAAAAAGACAAAAAAAACAAGTAAGATTAAAACAGGAACAAAGAAAAATTCATCTACAGGTTCCTCTGCAAATGGAGGTACAGCAGGGGGTGGTGCAGGAAGCACAGTCACACCAACTACAGAAGTTCCTGCCGGTGGATATGCAGATGGTACCTATACAGGCTCCGGAACCGGTTTCGGAGGAACGATCACTGTTCAGGTAACTGTCACTGACCATAAAATTGCAGCTATCAATATTGTAGATGCATCAAGTGAAACAGCCTCCTATTTTGCAAATGCACAGGGTGTGATCAGCAAAATTCTTGCAAGCCAGTCTCCGAACGTAGATGCAGTCAGTGGTGCCACTTATTCTTCCAACGGAATTATTACTGCGGTTCAGAATGCATTGTCACAGGCAATTCCATCAGGAAACCAGGCAGTTGTTACGCCAACTCCCACTCCATCACCGAAACCGACAAAGAAACCTTCTCCAATACCGAAGCCGGGAGACGAACAGATTTACAAAGACGGAACCTATACAGGAACCGGTAAAGGATACAGTGGGACAATTACGTTGACAGCTAAGATTAAAAAAGGTATGATCAAGTCTCTGGAAGCAGAGCATACAGATACGCCTATGTTCTTTAAGAAAGCATGGGATATCCTGGAAAATGAGATCATTCAGAATCAGTCTGTCGATGGCATTGATACTGTCAGTGGTGCAACCTACTCTTCAAAGGGTATCATAAACGCAATGAAAGATATTCTGAAACAGGCAGAAAAAGACACCACAAAAGTGACACCAACTCCAACACCAGAAGTAACAGTTACGCCAATTCCTGAGGCAACCCCAACCCCGACACCGGAAGAAACTCCGACTCCAGAAGTTACTCCAACACCAGAGGAAACACCGGCTCCCACACCAACACCGGAAGAGACTCCGGAGCCTACGCCGGAACCTACAGGACCATATATTGACGGAACTTATACAGGCTCAAGCTACGGATACAGTGGAAGAGTAAATGTAACCGTAACGATTCAGGGCGGTCAGATTGCATCTATTGAACAGAGTAACAGTGATTCACCTGAGTACTTTGATTATGCATGGGAAACTATTTATCCTCAGATTATGGGAAATCAGTCAGCAGACGGAATTGATGCTGCAAGCGGTGCCACTTATTCCTCAGAGGGAATCCTTGGAGCAATTCAGAAAGCTCTTGCCCAGGCATTGGCATAAAATTATTGTAAGAGAAAAAATCATATGCTCTGGCTATTTCTAACTTATAACGTAAAAATGGAGGACAACAATATGATTAAAACAACTGTAAAAGTAGACGGTATGATGTGCGGAATGTGCGAATCTCACGTAAACGATGCAGTGAGAAAAGTCTTTCAGGTAGATAAAGTTACTTCTTCCCACAGCAAAGGGGAAACTGTGATCATTTCAGAGAAACCTGTAGACGAAGCAAAGCTAAAAACAGCCATCAGCGCAACAGGATATGAAGTAAAAGGTATCAGTTCAGAACCTTATGAAAAAAAGAAAGGTCTGTTTTCATTTCTTCATAAATAATGAGCATGTTCAGTAAATATCATTAAATCATAAACCTATAAAAAAAACAGGCAGAAACTTTGCAGATTATACTGCAGTTTTTGCCTGGCTTTCTCTGTACCAACAAATTGATTTCTCGACAAATCTCGAATAATGGCGTTAAAAAGTCTGAAAAATTCCAAAAAATCAGTTGCTTAATTTGTACAAAACATGGTAGACTATTTGTAGTTAAGAAGTGACAGAAATTTACAATTACTTAACCGAATCAGGTGAGACAAATGACTCTATCTGCCTGATTAATCAGGAGATGAAAGAATGAAAAGAAAAATAGAACTTGTCTGCTGGATTTTATTTACCTTATGTTCCGGTATTTGCTTCTTTATCAATTTTATGAGCAAACCTCCTGTAGACGATACACATAAATTTACCTTATATATGATCGGTGCTGCAACAGTATCTTTACTTTATCCGGGAACTATGTTTATCCTTGGACTGAGAAACAGTTATCTGTATGATAAATTAAACAAATTTGCTAAAGAAAAGGGCGAGACGGAAACTGTCAAATCTACACAGATTTCCAAAACATCAATATCAGGATATACAATCCCTGATATGAAAACCCTTGTCAGTACTCTAATCTCTGATAAGAAACTTACAGAGGAAGAGAAAGAATTTTTATTAGAATACATTAAGAAGAAATGATGTGATGTTTTAAATGGAACTGTTAGTCTGTATGTCCATTTCAGGAAGTATTCCTGTTGTGATTTGTTTGCTTTTATATGTGATTCAGCGTGAAAATTATAATTATATTCTTGGAAGAAGATTACTACTGACAGGTGTATTCTTTTATCTTGTGCCTGTGCAGTTGATTAAATATCTGATACCCCCAAATGCTTTTCCAGAGTCTCAGCTGCTTACAAATGAGTCTCAGTTATATTTATCAGGTTCTTTATCTTTCTGGAGTGAAAGACAGGGTGAGTATATATGGATGCCGCAGTGGTTTGATATCGTATCAAAATTGTGGATGGCAGGAATTGTTTTCTTTTCCATTTATGAAATTATCAGATACTGGAAAGGGGTTCATTCACTTCGGAATTTTATATTCGAAAAGGTAGAAGATCCGGATAGGGAACAGGTTTATTATCTGATTCCGGACGAAATCTGTGGTCCATGTACAATCGGTTTCTTTCGCCAGAAAATCCTGTTTCCGGAAAGTTTTCCGCTTTATCCGGATTTTGATATGGTGTATAAACACGAACATACGCATTTGAAAAATCATGACAATTTAGTAAAACTATTATGCCTTTTCGTCCTGTGCTTACACTGGATGAACCCTGTGGCATATCTTTTACTTTCCCTTTACATAGATACAGCAGAAATAGTCAGTGACAGCATAGCAGTAGATGGTTGTACAGAACAAAAGCGCAAAGACTATGCAACTCTGTTGGTATTACAAGCCTCAACTTCGGATGTACGTCCGGTTGTATGGAAAAATAATCTTTCCGTCCACAAAAAGAAAGACGGAAAAGAAGTAAAAATCTTAAAGAGGAGGATTAACTACATGATGAAGGAAAAGAGAAAAGGGTTGTTACAGAGAGGAATTATGATGGCTGTATCCGCATTGACGATTGTGGCCAGTGCTGGAACAGTGCTGGCTTATCAGCCGATGCCATCGTCAGATGAAAGTTTTAGTGATGTTATTTTTGATGATTCCTTAAATGATTTTGGAGAATTATGTGACGGTAGTGATGGAATTGCTGATTATCTTGATTTTTCTCAAAGTAATAATATTGTTATTGATTCCAATGGAGTTCAAACAATATATGAAGGAAATATTTCACCTTATGCATTATGTACACATAGTATGATTGATGCATATTTTTATACCCATGCGAAAAATTCATCAGGTGGATGTACTGTAAAAATATATACTTGTAAAAAGTGTGAAAAATGTGGTTATTTAGCAAATAAAAAGTACAAAAATACTATTACATATGCGAAATGTCCTCATTAAGTCAAATGGATATTCGCAATCCGCTTCGCTGCTTGCTCATAACCGAATAACTGCTCCGTAGAGGACTTACTTGATTCGGTTAAATGATTATTCATGCAATATAAAAATCTTCAGATATTTTTGAATTATTTCAAATATCTGAAGATTTTATTATTATATTATAGAAAATTTCTCCGTAATGTTACTATAACATAATAAAACTCTCCGGCGGGATTTTTTTGTAATTAATTCAGTATTTACAATATAACGATACATAAACCATAACTATAAATGTGTTTCTTGAAATACTTTCTCAATATCTCCCCAATTATCCTCTTGCGTTTTTACAAAAGTTAGAATATACTAACCAATAGAGTTAGACATCGCAAACTCTAGCGTGAATCAATCATTTGAACTCCATCCGAAGACCTGCTGAAACCTTCGGAACAATGGATCGCATCTGTGCTTGCTGAACTCACGGCTATGCTGAAGGCCGTACCTCAGATATGATCCACCCGGTACATCCCAGTTGTGATGTACCAGGAGTCCAAATGCAAAACCAGAAAGGGGATTTATCATGTACTTAGAAATTGAGAAAGTAATTGGAAGAGAAATTCTGGATTCCAGAGGAAATCCGACAGTAGAAGCAGAAGTATATCTGATGGACGGCACTGTTGCAAGAGGAACAGCTCCAAGCGGTGCTTCCACAGGAGAATTCGAAGCTCTGGAATTAAGAGATGGGGATAAAGCTCGTTACCTTGGAAAAGGCGTACAGAAAGCAGTAGAGAATATCAACACAACAATCAACGAAGCAATCGAAGGTCTCGATGCAAGCGACATCTATGCAGTAGACGCAGCAATGATCGCAGCAGACGGAACAAAAGATAAATCTAAACTTGGAGCAAATGCAATCCTTGCAGTATCTATCGCATGCTGCAGAGCAGCTGCAACCTCTCTTGAGATTCCGCTGTATCGTTTCCTTGGCGGAGTATCCGGAAACCGTCTTCCAGTTCCAATGATGAACATCGTAAACGGTGGATGCCACGCATTATCATCCGGTCTGGATGTACAGGAATTCATGATCATGCCAGTTGGGGCACCTTCTTTTAAAGAATGCTTAAGATGGTGTGCAGAAGTATTCCATGCACTTGCTTCTATCCTGAAAGAACGCGGACTTGCTACATCAGTAGGTGATGAGGGTGGTTTCGCACCTGCACTGAAATCCGATGAAGAAGCAATCGAGACAATCCTTGAAGCAGTTAAGAAAGCCGGATATGAACCAGGCAAAGACTTCAGGATTGCCATGGATGCTGCTTCCTCTGAATGGAAGAGTGAAAAAGGCAAAGGATATTATAAACTTCCAAAAGCCGGCACAGAGTATACATCCGAAGAGCTCATTGAGCACTGGGCTAAATTATGCGAAAAATATCCGATCATCTCTATCGAAGACGGTCTGGATGAAGAAGACTGGGAAGGATGGCAGAAACTTACAGCCAGACTTGGCGACAAAGTACAGCTTGTCGGTGATGACCTGTTTGTTACAAATACAGAGAGACTTGCAAAAGGTATCAGCCTTGGCGCAGGTAATGCGATCCTGATCAAATTAAACCAGATCGGTTCCGTATCTGAAACACTGGAAGCAATTAAAATGGCTCACAAAGCAGGCTACACCGCAATTTCTTCTCATCGTTCCGGCGAGACAGCAGATACAACAATCGCAGACCTTGCAGTAGCACTGAACACCTGCCAGATTAAGACCGGAGCTCCAAGCAGATCCGAACGTGTTGCAAAATACAACCAGCTTCTCCGTATCGAAGAAGAACTCGGCGCAAGCGCAGTATATCCGGGAATGAAAGCTTTCAATGTGAAACAGGACTAAACAGAACTATGGCAATCCGCGTAAATAATACATACCATAAATAAAATAAACCTGTAAAATGCAAAATGCATTTCTCATCTGAATCGTTTAGTGAGAAATGCATTTTTGTATATGAGACTTTATTATATTCACTCATCCGTATCAATACTGCCTGTTTCTTCCGGTCTCTTCAGATATCCCCTTACAGCAGGCTCAATCGTTTGTTCCATAAGCCGGTGCAGCAGTTCTGTCGTAATATTATGATCTCCCAGAAGCGAATTATACAGGAAGTTTCCTGACAGTTCTTCAGTAATAGAACTCAGTCCTGCCAGGATCATTTTTTTACCGGGTGTTTCGTTCCATCTGATCTCAATTTCATCATCTTCATGAAAGAAAATGTGCGCCTTTCGTTTCACACATTCTTCGATAAAAGTAACCTCCAGTTTTAACACAGGGATATCGTTTTCATCTCTTGCAAATTCTCCCAGTGTAGCTACAAGGTAATGTTCTCCATGAAGATCAACACAGCCATCCGCAGCCCTTCCAAATCCAACAGGAAGCTTATGGATCACCTCACCTTCGGTAAAAGAAACGCAAAAGTTTCCCGCATCATAAGTAAAAGAAATTTCAGAAATACCATCTGTCATATTATTGTGGAATACCTGCACAAACAACGGCGCAATTCCAATATTCTGCTGTTCCATAACATAAGTTCTGCCGCTTACAGCCCGCATAAAACTGTGATGATCAGATGGGCGATCAACGGCTGCTGAAATACGGTAGCTGTACTTTTTGTCTGAATGCTTCCTTTTGGAAATTACATTTCTTTTCCATCCCCCGCGCAGAGAAGTACTTCTGTTATTATTTTCTACATTTTCCAGTTCTCCGCACAACCGTTTCAGAAGACTATAGGAGAGCGGATTCTCAGGTAGAACATCGGCGGGATGATAATTAACAGGGAAATATTTCCGAATGATATTCAGCATGATACAGTCCTGAAACATTTCTTTATTTCCAGCATTTGTGACAAGAACCATATCCATATCCGGATAAATAATAACATTCTGTCCCAACATTCCGTTATATTCAAAGCTTCCCGGGCGCTGTTCCATCCATAGCTGATATCCATATCCATAGGTGTCATTCTGAGTTTTCAGATGTCGTGCCGTAGATATTTCTATCCAATATTCAGACACCAGCTGCTGACCATTCCATTTTCCCCTCTGAAGATACAGCTGGCCAAGTTTTGCCATGTCTTCTGCACAGAGAAACAGTCCCCAGCCGCCTTTTGTAATTCCTTTCGGACAGGTTTCCCAGTAATATTTCGTGATACCAAGAGGACCAAACAGTCTCGGAGTCAGATATTCGGTCAGGGTTTCTCCTGTACGTTTCGTCACGATTGCAGAAAGAACATAAGTATTCAGACTGTTATATTGAAACTCTGTTCCGGGTTTTCCATTGACAGATGCATTCAGAAAACTTCCAAGCCAGTCATTTCCGGACACGATACCTGATTCATTAAAAGTTACGCCGCTTGTCATGGTCAGCAGATTCTCTACTGTGATCACAGGGCGGAAAATCTTTGAAAAGGCATTTATATGATCCGGAAAAATGTCATAAATATTTTCATCGAGTTTTAATTTTTCCTCTTCGATCAACATGCCGATTGCCATACCTGTGATGCTCTTGCACATGGAATGTGTAATATGCCACATTCCTTTAGGGTATGGTGCAAAATTACATTCACAGATTACCTTGCCATGACGCAGTGCCATAAAATGATGCATTTCCGTATCTTTGGAAGCATCTAGTTCCCGAAGAAGGGCAGCAAACAGATCAGAGGAGATTCCTTGACTCTCCGGTGTGGCACGTACAAATGCCTGCTCATAAACTGCATCAAACGGAAAATCCGGTTTCTGTGGGAAATAATCTACCCGTGTACCGCCTGTCTTTCCAAGGATCATATTTAAAACCAGTTCTGCAACCGCAATCTGTTCTTTTGCCATAGAGAATACCTCCTTTTTCGGATTTATTTTGATTATACAGACCTCATACAACAAATGCAAATTATATTTTTACGAGAAAGGATATTACGTTACTGTTCACACACCACTATCCCGCGAGGTGTTTTGGCATGAATATGCCAAA